>Ga0116229_10000035_pt1 | contig 111724 bp, 58 predicted proteins | sample S1TSphgellanicum_3_FD_87313 | JGI IMG/M metagenome (GOLD analysis project Ga0116229, IMG submission 87313) | Host-associated microbial communities from peat moss isolated from Minnesota, USA - S1T2_Fc - Sphagnum magellanicum MG | ecosystem: Host-associated > Plants > Peat moss > Unclassified...
AGGGGTGGGCTAGAAGAAAAAAGTGAAAGAAAAAAGTGGGAATGTGGGGAAAGGGGGAAAAACCCTTGAAAAATTTTGGGGGGGGGGGGGGGGGGGGGGCAGCTTGATGGGAACATACTGGCAACAAAAAATCTAAAAAATCCAACACTTCCCGACCTTCCTTAAAAGAAAACAAAAACTGATGTGACGAAAAACCATTGATGGTTCTACTTTTGTTACTGTCTAGGGAGTGGATGAGTAGGCTTAGCTTTTCTAGATGCGTCTAGAAGATGAACCTCCATAATGACCTGGTAAAAACTAAAAACCCTCAGCGACTAAGGTAGCTCACTGGTCCTTGACGTGCAACAATTTTGAATGACCAGTCGAGGTGATAAGGTGGTTTCAACGTCCTTTCTGATGTTGGTTCCTTCATTGGTGATAAAGGTGAAAGGACCCTGTATTGGTTCCTCTGTGGGGGATAAAGGTGAAAGGACGTTATATTGGTACCTTTCTGCACTGGATGTGTCCATTTGTGCCAAAAGAAAAAGAAGGTGATATGAAAATTTTAATGACTTGAACTGATGACATTTGAGCAGACTAGTGTTGGGATTGGGTGGGGAACTGTTGTACTGCTTGAAAAATTTGCAATATGCCTGGTGGTGATGTGATGGTGTTGGAATGTTTGTGAGAGTGGTCTGGTGGTGAATTACAGCATTTGGAAAGACTTTAGGGTCAGACATCAGATCTATAATGCACTTTTGAGAGTCATCAATTATTTCAATTCCATTGGGCATCTGACACATACAATGAGTTTGTAGTCTGATGATAGGTCGGTCACTGGATGTGAGCTTGTGTCTAATCTGCAACCGCAGATGAATGTAGGGCCATGTGTAGACTGTAGACTGCTTACGAGGCATATGAGTGTTTCCAGTGTTGGGTGGTTCTTGACTTGTACACAAAAATTTCTGGTTTCTGTTTAATAATAATAATTTGAACAGTTTTGGTTTCAGTTCCATTTCTTCAAAATAAAATAAATTAGAGGTTCCCCTTTTAGTTTCAATTCTTCAAAAAAGTTGTGGTTCTGGTTCCAGGTAACTGCTGGTTGTCAGCTGGTTAGGCCCCCTTTCTACTATTTTTCTTCCAAAAAATATTTTTCTTCCAAAAATTAAAAATATATACTTTCTTTGTTCAACAATCCCATTTTTAGTCCACACTTAAATGGAACTGAGAATCTGATTCTTCAAAGTTACAAATTCTGATTTCGATTCTTTTACAAATTTCAAAAATCAGACCTAATTTCAATTTGATTTTTACTAATAGGCATTGGAACTTCTATCCATCCAAGCTTGGTAACCGCCTAACACTCGGTTCTTCTCACCAGAATATGGTGCAAGTTGTACAGTAGGGGGCAGCACTATGTACTTGTGGGCTGACAACTAGTGTTGTGAAGGTATCTCGTTTGCAAGGTTAAAACTCATGAGGTTTAGGTTCTTTTGACTGGGACCTGAATTGAATTTTTCTAATGTTTGAATCTGCATAAGAATCAAATGGTGGAACTAGTCTTTTGCAAGATTTGAAATCAAAACCAGAATTGTCAAAAAACATTGTTGAAAATGGGGTTAGGATATTTAAGCAAGAAAGTTGATTTTTTTGAAAACTTATAAGTAAACTGAACATTATTATTAAATTTAATTAGTTGGTGAACTCCATACTTAAATAGATCCTTGATTTAATTTGTTGTAAAGCTTTGTATTCATACAAATTTTAGCATTGGGGAGTGTGTAGTATGCACATGAAACCAGATTCAATTTTTAAATCGCATTCTTGAATGTGCTAGAACCAAAATCAAAAAGTTAAAAAATTGACAAACCTGAAGAACTGCAAATAAATATTTAAATATCAAAACTTAGACTGAAAATTCTCTTTTGAAGGGAAAACGAAGAACCACACAACAATGGTGATAACCTCCACCAACTTTTTTTGTGACACTGAGTCTATTGGTCTAAAATTCCTCATTGGCTGAGTAGAATTTCTATTCCCAACTGTATTGAGCACACATTTTGGCATAGCCGGCTGGGCTGACTTGTAGGGAACATGGTAAATGTGCCAAAATTCATTTTCAAAAGTATATTACCACCAATAAGGAAGAATGAAATGATGAAACCCTGCCAATCAAAAATAAACCAAAGCACCCAAAAAAGGGGGAATACAACAAACAAAATGGAAGGACCCACTTCCAAGAAGACAAAAGAACCACCTAAGAGGGCAAATCACAAGGGGAACATCAAGTTCCCAAACCCCCTCCTGTCCTAAGAAGCATATCAAATAAGGAAAGGGGAGAATGAAACCTGATAAAAGAATGAAGAAGGTTCAAAGCTAACTTTTAATTTCCAAATTCCAGAACTACCACCTAACACCCAAACAAAAGATCATAGGGGGACTTTAAAAACATGGTATGGGCCATGAACAGCATAAAGATATGGACCTTATAATTTTAATTCATATATTTTATATGAGCATATTTTTATATTCAAAACAGTTATCCATCAAGGCAATGTAACATTATGAATTTTGGCCTAGGCTTGGGGTAGGCTGTAATATATTTTCATAGCTTGGATTCCTGGGACATGTTGGATACATGTCCCACGATGGGCCTGGCCGCCATGTCCAAGCTCCCAAGTAGTCAATGGTCATTTGGTTTAAGCCCTATGCCACCCATAACCATAATATCGTAAATCCTGGGCTATCACATCCCAACCCTTGGCAACCTAAGATCATTCTATCCTAGGCCCTATGTTGTTGTGTCCTAAACTTTGGGCCACCTCCTCCTAGCCCCTAAATAACCTAGGGTTCATTTCATTTTGTTATGGACCCATGGGGTGCATTGTCCTAAAGCCCAGACCACCTTGTCCTAACAGTTAAAAGGTCTAAAATCATTTTTCATAGGTGATAGGCCACTCGACCTAAGCGCCAAGCAAGCTAAGGGGCCCCAAGGCACCCATTCTTGGGCTCAGGCATCCAAGTGTCCATTTCTATCATGGCCCCAAGCCACTTGTCACAGTTCATGTGCCATGTGAACACGTTAGAAAACATATAGGGTCAACTTGTATCATGGGTCCAAGGCCCGCTTGTCCCAACCTTTCAAGAAGTGATTTTTTAAAAACTATAAATTATTTTTTTTGAAATTTTTTGTTTTATAGTGTAAATTAAATAAAAATGCTACAAAAATTGAAAGAATCTCCAAACTTTAGACACCACAAAACTGAAAAAAGGATCATTTTCCCTTAAAAAAGGGTTTTCAAAAATAAATTATGATGCAACTAAAGTGGGCAATCATCCAGAAGATGATTTAATTAAATTTGACTACATACTAAATATAAAAATAGGAAATGACCCCTGTTAAGGCAGTTCTTTGATTTTTCAAAGAATCTTTGGTTTGAAGTATTTTCTTCAAATGGAATCGAAGAACCAACCGGTTCCATGTATTTCAAAAAATTAGAATAAAAAAACCAACTGGTTTTGGGTATTTAAAAAATGTGAAAAAATCATGATTCTTTTCTAGTTTTCATAGTGCATTGCTGATTCTTTGCAGGTTTGTTTTATTTTGTAAGTTTTTTCTCAGTTGGTTCCAGGGGCGAAGGTTTCACAAAATGAGAACCACCGATTATATACCTAAATAATTGGTCGAATGACAGACCGGTAGAGAACTATTGTTTTATCTAGGAACCACCCAACACCAGAAACAAACCCATGTTCGGCAGTTCCTAGGTTTTAGGAGGAACCTCCAGTTGGACGGTTCTCAATATTTTCAAGGGATTGAATTGGGTTGGTTTTCTGTTTTTTTTCAAGAAATATGAACCTGATTCTAGGTTCGATTTTTAAATTAAAGGGCAGTTTTGAATTTGTTTCAATAACCACTTTCCAGCTTGGCCCAATTCCATAAGCATTGATTATGGTTAACGTCCAATTTAACAATATCCAAACATTAAAATGGACAATGAAAAACAACTTAAAAATCTTGAACTCTTGTCTCAAGGAAAAAATTAATTACATAGTTATTAAATTGTCAAATGAACCTTGATTCACTTTCGAGTATATTCTTACAAATTAGACCCTCAGGTCTGATTCTAATTCTCATAGCAATTTGGAACCGAATATCAAAACTGACCCTCAGTTTCAATTTGAAACCTAGTTTTGAATAGATTGTTATGAACCAGACCTCTGAGTCTGGGTTCGATTCTCATTGCAATTTGGAACTGACCCTTAGGTTTGTTTGGCTTGAGACCCAGTTTCAAGTGTTTGGTTCCGGTTTTGATTACAACTTGGGACCAACCCTCAAGACCAGTTCCAATTACACTCAAGGTCAAAATCGAGGGGTCAGCTCTCACCTAGTTCCATAACCAACCAGTCTCAACCCAGGTCTATTCCACCTGGTTCCAGAACTAAGAATTCATTCTAGGTAGGTTCTTAGGAACCAAAATAAAAATAGTTGGTTTTTATCCAGCAATCTGGGTACCTGCATGCAAAACCAAAAAACACCAAAATCCTTGGCTACCTATTAGATGATATCATACTAATTTTGGTTTTGTAATGGTAGTTTCTTTGAAACATGGTGAATTTGGGCCATTATTTGCATGGAAAATCCTTTATACATCCACATCATAATGAGTTTATGTAGATTTGCAATGAAAGGAGCTTTGTAATGAATGGAATGGCTTCTTTCTACCTAATGGCACCAAGCGTACTCTTCCAAGTTGTTGTGAACAACAGTTGTAGAAAGCCAAGCAGTCCAGTTGGGTCTAAACCCTTTTTTTAAGGGAAATGATATTTTTCTCAGTTTTGTGGTGTCTAAAGTTTGGCAATTCTTCCAATTTTTGTATCAGTTTTTTCTGATTATATTTTAAAATAATTTTTTTCAAAAATATTTATCATTTAAAAATCACTGGTTGAGGGGTTGAGACAAGCCGGCCTTGGGCCCACTACACAAGTTGATCCTATATGTTCTCTTCTGTGTCCAAATAGCACATGGACAGGGACGAATGGCTTGGGGGCCAGAAAGTGTGCCCTAGGGCTTTGACCAAAAAAAGCCCTAGGGTGCCTTGAGGCCTTCTTAGCTTGCTTGGGGCCTAGGACAAGTGGCCTGCCACCTATGAAAAATGATTTTGGACCTTTTAACAATTAGGACAAGTTGGTATATGCTTTAGCATTACACACCATGGGCCCATTACAAAATGAAATGGACCCTATGTTATGTAGGGGCTAGGAGAAGGTGGCCCAAGAGTTAGGAACAATGTGGGGCCTAGGATAGAATGATCCTAGGTTGCCAAGGGTGGGGATGTGATAGCCCAAGGTCTAAGATATTATGGCTGTGGGTGGCATGAGGTTTAACCAAATGACCCTTGACTACTTGAGGGCTTGGACATGGTGGCCAGGCCCATTTCAGGACATGTATCCAACATGTCGCAAAAATCCAAGCTATGAGAATATTCTACAGCCTACCCCAAACCTAAGCCAAAATTCATAATGTTATTATGCTTTCACAAATGACTGTTTTGAATGTAAAATATGCTCATATAAAAAATATGGATTAAAATTATGAGCTTGTTCCTATTGTGTGTTCCCAAACACCCTAAGTAGCTTGGGGCCCAAGACAAGACCCAATGTTGTGCGTGTAAATGGTTTGGGACTTACACTCCATGTAAATGTAAAAAAATATACATTTATATGATTTTACATGGCTATGTAAAATAATGTAAAAAATATGATTTTTTACTTGAGAAGGGGAGATTTCATAATGTTTTTGATGATAAGCGGGCTAAATGGCCCATTGAAAAAAAAAAAAAGCTATCAAAATATACACTCACAACTAATTCATATGACTTTGCAAGACAGTATGGTCATTAAAGGTATATAATAAAATTATCTATAAAATAAGGAAAACGACACTAGAACCCTGAGTTTGATCATAAATAGGGTGAAATTCAAAAAATAAAAACCTACCCCAAAAAAATAAAAACAAGGTGAGGGGATCTCAGTTTTTGTCGCGAACTGAGTTTCACCCTGTCTTTCCTTTGTCTTTAGTGCCTCCACTGTTGCTGCATTTTTTCACTGCTCCTACTATATAATTAATCTTAACCTTGTGCATTAAAATGCTGATTTTCAGCATTTGATTCTCAAATTTAATAAAATTTTCTTACTTTAAGGATACCCTTGAAAGAAGGGTTTGGGGTGAAAGGAGGCCCAAAGACCCTGTGACTTTACAAATAATTTTAGTATTTACACTTACACATGATTTACTCACCATATATATACAAATATATTTGTATATGGTAAATGTAATATATATATATATATATATACACTCCAACAGATAAGTGTAAGTGTAAAAAATTTGGACGTGCAAGAGTAAATGATTTACACTTACACTGGATTTACACACCATATATATGATTGTTGACATTGACAGGGTATCTTTCATGTCAAAGGACCCCAGCCCAAAGAATCTTTCACAATTTGCCCATGGGCTGGAGCCAAAACTCTCATTTTTAATCTTCTTACATACATGGCCTTGTTAAAATTTTGTACCCCGCCCCCCTCCCCCCTCCCCATGAAGGGCCCTGCTCCATAAGATCTGGTTCCATACATAAATAGAAGGGGAAACCCAATTCCAGGTCCATTTCTTGAAAACTTCTGTAGTCTGATTCCAGTTCCAAAGCGATTTCCAAAAATCAGACTTCCTTTTGGTTTTGTTTTTACTAACAGGAACTAACGGTTTCTAACTTGCCAAACGAGGGTACCTACCCAGATCTGGTTGGTATGTGGGTTTCTAACCTGCCAAACCGGTATAGTTACCCATCTCTGGTTGTTGGGTGGGTTTCCAACCTGCCAAACCTGGGTACCTATCCGGCTCTGTTTGGTACATGGATTTCTAACCTGCCAAATTGGGGTACCTACCCAGCTCTGGTTCGTACATCGATTTCTAACCTGCCAAACCGGGGTACTGTGGTTGTTAGGGGTCCCAGGAGGGCCAGAGGGCAACAAGCGTTCCCCATCCTTGACTCAGAGCACAAGTGGAGGGTAACCAGTGTTCCCCCCGCTGGACGAGTCGGATCACCTATCCGACGAGCCTCAAGAAACACGTGTGTTTCTTTCACTATTGAACGTACCGAAGCAGCTACGCGGTTTCGTGCCGTCGGCGCCGCTGCCTAGTTCAACAGGCCGAGTTTCTCACGTGTTGAAAACTACATCCTAAGTCCCGCAATCCAGAATATAGCCAGCCAAACTGGTGTCCCTTCCACCGGTGCCGACTTTCGACATCTTTTCGCTTGCTCAGCAAGTGCCCAGAAGAAATTTTTTGTCGCAAAATTATATGTAGATTCGTCGGGTTGTGGAAATCGAACCGGGAAACAAGTGGAAATTTTGGATAGCACCTTTTTTCCTTTCTGTCACCATGTGCGTTTTCCATGTGCGCATCACGGACTCACATGGAAAGCTGCACCATTTCTTCTTCGAAAGTTGAATCTTTGCTACCAGCTAGTTTCTTGCGCACGTTTGTTTGGGTCGGATTTCAATAACTTGGCTGGAAAACCTTACTGCTAGCTGCTGTGGAGAGCATCCAATGCAGCAGCACATGCCCACTGTCACGTTTCCAGCTTGCGCCTTGACCAACGTACTATAATTGAGATTTCTGGATCTTACTGGAAACTAAATTTCAAGCTGCCGTGTCCTGGGTGCCTTGACAAACCAGCTGCAGGCGTTTCCATGATCGCAGTGTCTTGATTTGACTTTAGGTGGAGCCTGATGAGGACCAAAGTTCTCGGGTTCGATTTCGAGTCATGTTTTAAGAGGGAATCGCAGTATAATTGCTAATGTTGTACATATTCCAGTATCTGGAGTCGACCTAGGCTTTTGCAGAATGGACGTTACCAGAACTGCACTATAATATTATTTGGTGTCTGGAGTTGACCTAGGCTTTTGAAAAATTGACTTAACCATAAATGCATAATAATTTCTGATCATTGTCGTAGATATTGGTCTTTGGACTTGCACTACGTTTTTGCAGAATTGATGTAGCCCTAAGTTCGCAGTTTCTGGAAAATTTGATGTGTTGCTATTTCACGGTGCTGTTGAATTCGTGGTGAGTTCTAGATTGGTTGCGGCTGCAGTTTGACCTTCTTTCATTTGGACCTTGTCTTGAGATCAATTGAGTTGCAATCAATATAAGTCGAGCAGCGTTGTATATATGGGAGGAGATGGGTTCCTGCATTCTAATCGCCCGCCAAGCACCCACCGGAAAAAGTCGCTTGTGGACCAACTGATCCATCTTCCTCCATGCCATTACTGTGTGCGTCAGCAGCTTCGGGAGAAGCGTGGTTCCGAGATCACGCAGGTCCAGCTGCTAGGTGCAGAAGAACATCGTGAGGAGATCAGCTGTGATGATGATGGGTCGACGTTGGAATTGGATTCTGAATTCTCCAGGTACGTACAGATTCCAAAATCTGCGTTTCGAAGTTTTCCGTGACCATGGTCTCGATACAGATTGCGCGCCATGGGCATTATTAGTCATGTGTAGGTCATGATGATCTGACTGAATTTTCGACTTGAACAGGACCTTGTCCGGTGCGGAATCTCTTGCGCAATCCACATCGGAAGAAGAAGAACCCTTGAACTCCTCGTGCATCATGCTTAGAATCGAAACCTCGGAATCTGATGAGCTGCACAGTTTCACGGATCATCGCACCGACACTGTTGCAGAAGAACCGAGTCTATGGATGGACCCAGTCGAAGACTCCAGTAGTACCTCGCGAGATCAGAATTCCAGGTTAAGCATGAGCTCACTGTGCACCTGCTGCTGCAGCAATGCAGCTCAACTTTGTGAGCTGCTGTTTTTGCAGTTCCCTCTGCAACAGATTCTATGCAATGCATTGTCATTGCAGATCGCTATGCAATTGTATCAGGCCATGATCCGAAGCACAACCATGCAGAATCAATCGAGTACAAAGCGTCGAAGCTATGATGCCGATGTGATTCCTCCCCGACAAGCTGCTGCAAAGAAACAAAGACTTGAAAGTCGTGCTAGCGACACGAGTGCTACAGTCTTGTGGGAGAGGTTGCCACAAGAGTTGGAAGACAAAGTTCTTGCCAATCTGAGCTTGCAAGAACTTTACAGAACCCGAACAGTGTCCAAGAGATTCAATCAAGCAATCCACAGGGAAACTTTCCGTCACGCTCGAAGACTGCAGCAGCTCCTGACCACCTCGTCCACAGCTTCAACGGCAACTCGCGGGACACATGATCTAATTTCCGAAGGCTCCTTCAGTCCCATTTTTTTCTTTGCAAACGAGCTTGGGACATGGGAATGGTCAGGCTATGATCTAAACCTCCACGAATGGCGCAAACTGCCCACTCTCTCAGCTTGCCGCCTTCATCTTCCGTCTCCCGATCGTCGAGCGCTCAAGAACTTCTTCGTGTCAGGCGGCGACGGACTCTTATGCATCAACGTCGCCAATCCTTTCGAGTCTCCCTTCGAGAAGCTGATCGTCTGCAACCCATTGACGCAATCCACAGTGGAGCTTCCGCCATTGAACTTCCGTCGACACCCAGTTCTCATGCACGTGGTGGTGAATCATGCCACCAACAGCTTCATGATCCTTGTCGCCGGAAGCTCTTGCATGGGATCCGAACATCTGTGCCGCAAAACAGAGGTGTATGATTCCTTGACATCCTCGTGGGAAGTGGTTGCAGATCTTCCTGGTCCTGAGTTTGCACTCAACGAGTACCAAGTTGGTGTAAACTCCGATGGTATAGTCTACTGCATCGCACTGATCAGTAGTAGTTCTCAAACTGCTCCGGATCAAGCTGCAGCAGATGAATCTCATTGTTCCAAGGGACTGCTAGCCTACAGTTTGAAGGAGAAGACTTGGTCCAGCTCTAGCTCATGGATTCTCCCTCGCTTGAGAGCTGACGCAACTTTTGCAACAACCCAGCTGTTGGAGGGCAGTGGTTCCATCTATCTCTTCTCCGAGCAAGAGATGTCTGGCAATTGTGTCCATTTCTGCATTGCAAAGCTTGAAGAAGCTCATCATGGATTGAAGAAATGGACCCTGCTAGTCGATGAGAAGAGGAAGGGCTACAGCAGGGGACTGTTGGTGTATCCGGAGTACATCTGTCTTCCGCATGGTGAAGGGAAACTCTGTGTTTTCAGTTCTTTGGAGCACACCGTGGTGGTGTATGATCTGAACTCCAATACTAGAGAATCACTGCCTCCTCCACCACCTAATTTTCTTCGACACGGGACCGAGTTCTCCAAGCTCCATACCTTGAATCCTTTAACTTTTGTTTTCAGGCCAAGTTTTCAAACGCCAATTTGAAGTTTAGCGTCTGCATCTATCTGCTGAATCTCATGACCAAAATACAAGACTTCAAACTGCAATTTTTTTGTACAAAATTTTTTTCCATAATTCTTTTGGGTGTGATTCAGCGTTGGTCAGGCTGCAGTGTCTGTGGTAGATCCACCGACATAGCATTGCCATTATTGCCACAATTCATGGAAGTAAAGTTTTCATCTTCACAGTACTGTTCTAAGCAAATTTATGTACATACTTGTTATTAACCCTGTGGGGCCTTGAGCTAATAAGCACCCACAGCAGGTGCAAGCTCTGCCCCTCCCTAGTCTTTGTATACATTTTCTTGTGCTATCTATGTCAAAGTTCTCTTGATAAGGTCTTTGAACCGCAACACTACTAGGTAGGGGGAAACCAACATGGATGGAAAGGACCCCACTGCATTGTCAGATCACCCTTACATACCCCACTGCACACAGATCCAGCCAAAGTAATTGAGAAAGCTAATATATATTGTAAATTTGTGTGTATTCAAACAACACTGGTTTTCCTACATTTTGATCTTGTCAGGACCAAGGAGTAGATGGTTGCATTTGTGTCCAATACTTGAATGTGCTGTAGCGTACAGCATCATTTTGGCTCTGTAGGCGTTTGGATGCCTCTCAGGTCAATGCACAAGTTTCAATGAACTTGCCTTTTTGAAACATAATTGTCAGTGAAAACCCTTGGATTATGCCAGCAAAGCAGTGTGGTTTCTTTAGGAATTTTTGTTTTTAGCCATAGTTGCAATCATCCATACGAAGATGTCAAAAAAGTGGCTATCATCCCTAGGAAGATTCAGCCAGATCTGGCTATAAACCACATATGAAGTACAAAACCATAATCATCCTTTTATATTTTTGGCTACACACTGAATACAAAATATAGAAATCTGGCAACTTTTACTAATTTTTCCCCCTCACTTTTGGAGATTGAAAACCTCCAAAGTCACGTCATTATCTTATATGTGGGCTTTTTTAGCATACTTGCCTGATCTTAGTATTGGGTACTTTTAAAAACTTTCTTTACCAGCATTATCCTGGTATTGAGTGATTTTTGAAACTTTAGTGCCAGCCTAATCTTGGTATTGTGTGCTTTCAAAAATCTTTCACACCAACCTTGCCGTATTATTGGGTCCAAGAGAGATTCTTGACTCCCATCGAGCGTTGTTTCTGACAGAGCAGCCCTGCGGAGAACCGTGTGGTTCTGTCGCAGGGTTTGACTTTTTGACTGTGGGAGTTATTTGATAACAAAAGAAATCACAACTCCTTCAGCGCCTGAGTTTATGCCAGTGGGTAGTACTATGTTGTATGTTTGAAAGGATCGGATATCGAATCTGCTGGGCAGCAGCGAAAACATAAAACAATTAAGCAGATGAAAGAACATCGACCTGTTTTTCCTCTGTTCAGAGGAACATGTAGAACTGTGCTTTGTGGTTCTATGCAGAAACCTGCTGCGCCGAAAAACATTTAGAGTCAGCCATTGATCAGTGTTGCGTAGGTATAGTAAATCCGTCAGGTTTCAAGCTGGTTCTCAGTCTGGTTTAAATGAAAAGACGCTGAGAGCACATTTTTGGCAGATCCAAAGCAGTGATTAATATTTTTTGGCGAAAATTCGTCAAAATGCGTCACTGCCTCCAAAATCTGGCCAAAATGGCCTATTTTCTGAAAAACAAATCGTCAAATTGAGACAGTTTTAACGGGAGAGAGTGTGGTCACAGGGCCGCCTGTGGGCAACAGTTTTAATGGCCAAATCATTAAACTGTCGTCATTTATCTAGCATTTTGACTTGGAATTCTTGCCATTATCGTCATAAGTGCACCAGATTTACATTAATGATCGTCACCTGTGCAATATTTTACATTTCCTAAAAAAACCTGCCTGCTTCACTGCAGATTTGAAAACAAAACCGTGATCGTAAGTACTTTGGCAACTCCTCTTATGTATTCTCATGTACTCTAGTAAGAGTTGAAAGATCTGCAGATCTTGAAACAGATCTCTTCTCTTCTAACTCTTATGAGAGTCAAAACTGACGGTTCTCTCAAAAATATGAGAACCACCCAACACTGGTATATATCAGTGTTGGGCGGTTCTTGACTTTTATGAAGAGCCTCCAATGCCAGTTCTTAAAAAATAAATTAGAACCTTTCAGTTCTAGTTCACAAAAAGCTGGAGTGTCAAATCTGGTTCCAGGTCTGGTTCTTCGAAAAACAAATCCAAGGTTCCAGTTTAGTTCTGGGTAACCCAGCCCAGAATCGGTGACTAACTGTCGATTAACCCACTATTAGCTCTCGGTTCTAGTCCTTTTTTCAGAAAGAGCTTAATTTTCCTCAATTGCCATTCAGGTTCTGATCTCAATTCCCAAATAATTGAGAACCCCAAATCGTGGGGGCGTTAAACACCTCCTAACGAGCTCTAGCCGGCGCCTTTTATGGGCCCGACAATGCAGCCCTACGAAGAATTGTGTTGTTTTGTTACAGGGTTTTTAAATTTTTTCTCTTTTTGACTCTATGTCTTGAGTAAATCTAAAATATAAACCCCGATCTTCAGCGCCTGACGGTGTGCCAGTGGTTTGTGCTATATTTTCTGCTAGGGAGGTTCTGTGATCAAAACTTATGCCATAATGCAAAACGTTTGTGCTAAACATTGGTGATGAAGGACATGCAGGGTTGTCCTTCACATTTTTTGAAGTTCATAAAGAACATTGAAAACCAATGCAAGACTGAAAAAGGCATGCAAAAAGACAAGCGAAATCAGCGCCGCACAGAGCTCCTAAAATGGTGTTTAGCGCCCCACCCCCAAATCTGTTTCTGGTTCTGATTCTGATTCCAAAAACAAAACCTGATTCTGGTTCAGATTTTACTGGCCCAAACCTCCAGTTCTAGACCTCCAAACCGCAGACCCCTACAACACCGGTATATCTTTATAATTGAGATTGACATAAAACTAGTATAAAAGTTGGTATTACCGTAAGGCCCTACCAGGACCAGGCAGGTAGGGTCCCTGATACCGGGTGCAGACCAAATATGGAAGCAAGCACTGATCATGGTGCTTGTGTAGTTACATCCCATTAGCCTCCAATGGTGGGCGAGCTTGGAAAAGCTGGTTGTCATAGGTAGCATTGCTTGTTTTTGCAAACCATGGTTATTTATGATGCTTGTGGCTCAGCAAAGAAAGAACTAAACCATTGATTTCCCTGTTTTGCTTCTGTAAGAAGAAATCATGTACCAATTAAGGCAGTTGATTTTACTTTCCGGTGGAAAAGTTGTTCTTGGCAGTGAAAGTAACTTGTGGAAGAAGTCTGTGTTCTTGGCAGTGAAAGCAACTTGTGGAAGAAGTCTATGTTCTTGGCAGTAAAAGTAACTTGCGGAAGAAGTCTATGTTCTTGGCAGTGAAAGCAACTTGTGGAAGAAGTCTCATGTACACCCTCTGAAACATATAAACTTGAAATTTCAAACTATTTAATGTACATCCTCTGAAACATATAAACTTGTAATTTCTAACTATTTAATTAGCGTCTTGCCTTCTAATTGAGCACTGTCCGGCGCCCTTTCTGGGCGTGACACTGCAGCCCTGGGGAACCAGGTCCCTTTGCCACGGCGTTTCACTTTTTGACTGCGAAAATTATTCAAATAGAAAAGAAAGCACACTCTTCTCAGAATCTAAATCTATACCAGTAGGTAGTACCATGTTTTACAGCTGGGAGGTTCATTTCGAATCTGCTGAACCGCACAGCAAAACAAAATATATATATGTTTTTTTTTAAAAAAATGTAAATATCATTGCTAAGTTTTTTTGCAGAATAAAAAAACATGTAGAACCACACTGCTTTATGCAGAACCATGCAGGGAGGACAAACATGTCCAAGAAGACAGGTGAAACAAGCGCTGGACAGAGCTCCATGCAAGGTAGATAGCATCTCCCAGTGAGTTAAAGATGGGAGAAAAATGGAGAGAGGGAGGGGGGTGGAGAGTTTCATTCGATAGCAGCACCATGTAAATTTTAGGGTATGAATGATATTATGTTGTTACAACATTGGCCCCAAGGGTTGGGAATTGGCTCACCAAGTTGATAGGTATGTGACTCTGATGGGCCAAACAGTCATGGATTAAAATATTATATTTTTAGTTTGGCCTTGACTCTAAGTGTAAAGCCCTTGGGATTCCTTTCAGTGGCTGCACCAATAGGAGATTACTCAATTTGGGTTCAACTTTTGCCTTGACTCCTTGTGGAAAGCGGACCCTAGAGCATCCTAACAGATGCCTTGTGAAGTATGTTTGGAATGAAAAACACTCAAGTTGGTTTGCCTGGCAGAAAAATTGTGCCAGTATTTTTGCCCAGGATGTTGTGCTTGCAATGCATCCCCTCCTGATTGGGTTTGGATTTTTTGGGTTTGTTCCCTGTTCTCCATGTGTTCCCATCAAGTTCCCAATGGGTTCCCATCAATTTTCCATGGGAATCCTCAAGTTCTCAATGTGTTCCTCAATATGTTCCTAATTGCACCACACTTTCATACCATATGCTTTGCCCAAAGTTGTCCTCTTCTCAACTACATAGATGGGCCATCCTGTAAGACCCCAACTTTTCAAGAGACAAATATATTTTGCAGAGATCATGAAGTTAAAGATTTTTGTTTCTTATGGGCCAATCAAAATGGCTCATTGCAAAAATGAAAGTTAAACTTGGGAAGCACCCCATTTAATTATTACAAAGATGAATAAGTACTCTAGAATAAGAAGGCTGCAGAGCCACTTGTATCATAAAATACTTAGATTAATTTCCTAAAGTATTTGATTCGTTCGTAATTGTTTGTGCACAGACCACTATCGCACATCATTAGTGGTATTCTTTAGTTCCCTTGATGTTTATTTCTCACTATCGATAGGGTGTGTTCATAGCTCCGCAATGTGGGAAAGTCATAGCGATTCTTCAATGAGCTACCGGACTTGGTCGAGGTTCCTCATCTCTTCCACACATCATAACCAGCCCAATTTATGACAAACAATGGCTTTCTTGTTTTTCATCTTCTTTGTTATCATTGATCATCATTTCGTAGCCTTGGGTCATATTTGCATAAAATTTTCTTTTCCTTATTTTTTATTGATTGTTGGCTTTCATTTTTTTTCTTTGGGTTGTGTCTACTCCTACTCTCATTTGGCTTGTACTTTTGATGGATGATTCCCATCCTTGATTTTTCTTTATAAGGTTTTTCTTCATCCTAGGCCCCTTATATTGAGAATGCCCAAACATGGGAAGGGGGAGGTACCCTACACGAAACACTAAAATCACACATAATTGACAAACTTGGTGTCAAACTGTCGTGCACCAAGATATTTGCGCAAGACATGTGTCCTTGACAAATCTCAGGTGGTAGCCTTTGAAGACCTACTTTAGTGATCTTTGCACCACAACGCTTCTCATGTAGCAGTCTAAATGATGTCCACAAGTCCGATCAGGTGAACCTGCAACATTCTAGTTTGCATATATAGTACTTGTGTACATACACACACAATGTGAGTAGGTCATTCACTTGAGGAACTGGAGACAAGAGAGGAAGAATTTAGTGGCCAGTATGGTCGATCCAGCTACTGATCACATTTGATTCATCAGTACTGGAGCCTGAGTATCAAAGGTTTAATACAGAATTATTTAGCTGAGACTAGACATAAAATTATCTAGAGATCAGCTGGAGATCAGGAGTGGCGTGCCTGCAGATCCGGAATTTATATATCCAGCTCTCTTGTTGCAAGAAGTCTTCCTGGTTTGCTAATCTTGTCCTGCCCATAATTGCAGTTATACTAATCATAATGTTGTGAAGTCTAGTGGGGTATTGTGCATCGTCTGAACTATTTTCAAGGAACAATGTCCAGGATTTGCATCTTTGACACATAAGAACTATTTGGATTTGAAGAAGCATGAGAATTTGGCGACTAAAGTTGAGAGTCCAATCATAATTTATTCCACAGCAATTTGTGCAATCTGCAGGATCTCAAGGAATGAATCTGCAGTCAATCAGTTACTCTCTAGAGTCGATCCTGCTTAATGCAAACAAAATTTAGTGTAGAGGAAAATAAATCTTCTGCACTTATGTCAGCTGATATTTTGTATATTCTCCATAATATTGAAGATTTTAGAGAAAACAAACTTGCAGCTTGGATAATCCAGGCGAGCAGATTTGAAGTGGGGTTTTGTTGAAGAAAAATTGGGTAGAGTTCAACATAGCTGGCTGGGATTTGCTGCAGGGTTTGATTCTGCTGAAACAATGACATCAGTTGCAGAAGATGCTGCCATGAAGACATCCTGCAAAGACCGTAAGACACGATGCAATATAAAGCTGTCTGACAAACCAGAGTCTCATGTCCACACTGTAGCTGGTCCTGCACTAACTGAACACTCCAGCTCCAAATTCATGGCAACTGCTGATGCAGAGCAAGAGATCAGCAAGGCAGACCCAACCTTGGAGGATCAGCTGTGTGGGAAGTCTACTAGGGATTCAGGTGCAATACATGATAATAAGCCTGAGGGATCTCACATCAAGCGGGGAGTGAGCAGCTTGAAAATGCCAGTGAGGTGGGTTAGGGACAAATATATCGGGTGCTTACAAGGAGTAGATGCAACTACAAGTGACATGAATCTCAATGTTCTTGCTGCCCCTTCATACAACACCACTATGCCAATTTCTCGTACCCAAGTTTCAGAGGAGTCCACTAATTGAATTGAGAAATAATTTTCTGTGAGCACACTTGATATATATGGATCATCCACAGGTCACACATTTTTTTGTTTCAGCAGTTTGAATGCATGGAGAGTTCATCATAAACTGAATCTCAAAGTATTTTTGGAGATCTCAGATGTTGTTTCAATGTCCAAATCTGTTCTCTTTGAACTGAATTTGGAATGTCAGTTTGCTCGCTAGCCAGAGTTCTGGATTGCAATTAAGATATGGTTTGTGAAAAAATGGTGTATGTACAGAGCCTGGGAAATTGCAGAATTAGACTTCAGAATTTTGAAGTACCAAATGATAACTTAATTAGCTTAATATGAGTTTTGGTGTCTCCCAAATATTATGATTGTGTTTTTTTCCAATTTTGTAATCGAGCTCAAGTGGCAATCATCCATAAGAGAATTAAAGCAAATCTGGCTACAAACAAAAAATGAATATAAAAAAAATTAAGCATCCTACCCTAATGAAACTTAACACAAAAATCTGGTGAATTCTTTTCTTTAATTCTGAAAGCTGGTGATTAGACAACCTGGAAAGCACTTGTTTGTGAATATTCTCCAAAAAACAATTGCCACAAGGATGAAATTTCACCAAAAAAGAATCCATGATGACGAATGAAATACCTTGCACATGATTTTGAGTGTGGTAGACAATCATATGGCCACATATTGGGTGGAGGTGGATCTGCTCTATGGGACTGACAGGCACTGAAATTATACCAAGAGAAAATGGAAATGAAGGGGCCATATGTATGTTGACATATTTAATGAACACCCACTTAAATTTCAGTGCTATGAGGCCTAACACAGCTTCAACATAATCAAGATCTAAAGCATTCCAAGCTTGGCATCAGTTCTTATGAACATTACAATCCCAAGCCATGAGTACCAAAGTTTTTAGTGCACCCTGACAAACTACAAAAGTTCAGGGATCTTGATAATCCCTTTTACACACAAACAGTTTGTGGCTAACCTCTTCATTGCAAAAAGGTCAGCTATTGACCTGCATTTGGGTACTCAGTTTGTTGTGAAGATCTTTTCCATTGCACTTGGATTATCATATGACTCCTGTTACCTGATAACAGGTTGGTTTCTAGTCATGAGGAGAACATGACTTTGACTCCAGAATGCAATGACAAAATAGGTCCATTAAACATTTGTAACTATTAACTTCTTCATGGCAAAAGGCTAGGCTGTTGGCCTGCAATTTGAGTACTCCTTTTGTTGTGAAGATCTTTTCCATTGCACTTGGATTATCAGATGACTTGTTACCTGATATCAGGTTGGTTTCTAGCCATGAGGAGAACGTGACTCTGACTCCTGATTGCAACGACAAAATAGGTCCATTAAAGACAACAGCCACAAGGTTCATGGGAGCCAGATCCTGGATGCTTGCCCAAGTGCAAATCTGCTACTTTACATTTTGAAGTAGTGAGAACCATTCAGATCTTAACAAGTCGCCACCGTCTTTGCAAATTTTTTCATACAAAGTTACGCATTTTGTTTGGTAACATGAATTTAGCTTTTTCACATGTTAGAGTAATGATAGTTGTAAGAGACTTCCTTCTTTGTGTGTGTGTTTGTGAAACGTTCTTGCCCAGTCATGTGCAGGTTATCCCTTGATGGGCAACCTTAACAGCATGATAGAAGGCTATGCATTAGAGAAGGCTTTAAGGTTTTGTACAAAATATGCATGGTATATGGTGAAACATTGACTGTAGAACATACCAAAAAAAGTGGGTGATGTACTCCATAGCTTCCAACAATTGCTGTTTAGGCCACTACTATCTTACCCCCGTCCAGTATCACTAGGCCCAGAGTGAACCACCAGCACCCACCAGCACAGCATGGTGGATGGATATCAACACAATAGGTTGTTACAAAACACACCCAAAAAGGCACACAATTCAAGAGGGAAAACACAATTATCTTGAATTATTAATTATCCAATTGAATTGTCAAAAAAAAATAATTTAAGAAGAGGATTTTTTCTATAATTAATTTCATTATATTAAAGGGTTAAAGTCTAGGGAGCCTACCAAAGAAGCTGCCCATTTTTAATGCCAAATTTTCATTTTTTAATTTTTTTTACTACCAAAATGAAATTTGAAAAATAAAATAAATATTTGGCACTCGAATGCCAAATTTGGTATTATGATAGATTATCATTTAAAATTCAATATCTCCATCTTAAGTGCAAAACTTATAAAATAAATTTCATTAACTTTAAATTGATGATATATTTCCAATAGTATCAAATATGCACCCCAATTCCTTTGAATTTTTTTGTTTTGATATAATTAAAAACATTGTCTTTTTATAGTACCAAAGTTTAGTGTTTTAGGATTAATAACATACATAGATAATAACATGGTCATTGAGGTATAGGTTTTTAAGAAATTGAAAGTTCAATACAAGACTCATGATACCAAACGTCAATACAATCTAATAGGCAAGTAGAAAGCTTGGTATTGAACTAAACCTATGCAAGAACTTCACTAATAGAAAGCTTACATCATAAATCTAGGGCTTAACCTAGGCCTAGGTGCCATGTGGCCTTGGTTATATACACCTAGCCTAGACACCATGCCACTTAAATCTTGGCTAAATTTAGGTCACTTGGCCTATTTCTAAGGCTACTTATGTGTCACACATGGCATGCCATAGGTTTAGGTATGGCTAATTAGGTGCTGCATGGCATGGCCTAGGTTTAGGCCTAGCCCAAGTGCCTCATGGCTTAACTTGAAACCTACCCTAAGTGCCACATAAAACATTTAATTAACCTTTGGTGGTTAGCCCTACTTTAGCCAAGCCTAAGCACCATGTATGCTACATTAATTAATAGGCTAGCTAACAATTACTAGCCTCAGCTATGATCATATTACAATCTTATTAAATTTATTATTATTGCATATTGGCTATTATTACTTAAAATAATTAGTAGGTCTAAACTAAGCTAGTTAATTATTATTCGTAATACTTGTTCTAGTAGTTAGTAATTGGGTACTAGATATCTAGAACCACCCAACACTAAACACAAGCCTACCACTGAACATTTTTCAATATTTTTTTCATTTTTTAACCAAATTGAATAATTTTTATATCATTGGAAGTGTAAAATAGAATTTTTTTGTAAGCATTAAAAGCAAAGGAACAAGGAAAAAAAATAAGAAAAGGAGGAAAAGGACAAGTGATATTTTGTCTTAAACTTTTTGAAAAAAAAAATTTAGACCCATTCTAGTTTCAAACCCCATATCTTTTTCATTTTTAGCCTATTTTGAATGATTTGAAAACTTGCACCAATTAGGGATCTACAAGAGTTATTCGTACTCCAAAGGCAACAAAACAACAACTAAATCCAAAATTGTTTTAACATGTCTATCACCAAACATGAACCCCTTTACACAAAACAACACATATCTTCTTCATTCCTTAACCAATTAAATTCTTTTCGTAGCATTGGAAGCATTAAGTGGAAGGCTACAAAAGTTTTTTGAGTGGTAGAAGCAAAGGAGCAATTTGTGAAGATTCTACTTGCTTTGAAATTTGAAGTGTGTTGTGTGGTAGTCATGTTTACTATAGTTGAAATTAAGTTGCAAGCTAGTTACAATTAAGTTGCAACTGGGATGCAACTAGGGTGCAACTATAATCTTTATCCCATATTGTTTATCATGGCTTCCAAGTTGTAAACTATATAATGAAGTTGGTGCACTAGACATTTTTAAAAAGTAAATGGCACTTGGAGGCCAATAAAAAAGGTTTGACCTTCAAGGCCACATGGCCAGAAAAAGGATTATCCAAAACCTATTTACTTAACTTAAACTACTACCTATCTATTTACTTAAGCCTATCTACTTATGTACTTACTTAAGTCTACTTACCTACCTACCTACCTAGGCTAATGGCCTACCTCTAACTTTGGCCACATGTTAATGAACTATTGGCTAGTCTATTTGCTTGGCCTATTATAACATAGTCAAAATTACAACTTGTTACTTGATGATGTCATGATTTGTTAACAGATGAAACTCATCCATTGGGAGGTTAAAGTCAAAAAAAACCCCTCGATTGTAATGGTGGATATCAATTTCAATTGAAATGGTTAAAAGTGACTATTATTATTGTGCTAACACGTGGTTATCAATTTTGACTACAATGTCACTTTCAACTTGTATTTGTCAACTCTTATGGTCAACAACTGGAAAAGAAATTTATAGTTGGAAAGGTCATTCTCAATTGTAATTATAGTTCAGCCTGTGTTGTAAACTTAATTGGAAAAAGGGGGGTTTGCTACTAGTGTCCATATGATTAAAATAGGTTTGTGAGACATGTGAAGAGTTTAATAATTATCATATCACAATTGGTTTTCTTTAAAGGCAATGACCATAAATATGTGATAAATTAAATTTTAACAAACATCATCTTCAAATGGAAAATGATAAGAAATGTGAAGTGAGCCATTTTTAAAAGCAAAACAATGCTTGTATCATATATCATATACCATAAATGTACACATTATTTTTGAATTTAATCTTTTAATTTGATTTTTTATATAATATTAAATAACATTAATTTTGTGAAAATCAAAATATAAAGGCCAAACACCAAAAATGAAACTCCCATTAAATGCAATACATTTTGGAAGTTTATATTTTAGGTATATGTTGTGAAAGTGCCCAAGTTGCCCCCCCCCATAGTGTGCTTCCACCTATAATAATAACTTAACATTTACCACAATAATCAAATCCAATTCTACATTTATTTTCAAGGGACATGGTTGTTCTTTTTTTCCCAAATTTAAGGAACAAATTTGAACATCTTCCATCAAGGTCCACTTAATGATTTTAATAGGATCCTAAACCCCATACATGGGTCATATTCACAATTAAGGTACCCCTTTTTGGACACAAGACTCAAGGACTTTGTTTTTGTTATGTTCCAAATAAAAAATCTACATGGAATAAATGTAAGTGAAAAATACTGGATAATTCAAATTATGATCATTTTCATGGTGGTGGTGATTTTTCACATGGGTATGTAATTATACATAAATATTTTGGTAAACAACAAAAATGCAGAAAATGAATACATACATTTTTTAAAACAACTTAACATGCTTTCTTGCATGAAAATTTCTTGTGCATGTTGTTGACATTTGGGGCCACAAATTGTAAACAAGGTAGCGAATATATAAAAAATCAACCAAATGGCAAAAAAAATGAATCATTTTCCTTACTGCCCTTTCAAAATGGATCCTATAGTTTTCAAATTTCTTATGTCGTATATTATTTAATCAAATGCATTATATGAACATTGCCAAACATAGATGTATGCATTATTTATCCATGAAAGAAAATTAAAATCAATTGCATTATTTAATACATTTTATTTAATTCCTTTAAATGAAAATTATAGTTAAGTCAAGGATTCAAATTATTTAAAAGGACAATATACATGTGAATATGCCCATGTGAGCTAGGGTGATGTCCATATGATGAATGCATAAAATAATGCAATGATGTTAATTTTCTTTTATGGATAAATATTGCTTACATCTAAGTTTGGCCATGTTCATTGAATGCATTTGATTACATAATAAACCATATGAAAATTTTGAAGGCAACATAATTCGATCTTTGGGGTTACAAGGAAAACTAGTTAAAAGGTCCATTGGTTGATTTTTTGTACTCACCAGCTTAAAATTTTGTAGCTTGAAATGTAGGTCACATGTGCAAAAAAAAATCATGTAAAAAAAATCAAATTTAAATCTATTGAAACATTTTCTAATTTTTGATTTTGAACCAAAGTTTATATGCACATTGATGTACACATGTGAAAAATCATCATCACCAAATGAATTATCTTAGTTTGGACTATTTTTAAAAATTCACTTAAATTTGTCTTGTGTAAATGTTATTTGTAGAAATTAGGTTTAAAAAGTCATGATATCCTTTTTCCTTTTTTTGGAACCCCAATCACAAAAAGAATTATGAGATTTTCAACTACTCAAATTCATTAGGTTCTCAATGAAATGGGAAAAAATGAACTAATATGAAAATTGCTTGATTGTGATTAAAAAAAAAAACAGTTGATTAAAAAAATTTAGTGAAAAAGTTTTGTTGTTTTGCATAGTGACATGTTGCACTAAAAATTTTCTAATTTAAAAATTTTATATGGATATTGTGAGGTCCCAAGTTGATATAACAAATAATAACTTGCCACATCATCATACAAGTTTTTTTTTGGGGGGTTCATGGAATAATTACGAACTATATCTTTTCATAGCATGATGCCATGTCATCATACAATTTTTTAATTTTTAATTCTATATTTTTTTTGAGTCATGGAGTCATAGATTGTATTTCTTTCATGGCATGTAATGACAAAAATACATGCCATGAAAAAATAGGATGCCATTCACCACCATTATATGTATATGGTTATATATTATATTTGTACATGGTACATCAATGTATGCACACATTATATACATTAATGCATGCATTCATCCAATGGTTGAAGCCAAAACCTCATGGAAATGCATGAAGGTCTTACCCACCAAATCATTTCAAAACTTTAATAACACAATAAAGTTTTTAAATTTATTATGTTTGGCATGAAACTATTGAGAAAATTCAAATTTCAACATATGTTTTTTTTTTCAAAATTGATTCAAATGTTTCAAATGAAAACATGATCTTGAAGCTTATTCAATTTAAAGGGTTTTAAAAAGTAACTTAATATAGGATGTTATGAATAAATTTGCAAATCTACGATTTTTAAAAATTTAAATTGATCTATAATCTTTGTAAATGTGATTCAATATAATGTGAATTCAATGAAGCTTTCATTAAGTCTTTAACAATGTTCTTTTGATTATGTAAAATATATTTTCATTTTTTTAGGACTTGCAAGTTTTTATTTCCCCAACATGATTAAGTACAAAGTTTTTTTTTTCACTTTTGTGATGTTGTTCAAATGGCAATCATCCATAAGAAGAATTAACTATTGGTAATGAGAATTATTTATTTTGTGTGGCTAGGTACACATATGGAATGACATTGACAAGGGACAAAAGGTGAAAAAACAACTAGAGCATTTTTGTGAACTAAGATGCAACTTTTAATTAACTTTTTGGATTATCAAAACAAAGTAAGGATTATAATTCTCATGCTAATGAACCACATAGTGAACATTGTGACACTACTAATTTGTTTATATCAATTAGTGTAAAGTCTTACTATTTGTCGAAAAACATTTTAAATTGGTCAAATTGTAGTAGAATTAAACATTAGTTGCATGGGATAGTGGTGGAAAAGGATAAGACTTCTTGTTTTGAAGTAAGATGAAATCTTGTGTCAAATGTACTATTAGATACGGGATCTAGGATGAATATTATCACAAAAGAGGTTGGGGTTGTCTTATTTTAAACTAGTTCGTTACAACTTGCACATGGTCGATCATTCAATGATGAAACCAACCAAATTGATAAAGAAAATAAAGATTGACATACATTGCATTTTGTATTTTGTCACATTCTCTATCATGAAAGGCAACGAGATCGATCCAAGCTACCCTATGTTGTTGGGGCTTCCTTAGTCACAGGATGCCAAGGTCTTTCATGATTGGGGAAACGACCACATCACATTTGAAGGAAATGGCATAATGAGGACCATTGAAGTGATGAAGCAATTTGATGGTAACATTTGTCACCCTAAATACCTTCTCTATTATGATTTTTCCATCGGGGTCATAGATGATGAAAATAGGTCTTACTTGCGAATGAACTTGATTTGTTTTCCATTAGGATAAAGATTTACCATAACATTGAACTTGGCCTCAAATTTGCCATTAGAGTAGCAATATTTGATGGGGTCATCGCATCCCTTAATTGCTCCCCTAAAAAGTTTTGGACATTTAATATAATTAGTTTAAAAGACTCAAAAGGACATTTGTATAATTTCCAAACTATTTAAAAATATTTTCTATTAATTTAACATGACATCAATTTGTTATAATTATAATGATGCAAATAGAAAAAAAAATTCAAAGTTTTCCTTTGAAATCCTTTAAACATTATACATTCTTTTTTGGTACCCCAATTGTAAATGGACCCAAGTTGAAGCTCTTGAAGCTTGGTTATCATCTCAAGTGTCTCCAAGCTCTACCTTTCCAAACTAAATTAATAACATTGTAGCATGAATAATGAATGATAACTTACAAAGCAAATGTGTTGCAACTTGGCTCAAAGCTCATTGAAAGGAAGGAGAAACATGCTATGCATGTCAAGGTCATCATTCATGGATACAAGTAGTCACATAACTTATATATTGAAGTTTAAATGAATGGGTATGAAGCCTAAAGGTAACAATGACAATTAGAACCTAACCTTTAATTGACTAGTCTACTAGGTGGTGAATTATAAGGCTTGGTAGGTAATTGATTGTCAGCTTACTCCACTAAAAGATGTGTAAGGTAGATTTTCCAAAAACCACATTTGTAAAAATGGATTCAAATGTCTTGAAATCAAATTTAAATGAATCTATGAAAAAAGTTACATTGTAAGGTTGTATTGTAGTTTTATTTATTAGCTATTTTTATTTGAAATTTAGTAACCAAGTAATTAATCATGAATTTAAAAAGTGTTTGACAAAAAAAAGACATCATGACATTGGACATGTTTTTTAAAAAATTTAAATCATATTCCAAAATTAATGAAACATTCATTATGTTCTCCTTTCCAAAACCCAAGATAATGATGCCTTATTAATGATTATCTACATTGAAATCTTCACCAATGATAGTACACATTTCAAGTAATTGTTAATTATAATCTTCACACTTAATGTCACATAAACAACATTAATTCATTTTAATTTCATTTGTCAAACTACTCATTCTCCAAAATACCCTACCCCAGTATCAATAATTGTACTTTATATAATTGACCCCTTCAACATCTAATACTAGACTTAGCTTTTTTTGGTTTCGAGCCTTATTTGAAATAATCACCTTCGTTTATAACCTTTGATCAATCTCCTAGAAAGCTAATGCTGACATCTTAAATTTATCTCCCCACTTTAGTTGCAACCTAATTCTACCACTTAAGTTTAGTCATGACACAGACATATACCATGGCATGTCTTACATTTATTTTGTGTTGTGGATTCATTGCACAAAAGGAACACAAGACACACCATGGCATACTTTTGTACCATGAATCAATAGCTCAATATCATACAACAACATGTTGCGTTGGATCCACAACATATTGCAACATGTGTCATTTTTGAAGTCATGGATTCACTTTAGTGAGGTGTCACCTCTACACCATTTGAATTTAGGATTTTCACCTCCTTGACATTGTTAAAGATTTCTTGTGAAGAAAGTTTTTTTTGCCTTCTCTTTCTTGCATTTCTCCCTCTTCTCCCAAAATCCTCATAACTCTCATGGACATCTATAGCAAATGTGAAGGAAAGATTAGAGTGATGATTAAGAGTAGTTTAGAATATGGTAGAAGAGTGAAACTTTGTGGAGGGATCTCTCATCTTCTAGTACTTAGTTGAACTGCCACTTTTGCATGGTATAGAGTAAAAATATTTGCTTTCCAAAAGGCAACTAGGTTGAGGATTGTTTTTCTCAATGTGTAAAAAATATGAAATCTCCTTGGATGTCTTTTTACAATGATGCCAAACTCACCCTCGCCTGGCTTGACTTTCTCTTTGCTAGTACATTACAAAAAAATAAATTTTTAGACCCTTGTCTATCAATGGAATCTTGCTCCTCTAAGTTATGGTCTCTGCCCTCAAGTTGCATGTTACCTTGGAGACAAGTGTAAACAATGAGTAGAAAGCATACTTGTACACTTTGAAGGCATGATATAAATATAAATAAAATGTGGGAAAAGGGGGAAACTTGAAAATGACATGCATGATAATCGTGAAATAGGGTTGTATTTGATGCCAATGATATGATTAGAATTCGCCATACTAAATACCCCCTAATGAGCTCTGTCCAAGCGACAATGCGATGCCCTGCAAAGTGCTGTGCAGGGTTTGACTACTGTTCTGCAAAAACTGAAACAAATACAAAACAGGATAGTATTGTGGGAAAGTGCTGCAAAGTAAAGTAGGCTGATGGTGGGTACTAGTTCCTGTCTCTGAAACCATGTGTTCAAATATGGCCATGAATAGCACAACATACATTTTTGTGCTATTCATGGGTTATAGCAAGTCAAGTGTTGATCACGGTGGATACAATCTGCACACTGCACAGAGTGCCATAAATAGGCTCTGGACAGATCTCATTAGGGGGTATTTAGTGTTTATGGCATCCTACACTCTTTCCTTTCTGAGATGACTTTTTACTCTTATCTTCCAGTGATGGTATTTGCTTAACTCAGCGAACATGCTAGTGTCAAGGAGAAAAGCCTTTTGGATGCCTGCTATGAATTATAGTGCCATTGCTAATGTCTAAAGAAGAATAGTTTACTTCTAGAGCCTGGCTCAAAGATTTTTACCTGCTATTCTATGGAGGTGTGCTCACAACTCTGACTTCTTAGGTGTCAAGCCAAAGCTCACACATTTCTATCTCCCAGGTCTACATAAAACAGTAACCCACTCTGTTACCATGTGAATCTATTGACAAAAGAGTTGTATTCTCATGGTGTCTGTGATGATAAAAGAACCTAACTATTCTCAACTAACCAAAGCCAACATGCTAACTAACTGGATCACCAACCTATATTGGTGCCCTTCAAGACCTATGTTGATAAGAAAACTCCACAAGCTTTTGCTCTAGTAACTGGAGTAGTGAAGTGTGAAAAATGTTGACAAGGGGGATGCATATGGACCTTTTGTGTCGATTGTTCATTTGGTAAAAATGTAGTAATCCTGTCTTGTGCAAGTCTTAAGCACTTCCTTACATAGGAGACTCTTTTCTCTATCAAAAAGTGCAAAGTCAGAACTGCTTCTTGATTAGCCATTCATATTGCCCTGCTTAAGAATGATTCAAGAAAACTGGTTGCTATACAGTGCATCAAACAGCCTAGCAATTTGATTTTATGAGCTCTATAGAAAAATCTCCAGGCTCACTGCAATGCTACTACAATGGTTTACTGTGAAATAGTCAGCTGAGCCATACTTAAGGTCACTGCATAGACCAGTGACATTTGAGCACAAAGGATTAGGCAAATAAATGTGATCAGCTATGTTAGGATGCTTTGTTTGAATTCAATAAAAGAGATGGGTGCTGACAACCTACTTCCGAAGTGAATCTCAAATCTGTTTGTTGCAACAAGTAGCTAGCATCTGCAAAGATTTTGATGTGTTCTAACATTCTGGTAACAATTACCTGTTTGCACATTTGGGAGAATTACCTTTTTTGTAACCTTCACAAGTTTATCATTGACTGTTCTTGTATCAATTGTGCTCATATTCATACATGTAGGTTGATGACAAGAGGGCCATCACCTTTCAGCACCTTGAAGTGGAGTGGAACCTCACCCTGCCCCATATCTATAAAGGCATCATAGTCACCAAGAAATCCACGAAATTGGAAGCAACCATCCTCTCTGGCATGGCCTGTGAGACTCGTTGTCCATTCCTCTTGTAAGGCAATAAGACGCTGTCCTGCAGCATTGACCCGTTTGTTGTAGTCGACAAGGTGACCATGCTCCCTTGACACCACCCCCTCCCAGAATCCCCACAGCATCATCCCCTCAACGCCTGGATGTGCAAAGCCCTCCCGCAGAATTACCTACCCACCCACCAACAAAACTCTTGAGAAGAACCATTGATAATTTGATGGTGGACTCTGTTGATGGCAGAGGTAGGAGTAGGAAAATCTTGCACAGAGATGAAAAACTTGACAGCCACTATTAAATGTGAGTCATTGAGCATCTTTACAGTGCAACATAGCAACTCTATGTTCATGCTTGAGTGTAGGAAGAGTATCTACATCAAGAATACATTACCTCCAAATCATCACCACGGACATGCTCATTGGATGAAGCAACATCAATTTCAGTCAGCCAAATTGGAATGTTTACACTAGACAGCTTGTCAAATGCGTCACACAGAATGGCACCAATTGGAGTGCGAGCATGACCTTGGACTCCGATACCCCCAATGGAGGCATCTTGTTTCAACAATCCTTGAATCTGTGCCAAATACTTCTGTGGTGAAGATTTCCAGTCTTCTCCATCTTCAACATGATAATCATTGACAAACAGTGTTGCTTGTGGATCAAACTGGCGAGCCAAATTAAACATGTAGGCCCAAATGTCAGGCCCTAATCGGTCATGGAAGAAACTCCCATGTAGCATCTCATTGTTGACATCATAGTGAAGAAATTTGCCTCGGTAACGAGATAGGAGATCTACAACACGGTTCTGAACAGCCTCTGTAAGTTCCTGGGAACTCAATGTCTTGAGCCATCCTTGGTTATAGCCTTCCACTTCCCAAAAGATGCAGTGGCCCCGCATAGGGATTTTATTTTGGAGGCAAAATTCCACCATCTCATCAGCATCTTTGTAGTTGAACTGAACAAAGAGAGTTACAAGGCATGAGATCCATGTCCTATAGATGGCCAAAAGACATGCAACTTCCAACACACATCTTACACAACCTTCAAAACCTTTGGCAAACTGTTAAGACATGAAGTTCTGAAACTTTGGAGCATTTCTGTCATATGGGGACAAATCTCAATCATACCTTGCCCTGATCAGGTTCAGTCCATGCCCACTTGATCTCATTCTCAAACACAGCCCAGTTGAAATTTTCCAGAAAGAATTTAACATAGTTGCTGTTGTCCAGATTCCAGCGGTTGATACAAGCGCCCAATGGAAAACTCCTTCTTGTCTGTTGGACTCTCACATGAATATTGCCTGGCAATGGATGTTTCTTGCCACCTGTGAGCTGGAGCACTACATCCCGTCTGCGTATCTACAATTGTATGTATGCAAGAATTCAGACGAGCTAGACAGACAATGTCAACCAAAAATCATCTCAATACATCACAGATCAACAGAAGTACAACTGATATCATTCCTATGTGACTTCTTCATCTGCACCATTACAAACATTCATTGATAACTTCTCCTTCGCTTTGCAATTGCGAAGTCAGCCTGACAATTGCTGCATGTGCTAACCAAGTGAATTGCTACAAAACATGTGTATGACATCACGTGAAGAGAATATTCTAATTGCAAATCAGCTGCGATGGGCTTTAGAACACAATAAACAATACCTTGTCTGTTTGAGATCTCAGCCTTGTGAAACGTGCACTTCGATCCACTGCAAAAATCTGCAAACCTGCAAGTTTCCAAATGAGGTGGCAACAGATTGAGCTGCAAGTTGACAAAATCACATAGCTATGCTTCTGCACACTCAAATACTGGAAATGAAGAATAATTTCTGTAGCTCAAATCCATAGTTCAATTTAGGAGAGTCCGTATCAAAGTTTCTGCTAGTTCAGATCCTTGTCAGTTGAGCAGCATCCAAAAATCCAACTTAAGTATAAGAAGGTTTCCACAACAGTGCCTTCATTGTCAATTCATTACAATGCATCTCAGCTGCCAGGATGCTATTTAACAAGATTCTAGACTGCATTAAACAAATTTGTTACACATTCACTATAATACTTTGATATGAATCACAATCTTCACTGGGAGTGCAGGATTACTTAAGAATCCATTGTTGGGCTATTTACATGTCAAATTTGAGATAAAATTTATGAACTAGCATGGAGAGCTCACCTGCAATCATGATGTCCACCCCTGGGTCTGGTCCTTGAGCATACACAATTACATTGTCTGGCTTATTTTCCAATCGAAATGAACCCACTGTTTCTTTCCAGGAATGATCATCAGCTTCTACCTCACCACCAGTCACCCAATTTCCATCCACACCCAATGCTACATTTACTTTCTGTGGGCCTGTTTTACCATGATGACTTTTTACACGCACCCAAGCTGAGACCTGGTAGGGAAGAAACAGTTGAATCTTGTCTGTGATTGTCTGAGTGGGGCCTTCCCAACCTTGTGTGCGGTTTGAAGCAATTATGCAGTTACCACTCAATCGAGGTGGAGGGTATGGGAGAGATGCAGCTGCTGTAGGTGGAACATGGATTGGAGCCCCTTTTGCAATAGAGAGACGTGCTGATCCTTGGCCATACCAGCCCTTCAGTCCCTGCAATAGATCAGAATTCTCTATGATATTGATGCCAAATTTTGGGTCCTGTCCCACCACATGCAAGTACCAGTTGTCAACATTGACAGTACGTCAGAAATGCAACTTCCATAAGGAGATGAGAGCACTTGTTCTCAAAAAATTGAAGTGATATGTAGAGATGGTCAACTCCTGTCAGAAGCAGATCCATTTTTGAGCTTGTTTAGTAGCCTGGTTTATCATTGCATGGCAGCCCTTGACTACATGCAATAACCAGTGGCAAATACCCTCAACCAAGATAAACATCTTAGACTCTCACATGGTGCAGTGGACACACAGTTTCCACTCCTCAGGGATGGATGGGAGGGTCACTGTGTCAACAAGGGCTCTTTGGGGGACTCACATAGATTTGGGTCTTCCTCACACCCCCTTGTTTCTGGAGTGGCACATTCTTTGCTGTTTTGATCTATTTTACATCTTATACTGGAAAGGATGTCCAATATGGGCACCTTTCCCCCATAAGAGAGGAGAAGCAAAACTTATATACAATTTCAAGGAAAATAGCATTTTCCAAAATTTGACAAGACAGAGCATCTCTTTTGCATTGTATCTGCTTCAAGTCCTTTTCTGGGCTGAATGGCTCCACTAGCTTTACATGCCAACAGTTCTACATGACATGGCATTGACCTGGGAGCCTGTCAAAATTGTCTCATCAATGTTGTCCCTAATATTGTGCAAGCACATGCATGCATATTCTGCTTGCATTTCACAGTTTTAGAAATGAAACTGACCTCAATGATGGGGGGTCCTGCAGGGATAGTTCCTGGTGCTTGAGTTATGGAGAAGCTATCAATAAGGAGATCTGTTCCAGGTGAGGGACCTTCTAAATACACAGAAGCCCTTTTTGGAGCTTTGATTAGGATCAATCTCCCTTGCAGCTGTTTCCATTCTTCATTGTTTGCCTCCACACTGCAAAAAATGAACTATGCATCAGGACAGTTACAAGAACATCAACGATATTTGCAATGGTGGACTACCAACTGTTGTTAATCCCAATCAACAAACAGTTTCAATTTGAATACCTTCCCTTTAGTAATGGGGACAGAATATGAGAAAACATGGTTGCTCAAGCATGTTTCCCAGTCCCAACCTACATCTGAGCAATTACAAAATAGAACAATTGTAAGCATGCACAGGTCTGAAATACTGAACAGCAGAATTCAGTCTGGGGAAGGGGGAAAAGAAGATGAAGTGAAGGTCATTGATACCTTCCCATAGTCACATAACGATCCCTGTTGTCAGCTTCTTGAATGTTGAGTGTTGCCCTGACATCTGCCTTTGGCTCAGATCCATTGATACGAACAAATGCCACCACATTGTACATGGTCTCCAGTTCAATTCGGCCAAAGATGTTTTGCTCAATGCCTGACCAGAGATGAGTTCTTTCTGATGCCACAACAAAGTTCTTTCCAGTGTATGGAGAAACTTTACGATTCTCCATGAACTGACATACAGAGCCTTTGCAGCCTTTGACAGTCCAATTCTGTAGCCCATTGGCAAAACTTGAGTTGATAAGAATGTTTGTAGAAGATGGTCCCTCACTACTGCCTGCTTGTGTCTTCTAGCAAAGACAGATGAGGCAGAGTTAGGGCATGAATTTGAATTCTGATCTCCATATATAACAAAGGCACATGGAATCAGATGCACAACCATGACCAGAGCATCTTCATGCCTCCTTGCATGGAGATAAAACTGCAGGATGGGTGGCAATGTTTACCTCACACATTATTGGGATACCTATGTACTGTGCTTGGGCAGGGCTGATGAATGGTGTACAAAAGGAAAGGATGAGAGGACAAACAAACAAACTTCTCCCTAGACCAAGTTCCAGACCAAAAAAATTATGAACATTTCAGCAACACATAACAGTCATCTGTGAAGCCTAGAATATGACCAGTTGTAGATTCCCAGCTTCCAATTATCTTGCCATGTAGCAAGTTTTAATACTTGCCTTTCAGAACAACAGAGCATTAAAATAAGCAACAGGGTTTCAAAAGTGTCAGCACTGAGACATACAACATGTCTGTATCTCAAGAAAAGTGGACAATACATAATTGCTTGCCTGTTTCTTAGCAGCTGGTCTTTGGGAGTCAGGGGAATTGACGGGCTTGATAGTCACACTATCAACTAGTAGATCCATGCCACATGGAGGTCCTTCCAGATAGAAAACAGCTCTTTGATAACCTGATTCCAAGTGCAGTTTACCTTCGACTCTAACCCAGTCTGTGCTCGATGCCTTCACCCTGCAAGGACAGAAACGGTCTTTACATATCTCTGATTGGAGCATGATCTTCTCTCTGAACTCCTTTTCCACCTTCACCTCCAACAAATTAGATACATTCACCCCCACATCCCCCTCTTCAAGCATAATTGACAGAAAATGCCAATCTTCACTTGCATCTACATCAAGCAATTCTTCAAGTATGTGTCAATTCAATTGCAAAGACCAAAAGGGAAGGTGCTTTTCTCAGGATGACATAACAAATGACTCAGACTTGGCCTCAAGTCGTGAACCTATCTGCAATGAGACATATTCAGCAGACTAAGATACTGCAGGAATCAAAACTGGAAGAAAGGATTCACACATGGGAAGCATCAGTCTTAACACAAGCAATCAAATCAAGAAATGCACAGAACTGACAATGGAGAAATAGGATTCCTCCCATACAAACACAGGAAATGACAAGATTGTTGAAGAGTAGAACCGATCAAACAGTTCACTTGGATAAGATCATGCAAAAAGATGAAATACCTTCCAATGGTCAGATATTGTGGAGTCGAAAATGCAATCTCCAAACGCACTGATGCTATAATTTCTGTTCCTGTGCGAGGAAGTCCTGAAGTCCGAACAACAGCACTCACATCATATGTCACATTTTCCTGCACTAAGGCAGTGATATCTTGCTCAATTCCTTGCCACCCTTCTCTTCTATCTGTAGCAATGGCAAAGGATGTTCCACATCGTCCATAGACCCCTTTCCATCCATGTGCTCCTGAATGTGCAATCTTGCAGCAATGGCCTGACCATCCTTGCAATCCATTGTCAAAAGTTGGGTTCAAAAGTACATTGGTTGCCAGATCTTCCTGCTCATCTTTCACTTGTTTGGAGGTGGATTCCTGCCAATATTCAGTTGAAATATTTAGCTGCACCACTCAATGGACACATGGACACGAAGTCAAGATCAGTCATTTACCAACAGTGTAGGGAAGAGAAGGGCGGCAGATAAGGGAAATGTTACACGCTCTGCCGTCAAAGGGATGATTGAGAAGTAACTGGCCAGAATATCAATGCCTTCTGGTGGACCTTCCAGATAGACCAGCACTTTTGCTGGTGATGTGCTCACACTGAGCTTGCCCTTCAGCACCGTCCACTTGTTCTTTGATGCCCTTCCACTGTAATAGCAACACAAGAACCCTTCATTATGTAGAAATCAAACATCTAATGATTTTGGAAAAGTCTAGCTGATCATCAGACAGATGTCACATATCTATGAGATGACAGAGAAAACTGCACAACAACAGATTGAGATAACATGGCAAAAAGTGCAGTCATAACCTTATGAGTGTCACTCAAAAAGTGTCAGACCATCACCTTCATCATGAATACCAGTGACAAGCTGCTCTGACTCCCCAGTGATTTCATCGGCTCCAGATGATGGGTGTAGAAAAGTATATAACAAACATCTTAGTCCTGAGTTTCTGTTGCATTTCCAGAAGAAATGGGAAGACTCAGTCATGATGTTTGCTAGCACTTCAGGGGACATAGCTAATTAAAAAAAAAGAGTAATCCTCGTTAAAGCTGCAACAAACTAGTGAGGGTAAAGATCACATTTCATAAAGGCAGGAACATGTCACAGAACAAGCTCATCAAGGCCTAATTGTTTTCTAAGATATTCTTGTGCCATGACTATATAATTGCATGAATTGTTCATCCTTAAGTTCTGAATGCAGATGTCTTCACAGAGTGCTTCAAGTGCAGATACAAAATGGAGAACACACAAATACACAGAAGGACCAGTAACAGAACTGGACCTGGCTAAAGCACTGTAGTTGACCTGTCCTTCCACATTTTCAAGCTTTAAAGTAGCCTGCACATCAGAATAGTCTGTTGGGCCTGCAATAGAAACACAGGCTTCCACTGTGTACTCCAACCCTGCCTGTTGAAAGCAAGTTTAGAATACTCAATTTGCATATTGATCCAAAAACAAACTGATGGCATGCCAGAGATACTGACACAGGTTGCAATGCATGATGATGCCAACACTGAATTGGTCAATGTGCAACACACAAGCATATGTAAGATGAGACATTCAATGTCAGAACCGGTCACACCACAACCAGCAAAAGAGCATCTGTGAAAAAGAAGGAGAGGCACCATCATTACCTTGATTTGGCCAGTAAGATCTTGAGCAATTCCTTGCCATGCTTGTGTCCGATTGTGAGCAACACAATAGAACTGGTGTCCACTAGGAGGTGGGCCACAGAGAGGAGGCTGGTCACAGATGGAGAGTGAGCAGCACATTGGTTGCCAGCCATGGTCAGACCCCCATATGAATGTTGGATTTGTGATCAGATTCTTTGGCGGATCCATGATCTTCTTCCCCCTCCCTGAAACCCTAGATCTCAATTCTGTATCCACCCAAGAAAAAGAATCTGTATTGTGAGCCCACTCTCTCTCTCTCCCCCACAGGAAAGTTTGAGTGCAAAACTAGTCACAAAGTCTAAATTAAGAGAAAGGGCAAACCAAGATCTGCAGACTGAGCTCTCACACTTCCTGAAGGAAATTCGGAGTTCACAACTTGTTATTGAATCTAAATTAAAGAAGCAACTTCACATTCAATCGAACTCAATACCTGATCTGCTGTAACCACATAACAGAGTGAAAATCTGCTTTCTTTCACACAAAAACAAAATCTGCTCAACCAAGCACGTCTCACTCCATTAAATCTTAGATCCATCAATGTCAGTTTTTCATGCTTCTTCTATGAAGCTTTGTGCAAATGGAAGCTGTTCAGCAAAAAGATGGAGAATCCAGCCCTCAAATGGCTAGCACTGATTGACTGATTGCAAACCTTGGAAAATGTGCATCGGATTGCCAAGATGCCTCCTGATCTTTCTCATAGACTGGGTCCAAATTCTGCTCATTTGACGATGAGTCACAGCTCTCTGCAATCATCTCATAATCTGCTAAATACTTGAGAGAATTCGGATACTAACTTAACTCCTCTACCTTTGAACCCCACTCTAGAGCACAACACGTCGTAAATCTCAAGTGATTTTCAAGGTAACTTTGAATAGTGATCGCAGGCTGGAGTGCAGGGACAGTCGCCGGTTCGACAAATTTGGTGGGGAGTCGTGCCCAGATCCAGAGACTGGTGGGATCGACGAAGTCGACTTCGTCAAGCGACGTTACCCACAAAAGAATTTTGCTGGTACCTTTGCCTGTCTACCATGTGTTGCAACAGTAACCCCTAATGCAAGCTCATTCGACCTTTTCCTGTCTGCTCGATTTCTGTATGTGGCGTGACCTTTTTGGAGGAGAGAGAGTCATGTGTGGTAAGTAATAGAGAGAATAAAGTTTAGAAGTCTTTAGAATATGTGTTTTCCTGTACTGGATTTCAGGGATTTAGGAGAGAATGAGTAAAAGGGAAAGAGATCGAGCGAACAAGATGATGAGGCATGCCGTGGGGGCGGTGCATCCGGCAACCACTGCGGGTGTACGTGCTCTTGGATCCGCATGTGAACGCCAGCTTTGCCCCTGCTACGCAATAGCGCAGGTGAATGTCTGCAGACGAAGCCCATGCCTCCAGCATGCATCTGGGCAGGAACAAAGTCGTGGCTCCTGTGCAAAGAAATGTCAAGACGAAATTTTAGCATTGGATAATGCCAGCTTGTAGCATAGCAGAAGCAGCATCCTGCATACTCGGTGTGGCATTAGGCTAGCTTTGAAACTGACAAACAGCAGGCCATTGCGATGATCCCATCTGAAAGCTTCCTTTTAGCAAAGGCACAGATGCAAACCGCTTTCCTTAGCCTTTTGCAATCTGCAAGTTCCTGTGACTTCTTAACACAGATGCATCTTGTGTCTCCTGTGGAAAAAAATGTTTTCGTGCATTTAGATGTTGAGAGTTCACTGTAGACAAATTTTCAGAGCCAGAACAAGAGGAACTTGCTGGCATTGAAGCATCTCAATGCATGAACATGGCAGGAATCTGACATAGCTAATCCTTTATGTGAACACACATTGTTGCTCTCCTTCTATGAGTTGCAATGTATCTTCGATTGCTAGCCAACATCTTGACTCAAGTCTCCACATTCCTTTCAGAAATGCAGCAGACAGTTGAAATGCGTCAGGATGAAGATGTTTATATAATGGGGTGCCTGCTGTTTTGGGTACCGTGTTCTGATACTTTTCTACACCCCAACGTTGGGAGCTGATGATTTCAGTGGGGAGTCATGGCAGCGTGTCATTGCTGTTCTTGATGAAGAAGGTGATATTCTGACACTTGTTGAGTGACCACTCTTTAGGTTATGAGTTATGACAGCACTCAATTGTCTTGTTATCCCAAAGTGTTGTGGAGTTCATAGATAAGTTCATGTCCTTATACGATTGTCTGTAACAGAGACACTGGGAGGTTTTGTCTAAACTGCAGTGGTTTGACAATGTGAGCATTTCATTGTGTTGTATTCAAGAAGATCATTGGAATTCAGGCAATCCTGAATTCCAGTGATCCTGAGAAAAGAGAATTATGTGTGAGGTGGGAGTGGGGTAAGATATGTTTGCAACAGCCAAAGTCTCAAAAGTGCAGTTTTTCCTAAAGGATTTCTCATGAATGTATGTATGGAATATCTCATGTGTGAAATTGTGTTACAATTTGCATGAAAGGAGTTTTTCTAGGAGGTCAAAGGCTATTTACATTGGGCATCTTGTCCCATATGTTACATATCTCTTGTAACCAGATGCATTCATCTCAACAAGTGTGCATTTGTAGTTTCCTTTAGGTAAGTGGTACAGTGAATTGGGGTTTAGTACTAATTTTAGGACATTTCATGTTTTGGTATGGACTCTTCAGAGTTACCAATTGTGTAGTTTTTCTGTTCCTTGCACTTTGTAACGCTGTGGTTGTATCTGGCCGATATCTGTCTCATGCAGATGACAGAATCAGCAAGCTTTCAAGATCTTGGGCTTGACAGCTTAGACACAGTGGAGCTTGTGATGGCTTTTGCGGAGGAATTTGCAGTGGAAATTCTCGATGCAGAAGCTGATAAAATAAGCTCATGTTCAGAGGTGATTGGGTAAATTGTGGTGAACCCATGTGCCTAGTAGGTTGAAATTTTGAGTTCCACCATTTGTAGGCTGGAAATGTCACAGCTGCATAATTCATTTGCTCTTACTGACCATGAGAGGGAGTGGATTTTTCCATGTGATAAAATCTGTAGCTGAGTAATTCCACAGACTAACAATTGATATTTTCACTTGTCACTTGCTCACAATATCTGTGAATTTCTCCTGTATTTATATACCAATTGGGTTTTGTCTTCAGCATAAGTGTTTCTATAGTACATTCTTGGCACATGGACAAATTAATCGTGAATGCAGAAACATTTCACTCCAACACTAAGGACCACTTTAGATGGGGTCCAGGGTCCAAATTCCTAGGAACCAATTTGGTCCCATTTGAAGCAAATTGAATCCACCCTGCCTTGGACCCTAGCTTGCATCTTGGTTCTCAAAATCATGAGCTCTTCTTTGAGCTCTTAATTTAGGTCTGAACCAATTGATTTTCCCTCCAAAATGGTGCCAGTAGGTTTGGCCTTGATTTGCCACTTTTTGGGTTTGGACCCTCATCTAAAAGCCATGGCTCCAATTGATGGCTCTGAACGAAGAGAATTGCTCCATTTCATTGGACCTTGGACCCTCATCTAAAGTGGCCCTAAGATTTCCAAAAAATGCCCAGATGGAGATTGGTTATGCATGGTGACAAGAATGTGCGGAACTTCATTTATAATCAACAATGATTAGCTAAAAACTGTCACTAGAGTGTCATGAGGTCACCCTTGTACCTAATGTGCACTTCATACCAATATTGAGAAGAATGGCACTTCATGTTGCTAGATTACTCATTGATTACTCATTTGAACTATGACACTAAAAAGCTCAATTGTCTCGGTTGAGACAAAACAATACTCAAGGGCAAAAGAACACATTAAGGTTGAGAAAGAATTCATACAACATTGACCCCTACAATCTATAGGAGCTCCTAAGATTCTAGAAGCTTGGTGCATATGGACAACATTGTTGGCAATTTTTGTTGGATGAAAACTAATGAAGATCTTTCATCTTAGTTCATCCCCTTAATGAACAATGTTAGGAGCAGTCTATGATTAGTTTAGAACTTTCTAGATCAGTCAAGCTTTGCTGGCTCCACCCTTATTTCAATGTTTTTCTCTTCCCTTTTGTAATATTTCTTTGAGTTCCTACATTGTCTTTGTTATTCTACAATTTATCCAACAATTAGATCCTCTATGCATAAAAGAGATTAGATCTCAACATGGTATGATAGCTAAGGGATTTGACAAAGAGAACAAGAGAAACAAGAACATCACAAGAGGAATCAAATGACAAAATGAGATGGAGGAGTCAAGGAAAATATCATAGGAGGAATCAAATGAGAAAAAAAAGATGAGGGAGTGGGGGATATTGGAGACCACCATCACCATGCAAAGGAAGTTCCCACCACTCAAAGCCCTCTTCAATTATCTCATGGATCTACATTCAATTTTGGTATTTCCATACCCAAGTCTAGTCATCTTGAAAGAAGTCAAAACTATTTCATATAGACCTTTAGGATGATGAATTTGCTACAAAAGGTGAATCTCTAGAAGTTTGTAGAAAGTTCACAAGATGTTTTTGCCACAATTGCAAAAAGAGATTAGGTCCAAGGCCATAAATGCAATAAACCTATTAGTCAAGGACACAATTATTCCATTCATTAGAAAGTTTACTAACCCCAACAAAAGTTGGGAATATCTCAAGGAAAAATACAAATCTAAAACAATATCCTAGTTATTGATGTTGAAAAAAGATGACCATGAAGAGAGATGAAAGTACTAGCATGAATGAATATTTCAAAGATGTAAAAGAAATCTTGAACAACTAGAAGGGATAGACTTTTCAATTTTTGCAAAATTGATAGTTTTCTTAATTCCCAATTCCCTTTCAAGTCAATACAACATGTTTGTCAAAAGCATGACCAACAAAGACTCTTTACCCACTCTAAAGAAACTAGAATATACATGTTGGATGAAAAATTGCAAATCATGATTGATAAAGAGACTACTAAAGATGTTTTGGTTTTACATGAAAAGACTTGTGACAAGTATGGCATTCCATTCAACCCAAGTTGGAACTCCAAAGACCAATTATATTCCAATGGGGGGCAACACACACAAATAAAATGACAATAAGGAGAACAAATCTTCAATGGCAATTCAAAGTAAAATGAAGAAGCCAAATTCCTATTGTTAAGGGTAAGATTGTGATGTAGTAATCAAGTAGATAGGAACATATGAGGATAAGGAAAAAGTATTGTAACCCATCTATTCTGGACAAGTTGGACAAAGCAAATTTAGTATAAACAGGGCAAGTGAGATTAGGACTACTAAGGTTGAATTCAAATTAGTTTAAGGTGGGAGAATTAAGGATTAAAGAAACTCTAGAAATTTTTGTGGGAGTTTTTTTTCTATTTTCTTTTTGTTTTTATTTTGGAACACATAGTAAAAAGAGAGCAAAGCAGTAGTTTTTTGGAAATAAAACAATTTTTGATGATACATAAAGAGTTGTTGAACTATGATTTTTTTATCTTTTGTTTTCTTGTACTTTTCCATGATCTATGTTTCTTTCCTTTTATATCAGTATGAAAAGTAAAATTGTGGCAAAATTATAATAAATTCATAATTGTGCAAATACTTAAACTATGGGAAATATGGTTATTGATACATTTTGGATTATGTATGGATTTCTAGCACAGATTTTGTATAACTGAAATTGAAAATGTACAAGAATAGAAATTGCAATAAAATGCTGTTAAAATATTAAAATTTACCATTTGGCGACCACCCCCAAGATGAATTTGGGGTTAGAATCTTTAATTGTATGAATTGCTTTGGTTTTATTGTTTGGCAATAAGTATGGAAAGGTTATTACGAGGATTTTTTTTTTGGGTCAAACTACATATTCATAATTGGTGAGGAAAAATTGTTAAAAATTAGATTTGAGCAAGCATCTATTGTAAGGATTTTAATTTGTGGACAAATTTTCTTTCTAAGGTAGAATGGTAGAATGGCAACAAACATGTATCAAGTAGTAACCTGAAGTTTGCAAAGATAAAGCAAGTAACCATGCAACATAATGAAGAAGAAAATGTAGTAAAAAAAAAACTACAATTTACAAATGATGCAACATAGTTCCATACTCTAAAAAAAATACAATATATAATTGAAGAATACCCAGGACAAAGGAGTGACTTGCAAGGTATAAGGCACCATTTGCAGCAATTATGGAACCTCATAAAGCAACAAAGCAATGAGGAGACCCAATGTCCGAGTGAAGCTACCTACAATGAAGGCAAAACCTCCAAAAGTCAAACCAAAGGGATGGGGAGGCAATGTAATCAAGGACCCTTGCAAATATACAACATAGGGAATGGGGAAGAATAAAGATGAGTATGTCCACCCAAAGACATGGTAATTTGTACAAATCCAAAGAGATACTACATAAGCATCAATAAGTACAAAAGAGGTATGGAAACAAGATCCACTGCTATAAGTTTTGCTTGCCAATCTACTTTAGCTTAATACCATCACCATCATGAAGAGTAGGATAAAGATCTGCACAATGATGAAGTTGAACAGATATTACCATAGTATGTTGAAACTTTATTACAAATTGAGGATTTGGAATAACAGGCTTTTGTAATTGAAGCAATGTATCAAACTAAGATGGAGAACAAAGTTGAACACAACACTCTTCCAATGACGATAATTAACATTAAAAAATGACAAGCAGATAAGGTTAATGTGACGCAAACCAACAAATCTAAGATCGAACACAATCATTAACATGTATTACTACCAAGTTTGGAGTAGAACAAATTAACTTGACAAATCGACACTACAAACTCACAAACATTTGTTGTAGTTTTTGTAGAGAAGAAGATCATTCACTTATGGATTGTTTGGTCATTAAGCAAGATGTGTGAACTATAATGATCAGTCATTTCCATGTTATAACATAAACCCATTAAAATCCAAAAGATGATGATAACTTGTTGGTTATTCCACAAAACATGGTAACAACAACACAACTATAGAACTATATAAACATATGTAGCACTACTGAAAAAGGTGATGTATGAAAGACACCTTTTGAAAGCACAATACCTCGAATTACCAGATCACATCATTATGCATTAAAGAGAGTTAGAATGATTGTCAATCATTTTGCTTTAAGCAACATAAGAGTTGTAATTTTCCAAAGAATAGAGTTTGTGTTTGGACTAATAAATAGAGCACTACCAGATATTATAGTGTTTAAAAGTAGTGGCATACCAATTCATGGAGGATGAGTATCATAGTTTCTCGAAATGGATACCGATGGGATGCAAAGAGTTCCTATGACAATTGGATACCCAATTAAATATGTGCCTACAACTACAATTAAACATCCAGTATTTGTAAGGAATGATGAAATTCCTACAATGTTAATTGAGAATAGTTTTTTTCACAATAAAGTTTGTATAAAACCTAGTGAAACTATAAGACATCATTCTAGTGGCTTTAAACTAATATTTGTTAGTTCTAGTGCTCGAAAATATGTAATGGTAGACCTTGATGCAGAAATGTTAGTGAACTTCCTACTAAAAACACCATTCCACGATGTAGTTACTATTAAATCTATACCACAAAACCTAGGAAGAGATCCTCTAGAACCCCGAAGAGGTGCTACAATAGCATTTGTGCAACCTATAATACCTTATTCTAGGCCTTTTAGGAGACCATTGAATTATCCTAAGTATAAGAAAAACTCTAAGCTGGATGTTCATGTACAAGTATTCAAAGCTGATATCAAAGCTAACAATGAAACAGTAGATGAAAAAATAACTAATCTATTCAATTGTACATTGAAAGATGACGCATATAATTAATGTAACAATTATATGTGAAATAATCCCAACTGTAGATTTGCTGATTTAAAACAAGTTTTTTGTAGATAATATCGGATAATGCAGAATGATTAATAGGTATATCTACAACAAGAAAACTTGAAACAAGAATCCATAAAAAGAGTAGATGTGTATTATGAAAGATTATTGAAATTGGCCAATAGTTTAAAATAAACACCAACTACTAATAGTTTCCTAACCTTAGTGTTTCGATTCGAACTATAATTTTATTTACATATTGCTACTACAAACATGAAACAGGAGACTTTGTAACAGCACAAAGGTCGGCATTACTCTATGAAGAAGGTATTTTTGTGCTTGAAGCACAAAGTACATTCTTTACCACAAACCATAGGGATGAGGAACTAGACATCTACAAAACCGAATATGTAGTGTACTAACTATCATCACACAGATCACAATGTGGGATTTGTAGAAGCAAGAAGAGGGAGGAACCCACTATAGTTGTTACTGAAGCCACTACCCAAGTTGGTAAACCTCCAAGACCATTAAACTACCCTTGTCGCATTTATGGAATAGTGGGTCACAAACTAATGAACTACCCAAGATTTGGTGAAATGCAAAACATGTTGAAAGATAAAAGAGGTCAAACCATAGAATCCAAACTAGTTGATGAAGTCAAAGCTATTATTGCATTGGTTAATATGGTGGATGTCAATGTTACCATTTAGAGTAAGGCAAGTGAAGAACAAGTGTTCAAAGACCAAAAGCCAAAGAAGAACAAATTTACAATAGATTGGGAAGTCAAAGAAAGGTCTATGGTGGAAACCATACAACAGATGTAGGCAGCTAATTTTCCACCCGACTTACAAAATCCTTCAACATGAAAATGGACCACTAGTTGGGCTAGCATGCCAAGCTCCTCAAAACCTTTAGAACCAACAAAACTTCAAAAAGTTCATTTTACTTTTCCAAGTAAAACCATTTATATGGAAGAGATTTTTCATGATATAAATAGGCAAATGCTAGAATTTAATTATACCCTGAATATTAGACAATTGATTAAGATAGTTCAAGATCTGAAAAAATACCCATGGCAAAAACTAAAGGTTGATAGACCACATATTAATATCAAGTCAATGAATGAGAATGCGACCACGTTTGTAGTACTTGACTTTAGCACAATTATAGATGTTATAGACAATCACATGGCTATAATCCAAATACAAATAGTAAAAACACAATTGATGATGTACTCTGAGATGGGGGATTTGACTTGTAAATATTATCCTAGAATAATTAAAAAACTATTTTAGGATTATCTAAGCCAAAACCTACTCCTTATAATCTGCAGATGTTAGATCAAACCATAAACAAACCAGTGGGATTGATCAAGGATTTGAGGATTTATGTCCATGGTATACCATACATAGCTACATTTCTAATCATACATAACACTATTGTAGACTCTAATTATTCCATGTTGTTTGGTAGACCTTGGCTCAAAGATGTTAAAATAACACATTATTGGGGGAATAACATGATCACCATACAAGGAAATGGTACAATCCAAACCATAGTTGTGACTTTTAACACCTAGGCACTAATTTGAAAAGACTAGAGGTCTTACTATGCTTTGATTATCAGAATGGCATCACAAATGAGGAAAAAGATTTGATGTTTGCTAATGAACTTAAATTATTTTCTATTGTCATAATTAGTATACCATTAAAAACTCTTGAAATAGTTGTAATTAATATAATACAACCTGAGAGAACTATAAAAATTGCAAATTCCAAAGTACAACCTTTTCACAATTTCAAAAGTAGTACAGAAACCTCGACACTTTTGATAAGAAACCTAAGGCTAGCCTAGAGGGCAAGGTGTATCCTAAGACCTATTATCATCGCATGCCAAGTCAAGTGCAAATTAATAAGACACCAACAAAGGTTTGAATACAAGAACTACAAATCATGGGCTGGACATTAACTAAAGAAAAACAATTGTTATAGATGAAGGAACCACAAAAAATCCGCAAACAACCAAGGTGAATGTTTAATTAACTTAAGAGAATATGAATTCTCTAAAACTATTGTTGGAGTACAAGGATGTGTTTGCATGGACTTATAAAGACCTGAAAGGTATAGATCCAAATTGGCACAACATCGTATTGAATTGGATACATTAATTCCACTAGCACATCATGCTAAATAGAATGAATCCAAACTATGTTGTAGTTGTTAAGCAAGATATAGATAAAATGTTGGCAATAGGATTTATATAGCTTGTAGAAGAAGCCACCCAATTATCACCAAGTGTGGTGGTACCCAAAAAGAATGGAAAATTCAGAATTTATGTAGATTTTATAAAACTAAATGTAACTACAAAGAAAGATCCATACCCTTTACCTTTCACAGATGAAATTTTGAATATAATTATAAGGCATGACGTTTATTCCTTTTTAAATGGACACTCAAGATATCACCAAATATTTATAATACAAAAGGACAAATACAAAACAACCTTGTAACATATTGGGGAGCTTTTACTTGGGTAGTAATGCCTTTTCAAGTGAAGAATGGACCTCCAACTTATCACAAGGTAGTCAGTAGAGCCTTTAGAAATTATTTAAACAAATTCATTAAAATCTTTCTAAATGATTTCACTATCATTAGTGATATGGATACTCATTTACAAAAACTCAGATTATGTTGTCAAAAGTGCAAGGAGTTTTGGATTAGTCTAAACCCAAATAAGTGTGCCTTTATGGTATTTTCAGGGATGATTCTTAGGTTTATTATTTCCAAAAAAAGTAAACTACCAGATCTTTAGAAAATCCAAACCATAGTTCATATGCATATACCCATGAATCCATAACAAATTCATATGTTTAATGGAATGGCTCAATTTTATAGATGTTTCATCAAGAATTTTGCATTCATAATGGGCCCAATTACCAAACTCACAAGGAAGACAAAATAATTTATGTGGACTTTAGAATGTTAAACAACATGGGGGCTAATTAAGCAAAAGTATGAGAAGGAGGCAAACTACTGCATGAACCTAGAGCTTGAGCCTAAAGCCTAAAGTTGGAACTTGGGATGGTAAAATGTCTTTTCCCCCATACACATGCAAGTAAAACCCAAAAATTTAACCACAGAATGAATGTTGTATATATAAACCTAAAAAAAAAACATGGGGATGAATGTAAGCATTCATCCTCGTTATGGACAAATGATATTTTTCATTCATCTAATGTATGAATGAAAATATAATTGCATTTACATGTTTTTAATAAATGGAACTTCCATTAAAATTTTGGATGAATGTTTTATTTTATCATTAAATTTTTATGGATAATTTTTTCCCATAATTTTAGTTAACTAGAGCTTCATGAAACACACATTATTAGAAAAAATGGTTTTTCAAACGGTTCAAGTTGACTAACTCGTCTTTTTTTACTGATGGACATGTCCATTTTGATTAAAAGCCCAAAACATGTATTTTTTGACCAATCAACTTGACTACCTTGACTTATTTGACCAATCAACTTGACTACATTGATATATTTGACCAATACATCTAATCAAATTAAACAACCCTAATCAAAATGGTCAATGGGTTTTAATCAAATGGGACATCTAATCAAATTGAACATAAGAAATTAATATCATTAGTCAAAATGGCCATTGTATTCTAACCAAATGGGACATCTTATGCCTATTACATACCTATTTACCTACCTACACACTAGCTACCTATATATAGTACCTACCTACCAACCGACCCACATACCTAGATGTACTACCTACCTATCCACCCACCTATACCTACCTACATATTAACCCCTACCCTACTACCCACCCACACACCCACCCACCTACCTAAATGTATTACGTACCTACTTATCTACTTATCTACTTATCCACCCACTTATAACCTACTTACATATTAACTACCTAACTACCCACCTACATGAATATACAACCTACCTACCTACCCACATGTGCCTATTTACATACATGTACTACCTACATACCCACCCACCCACCTATCTCTTACAACCTACCTACCTTCGTATTTCATAGTCTTGTAGTGGTGTCAAAATAAACATGTGAAATAAAAATTTGATAAAAGTGGAACACCTTTTGATGGTGTGGTCCATTGGTTAAAGACTTGATTTATCATTGGGGAGGTTAAGGGTTCAATTCTTAACATCATAACCTATGTACATGCTTAAGGGGCTAAGGTAGGTAAGGTAGGATATACTAGGTTAGGTTAAGGTAGGTAAGAGGAAACATGACACAAGGTTTCCAAAGGGTGAAGAACATCTTCATTTTGATACAAATGTATATGAAAATTGGATGGAGACAACAACAAGTCCATAACATTTATAACATTTGGAACAATATTTATAGCAATAACAACAACAAACACAAGAAAATCTACTATATACTAAACTGTAGATGGAAAGAGTGGCAAAACAACTTACTTTTGAAGAGTTCAAACCGGTAGAACTAGAATTACCACTTAATAGACCAGAATTTGCAGAAGGATTCCCATTTAAATTTGAACAGGGGAGAAGAATGGTGCATGAATTGGGATCATCTACAAAAGGATCTATAGATCCTATGACATAGATAAGTACACCAAAGTCTATGGAGGAGGTAGCTATAGAAGTAATGAAAGCAGATAAGGTAGTCGAGTTATTTTAGACCATGGTAATTGTGAGTCTAAATATGGGGAATTTGACTATGGAGGTAAACACTTTGAAGAACAAATTGGCTGTAGGGGAGAAGGAGAAGGCAATGTTATAAGAGGAATTGGATAAGGAGAGAGACATCTAGAAAGGGTATAAACATAATGTGGAAATTTGGAGGAAGAACATGGTAAAGGTTGAACAAAAGATTAAAATGTTCATTAAGAAACTGCAAGATGAGAATCAGAACTCAAAAGTAGCATAACATGGTTGAAGTCATAGGGGGGAAGAAATATAGGATTTAAAGAAGAAGGCTGAAATTTGGGAAATCACAAAAAGAAAGTGGATAGAGGCATTGTTTCTTCCTAAGAAATAACAAGAGGCTTTGGATAGTTAGGTCAAAGCACTAACTAAGGAAAAGAATGAGTAGGATAATGTTTTGATAAATTTGGAATTGATAAATCTAAAAAATGTGCCTTTGTTGCAATTTGAGGAGATTGAAGAAAGAAAGTAGAGGTAGAAAGGAAGAAATTGATGGAGGACAAGAAAGAGTATTGGAGAAATTTTAGCTCCTATAAGCACAATTGGAGATGACACATGAATAGAGGAAGAGTCTGGATTCAGTTGGTGTCAAGAAAAAACTAGAGGATTATGAATAAATGCTACAATATTATATTTTGATGAGGATGAAGAATAAGATGAAAGATTTTGAGGTAAAATTTGAGGAATGGTGGGAGGTGGTTGAAGAATATTTTACAAAGGAAATGGAAAAGAATCTGGTTCAACATAAAACTGATGAAAATATTCTTAGGTACAAGTTGGAAGCTTATCAAAAGAATTTTCTAGATTTCATCTATGGTAATCCAACAAGTATAAAGGTATCAGGCCACAATGAAAGGAAAGAAGCAGGGCCCGATGGAATAGTTCAAGAAGAGGAAGTGAAGACTAAGGAACCGCAGGACCTCAAAAGTCGAACAACTCAAGAGGAGGAGGTACAACCAAAAAAACCATAGGACCTTAAAGGAGGGGGTCATGAAGAAACAACACCATCAAGAATTCACGAACAAGAAAAGGTGGAGGCTATTCCAACACTAGAAAAAGAAGTATCCAAGATATAACATCTGGAAATAGAACCACAGACTAAATTAGTGGGGGAGGAAAACAAAATTGTAGAATATTTTCATTTCAATTCTATCATTTTACAAGGATTTCGGGGATAGAATCCAAAGCACAGAGGGGGTAATGTTAAAGGGGTAGGATGAGTACATGATTTTGGATGAACAAGGTATTTAAGATAGGGATTGATAAGGGAACTTTGTTAGTTTGAATTTTGAGTTCTTGTTGGTTTTGATCATGGCGATGTGACTTGGGATGGTTGAAAGGGGGAAAGTTTTAGAAAATAGTGAGATATTTTAGACACAAAGTTTGGGAGAGAAGAGAGAGAACAGCTATAGGTACTTGTAATAAAAAACCAGACTTTGTTTTGATATACCATAAATTTTAATTGTTGTTTTGGGAATTTTTTCACCAAAACTTGGGATTTTGTTGTAATTTTGATTCATGTTTACAGTAATATAGAGAAGCACAAACTTCTACAATGAATTTTATGTTCATATTGTTGTGTGAATTGTTTAGTATGAAAATATGTTCAAATGAAATGTAATCTTGTTTTTGGAATTTTTTACAATGTATTTTGAAGTGCAAATTTTAGTTATATGAAATAACCATGAATATGGTGTTTTAAGGAATGACAATGTTAATAATGTTAAAAATTAAAACATGAATAGTGAATATATGCATATGAAATGAAAATTTATTGTTATAGTAGTGTGAAGTATTCTACAGGAATTAAGTTTCACATCTACCAATAGACCACATATCTTATCATTGATCTGACACTTAATCCCATGTTCGAGTTTGCTTCTTTTGACCTAGGATGTAATTGCTATCCTCCACCTATTTGCATGAGGCTATTACCCTATCATATTATGCCCTCTTCCACCTAGTCTTTTGTATTTTTTTTTTGGATTTTTGCACATTGTATAGATAGAAAGCTTGTTTAAGTTAACTTAAATGTTAGTTCCTATATGATATTCCTATGGTTTTAATGTCTTGTTGCCACCAATTTGTTAAAGCTTTTTGGTTTCTGCACATTCCTTTTTCGTGTTGCTTTGTCCTTCCAAAAATTGTTTTTTCCCAAATGACACATACTTTTGTTTTTTAATGGCTTTCTATATTTTCATTCTCTTTTTTGTTTATTTCTAAGCCTACACCACATTTATGTAATTGACATATTACATCGGAGGTTGTAAAATTTATAGGTTGGGTCTCCACTTAAACAACTTTCAAAGTGATCATTCCGTCCTAAATTTTATTCTCTGCACCATATTCCATCAACAAAAATTATTTTTGACTACGAACACAAAAGTTTTACAATTTTAATTTGATGTTTGTTACTACACTCCTTGTCTTTTTTATTTGTGGTTTGCATTGCTATTGTTTTTTGTCCAATTTCATATTCAAGTTGCTCCTTGCTTGGATTATATTTCCCCGATTCTTCGTCCTTTCCACGAAACCCTTCAAAATTTATTGTGGTGTTTGATTATGCATTTGTTGATTCAAATCCGTCGAAGTTCTTTCACTACTACTCTTGTGTCCTTTGTAACATGGCGACATTTAATGCTACTGGATGTTCATACCTCACCATCATGGTAAACAAATCAAGGACGACCATTGTCTTTGAACATTGTCTCTGCACTATGTTTGTTTTTTAGGCAAGTTCTTTACATATATTTAAGGACATTTCATATGATTCTAATAACTTTGTTTCAAGTTGTATGTACCAGATTCCTATGACCTCCACGTAGGGGAAATAATGTGTGGTTGGTTATGGCTGTTATTGCAATGTTGATGACAGCTTGGCCCATAATTCTCAGGAGACCATCATAACGCCAAGAATCGCAAGTTTTGTGGTCAAGACTGTGAAGCAAGAACTCAAAGTTGACGATATTCTCCCTCAATGTTTTGATGCTCTTGCATCCCCTATTTTCATCGAATTCTTTGGTTCTTTGGTTGGTGAGGATTTGACACCACCTCTTTCATTGACAAAATCATCAAAAGGCATTTTTCAATCTAGAGCCTCTTTGTCATTAGAGCCATCCACCCATGTGGGGAGTATTCAATCTATTATTTCTTGCTTATGCGCGATGGTGCTACCCAAACAAACCTCCAATGAGTTGAAGACTTTGGATTATGACAATATCTTTCTACAAAAAGTCCAATTCTTACCGATTATTTTTGATGGGGGCATTTTGTTTAAATTGCCACCCATCCATTCAAATGCTTATAACTTTTCCCAAATGCAAGGCATGGATAGAAAGTACAATGGCCATGCTTGGAGTAAGCTGGTCACAACCAATATAAAAAATTCGTTTGGGCTTAGCTTTAGGAAGGCCTGTTGCTTGGGTCACTTGTAATGTGTGTAGGATGATTATGAGAACTTCATGCACTCTACCACTCTCAATGAAACATTTTGGTGTGGTGAATGCACTCATATTCCAATTTTAGGTCAAATGACAATGATTCCATCTTCTTCTTCACTTTGATGCAAATTTTGTCATCCCCCCCCCTTCTATGTCATCGATTATAGTGAGCGAATATATTATGTTATGCAAAGATCTTTTCGATTTCCCTTAATGCTAGCAAGACCTTCTTGGCAAGTTACTTGCTTGATGATTCTAGTGATGACACAATGGAATTCCTCAAGGGCGAGTAGCTAGAACACATCCAAGACAAGTTTTGTGAACTTAGCTCTCCCAATGTTTGTAACCTTGTTACTTCTTTCAAGCGAAATTCAAGAGGTGGCTATATTGATAGCATATTTCAATTGAAGTCCAAGAGTCAGTATGATTACATCCAAGAGTGTTACTTCTTAGGACAAGTTCATGGACAAAAGGTGTTCATTTTCAAGATGTTAATAAATGGTGTTGGGAGTGGAGTTAGCCTCGTCACATGAATGTAACATGTGGGGGATTTGAGGAGTGCTTAGATCATGTTTGATCATGTGAAACATGTTGCTGGTTAGACAACCACTACTAAAATTCCTATTTATTTTTTTTATTAGAAATTTTGGTCAAAAAATACCCATTTTGCATAAGTGTCAAAAAAACCACCTAGTCATTTTGGACAAGTTATTTTGAACCTATCCATTGTGAGTAGGCCATGTACTTTTTGACCAAGCCTAAGTTGGCATTTTGACTAATCATTTTGATTAATCAATATAACAATCAAATGACATTTTGATTGGTTGAACACCATGCCATGTGGCATTTAAACAATGCCCACCCAAATTAAACAATGTTGCATCTAAACATTGGCATTTTAGGCTATGCCACGTGGTGTTTAAACATTGGTCATTAGGTTATGCCATGTGGCATTTAAACATTGGCCACTAGGCTACACCACATGGATAAAACCTAAATAACCTAGGTTAGACCTAAAATTAAATACATATTCCTAAGGTCCCTATGTCTAGGAACCTACAACCTAAACTTCTAGGCCTAGGTCTAGGAGCTTATAATTAGCAACTAGGTACAGAAGCTTAAAGTAGGTTAGGGTAACTTAAGTTATGACCTTTACTAGGCTTAAATGTACACCACCTATATTAAACCTACACCTAGATGACCGAAGTAGGAAAATCCTATTTCATTTTGAATTTGGCTTTTAAGGTTGAACCTTTTCAATCGGCTCATCCAAAGTTGCCTTTCATTTAAAAATATTTCTTATGTTTTAGATGTTTATGGTGCATCTATTTATATTGTTCATCATTTGGAAAGGACGAAACCAATATGGGACAAACTTTTGGGAAGGAAAAACATTTTCATGTCCACATTACACTAGAGCCTTTTAATTCACACAACATTATTTCTAAATAACTAGGTAAGATACATTAATTAAGTAAATAAAGAGGTAGGTAATTATGTATGTTAATTAAGTTAAAATAAAAATTAGTAATAATTAATGTTTAGTTATTTAGTTATAATTAATAATTACAACCAAATTATAACTAATCCTTACAAATTTGACAATTAATTCATTATATATTATCAACAATGTATTTGCAATAATTAATATTTAACTATTTAATTACACATTCATTAGTGTATTTTAGGTAAATAACTAATTAACCAATTAATAATTTATCATAGGTGTATAAATGGCCTACCCTAGCTTATATAACTAGGTTACCTATAGGCTAAACTATAGGTAAATAAGTGGAGTTAGATAAAGTATGTATAAATAAATACATTTACATATAAGTTAATTATATTTAGGTTATTTAGCCACATACTTACATCAAATAAATTAAATAGTTGGCTAATTTAACCTTGGAAAAATTAATTATGGCAAAACTAATGATTGGTAAAATAATGTTTAAACCAATCATAATCAAAATATTTATGGCAAAATTAGTGATTATTAAACTAATAATGGTTAAACCAACCAAAAACTAAAAGTAATTATGGAAAAATAACCATGACTAAACTAATTATGGTTCAATTAACCATATCTAAATCAATATGATGAAACTAACCATGAATAAAGTAAATAGGGCCAAGTTAACCAATGAATAAATATGATTAAACTAACCATAAGTAAAATAAATATGGCCAGATTAACAAAAGAATAAATATTTTATGATTAAATTAAAAATGATTGAACTAACCATGAATAAAATAAATATGGCCAAACTAACCAAAAAATAAATAATTTATGGTTAAACCAATTGTGGCTAAACTAACCATGAATAAAGTTAATATGGCTAAACTAACCAATGATACAATATTTATGGCTAAGCCAACTATGCATAAATTAATTATGCCTAAAATAAATATGAATGAAATAATTATGGCTAAAATCAAAAAGGTTAAAATATTTGGCAAAAATAACCATGGTTAAACTGGAAATGGTTAAACTAAGCATGAGTAAAAAAATTTGGTTAGACTAACTATTAATAAAATTAATATGGCTAAACTAACTAATGAATATATATTTTATGGCAAAATCAATTATGAAAAATTTAATTTTGGTTAAAATAAACATGAATGAATTAATTATGGTTAAAATCAAAATGAGTAAAATAATTATGGCAAAATTAACCATGGTTAAATTAAAAATGGTTAAACTAACCATGAGTAAATAATTTTGGCTAAATTAACCATTAATAAATTTAATATGGTTAATCTAACTAATGAATAAATATTTTATGGCAAAACCAATTATGAAAAAAATAATTATGGCTAAAATAAACGTGAATGAAATAATTATGACAAAATTAACCATTGTTAAATTAAAAATGGTTAAACTAACCATGAGTAAATAAATTTGGTCAAACTAACCACTAATAAAGTTAATATGGTTAATTTAACTAATGAATAAATATTTTATGGCAGAATCGATTATGCAAAAATTAATTATGCCTAAAATAAACATGAATGAAATAATTATGGTTAAAATATTTATGGAAAAATTAAACATGGCTAAACAAAAGATGGTAAAATTAATCATGAATAAATAAATTTGGTTAAATTAACCACTAATAAAATTAATAAGGCCAAATTAACTAATGAGTAAATATTTTATGACAAAACCAATTATGTAAAAATTAATTATGACTAAAATAAACATGAATGAAATAATTATGGCCAAAATCCAAATGAATAAAATAATTATGGAAAAATTAAATATGGTTAAACTAGAAATGGTTAAATTAACCATGAATAAATAAACTAGTTATTAAGAAAGTTAATATGGCTAAACTAACTAATGAAAAAACATTTATGGCAAAACCAACCATGGCTAAATTAACAATAATTTTAAATTAATTATGGGTCTATTGATTATGGGTAAATTTATTAAGGTAAAAAAATATGTTAAAAATAAATATAGTTAATTTAATTATGCTTATAATAACCATGGTTAAATTCATTATGGCAAAACCAATAATGGCCCAACTACTAATGGTTAAATTAATTATGCTAAACTAATTATCATGGCTAAATTTATTAAGGCTCAACCAACTATTGTTAAATTGACCATGGTTAGATTAATTATGGTTAGTTCTAATTTTAATTAGTTTTTTCATAAGTAGTTGAGCCATAACTAAATTCAATATAGTCAATTTAACCATAGTTAAATAACCACATATATATAATTAGTTTAATCATAATTAATTTGGTCATGATTCATTTAGTTATGATTAGCTAACTTTTACATTTTCCAACTTTTTTCTAATTGGTCAAACATAGTCAAAATGTTAAATGTAATCCCAAGATGCCCAACTAGTATTGGAATTTCTAACTGGCCTTTTTTATTAGGCCATTGGCCACTTTGACTAGGCCTACTTAGTTAGCCCTATTGATTGAATATAATAGGTGTCTTTATTAATTAGAGCACTTGCCAATTTGATTAGATCGGGTGGTTTTATTGACTAGGCCATCAACCAATTTGACTAGGTGGTATTTTTAAGTCCAATTTGACTAAATGTTTGATTTGACTAGTTGTCAAATTGGCCACTCTAGTCAAATTAATTAGTCAAAAAATACCCATTCTCATTCAAACCTTTGGCCTCTAGTCAAAAATACATGTCTTCTAGTAAAAAAAACTCGTCTAGTCAACTTAGTTAATTTGAAAAAAAATAAATTCTAGTAGTGAACTATGGCTTGTCATGTGTACAATCTTGTCTATTGTAAAGTGTTGGCCATAGTTGTTTGTGATATGCAGTCTCGAGACACCAAAGCTTAACAACTTATGTGGACAAAGCTTAATGAAATGATACTAAAACATGGGTTTCTAAAACCCAATTTCAAAGGATTCATAGTTGACATTGCACAAACCGATTAGAACGTTGTCATAATTGTTTATGGTTCCAAGGACCCTTTTGTTGAAATGGTTGATAAGGAATGCACCTGTTTATTCCATTAGAGCCATTCATTTGATAAACACACCAAACAACTGATCAGACTTGACTTGCAAGATGAGCACAAGGTTTTTTGGCACCATTAGTAAAAACGCCAAATCACTTGGGGATGTTGACAGTCATTATGCTTTCATTCGTTCCTAGTGGCTATCATCTAAGGCTATTTTTAAGGCAAGTGTCCACAAGTTTAATAATTAGCTTAGCTTTTGGCATTTTTGTGTCAAATGATGGGGAGGTTTCATGGTCCATGTGAATATTTCTTTTTTGAACTTCCTATGTCTTCCCTTCTCTTTTGTGCATTCAAAATTATATAATGTCCATTCTCATTGAACTTTCATTTGTAATCTATTTACTCCTCCATTGCAAGATTTCTAATTTTTCTAATGATTCCTTTCCTTTGATCTGTAGAAGTTTAACGATGAAGAATGGGCAAACATTCCCATTTGTAATTTAGCCAAAATTATGCATAACATTTAGTTGTAGTAATTAGGGAATCGCAACATTTATTTGTACACAATGACGTCTAATGATTGCGTTCGGGCTTTCAAACAATCTACATTGTATAAACAATATTTGCTAGGGGGTTCGTTTGGTCATGGACTTGATAGGAATGAATTTTTGTTGAGGAGGGCCCAATAGTCTAATGATCCTATTAGACTAGTGGTTGTTATGGCAAATTACACATCTGAATTTTCCTTTTCTTATCGCATTCCGCACTTCAAGGGCGCCGGGTGTAGACCATTTCCGCCACATGTGTGAGGTTTTTGGGTTTGCCAAGTGATTCGTTGATTGTCCTCCTAGTGTAGACAATAATTTTCATCGTTTTGACCATGTGAATTTCTTTCATCCATGAGTAACAATTCCTATTGCTCAACCCAATGTTGTTGGGAATGTAGGCATGTAGCAATGACCTTGTGGTTCCAGTGCTTGTTCACCTTTAGTATCTTGAGGTGGCTTGGAGTTACAAGAATTTTTTTGTGTTGATGGCTAGTAGTAGATTGAACGATACCCACACAATTTTGTAGTTCAATGTTTTGTGCTCTAGAAAACCTCGAGGCTTAAATGTAAAGCAAATATTAATATTTACAAATATGTAAATAAAACTCTTGCTCCATGTTATTCGAGGTTTTGGGTACAATTTCATATTGGATCATTAAAGCAACATATGCACTGGTTTTGTTCCGATGATTTGAGTTATTGTGTTTGTGGAATAACGCGAAAATATACAATTGCTAAGCCTTTAGTTCCAACTATATGGTTCATCCAAGAAGGTATTAATTTAACTCAAAAGGAGGTAATGATTCTAAAAGAAGTGGGATTTTATTTTCATCGTAATCATGTTCGAAGTTTATTTGGTTCCCAATCATTTAGTCCAAATAGTTTGCATGTGCCTATTATGAGTGCTCACAACATTGTGCAGCTAGTTGATGCAAGTTATTGGTTCACAATTCATGGTGGCAAGAAGGTGAAATGATCTTTTGTCTTCAAAATAACATAACATCACACCAACAATTGGGAGGTTGGCAGCTTATTTACCCAATGCACTATTTCACCCCCTATTGATGTCTCGTCACCTAGGTATGGATGAATTTATAGTATCTTTCAGATGACCAAAGATATGATGTGACTATTGGAAATTTCCCTAGATGTTCATGTGTTTATTTTGTCAAAATGTTGGTAGGTTTCTTGGGTGTTCATGGGGTGTATGTGCATTGTAAACATGTGTATCACATCTTGTAAATGATCATGTTTTGTGGGTTCATGGAAAAGTTCATTCATCATTGCACATGGAGTTGGGATGAAATTTAGTGTTTATTGAAGTGCTCCAAAGTTTTTGAACTCTTGTGATAATACATCATAATTTCATTAAAAAATCTCTCTCTAGTTGGCTAGACTATGTAGGAAGTTTAGATATTAGTTTTGGCCCATTCATTATGTTCTCCATTTTGTAGCTTTTGAATAATTATAGAGTGATGTTTATGTATCTATAATATTTTGGCCATTTCAACACATGTTTGCAAATATTTAATATGTTTTGAGAAGTTAATTTTTATCAAAATATTTTTCAAGTATGCAATTCCCACCCATTTCAACATTTAAAAAAAAATTATAATTATTGTCAAAGAGCATTAGACATTTGGACATTGTTTGCTCGAGGGATGATAAAATGCATCATGTTAAATTAACAAAAATGTTTTAAAACATTCACATGATGCTACTGTTAACAACTTTCTTGGCCAAACCCATGTGCTAAGTTAATAAGCCATTGTTCATTTCATAACAAACCATGGATGTGACATGGCAAAATATTCTAGGGCTTGTCAAAGAATATTCCATGATGTGGTAAAATATTCTTCGACATCATTTAATAATATCCATTTGCAAAAAATAATATACTAAAAATATTCCATGACATGGCATGGAATATGTTTTAAGATTCTTTTCTTGTTCACCTAAGCAAGCTCACCTATTCATGCTCGCCCATTTGCTTGCTAGCGTCGTTGTGTAGAGCTTAAGGTTAGGAAATATTTAGGGCCATACTCATAATGACCAGAAACATCCAAGAAGGTTCGAATACCTTTTGGTTGGAGTAAACAAAATATTTTTCAGGGGTACATAAGAACCCATACACATCATTCTAGTAGATGATGTAAGTTGGAAAGTTTCAAAGTCAAGAAGACGGGTTTCAAGTGCCTTTGATTATTGTATTTAACAAGACCGACAAATTAATGTATATCATTGAACTATAGACCATTTAAACAAGTGTCTATTTCATTTAGAGACCCCTAGTTTCCAAATTAAAGTTGAATTACCATTTGTATACATCTGTAGAACTTAAGGTAACAATTCAGGGCCATACTTAGAATCATCACACACATCCAAGGTATCAAAACATTTGAAGTCCTTTTGGTTGGAGTGAACAAGATAAGTTGCAAAGGTACATAAGAATTCAAACATAAACATTCAAGTAGACGATGTAAGTTGGAAAGAATCAAAGCCAAGAATACGAGTTTTAGGTGTCTTTGAATACCATGTTTAACAAGGCTGACAAATTAAGGTATATCATTATGCTACATACCATCCAAACAAATGTCTATTTCATCTAAAGACCCATATTAGTCCCCAAACTGAAGTTGAATTACCACCTTTATACATTTGCAAAGCTTAAAATAAACATATATTTAAGGCCGTACTTATAATGACCACATGCATCCAAGATATCTGAAGATTTGAATATCTTTTGGTTGGAGTGAACAAGATAGGTTTCAGGGTCAAAAAATACCCATACACAGGCAATCTAATAATCGATGTAAGTTGGAAAGCTTAAAAGCCAAGAAGACAGTTTCATGTGTCTTTTATGTATTAGAGTTTTCAAGTCCAACAAATGAGGGTATTTAATTGAGCTATATACCATATAAACAAGTTTTTATGTTATTTAAAAATCCCTATTTTCCAAAATGAAGTTGAATTATTACCCATTTACAGCTACAAAACTTAAGGTAGGGTTTCAAGGGTTCCATATTCAAAGTCACCACACACATTTAAAGTATCAAAAAACTTGAAGTCATTTCGGCTATAGACCAAATGTTAGGGTTGCAGGAATATGTAAATAACCATGGACATCAAATCACCCAAAATTTCCAAGTTTATTGAATTGCAAAACTAAAAACATGGATTAAGGGTGGGTTTGAATGCCCATACATATGAAAGTTAATTGCATATGTGGAAAGGTCCAAAAACACATGAAGTTTCAAAGCCACCTTAAAACCAAAGTTTCAAATCTTTGTATCATCTAGGAAGCAAAGTTTCAAACAATGAACTTCAAATTGTAAACATTATTTCAAAGAGCGCCTTGGAAGTCCTTGGTAGCAATAGTGTGGTAGTAAAACACATTGTGATGCGTCACAATATTTAAGGCATGCCTTTCAAGGGACTCACTCACAATTTTATGGCACACATGGTTTATTCAATGAAGCTGGCACATCATAGATGGGTCCAAGGGCAATTTTGGGAGGATATGTTCAATCATGAATGCATCCATTAAAGGAGGCAATATATGTTTTGGGAAGTCTTTGGGTTTTTCATGGTTATGGGGCCATTTTGAGGGTTTAGGTTTGGAGTACAAGGCACTATTTTTGGAGTTTGTGAAGATGAGAAAAGGTCTTTAGTTTTTGGAGACAAGACAAGGTGTTTTGTTTTGAGTCTTGGAGGTTCAAAATTGGTTTGGTTCAATGATTATTTCAGCCAACCACTAATTAAGGTTTGGAAAAAATCGCAAACTTATGGCAACATGCGAAGAATGACCATAGCAATAGGAGAAATGCTTGTCAAAAGAAAGGTTCTAAGCAAGACAATCAAAATATTCTTCCTTTTCTTTTGTACCCTGAGCTACCAAAGCCATCTTTGTGAGTAATGTTGGGGTAAACCTCCCCTTAAAAGATATTGCTTCAAGTTCTCCTTGTTGTTGCTGAACTTGGCATGAGACGATACTCCTTAAAACTCCCTCCTTAAGCTTTGTCAAGTGTAGATGTAAGGTGTTGAAACATGGAAGGTTGCAAGGCAATGTAGGGCAGGAGACTATTAAAACTTCCAGAGCTATGCAAGCCAAAACCAATGAAGCTCTTGTAAGCATAGATGTAGGGCACTGAAACATGGGAGGTTGCAAGGCAATGCATCGTAGGAGACTATTAGAACTTCTAGAGCTATGCAAGCCAGAACCATTGCAAGCGTAGATGTAAACATGTGATGACAAATGAAGGTGCAAGCATAGAGATGAGAATGTGATGAGACGCGGGCTTCTCTGGGTAATGCATGGCCAAGAAACTCGGCATGAAACTCAGGTCATGCCGAGTCCTAAAGAAATCTGAGTTTCGAGCCCTTTTGGGGCTGTGTGTAATTTTTTGGTATCAGTCTTTGAAGTTATGTCCTCTAAATGGGCCAACACAGGCTTTCGATGTTGTATATGCCTGACTTCACAGAAAACTTTAATATAGTTACATTTTTACATCAAGGCAGGTTTGAACTAGTGTTGGAGGTTTATTAGAAACAGACCCCAGAGGGTTATCAGTGCGCTTCTTAGGATTCATAACCATGGTTTAAAAAATCAAGGACCGAATTTTGATTTATAACCATGATTCTCAAAGTTTGAAAAACCTTGTTTTCTAAAATAATTAAATATTAGGCAAGGAAGTGCCGAACATCAGTGGCAAGTTAATTGTACAAATGTAGGTCAGAAGTCGGAACTCCTCGAACCTCCCGCCGGCCTCAGTCGTGACCGTGACTCTCTTTCCTCAAATCTCGTTAGCTTTTCAGGTTCGAACTTCTCTTGTCAAGGATAATCGTGTCAGTTATAATGATGATAAACGGCCACCTACTGTCTGGTAAACCTGAGAGGTATGGATGAATAATCCTTCTTTTCAGATGTAACATCCATAAGGGTGAATGTGCCAAGCAAAAGAAAGAACTCACTGCGGTAATTTATTCACCTAAAATAACGGCCAACTAATATGACGCACACCTCTTTTGTATGGATGAATAATTCTTCCTTTTAGATAAACATCCATGCGGGTGAATGTGCAAAGCAAAGAAAACTGGCTACAGAATTTTTTTTCACCTAACAATGGCCGACTATTGCAAGTACACCTCCAATTAATGGATGAATAATGCTTCCTCTTAGATGTGACATCCACAAGGGTGAATATGCCAAGGAAAAGAAAACTGGCTACAGAAATTTATGGATATAGTAACGGCCAACGACCTTGAGGTACACCTCCCATTTAGGGATGAATAATGCTTCCTCGTAGATGTAACATCCATGAGGGTAAATGTGCCAAGCAAAAGAAATCTGTTACATAAATTTTGTCACCTAATAATAACGGCCAAGTATTTTGAGGTACACCTTCCGATTCATGGATGAATAATGCTTCCTCTTAGGGTGAATGTGCTAATCAAAACAAAAACGGGCTGCAGAAATTTATTCACCCAATAAAATTGATGGGGAGGAGCTCGGATTGTGTGAACATTTTCTGCAGTCTTCATTGATGAGAAGACAATTGGTCGTTGCATCTGCATCCATGAAGGCGATGGTAGCCGTTGATAATCAAGCCGCGTCGTCATCTTCACACGGGAGTGTGCGCCTGAAGGACGTACTCCTTCGAAGGATACGCCGGATGCGTGACGCGAGGAAGGCGAGGGCGTAGGAAGCGGGATGTGGCTGCCAGTGGGTGGTGGAAGGAGTACCTCATTTGCTGCAGATCACGAAGGTGGAAGATCTGGACCAGCTGTATAGCACAGCAGGAAGGAACTCTGAGAGACAGATCTGTAGTTTTGGGAGTTGCGGTTGGAGCTGCTGATAGAAGAAGTGTATTGTTGGTACTGAAGAAACAATAGTCGTAGTTGCTGTTAAACATCTGCTTGTGATCCACATTGCTTTGCTTCCGGAGTTTCTGAGATTTGGGTTGCAGCATTGGCTTGAAGAAGAAGAGATGCAGGGATATCTGCAAGCTTTTGTGGTTGGGTATAGAGCGTTGTCGATGAACTTGTTGGAGAAGAAACGCTGACACCAGATCTGTAGGAGCAGGGGTAAGTATCCGGCAGTAGTATTGGAGAGAGGGACGAAAGGGCAAGGGAAAAAAAGATGGCCAGAGGTGGGTGGTGCATGCAGATCTGCTTCCTGCTTGTAGTGCAGGCAGCAGCAGCAGCACTGGTATGGGCACAGCAGACGCCATATACGCTTGTAGATAACATTCTCATCAGCTGTGGGTCCTCGACAAATGTAACAGTAGATGGACGTGTGTTCGAGGCGGATAACACGGCGAAGACGCTAGCATCGGGAGGCGTTTCGGCATCGATCAGTCAACCGAGTCCTAATCTATTATACCCTAATCTCATGCAGCAAGCACGCTTCTTCACCACCAACTCGTCTTACACTTTCATAGTGACGCCAGGAAGACACTGGATCCGTCTCTACTTCTACCCATTTTCTTTTGCGAACTGGGCAGCCAATGCTTCTCTGTTCTCGGTGACAGCCAACCAGTTTGTGCTGCTGAACAACTTCCGACCTTCGAGCTGGACATCACCAGACTTTCCTTCCTTGTTCAGGGAATATGCTGTAAACGTGACCTCGGGATCTCTCGTCTTGGGTTTCGATCCTGCCCCAAGCTCGTACGCGTTCATCAACGCGCTGGAAGTAGTGTCGTTGCCAGACGATCTCTTCTCTGACGACGCCTCCTTGTTAGGGCAAGCCGGTGCAATCACCCCTTTTGGATTGGCAGATTGTGCCATACAGGCCATGTACCACATCAATGTGGGTGGCGCCAGTGTGAGTCCACAGAACGACTCAACTGGAATGTGGAGAACCTGGCAGCCTGACGATAACTTCATCTTCACAGCTGCTGTAGGAACCACTGGGTCTGTTCCTGTGACCCAAATTGTGTATCCAGCTACTCTCCCGGAGTACATAGCGCCAGCAGCAGTGTATGCTACGGCACGAGACATGGGACCCACTAATACTATCAATCCGAACTTCAATCTCACTTGGATCTTCCCAGTGGACTTGGGTTACACATACTTTGTGAGGCTTCATTTCTGCGAGATCTTCTTGTCAGCTATCAACCAGCGGGTTTTCAATGTCTATATCAACAATCAGACTGCAGAGATGGCTTTGGACATCATTGCTGTAACAGGACATCCGGATGGGCCTTTGTACCAGGATTTTGCAGTGCCCATGTTCAAAGGTAGCAGTGATTTGTGGTTGCAGATTGGGCCAACTGTCGCAACCACCTCACAGAATAGAGATGCCATCCTCAATGGTGTGGAGATTTTGAAGCTTAACAACTCTGGTGGCAGTCTTTCAGGTGTGAATCCTGATATCATTGTCACAAATCCTGATGGGTCTCCTGCAACAGGAGCTTCATCGATGTCATCTTCAGGACATGGTAATGTTGGAGCAACAATTGGTGCAGTGGTAGGATGTCTGGTTTTTGTGGCGCTTCTGGTTGTTGGTATCTGCTACTGTTGCTCTTGCAAGTCTAAAGGGGCTGCCAAGCATGCACCACCAGCATGGCTACCTGTGCCTCATGGTGGTGTTTCAGATACCACACAAAGTAAGATTTCGTCTTCACACAAGAGTGGGACAGGCAGCTATGTTTCATCTGTTGGAACCAATCCTGGACGCTACTTCACCTTTGCTGAGCTCCAAGAGGCAACGAACAACTTTGATGAGAGTTGGATTCTCGGGGTTGGAGGTTTTGGCAAGGTTTACAAGGGAGAGATTGATGATGGTATGAAAGTTGCAGTGAAAAGAGGAAACCCTAGATCTGAGCAGGGTCTGACTGAATTCCAGACTGAGATTGAGCTTCTGTCAAAATTGCGGCACCGCCATCTTGTGTCACTCATTGGCTACTGTGATGAGCACTGTGAAATGATACTCATCTATGATTATATGGCTAATGGTCCCTTGCGCGGTCACTTGTATGGTTCTGATCTTCCTGCTCTTTCATGGAAGCAAAGGCTGGAGATTTGCATTGGTGCTGCTCGTGGTCTTCATTACTTGCATACTGGTGCAGCTCAGGGCATCATCCATCGTGATGTGAAGACCACCAACATACTGCTGGATGAGAACCTTGTGGCAAAAGTTGCTGATTTTGGGCTCTCCAAGACTGGGCCAACATTGGAACAGACCCATGTGAGCACAGCCGTAAAGGGGAGTTTTGGGTACCTTGATCCTGAGTATTTCCGCAGGCAGCAGCTCACTGAGAAATCAGATGTGTACTCATTTGGTGTGGTTCTGATGGAGGTCCTGTGTGCACGTCCTGCAATCAATCCAAGTCTTCCCCGGGAACAAGTCAACATTGCAGAGTGGGCAATGCAGAAGCAAAAGCAGGGTCTGCTGGAGACTATCATGGATCCACGGCTGTTGGGCACTTGCAACCTGGAGTCACTGAGAAAGTTTGGTGATACGGCTGAGAAGTGTCTCCAGGAACAGGGTATTGATCGACCAGCAATGGGTGATGTTCTGTGGAACTTGGAATATGCTTTGCAGCTGCAAGAGAATTCTTTGCAGCCCAATCTGATGGATGGGAGCACGGAGTTGGTTTCTCTTGTGCCTCATGCCATGTCTACTCATCCTGTTGATGACATATCCAATGTGACAGGGGTCAGTGAGGCCCACAGCTTTGGCAGTGATGAAGATTTGGAAGATGCTTCAGCCAGTGCTGTCTTCTCACAGCTTGTGAATCCACAGGGAAGGTGATATGGGATTCCAATTCACATTTAGATCTTTTGTCAACATAGAGAAGAAAATCATGCTGTTATTTGCTGCACACAGAGAGCAATTGATGTGTGTACTAATGTTTTAGTAGCATGTGATAGGTTATGATGCCCCAAGGAGAATCAGAAGTCTGTATGGGTTGCTTTTGTTAAAACCATTTTTCTGGCTGGGTTGGCCTGCTATGAAGCCATTCCATTGAATGCATGTGCAATTTGGAAGGTTCAGATGCTATTGTTGTTACAGTGTACAGTATTACCAAGCTAGGCACTTGCTTTTGTAATCAGTCTCTGAGATATTGTAGGTGCCAGGTTTTGCACTTGCAACATCTGCCGTTTGTACTTTTGGGAATGGAACTTTCTCTTTGATGTGAACTGGCTTCTTACTGACTCTGATAACTGTCTCTGGTGATGTTTTGTCCACTCAGGTGTCCTGAAATCTATCTATTGCTTCATGTTTCAAAGCAAGTAGTTTCAATGTAATCTGCAGAATAAAGACTAGTAGCATCACAGAAAGTTAGCCTTGCCAGAGTAATTTGCAGATGTATATTAGAGAGAGTTCCTTGGCATGATTGTAGTGCTCAAAAAAGCTTAATCCTGTCTTTTATAGAGATCCACCCCTACTTGGACAGTCAGGATGTCGTCAGTAGTAAGACATGCTTTGTCTAGGGAAGGGGGTATTAGTCTCCTGCTATTGTCTTGCCACTTCCATAACTGACTATACCCTCCTGTATATAGGGAGCATCCTACCACACTGCCTATTGTGTAATAATAAGGCTCTAGGAGCAGGGCATTCACTAAAGCATGAGCTGGTAGGTCACACCATATGGGGTCCTTGTCATGGTTGGCATTTTGTGAAACTGAGTGGTCAGTCTGTGAGTGCTTTGTGTTGTGTAAAACCTCCAAACATATGGAGAAGTCCAATCTCTAGTTCTTGAATTGTCATTGTCAAGCCACTTCATGGCACTCTAAACTTTCAACTGTGTCCATTTAGCTGACCACATGTTATCCTTGTTCACTTCTCTCCCTGGCAGTTACTTAAATGATGGTAGCCATATTACATGGTCAGATCCATTCCTCCAATATCTTAGTCTACCATTTACCTTACAACACAACTCATCTTTAGGAACTTTTTGCCACAGTAGGCACATATTCATCACATATTCGTAGTGTTTCTTTTAATTTCTACTTTTTTGGCTTATGCTTTCTTGTTTTTTTTGGCTTCCATTGTATTTCTTGAATTTCAGTTGGGATCTGTGTTTTTATATTCCTGGCTAAATTTAGCCATGGCATCAGCTGTTAGACATTATTCTCACTTTGATTCACTAATTCAGTTGTCAGGTCTTATTCTCCCTTTGAATTGACTAATTCTCATGCTGAATTGGCTGTTCAGCACATGTGTTGATTCTGTAGACCTAATCCTGCTTATTCTGTCGATTTTCTAGCCAGTTGTTAATGCCAGAAAGCAGCCAGGGTTTGACTGGAATGTTAGAATTGCTTAGCCAATTCCAGCTCCTAGATCCCCTGTGACCTGACCGGGCTGGGCCACAGTCTCCCTAGGAGTTGCAATCAGCCAAACCCTGCCCACTCTCTAAAATACCCAACTGGTCACAGGAGGCCCGGTTCCACAGAATGACACATTTGGCTGAAAGAAATTAGGGTGCTGCTGTATAAACCATTATGATTTAAAAATCTACAATAATAATGGACAATGTAATGAACCAGAATTTCAATAAGAAATAGTATTTCAAGCAGTGTTTTTTTTGGCTAACTTTCGCCAAATATCAACCTGAAAAATATAACTTCAACCTAAACAAGGGATTTTTCATGGAAAGAATGACCCAAATTCGTCAGATTTCGAAGAAAACAAAATCCAAATCGCCAGATTTTTATGGTAAGTTCCAGTAAGTAGCCAAGAATACAGAAGGATTCTGGTTTTTATTCTACTTTCATATTAGGTTGTAGCCAAATCTGGCTAAATCATCTTATGAATGATTGCCACTTCAGCGACATCACAAAATTGAAAAAAAAACCCAGATTCCCAGCAGTGATATTCTTTTCAACTTTCTGATGTTACTTCAATGGCTAGCATCCCAAGAGGGATTTAGCATTAAATGGCGAGAGGCTGTTAGAACTTGTCTGAATAGTAGAAAACATTAGCCTAGTTTAAAAAATGGTACCAAACTAAAATCAGATTCCAAGTGTGGTTATTTTTTCTTATTTTTTTCAAAATTTGAATTTATTTCCAGAAATTCAAAAGAATATTGCAACAAAATATTCCATTTTAATTTTAATTTTTCACTTTTTGACGAAGTTTTTCACATGCAAAAATACTGATTCGAAGCCTTCCATACAGTGATTTTTTTAATGGCGAAGTTTTGCATAATTTCTACCTCAAAAATTGAAAAGGAATATTCTGTCATCAATTGCTTTTTTTAAAGAAAAAATCGTAATTAACGAAAACATTAAAGAAAAATTCGTTACATTTCTTTACAGTTTTAGTTAGGGCAGGGTTCCGCCAGTTTTTTACACTTTGGACAGTTTTTTACAAACGTTTTGCCAATTTACTTAATGCTGAATCTTTTTTGGGTGATTGCGACTGATGCTATAACTGAAATAAAAAAACACTGCTTCCAAGAAGCAATTTTTTTTGTAGCGAATTTTCGCCATTTCGTGAAAAAAGTTTTTGAAAAAGAATATTCTGTCACAAATTCCTTGTTTAAAAAGAAAATCGTAAAAAATCACCATAATTGCCTACGATATGAAAGGGTGCTTAGGATTTTATGCTTTAATATTTTCAAATATCGCCAGATCTGCCTAAATATATTTATGGACTATCGCTGCTTGAGCAACATCCCAAATTTGAGAAAAAAACACTGCTTCCAAGGCAGCCTCCCAGCAGCCTGGGATGACAAAGGTCATTCACCTCTCTGGATCTCCTAAATCTGCATCCAGCCATCCCAGCACTGCATTAGTCAATTTATATTTTGGGCATGCCCAATGTCTTGATAGTTTTTTTATGATGGGCCAATCAAAGTGATTCCTAGAAAAAAAAAAAAGGGAAAAAAAAAGAGAATCTCTGCAATTGAGCTGTCAATGTTCATATCAAAGGCTGAGTAGAATCAGTCTGCTGTGTATCAGTAACTGGAGAGGCCTTTCACTATTCTCCAACATGCCCCAAACCACTAACAAACACATCTGCATTTGCAAATGTGAGACAATTGATTGTAGAAACAGGACAGTTGCATGGGCATCTCTAATGATAATTCTTTTCAGCAAGCAGTGGGGGCCAGAATCTACTCCACTAAATTAGGAGTAGCTGCATGCAGAAAAGGGTGCAGATATGCAAAGCAAAAGTAATCCTCCACATTCAGTAAACTAAGTATTGCTCCATGTTTCAATAGTCATGGCTGGTAGAATGGGGCAAGAGAAGGCAGAAAGCAAGGGAGCAGCATAAGTGGTACTTAAGGTCTGTGTGTTACTAGTAAGGTGCCAGCCCGAGGGCCTCACCATGTGTAATGACTACTCTGCCACATATCTGACATGCGAAGAAAAATTGTGGACCCTTACAAAAATGCAAGAGCCTGCCCAGAAACATATGTTGTCCTCCTATGTCAGGAGGAAATCTTAGGGATTTATGGCGTCCTCCTAATACACTACTAAATCCCAGCAAGGTCATTATGTCAGCAAAAAGAAAGTGAGCAACACCAGCCAAGACAAATTGAGCATTGTGTGAGTTCAGCCTTGACATACCATCCTAGAACCTTGGGGTTCTGTCCAAGCTCCAATGGGTCAAAATCAGAAAATCCTCCCACCAATCTGCAAAAAACTACTTCTTTGAATAGAATCTCACTGGCCTCTTGCTTCACTTAGAACCCAAATGGTTTATTCTACAGTTCAGATGTCACCATGTCAACCATGTTCTTGAGAGTTTGAGCTTCGTTTAATTGAGAACACTCCATAACAACATCAAATTAAAAGAGGAAAAAGAAAAAAATTGATTATGAAACAGATGGAAAATGCTAGAAACACAAATGAATAAAGAGTGGTATGAACCATAAAAATAGCCTTGCTGGTCCATGGACCATCAACAGCAACATTTGTGGCTGTCACTAGTGACCAGAAGATTCCCATTGACTTCATCAGCTCCTATGACAATGCCAGCAATTAAACGAACATGTCTCAAGATGTCATGTTGTTTCTGTTAAAATTCTGGAAGGTAATTTGAAGATTCAGCCATGATAATGCTGGCTGACTCAATGAAGGAGGTTAGAAAAGACAGACAGAAAGGCAGAAGAAAACAGGAAATAGGAAGGTGAACACTAAAGATGGCAAGAGCAAGATTATGACATTGAGGACACAACAAGCATAAAGGGAACCTAACCATAAAAGAAGAAGACAATGAGAGCAAGAAGAAATAGACAAAGGAAGGGGAGGAAGAACGAGCAAAAGATGAATAGTTGTAGCAGGAAAAAACTTCTTTGATAACAAAGTTGGGTCAGATATTTTGAGCTAACTCTCACTGAAGGACAATGAGCATCGCAGAAAAAAAAAGGGGTTCATTGCAAGAGCATCCAACCTAGAGAAAGGTAGAGGAGCTTCTTGTCTTTTGGGTTGGAATCATAGACACATATGACTATCCACACACATTCAGTTTGCAAAGTAAGAAATTTATTGTTGCTACCCAAGCAATTCTGTTGCTGTAATATTAGTTTCTTCACATCCAGAACCATGTTAAACAGTGAGCACCCTCAAAATTGCCCAAAGTTGCCACACCACTCTGTGCTACTGTCTCAATTTCCAGTATGGACAAATTTTCTTTTGCACTAAAGGTGACTTTTCAATCTCTGACTTTGAAATTGACTTGTGTCACTCCTCTGTTGCAGAGAAAAGAGAAGACAGATCAGTGAAACTGGAGAAGAAAGCTCCACAAGATCACTTCAGGAACACTAATGTCAATCTGTGCAGAAAAAAAGAACATGACAAGAAGGAATGCAGTCATAGCGTTGTGGGTGTCACTCACAAAGCCTCAGAACATGAGAGTCTCAGACCATCATTGCCTATCATGAATGGCCATAACTCTGGGCAAACAATTCTCCAAAAAGCTGTGTCTTGAGTTTCTGTCACATTTCCACAAGCATGGGGAAGACTTATAGCAAGGTCACATTCGATGTTGCCCAATAAGCTGGAGTTTAAATGCTGAATGCCAAGTTATTCAATCATCTCCATCCACAGTAGTAAAATGTCATGTACATCAAATTTTTGGATGAAATTAGTTTTATATGATGTCAAAATGGGCTGAGCTCTTGTAAATTCGCTCAAGATACTATGAATGTCAAAATACCTTTGAAGAAAGAAGATTGCTAATTCAGTGGCTGGGGTCATTGGCCACACCTTGACAGCTATTGGTTGGCCCATCTGTGGCATGTAAATGCTCCCTCACTGGATACTAATCCTATGCTTATTATTTGTTGACAGAGGGAGAACCAAACATTTAACACTAAATTTAGGTATGATAAATAGTGATATTGCTTTCAAATACAATGCGTCTGTGGAACAATTGCTCTTAGAGCAGATCCATCAACTTTGGTATCTAGGTCTCTAGTCTCTACTAGTGTCTACCCCATCCAAAATAGTGTGCAAGTTATTTCTGATCTTTACTTATAACCATGAAATAGTAAACAATGTACAATGAGTTAGAATCAGTTAAATGCCACCAGTTAGACTAATCATAGAGATCAACAAATCAACGCTAATCATATTTCTTTACCATCCCTTTTGAAGAGAACTGTACCTTTGCATTGTTTTTAAGCCTACCTAAGCTTCAAACAAATTACAGTTTATAGATAATTGTACTGTGGTCAATGGAGCTCCTTCACAATGCAATGACAACCTGCTTTGGACAATCAGAAGCTGAAAACCCCTCAACACAATCATGGGCCAGCCCTTAGTAGTCCTGAGGAGGATCTTGTTTCCACTCAGGAGTCCAATGTGGGCATTGGGACATGATGTCGGCTAGCACTCCAGAGACATGCAAGATAATGATAATAATAATAACAATGTTGCTTTTATCATCAATTTTGACCATGGATTTCTTGACCCTCAAGGCTATTGCATCACTTCCCAACGTGAACCCTTTCTTGTGTGGCCATACTGAGGGCAATTGTGGATATGTGGGGACAGATTCAGGGATTCAACTAAAGTGGGACGCACAACCATTGCACATAAAAACCTCATCAAACTTAAGCTTACTGCACAATAAGGACAATAACATCAAGTAAGATTGCAATACCTGCCAGGATTTTTGTAAGGTCCCAGGTAGGTTGTAGATGGCCTTAAAGATATCATGAAGTCTTGGTCTGTATGTAAATAAGATTCAATCTTGAAACTCTACCCGAACTGAGAATTTTGATGGGTTTTTCTGTAGGAGATGGCTTAATCTTGGAGCCCGTCTGGACTTTTTAGCACTTTCCATATGACCTTTTTCACCTTCTGACAATTAAACTTGAAAGAGCAAGAAATACAAGACAAAAAGGATTTTACCCACTCTTGGTGTTTTGAAATTCCATTGGATGAAAAGTTGAGAAGTAAAAAGTGAGAATAGGGAAATTAGAAGCAAGGTTGTATTGAAAACTCCACCAATTTTTTGTAACACAGCATAAAGCACTTGGAGAAAATATTCAGTGTAAAATGGAGGCATGTCTATATGTTGTCATTTACCTGCAAAATAGGGATGGTATATATTTCATTTCATGGAGGGTTCTTAGTGTAGGGTAAAACCCTATGACTGGGTTATTGGAAATAAGGGACCTTGAGGTAAGAGTTGAGAATTCCTGAATTTTTGTAAAGCCCCAGACTATGGGCTTTACACTGCATAAAATCAGTTGGCTTTTTTTATACAATAAATATAAAAAATTTCATGATAGTGGGTACCCATTAAGTATCACAGGAAAAAAAATCCAGCCTGCTTTACAAAAAACATAATGCTTGTGAAGGTGGGTGTTATGCTTTTGTAAATCATGTCAATCTTTTACATTTTGTAAAGCATCTTCTAAATACAATAGAATAAATCAAATAGGTTTTGATCGCTTTGTAAAATTTCCACTATTTACCAGTTGAATCCATAACATCACAAGCTTCACAAGCCATGATTTGATAATAATAGTCATATATATATATATTTTATAAGTTTGTATTGTTTAGACACGATCGATGTTGTGTGTTTAGAACACATAAAAAACATATAAATGAGATGAAAAATTTTCATTCATAATAAAAAAAATTATTTTATCTATATGTGTTTCATACATGTTTTAAACACATGACATTCATATTTAAACAATATAAACCCATGAAAAAGTTAATTTCACATGATTACCATTACCAAATTGTGGTCTAAGAAATTTGTAATGAAAGCCATACATATTCATGAGTCAAATATTTTATGTCTATCTTGTTTGGTTTCATTCATTGACCTTGTTTTTTATGACGAACTAAGGCCCTAGGATGAGGGCATTATAAGAATGCCTAAGAATATTTCATTATTAGAGTAGAAACATTGTAATAATGCACTTGTCGTAAGACCTTAAAGCAATTCCATCCATATGAGGTATTTAGGCATGCATCAATATTTCTCCTAGCCATTACTACTTATTTACATATCCCAAACCCCACCCATAAATTTGAAATTGGGACTTTGAAAAATGGGAGACCACTAATAGCAAAGCAAGTGGACCATTAAATAATTTGGTTAATTAACAATAGTAGAAATTATGCCAAAAAACTAATCAAACAATCTAGCCAATCCACAACATGATTTAAACTATGCAATGACTTTTTGTTAACCATCACATGTTGTGCAAATATGTTGTCCTAAAACCATTTTTTGAACCAAACCAACAAACTTTTACTGTTTTACATCTCAAGCACATTTTCACAACAGGTGGATTTTCTTTTACCCTCCATAGAACTTGGGACAAAACTTGTGATCGATCCACCCATGATCCTTGAATTATTGAACACTATGTACAAAGTTGTCAACAATATGATCAACTTGTGTGATCTTAAGGTTGGGTGGCTAGCTCATTGTAAATATGTGATTTACTTATCTTTATTTTCTCATTGATTCACAATCAATTTCTAACATGGTATCAAAACTTGGTTTTTTAGACAAGGAGAATTTGTGTTGCATGCAATAGTTGTTTATTCAAAAGTTTTGAAATTTTGAATGTTTGTTTTTTGGTATTGTTCTATTCATAATCATGGCATTTACTTCTAATGTTCAAAACATTGAGAAACTTAATGGAAGTTGTTTTCATACTTGGAAGATGAAAATAAAATTTGTTAGACATCATAAACATTTGTGGGAAATCAATAGTTGCCACCATAGATTGAATTTGGAGAAATTATTTTAGAAGGAGTTCAAAGTATTTGTCAACATTGCACATCTTATTGAAGAAAAAACAAATTGTCTCATGAGACGATACTATTACACCTTGTTGATTTTTTGTTGCATCATGTAGCACATGTAAAGAGTGCAATAGAAGCTTGGTGTTAGGGGACAAGTAGATAGATCTAGATTTGACATGTAGGCAATTTCTAGTTATTGGTTCAAATTTGAACATTGAGGAGAATTTTTTTATTTTTTATTTTTCTTTTTAAATTGGGTTTTGGAGGGAAATGGAGCAACATTTCTTCTCCTTCTTGTGTTGGTTGTGTATCATTTTTTTTTGCAAGTTTGTGTGTTTCAAGAACACTCATGTTGTATGGCGGAACATGTAAATGTCATGGTGAAAAAAATTAATAGGAACTAAAAAATTTAATAACTAAAACTTGTTAGTACTTGCAAGTAGAGGACCTATTAAGACTATTAGTAATGAAGTTGTTAACATATTTTAAACCCTATAGTTAGAAACATCATTTTGATACTTATTTTGATAGTAATTATATACAATTATAGTTAATACTTACTATTTGGTGACCATCCTTAAGAATTGGATTTGGGAGAATTTCTGTAGTAATTTTGTTATTTGTTGTTCAAAATTCATAAGTGTTTTATGCAAGTTCATATTCCAACAATTTTGTGTAGAATGTAAAAACCAAATTTGGTTGTTGTTTAAAATAATTGCTGAATTAGTTTATGAACCAAGGTTAGGATTTGAATTTTAATGGGTATTTCTACAAGGAATTCAATTTACAACTAGTTGGGCAAATTGGTTTATGAATACATTACATGCAATATGTCTAAAATGGTAACCAAAAGCCTGTAGAGCAATAAGGACAAAGAAGTGATCGAAATGCATAGGGTTAGAAGCAATGTAGGTGGAGAATTATAGTAGGGAAGTTGCAAGCAATCTTAAAAGCATGCATCAAAATACTTTTGTTGTGCCAAGATCTAAAACTAAGGTGGCATTCAACAATTTTTTTGACCTAAAGAGGTTGTTTACCTAACCCCTGTTACAACATGGGTGGATGGCAAACCAATTATTTTCCCATAAAAACTGGTGAATTTGAGATTGATACTTTCACAATCTATTCATGCACAAACAACCCAATTAATACATGCCATATCTTTTATCTACATTGCATGAATACGGAGGTTAGAAATTGGATTGTAATGTGTTGCTGAAAGTTTTGGGGTAATAGTACGAGGAGTTCCAATGTCAATAGAACTGGTTATCAAACAAACATCAATGGTGATGGTTGTTGAGAATGGACATAGATAAGCATTCAATCTTAATCCAAGTGGTGACAAAGACACTAAATCTAGGCAAGGATTTTGAAAGGTCACATCAAATTGTCCAATGTACCACACAAATACCTCCAACATATCCAAGTACAATGTATGTACTAGTTTGAATGGGGATGTTCCCACTACTACTTAGAGCAGGATGGGTATAACCAGTAATGGTTAATCAATTACACATATATTCACATAGTAAAATTTGAGCCTATGGGAGTAATCCTCCAATGCTTGCATGGATAATACTAGTGACAAGAAGTGTTACATAGGTAGAGGCTAAGAGGCAACGTGCTAGCAAACAACTTCCTTACCCACCACATGTCAAGGATGCAAATCCTAATGTTCATGTATGGGTGTTCAAAGTAGCAATATGGGCATGAATGGTGAAATGGAAGACAAATTTTTTAAAGCTTATTCACATTCACTTTAAGTGACAATCTCAAAATGGAATGAGAAAGTTTCTTTGCAAAACATTCCAAATGCACTTTTGCAAAATTGAAATAAACATTTTACAAACGGTTTAGATTTGTCAATAACACTGAATTATACATGCAATTGAGAACATTCAAACAAGATCACATAGAGAGAGTGGAGGTTTATTATGAATGATTGATGAAACTAACCAATAGTTTATAAACAAAGACAACTGATAGTGTTTTGACTATCTAGTGTTCAGGTTCAGACTTTAACCTTACCTAAAGATTGCTACAACATGTTATGCATAAAGTTACCTTATAACAACACAAAAATGTTGTAATGATGTGTGAGGAGGGCATGATTAAACCAAAAGGCTAAAGTCAATCGATTATTCCAAAACTAATGTCTACCACAATGCCCCAAATCAATAATAAATGATGTTAAAGCAAACTTGTTTTGTACAAATTGCAAGCATATGGACCATGTAGTGGAGACTTGTTGGAATAAGGAGGAAGGAGTTGCAATTGTTTTTGAGGTAATTGCTCAAAATAATAAAAATACTAAACATATGTGACTCCTTTGCCACGTGTGTGGTTTAGTGGGGCATAAGATGGTGGAGTGTATTTGATTTGTTGAGATGTAGAAAATGTTAATTAGAAACAAGAATGTTAAACCAACAAAATTTTTGATGGCGTTAAAAAAAAAAAAAACACCGATCACTTTAGTTGATGTTCATGGTTGTAGTGGTGACTAGAAGTCAAAATACTAAATAACATGCATTTAAGGAGAGGGGGTTGTTGAGAAACAAAAATGTTGTAGATTGAATTGATGAAGAAAAGATGAGAGAGACATTTGTGGAGATGATCCAACAACTACATGTAGCTACCCCTAAAAGGGATCAATTGATATCTCCAACAAACTATAACACTACTTGGGTTTGATCACCTAATATGGAGGTACATGTTGTTTAGTACCTATTACATCAAAGCTTAATACAATAGGAAATGCACCAATAAGGATAATTGAAGAAATATTTCAAGACATTAATAGGTAAATGTTGGAAACCAAATATATTCTAAACTTGGGGCAATTGTTGAAAATAACTTTTGATCTTAAATGGTACTTATTGTAGAAGATGAAACTGGTTAAAAACACAATGGTTCTAAAACCAATTCTGGATAATACATGTACTGGAGTTAATGGAGTAGCAATGGAAATAGGTTTTGATGTAGTAACACTAGACAATCACATGGTGGTGATAAAGGTACAAGTGTGTAAAAACACCATTGAGGACGTTTTGTTAGTTGGTGGATTCAAAATTAACATATTACAAAATAACGTTATAGTAAATCAAGGTTGCCAAAACCCAAACTTGCACCTTATAACTTGACGATGGTTGATCAAACCAATACTAAACACTAAAATGAATTTTATCTTTTGCAACCAAGAAATCAATGACTAGATGTCCTAAACAATTACATAATTGATTATAATCATAGGATATTATTTCAAATCCTATGTGGAAAAAAATATTGTCACATATTACTAGTACATTTGACTAGTAGATAATGATGTGGTGATATGAAGGATGACATTTTTTCATTGCAAGTTTTCATCCATACGGCATCCATGATTGATGACAAAGTGACGTGGATGTCCAAAATATTATTGAAAATGTGATTAGAATAAAATTATTTCAAATATGACTAAAGAATAACTATGCAAATGATGTGAACAAAATGATGTGTTTTACATAAACAATGTGGTCATACAATTATATTACAATGATTCAAAAATGACTATCAATAATTTAATATGAATATAAATGGACATAATGAACTACAACATGTAAATAATTTATATTAAACATATAGGTAATATAAGAACATGTATTACATTTTCCTTAGATATACTTGATATATGATCCATTTAAAATTCTCAATGTGAATAAATTAAATATTATACATTGAAATAAATTAAAATATTTAGATTAAATTTATATTTCATATTTAATATGAATAATATTTTTAAAATACATATATATGTATAGTTGATTTATGATCCATTTATAAATATTATATGTGGATAAATTATATGAATTCATATGTTTAAATTAAAAGTTATTGGTAAAATTATTATATATTAAAAGAAAATTTGTATAATAAATTCCTAAATCAAATGAAGGTTTAAGCTTGATATATATATCTTATTTATTCATCTACTAGCCAAAAAGGTTTTGTCATTTGCAAATCATGTGTTTGAATTAATTTTTAAAAAAATATATATATAATGTTGTACATTATTGAAGGAAATGTATGAATAAATTTTCAATTTTTTCATTTGGACAAATTATTAATAAAATATGAATTATCAAATTTGAAATTTTGTGCAATGTTTAAATGAAGTATGGTTTAAATAAAATAAACACTAGATTATAACTAGTGGGGTGGTTTGGTGGTAAAGGAATTGAACTCCATCCTTGGGGTCCAAGGTTCAAACTTCACAAATGACATTCATTATTGTCAACATTGGAATATTGACCAAATGTTTCATACCTACTTAGATTACTTAATTTAGGTGGTTACCTAAATGAACCTAAGTAAGTAGATTATGTGGTCTACTTAGCCATTCAAATTAGGTTTTAAACCTAGTTTAGATGGTGATGCATGTCAACAATTAATAGGATGAAAATAATGAAATAAAAATATATTTTATAATAAATCTATAATAATAAATTTTAAAAATTAAAAAAAAATGTTGCCTAAGTTGTTCATATTTATGTGATAGAAAGCATGAATGCATAATATACATGATATAAAATTAATTTGTAATCAAAATGTATTTATATTTAAAATACAATGTTAAATGAAGTACCTGAAATATAAAATTTTAAATTATAAACCAACACAAAAATGACACATGTCATGTGCAATCCTTAAAAGGACTTTTACTTTGGCACCCTTGGCTTCTTTGATTATATTTTCACCCATATGTCCTTTATGACTAATGGATGATATCTACCACATCATTATGCCACATCATGTGTTAAATGACTATTGTCTTAAACAATTCATTTGTAATGACTTTAGAGCTATTAGTCATTTTTGTCTTTTATGATTAGAATACTAGTTATAAACTTATATTTGAAGATTTTTCTATTAATGAAACCCATAGGTTTAATTTGTAACATGAGGATTTTAATGCAAGGGAACCATATGTAGTGACCTTTACCGTATTACATAATAATGTAGTGGATGCTAGCTACAAGATGTTGGGTAAACCATGGTTGGAAGATGTTAAAGTTTCACATGATTGGGGAAACAACTTGGTAACTATCCAAGGTAATGGTATAGTATTAATGATTATTGTGACCAAACACTTGGGGAATGACATTAAACGACTTGAAATGCTAGTGTGCTACAATTTTTAACATGGAATTATAAATGATGAGAAGGATGTTATATTCAAAGTAGAACCAAAGTTGTTTCCCACTGGTATTATTGTATTATCGGAAGAGGTTAAAATATTGGATGAAAACATGATTGAATGTACAAAATTTGGACATACTTGCTAAAAGGGTGCTATACTACCAATGTGACTTTATTTTCAAATTAAATGATTAGGATGTTAAATACATGTACTAAGGTTTAACCTTACTTATTACCATATTGACATGGATTTCCAATGAAATTGACATTGATTCACCTAAATGAGTACTCAATTTATAGCTTTCAACCAAGTTTATTCAAAAGTTTTTCAAGTTATTAAATTGTTCATTGTACCTATGCTCCTAATTACAATGGATCCAAAGCTAATGTTTTTTATATGGTTTTTTAAGATCATCACCTAAGGCATGTCAAATTTTGAACCAATTTGGTATAAACATCAAGACACATGAATTTTTTGAAAAAATTATACCCTTATACTTTTGAATTGAAATATTCATTTCAAATAACAAATTAAAATTTTTCAAAAATCCAAAAACATACTTCCCTCAAGGATAGTTATAGGAACATTTCATCTTCAAACATGTAATTCAAAATATCGATTTATAATATATTCTTTTTAATGGATTTGATTTTAAAATTTTGATTTTAAAAGAATTATCTCAAATTATTATGATGGTTCTAAACCCCAACTTTATGTGTTTGGATACATATGGATCTCTTAAATGGTGGAAATTTTTCATTTTTTCAAAATCAAAGATTGGTGGTACTAACACCATATGTTGCATTAAGTTGTTTGCCGATACATTTGGTGCTATGGCCAAAGTACAATCAAAGTATAATGTGATAATATTAAAACTTAAAACACTTCTAGAATTAAAGGTTGATTTCATGTAGATTGTGATTTTATCATTCAAATTCCATTAGATTTTTATATCATCTTGCTATGGAGTACTTTGTTAAAAAATTATGAAAAATCATCATTTGGGATAACACTTTGGTCCATTTAATCATGCTTCATCCTACATCACACACTTACTAAGTTTCATAGGTTTGTGTGAAATCTGATTTTCATAGGTTTGTCCAAAAATTGCAAGAATTCCATGCTACGGTTAATATGAATGATATTTGTACATATTCAATATTTTAAATATTCAAATGGATGAGATAATATGTATTTGACATCAAAACATCACAAGTAGAAAAGACATATCATTTAAATAGAAATAATATGTATATTTTTTCTATCATTTTTACATTTTGAAGCCCATGGATGTTGCATGAACATATTGTTTTATGATTTTCACATGGATTTTATTGAAATTTCTTGGTATCGTGCTCAATTGTGTAATTTCTGATATATTAGCAATTATAAACCCAATATTAGCAAATATTAACATGATCAAGAGTCTCAATATCTATTGATATTAAAACTCTTGATTGTGCATTCACCCAAACTCTTGAAAGATCATCCTTGATTGTAAAAAAAAATAAAAATTCGTTATTTAAAAAAACATAATGGGTTTTGGTTTATGTTTTAAAGGAAACATTGAAGATGTTATTATGGGCTAGGTGCATTTTGATGAAAATGTAAACTGTTGTTAAGGTTAAGTGTGTTCTAAAAGGGATGTAAACCATATCCATTACAAGGTGTGTTTAGAGGGGATATAAACCATAGTCAAAACTAGGCATGTTTCAAAAGGGGCATGAGCCATATCCATGGTCAAGTGCATTCCACTAGGAACATAAGCCATACTTAAGGCTAGGTGCATTTAAAAAGGGGCATAAGCCATAGCTAAGGCCAAATGTGTTATGAGGGGAATGTAATCCATAACCAAGGCCAGGTGCATTCCAAAAGAAACATAAGTCATAGCCGAAGCTAGGCACATTTTGATAAGAATATAAACCATAGATAAGGCCAAATGTGTTTCAAAAGGGGTGTAAACCATAGTTGAGGCTCTAGGCACGTTTTGATAGGAATGTAAACCATAGCCATGGAATTGATGGAAACAATACAAGCCAAGTGCATTTCAAAATGAATGCCTACCAAAATCATCATCCCAATATTGGGAGTTATGATACTATTTATGAAAACACACAAATGTTTATTTTGATGTAGATTAGGCTTGTAATATTGATGATCGTCGGTTCACTATCAAGTTATGTTTTTTTATTGGGCAATGGAACTACTAGTTGGAATAGTAAGAAACAACCATGTGTTATTATGTTGTCAACAAACAATATGACAATTCCCTAAATAATGAGGCAAGCAATTTGACTTTTGACATTATTAGTCAACCATAGATGAAACCCATTGTTATATTTGATGAAAATTAAAGTTGTATATTTAACACCAAAGATCCCAGCCTTTCATACTGCACAAAACATATTGAGATTCATCATCATTTGGTGCAAGATAAAACTGAAGATGGCTTTATCAAGATGGTATATTGTAACATACAAAATATGGTTCTAGATATATTGAGCAAGGAACTTTCTATTCACAAGCATGAATAGAAATGCTTGATGGGCGTGGTCAAGTGTGTAACTTGATATTAGATTTGGGCATGTTGGATGTCAACATCTTGTCAATTATTTTTACCAAGTTATTATTTGTACTAATCTAGATATTTGTGCTTCATGCACTTAACATTCTTGGAACTATGTTATACTTGAATTAGGGTTAGATATTTATACATGTGCTTGAGCATGCATTACTGGGGAAGGTAACATCTACATGTGGAATGCTTTCATCTCCTATTCAAGGGTATACTGAAGCTCAGGGTGAATCGTACAAGTTTGTAACAACTTGTGTGGTCCTAAGGTGGAATGGAGAGTTCACTGTAAATCTGCATTTTATTGATCTCTATTCTCTATTTTGATCTGCAGTCAATTTTAACAATAACTAGGTCACAAATTTTGAGTAATTAATTCACAAAAGGAAGTTGGGAAAAACATCTATACACATTCACAAATATTGGTCGCCAACTTTTGTCTCTCCAATAAAATGGCCATTGATAATCCTTCACTTGAAGACATCTTCAACTTTGGGGTTTAGAATTCAAAAACTTGGAAACAAACCAAATAAAATTGTTGGTGCACAAATACAAAGTGAATTCAGATGATGAGATCTAAACGTTGTGAGTACTTTGAATTTTAGTTCTGAGTTTTCCAAAGTCAGAAATTGTCTTACAAAAAGTAATGTAAAAGGTTAAATGAATTTGTTGGTTGGCTCAAGTTCCAATTGTGATCTGATTTCAACCTAAATTACCAACCCCAAAAATTGACTAATTAAGCTATTTGACTGTTTTGTGTTCTTGGGGGCGAACCTGGGCTCCAAGGGCGTGGAACATTTATCACTTAAAAACCAGGGTGGGTGCCACTTTGGCAAGGCCCTGGAGGCCCCATCGAAACCAGCCCCATCATAGTAGATGATGATGCATACACCCTCCTGATTTCCAATCACGTGGTTGACGTAGACTCAAGACTATACAGATTTTATTTAGGGTGGGTGGAGATCCAACCAATGGATTACCAAGCTTGCACACTGACACAAAGGTTCTGTTGCACTTCCAGGTGACCCAAAACCAACTAGCAACCATTGCAAACCTGGTTCTAGAAAAGGTGGGCACCATCATATTTTAGATCAGCTTTAGGTTGGGATTCAAGACCACCGCACTAAAATTTTCTCTTTAGACAATGGGAGTATCTAATCAAGAGATCTCCCAATATGGGGAAATTTGTGGCATGAGCAAATATTTATCCAGCATCTAAGTGTTAGGGCTAAACTTTGCCAAATACCAGAATATGCTACTCATGGGATGCTGGAGCATATGCTAATCCATCACTACATGGACTGAAATTGTGGTTTCTTCTAAACTTTGTTGGTTCTAGCTTGTAATTTCTACTACTTGAAACTGGTAAATGTGATGCACATGCCGCAGCCTGCTTGCTAAGCTATGATTTTGTGCATATGGATCTGGATTTCTATGGGCTCTTAACATTAATTATTTCATGTTGACAGAGCCTCGGCTCACAACTCTATGCTATTACAAAAGACAACATGGCTGTGAGGGGAATAGAAATGTACCAGGATCCTTGCCCACGAGGGCCTTTCGGCAACACTCCAAGCCAACATTGTCCCCACTGTGTTCTTGTCCATGAAGGCATCATATATTCCGACCAAAGCGCTTGTCATTATTGTAGAGGTTACACATTTCACAGCTTGAGACAATTACAAAGAGATTGCCCCTTAGGGCTCCCATCATCTGGGGACTATAGACCATACACATTTTCAAAGCTCATTCACAACTCCAAAGGAATAGAAAACATTTGCCATATTGCAGTATTGTTCATTGGGGGCCAAGTTATCATGAATGTGTAGCCATGTGATATCCATAAGTTTCCTAGACAGTCTACATATTTTATTGTCTATGAAGTAACCAAAGCAAGATTATGGGACATCTCCTATACTCTAACATGATAGTTTTTTCCCTTATTAATATGTTAATAACAATGATCAAATCCAATGACAATAACAATTATTTGTTATAATGTAAATTATAATATTTACATTCTCCATGTAAATGTGATGGGCATAACAATGAATAGACTTGGGTCTAAAGTTTGTTGGTGAATGGTAAAGTTACAAGCCCATTGTTGACTTTATCAAGAACATAATATTTCATCAAAGTGTTTATTTGGGATCAACTGAACGTGCGACATTCGTGGGTTTATTTAACCTTAGGGGACCAAAAAATCCTCTGTGTTTTTTGGCACCTTTGTGCATATAAGGTTTGGCACATTGTCTTGCAATAGCTTGAGAAAAATAATAAGTTAAGATGAGGACATTCTTTGATTTCAAGAGCCTATATGCATGTATGGTACAATATGTAGTTGGCATTTGTTAAATCATTCTCTGTGCCCAAGTTCCACTATTGCAATGCAGTTGCCATATCTACCCAACTGGGGTTGTTTACCCTAACAGGAGTTGTTTATAAGTCCTGTGGAGTTGCAAATTTACCATTCAATGTCAAGATCCATAAAGTGTGCACACCTTCAACATCAACCTAGACTCACTATTAAAAAAGTTGTGTTACATGTTAACAAACAAAAGATGACTCTCTTGGTCATGTCGGATACAGTTGAACAACCATTTGGTATCCTATTTCATTGTACTAGACAACTTACATGAATTCTATGTCTCAGTTTTGTGAGACATTGGTTTTCTTTTGATACATAAACAACCAAAAGACCAACAGTACTAATGGTATGCTGATGTGAAAATTCAAATGATTTATAACAATCATCATATTTGATCAATGAAACAGGAAGGTGTTTGTACAATACTTGCACATGGTGTTATGCATTGTGCAAATAACGTTTGGGAAGTTGTTTTTGCACTTTACGTATTATGACATTAACACAAAAGTTAAACTTTATATTCAAATTTAGAATTTCATAATCCACCTTTTCAACATTTGTTTGATGCTAGTTAAACCATACAATAAATTTACATTTGAATCCTGGAATTTTCAACTATTATTATGTCTTACATAAACACAAATGGGTTTCACTAGACAAAATGGTAGGTAGTTTTGTGTTTGTAGCAAAGTGACTTTCATTCAATAACTAGTACTAGTTTGAATTTGGTAAGTTTTGAATTAAATAACACTATTTTAAACATGAAATATAGCTAATTTCAAAGTTTAATATAAAAAATGAGTAATTTCTCTAGAAGAACGAGAAATAATCAAAATAAGATTTGAAGTAAACCCCCAAAAAGATTAGGAACATCAATAGACAACATTAAATATAAATAGATATGTCTACTCATTAATTGGTCAATGTGCTTGTAACATGGACAATGCGTCCAAAAAGGATTGACCTTATCAGAGACCCAAATTTTCAAAATAGTTCAGATGCGTGTCATGAATGGTTACAAACGCAACCACAAGGTTCACATGTTCTATAAATTATTCAAGATAAGTGGGAAACTGATGTTGGATGAGCATTATCTAACATCCTTTATTTTCTCCACTATTTGATTCTCCAATTGCTAACCACAACTCGCAATCCCAAGATATTCCAATGATTAATAATGATCCCCCATGTGCCTTGACACCATTCAACCATATTCCAAATGTTGATCACACACCCTGATGTAAATGTGACATTAGTGATAATAGGTTGAGGAGCAAGCAAGTGAAATAATACCCATGAATGTCCAATGTTTTCATGACTTTCGCAGGAATGAGAGGCTTACAACCTTATGTTTAGAAACAATTACCCAATTCTCCAAAAACTGACTTTTGAATGGAATAAAACATACTTTGACATAGCAGACAGAAGCACAAATTGTAAACTCAAAGGGGAACAGAACAAAGTCAAGTTTCTGGGAGATGTGTTAATAAAGAAGGGGACAACAACACAGGGTCAAGGCCAACATGAAAAACAGAATCCATACATCAGACTCCATGCACGGAAACCACTTGCACTCACTAGCTGCAAGAAGTGGGTCCAAATGACACAATTTTTGAGAATTGCTTTGTTCATCATAGTTATCAAAGGCCAAGGCAAAGACAAGATGTGCACAGGACCAAATGCATATGGAATGATCCACAACCAGGCTGCATGGAACATCGCTTAATTGTTTACTGCCGCAAACCCAAACACTGGGGGGTTCTTCCATGTGGAGGTGGCTGGCATAAAGTTTTTAGAGTTTGCTAAATGTAAGACCCAGCATATGTAGGCCCACAATGAGCATTTCAACGATTTTCTTAAAAAGTTCACGCAATTGAACGATTTGACATCTAACTTAAGTCCACCATGTGCAATCTTGCAGCTGGTTTAATAAAGCTTTGTCCCCATATGAAAAGTGGCAAGTGGCATCTAGGACCAGGCAATAGTGGGAATTTGGGGGGGCGGGTAAGGGGAGAGTCGTGCACGGTAAGTTGGTAGCTTTTCAAATTTCAACCAGGTACATGGAAGCAAACTTTGGGAAACTACCATTGTTGTGCAGTTCTTCCTCTTTTTAAGGGAACCTTTGGTCCTGGTTTTCACATTGTAAGATTTATTTGGAGGTACTTTGGGTGGGGGTTTGAGCGCTTGAGCTTGGTTCTCTTAATATTTAAACCCTTTGATTTCAGTTCTTTGAACACAATACACACTCCCTCCTGCTACTGATTATATGGGTACAAAGTTTTTGAACAAATTTTTAAAATAAAAAAATAAAAATTATATATATATAATTAAAAAATTAATTAGAATTAGCATTTAATTATAAAATTCAGCTTACTTAACTTTTCAAAAACAATCAACTTTCTTACTCAAAGATCCTAACCTTGTGTTTGAGAATGTTTCTTCATGGTTCCAGTTTCACTTTCAAAACCAAGAAAAGACTAATTCCATGGTTTGGTCCTTTATGTTGGTTCCAACAAGAAGGTGTCAACTTGGGTCCATATCACAAGAATCTAGATGTGAACCCTTGGTTTTAACCCTACAAATCAAATACCCTCACAACACTAAGATTACCAATGTTGGGTGGCTATTAAAAATATGAATAGAGCCCAAAAGATTATCAAGGTGATTCTTAAAAAATTTAACTATGATTTTCAAAAGAATCAAAGACTTGACTCCAATATATATCAAGGTTTTCAAAAAATTTGAGAAAAATAAAAAATAACTGGCCAAAACATTGTTGTTTTTTTCATGAAAATTGTAGGACCTTCTTTGAGGATTTTTGAAATAACCAAGACTAGTGATTCTTTGACTCAATGATATTTTTAAAAATGGAACTAGTCATTCCTTGAAAATTTAAATAACTGCACAACACTAGAACACACATGACAAATATAAAACGCTTATGGAAAGCAAATGGCAAATGCCTTAATTCTCAAGTCAAAAGCATGCTAGGTGATTGTTGATATTGGTTGGGTATAAGTTCTACAAACTAGGATAACCACATATCTTATCTGGTTGGTAAAATTTTCTCTTTTGTCTATGTTGTTGGTGAACATTTGAAGCTTACTTAAGTTTTACACAACATTGGGGGTGTTTCCATGCTAATAAAAGCCACACCCATCCATTTAGGTGACCACTTATCTTGGAATATTAGTAAAAGATCTTAGGCATCTTTCGTTTGAAAATTGAAAAAAAATAAATTTCAATTAACAAATTGTTGCAATATATTAATATGTAAATATTCATTTAAATTCCTCAAAATACGTCATGTTTAAATAATCTCCAAAAATAAAAGTCAAAGTGCTTAATGAATGTTTTTAAGTATTCTATCTTCATTAAATTCATTTCAAATCTATTGCATGTTTTCATAATATAGTAATAACATTTTCATATAAAACAATTAAAAAATATAACATTAGCACAAATTTTGACATAAAAACATTAAAAAATAAACATTAATTTCACATCATATGTCTTTTGTTAGTGTGTATGCATGCATTAGTATCTAAGGTTTAACTACATATGAACACACAAATATATATACATACATAATAAGATGATTTTTCATAAATTCATATTTTCAAAATGAATGTTTTAAACTTATAATGGGAATGTATATATATATATATATATATATATATATAAACTTGAACAACATTGTTAGTTGTTACATCATAGCTTTTCAAAGTGTGTGAGGGTTTAAATATGTTAAGGTGTACTACCTAGGGCAAAGTAAAGGCAATCCTAAACATAATCCTTAACTATTTCTTATATTTTGATTCTCATACAAATTAATGAATAAAAGAATCTCATGTTTTGAAATATGATAGTTTAAACCACCGTATATTTAAAAACATGAATATCATGTACTTTTTGTTTAGCATGTTGATGATAAAATTAGACTAATAAAGAATTAAAAAAAAAGTACATAAAGGTGACAATGTGACAAACATTTTTGATACACCTTAAAAATTTGGACCTGATATGATTTGCCATTATAAAAATGGTCGCACCATACATATCTATAAGTGTTACATTGTCTTTTTTTTATTTTTCCTAAATTTTGTCTTATAATTTACTAATGTTATACACTCATGTTTGAAATTTCTTTTACAAGATTAATTGTCAATCCTTACTTGCCATATTGGTATGCATATTACACATATATTTCAATATAAAAAATGAAGGATTTTATGTTTATTCCTTAAAAGTGGGGGGATTTTACATTTACTTACTCAAAACTTGGGAGAGAACTAGGTGTGTCTTCATGTTAAGGATACCACTTAGGATGTCACAAATGCATTTTTTTGCACATAGATGCCAAAAGATCTTTAGTTCAGACATTAATTATCATTAAGATATTACCAATTTGATGAAATAGTAAATCATTTAGTACATACTAAAGGTTAATAATTGATAAAATTTGTATTGTTATGTGTCATAAATTGATAGTTACAAAATCTTTTGTAATTAAAAAGACTTTTGTCATAACCAAAAAATGATTACATAATAGCCTCCACTTTTTGCAATTTACACGTTTATAGCTAAATTTTATTGATTGATATTACTTGTTATAGTTATATTATTTTTAAAAAATTCACCATATGACTTCATATCCATGCCCCAAAGTTCAATAAGAATCCTAAAAGTTTTAAAAGAATTCTAAAAACAAAGCCTCGAGTGGAATTCCAATTACCATGAAAACACCCAATTATAAGTAGGTGCAAGATTTGTCCCACTATTAAATAGTAGCTGCAAGAACCCTTACTCTTCTACACCTTAACATCTACATGCACATTTAAGATCAAGATAATAGGTGCTACATATTTTACAATCGATAAAGCCCACAAGTGGGAAAACACATTTGATTGAAGCAAACATTTTCCTTATGTGATAAGACGCCATTGGATATTCACTTTCCAAATATATCACATAATTGTGTTACCTTTTAACATTTTATACCTCCTTTAAAAAAATTCATGTGCATTCCTTGTCACTAATTTGCTAATAACCTACCTTGTGATGTGCTTTATAACTAATACATTCAATTTGGTTGGTTATTGCAAATAGTCAAGGGTGTTTGATAATGCATTGACAATTTCACATAATTAGTATTACCATGTCAATATTATTCAAAGTAACTAATGACTTTTCATGAATTACCTAATCTTAGATCCCAAAATGCAAGGCTAGATTCAACTATTGCCCCATCCTTAGGCCCCATATTTGGGAATGCTTCATCCATCTAAGGGTTATTCCCTACACATAAAAAATTGGTAGATTAGTATATGGGCATATGCACAATTAGAGTACAACTTTTTAGCCACATGATTCAAAGACTTTGTTTTTGTTATCTTTCAAATACAAAATCTAAATGGAATAAATTTAAATGAAAGATATTGGATAATTCAAATTATGATAATTTTCATGGTGGTGGCGGTTTTTCACATTTGTATGTAATTATGCATAAATATTTTGTTAAAAACCCATAAATGCAAAAAATGAATACATAAGTTTTTATATACAACTTAATGTGTTTCTTTGCATGAAAATTTCTTGCAAATTCTTCCAAGATTTGGGGCCACAAATTTTAAGCCATTGAATATAAAAAATTAACCAAATGGGAAATAAAAAGAATCATTTTGCTTGTAGCCTTTTTAGAATGGATTTTGTAGCTTTCAAAATTCTTATATCCTACATTATTTAATCAAATGCATTATATGAACATTGTCAAACATAGACATATGCATTATTATTTATGAAAGAAATTGCATTATTTAATGCATTCCTTTTGATTCCTTTAAAACAAAAATTACAATTAAGACAAGGATTCAAATTGTTTAAAAAGACTCAAAAGGACATCATATATCCAATTTATTCTTGGATTTTTTTATTAGATTAACATGATATCCTTTTAGTTATAGTCATATACCAATCCATTATAAATAATAAATGTAATAAAAATCCAAATAATCCTTTACAATCCTTTTTCTATTAGACCATCCTTTTGGGTACCTTGATTATGAATATGCCCATATGTGCCCTAAACCACATAATTGAACTTTTCCATGGTTTTGTTAGTAAGATAATCTTACTAAGAATTACGTAAGATAATTCAACCTACAAAAGTCCCATGGTAAGGGGACTTCCTATAATATACATTAAAAAAAACCCTTATTTAACTTTTCTTATGTACTTACAAGTATTTTAAGCTCAATATTTGATCTAGCATGTGAAGCACATTAAAAATTTGGAATTTGCTTTTAAACTACCAAATTCCCTTTAGGTGCTTGCCTAAATGGAACATGAATAAAAGTTTGACTGCCTTCTTATTGAAAGTTGGAAAGAAAGAATGCCTTAATAATTGGTGGCCAATCACTTTTCTATTTAATGTTTCATATAAAATTTTGGCAAATGCCCTTTAACTAAAATTCTACTAGGTTTTGATTGAAATAATCAACCTAGATCAATTTACATTTTTCCCACTTAAATTCATTTTAATTCACGTTTGTTTCACACATGAGACCATTGACTAGGCTCAATGTACATGCCAATCCTTGGTCCTTCTTAAACTTAACTTTGTTAAAGCAAATGACAAAGTGATTTGGGAGTTCTTATTTTCAACCTTAGAGGCAATGGGCATGGTTCAAGAATTTATTGCATTAGTTAAGTTGATGTTCAAAGGTGTGGAAATTGTTGTATACATAAATGGTAATAGTGCAATTAATGAGATTCAAAATTGAACTAAAGGTAGTAGGTAGGGATGCCTATCAACTTAATATTTGGTCATTCTTGCATGATAGGTTTTCAACTACATGATGAAAACAATGAAAATTTTGAAAGATAGCAAAGGTATTTACTCCCAAGATGTGGGTGGTAATAAAACTTGTCACAATAGACAAGTGATACAATGATGATTTTAGTGAGGGGTGAAGAAGAAAACCTTTTGGAATGTACTTAATTTACTACAATTATTTCTCTTAATTATTGGGTTAGAAATCAATTGGCAAAACTTGATTGCTTATTAGTGCTACCAACAAAACAAGAGAATGCCAAGTTGCATGAACTTTTTCAATTGGAAAGGGGCAAAGGATAATGAGTTCTCTAAATTATTAGGAATTCCATTTCGGTTGAATTTGAAGGTGAAGGATGTGAAAATGTTCCTAGTAGACAAGATTAAAAACAAATTAAGGTTTTGAAATTTAGTGCATTTGTTTTGGGTTATAAGAATGGTGGTGGTTAGTTTAGTCCTAGCTTCCTTTCTCTAGTTTTTCTCAAACGTATAACCAAATGTAAGGCCTTGATAAGGAAATTTTAAGCATGTAAATGATTAACATCGTTCAAAAAATAGATTAAATTGATTTGATTGTTGCCTACACAAGGGGTGGGGGTTCTAGGGTTGATTTGAACTTAAAGAAACTTTATTAATTTTATTTTGCAAGTGGGTGCATGATGGTTGTTGTTAACCATATTTCTTTGTGAATCAGTACTTCAACCAGTAGTTGATGGACCAATATTGATAGTATAACCATTAGTAATTTAATCTATGATGCAAATTGAACTGGTGACACAAGTTGAACCGGTGACACTGGTTAAACAAGTAGTTTGCAGAATAGATAGGTAGTAGAACATGTAGTAGGTAGAATAGGTAGCACATTTTGAAATTTGTGATTGTTTATAACCATTTTACTAGCTAGTTTTTATTAGTTGAATAGAACAAGGAGTTTTATTAGTAATTATGACTATTTCTTACAGTTTTACTAACTAGTTTCTATTAGTTGATTATAACAAGGAGTTTCTATCAACTAATTATTGTTTAGGTGATTTGCATGAGGCATTTAAAAGTTCAAACTTAAAATATAAAGGAAGAATGGCGGAACATGAGAGACATCAAATCTTTACTTTCCATATTCACTTTTTGAATTTCTAATGTACAAATTTTAATTTCTTAATATAATTTTGTATTTTCATTACAAGTTGGGATACCTATTGACATTGAGTAGTATGTACCTATTCAAAATTTAGGAAAGGAGATTTTCATCAACTTTTCTATACTTTTCAAACTTAGAGATCATCTTTGTTTTTCTTTTACTTAGGGAAATGAAATGATTTTAAACCAATTCTAATTTCTTGAAACTATAGCAAAACAAATGCATCTTTTAGGATGTACAAAACAATGTAGATTTTAGATGTACTTGTTATTGTTTCTAAATTTGTAATTGAAAAAATTGGGAAATAGGGAACTAATGGGCATATAGAAAATCTCATTAACAATCGCACTTGAACCTAGTGTGTCAAAAATTAAAATGCTTGTTGCACCATCAATTCATTAGGTCTAAACCTTCTTGGCATGTAACATAGGTTTCAAAAGATGTTTTCAAATTAAGGAGTTCCACTTAGGACATTTTTTAAAAAAAATTTAAAACTTTTATGAGTTGTATTGAACTTTGGGGCATATATATGAAGTTGGACGGTGAATTTTTATTTTTTAAGAAATAAAATTATAACAAGTAATGTTAACTCAATAAGTTCCAATCAAAACATAATGTAAATTGCTAAAAATAGAATCTTCATGAACATTTTTTTGGGCTATGATGAAAGCTTTTTCACCTACAAAAGATTTCATAATTGTCAACTTATGACATATAACAATACAAATTTTATTGATTATTAATCATTGATATGCATTTGAATGACCTAATATTTTATTTTGATAATAACTTGATAATTGTCAACAATCTAGAGTTTTTTTTTATTGTTATGTGCAACAAAATTATATTTGTAACATCCTAAATGATATTATTTAGCATGAAGACACTTCAAACCTAAATTGAGCCATTGTAAAAGTCCACATTCCCTTATCCAGCCTTTAAACTTGGGGAAAGTGATGAAAACATGGAAATGAATAGGAGCTAAACTCAATTTAACCCCGACATGTCAAGCAAAAATCCATCAAGCAAGTCAACTGTGGTGGGGCACCTCATTTGAATGTGGTGAATTTGGGATCCCATCAAAAGAGTACATGAACTACATGTGGTAGGGCTATGTAAAGTTGGAAGTATGTGGAGTTTAAACTGGCATGACTTTTTTTGTTAGAAGAAAATTCTAAAAAGGTTCCAGCTAGAGGAGGGTGAAGAGTGCATTACTTTGGCAAAGAATAGGAGAAAGTTTCATGGCTTGTTGGGTGTAGGAACTTAAGGAGCCTAGCAATGCAACAAAATTGGTGGATTGCTAATCATCTATTATAGCTTTAAATTCGACCCATGCACAATCTTTTGCACAACCAAAGAGTTTGAACCTATGTTGAACCCTAGTCCTAGTGAGAGACTGAAGATTCCCAAGGTTATTGTCATCTATGAGCTTGTGACCTAGGCAAGTTCACAATAACATACCCAGTTGACTACTTAAAATTGATTACTTAATTTAAAATATTTTCAAAATATTCTAGAAATATTTTAGAAAAATATTTTTTAAAATAAAGAAATTAATATTTTAAAATTATTATGTTAAGGTTTATATTTTAAAATTAAAAAATAATTTAAAATATCTTTTTTATTTAAAAAATTGATTACAATGTTTGAAGAATTATAATTTATAATTTATATTCATTAAATTGATTTCAAATTTATTCACATGTTTTCATGATATATTATGAATGTTATTATATGAATAAATTCAAAATTTTTAACATCAACTTAAGTTATCATTAAAAAATTTGAAATATTAAGCATAGGTTACATTTGGACTTGGTCATCTACTCCAAGTTGCTCCACCCAATGCAAGCTAGGGAGGGATATCTACGTCTCCCTATGTGCGTCTCCCTATGTGGGTTTAAGGTTAGTGCTAGAGAAGGTACACATGGTATAACACTTATACAGCAATACACACATTAGGATGTTCTTTTGTGTGCTTGAAAAGCTAGACTTTGACCCACAACAATGGCAATGGAAAAACCAGATCAAGCTATCCAGGTACATCACAAATGTGGGTTGTTACATCTTGAAACACAAAGAAACTCTTTAGCATAACATTCCTGTAAAGTGGCAGTAGTTTCTTCCAGTTAAACTGGAAGGAGATGATTAGGACGTGGACTGTATGGTTGTTGGGGCACCAAGCTGTAGTAGTCAACACCTAGAAAGCAAAATCAAACCTGGACATCTCAACTGAAAGCCCGTTGTGCGATTCTGAGGAGCTGAAAAGTATAGTGCATTGGTTCTAGTTCTGCTCCAGGGCCAGGAAAGCTTGGGAGTGGTCCGTCACGTCTGTTCAGTCTTAAGTCACACACCAAATGTCATAGCTGTGAGGAACTTAGTGCAGATCAATGCTTGTTCAATGGAAATTGCCTAGCAACCTTAAAAAGTTCAGTGCCCTGTGGTCCCTAGTCCCAGGGGTGACGCTTTGGTGCATGCGGATTGAGTGCACCATGGCACTACGCCATCTGCACTAGGGACGGCAGAAAGGTCAGGAGGTGTTACCAACCACTTGACAAGGGTAGCTTTGAGCGGTAAGGTTGTGTTTCTGGTTGACCTGGTTGGGTGCCTCCCTGGTTTTCCTCTGCGCCGTACTGAGCCATATCTGCAATAGATTTCTCTATTTGTTGTGCCAAAAAACAAAAGTGGCAGATTCAAAATTTGTCAGAATTGTTAATGTTGTGGACGGGCAAGTCACAACTCACATGGGGTTATTTGAGAGCACAGGAACTCAAGCTCCAGTACATGAAGTCAATCTACCATCCCAGTTCCCATGCCCTCAAACAACATAACTGATTGTGGGCCTGCTCTTCCCCAACACAAGAGGATAAGGACATCCATGAAATGAGGATATATTTCTGAACGTACATCAGATCATATACCTAATGGAAGAAATATACAAGTGCTTTATTGTGTACCAAGAATGTGCTTTCTTCTTGTATTTATAATGGGTACATTCTAGAAGACATGAGAGCTAACTAAGAGTAGGTCCATCCACAGTGCATCCCCATTTGGGCCTCTACAAAATGATATTCACATTCAACATAGTTTGTTAATTATTTCACGAGTCATACACAAACAAGAAAAATTGGACAGAAAAATTGGACAGTTAAATGTCACCACATGGGCCAATACTTATGGTCAGCCAATTGAATCAGTCAATTTTTTTACTAGGCATTGTGGAGACCACTGTATTTTGTCAAATTTTGGAGGCCCAAAAACTGTTATTTGAAGTCAGTACTTGATTTGAAGGGACATATACAGGATATTGTACAGTGGCCAGTGAACCTGCTCTAAATCCACCCACACAGGGACGTGGGCCAAAAATTTAACTTGGTTGGGCCTCCAAAAACTCCAGAGCAGATCCACACCCCACGCGGTATGTGGGCCTAAACCCTAAACCCTAAGTTTGTGCTAAAAACTCCACATAGGTACCAAGGTGCACAATCAAACCAACAAAAGGAAAGCTAGCTTAATGAGGTACGCACTTATGTGATTTGTTCTAGGGATGATTTGAAAATTAGGGGGTGCTATTTGGTAGCTTGGATTGCTCTTATCAGATGGCCTGCCTTGGTTCCTGTGCCCTGGCCATGCTGGTGAGGTTATGGTTTTTCTCTCTTTGCAATGAAGTGTTCTTCACTTGTGCCCCCCCAAAAAAAAAACGCTAATTTCGAGAACAACAGAAGTGAGATTTTAAAATAATGGCATTAATCAATCTGTACAGAGAATGTGTTACATTCATTTTCCCCTTCTGTTCTGCCGCATTCTAGAAAATGTGGCATCAAGCCCAGTTTGAAGCCCTCAAAAAGAGATAGAAAGAGAGAAAAGTGGCTCCACGTAGCCTACTTAATTGTATTTTTTTGGTAAAACTGCATTCACCCCATCACTACCTAGACCTGACCCATGTAAAAATGGCACAAAAGAAAAAAAAAGCAGGGTCGGTCCAGTAATTTAATTCTGGAACTCCTTAGATGGATGGATGGATGGATGAATGAATGGTTGGATGGATTAACAGGGTTAGATGGATGGTTGAATTTCCGGATGGATGGCTGGCTGGATGGATGATGAATGGATGACTCCTGAGAAGCGCAAGAGAATTCCGTGAGCGGGACTTTCAGGACGTCGTGTTTCTAGTAAGCGCCGGAAGCGATGCCGGCACACACTCGTGGTGTCGATTGTAAGGAGATCTGGGATGCCTCCGCTACTCCCCAAAACAGCTGCGGCATGTTCTTATCCTTCACGGGTGCGAATTTCTTCAAAAGAATCACAAAAATTTGTTATTCATTAGCTTCAGATTTTGATCGACATGAGTCTATGTCTAGGAGAGGAGGAGCATAGTAGTCGTACGCTCGTCGACAGCGGAAGCTGTTGGAGGTCGTAGTAATGAACAGAGGCACTAGTCGCGGGAGGCAGCGTAATTGGTTGTGGCCGTCAGGGTAGAGACATTGTGATGCGCCGAGAAATGGGTCAAAGTTTGGTGTCCCTACATCCTAGGATCATATGGAGTCCACTATAGAAACATTTCCGACATAACTGAAGGATGCACTTTGGCACACCATGCTAACCACCATGTGTTTCCAATTTAGTATGTTGAACATTTATCATCCTTATGGATGTCCTTGAAAGGGCAGAACTACTATGTGACGAGCCACATGTTAAATAGAATAGTGGTTTGGGTGGTTTAATAATAATAATTCTCACCTCCATTTTGTCGAGGAGTTCTGTTGCCGTGGGCGCGGAAACGAGAATGCGGCGTCCGGCTATGCTTAGGAATCCTTCTTCTACGGCTTTGTCGAAAAGCGTCAAGAGTGCATCGTAGTAACAGTTCACATTTAGAAGCCCCACCTACAACAACATATCCGCTTAATTAGCGGGACCAACATGAATTAATCTGCAGTATTACCAGATTCTTTTATGCAGTTCTCGATCGATCGACCCACTTTGATCTCATGGAGCTCTAAAACTGTCGCTGATGAGAACCCATCCATATGCAGCAACACCCAAATTGATCAATTCTTGAGTTCTCTAAACGTTCTCAGCTCATAAGAATGGGTTCGATAGTTGATCAATTAGCAGATGATCCGAGCCGACACATGTATTTCTATGTTAGCACTTGGGGCGCATTTTGAGCAGGATCTGATACGTACTGGCTTAGCATGAATTCCGAGCTGCGACCATGTGATGATCTCGAGTAGCTCCTCTAATGTACCGTATCCACCTGAGGTCATCAAGCAGTCACAGCTTATTATAAGAACCTTCAAAGAGCGAGTGACCAACCGTCTACTACTCCACTTACCTAAGAGACTGAGGCGAAAGAAGATACGCAGGAGATTATCATGTGCTCATTGTAAGGAGGGAGATCCTCTAGAACTATACAAATACCTGGCAGTGCAATGAAGGCGTCGGCTAGTCGAGCCATCTCGGCCTTGCGCTGGTGCATGTCGTCTACAGCAATAGTCTCTCCCACTGTCTGTCCACATACCTAATTCACAGCAGTACAATGGTTCATGACCTACTGAATATTATTATTGTGGCAGAGAAATAGCTAGCAACGTTCTAATTAAAGAAGATTGCACATAATCTTAAGCAACATGAAAGAGCTTGGCACAACCTTTCTTTTTGTTTCTTTTTTTCCCTGAGGTCTGCTGATTCTGATAAGAATAGGAGAAGAGCTAAATTGGAGTCGAGAAGAGACAGACGGAAACTGAAGAATCTCTTGTCACTTGAGGAGCTTACCTCGCTTGGCATCAAGGCCCTCGGTATCACACTGTCATCCCACACAACAACAAAAAAACCCGAGTCTCCATAACTATCTGAGAAATTCTCCCTGGAGTACAACATACAATCGTGCTAGCTAGCCAAAGACTAGTCTTTGAGCTTGCCTGGAGACATTCATGCGCATGTGAAGAGGATGGAATGAGCACCGGGCATATAACAGCTAGACCTAAGTACGGCATTCTGCATGATTCATCAGAGCTGCGCGGGTTTCCAGTTCCAAAAGGTTGACCACTGGAAAATCCGTTTACATTCACCCACATCAATGAAGCAGCTGGAGTTCATGACCCACAAAAGAATTTGCTGAGATCATTCATGAAATTCGCGCTGCTGCAAGCTCTAATCTTTGCTAGATCAGTGCACAAGCTGCTGCTACCGTGAGTAGTAGAGAAACAAGCTATAAACGAGCGTACCCAATCACATGATTGCCACCAGCATGGACGGTCTCGGAAATCTTGCCCATTAGTCCAATGCTACCACCTCCATAAACCAGATCTATCTTCCGCTGCACCTGCAGATGTTAACACCCCAAATCCGATATGAAAAACTCGCCTTCTTATATAATTCCACAACTGCCAAAATCAGCTCTGTACTTGCACACACAATCATTGCCTAACTTCATGAAATTACGAGAAAACGTCGAGCGTAAGATTCAAGCATGTTGAAGTCGAGCTACACGTGTATGTCAACCCAGCACATGTACTTGAGCTAAAACGATACTCCGCTGCAACTTGAGAGCAGCTCGACTTTGGATCATAGTGCTCGCTAAAACTTGAAACTTTCTACAGAGAGAATTGTGAGCTCCGGGTACGGGAAAGCTTTGTTAGTCTTCAACAATCCTTCCATTCTCAACTCTAGAAGCAACTCTCAAGGTGTACTGTGTGCGCTTTAGTGCTTCCAGGGGCTCAGTATATACTGCATTCTACAATAGAGTAGATGGGTACAACTGTATTGGATTTATTCTTTCTGAGCAGGAAGAAAAGAAGAAAGAGAAATTGCGACAGAAACCCGGGGCTAATTCGATGCTATTTTCGGAAGCTTACAAGCTCCTTCCCGAGCGCCATGGCCACATCCATATACACACTCTTGTTCCCACTGCGACTTCCGCAGAAAACACAGATGCGTTTAAACCCGGACTCAGCACCGGTGCCCTGCAGCAACTTCATGTTCACTGACGACTCCATAGATCTGCAGTTTGCCTCACACTGTAAAATCCTTCGATCACTCCCAGCTTGATCAAAATTAAGAGCGACTGGCTGTTTCCGCTATGGAATAAATTTGATCACTACTGTGGCAGGTGGTCAGCTGTAATTATGCAATGACAACTCTTGTGTAATTGACAGAGTAACAGTGCCCTTCTTGTTTAGCAAACTCACAAGAAGTTTTACGAATCTCAAGAACGCAAAGCCTAAACTCAGAGCTTAACTTGTCAGCAGGAGGAATGAGGAAATTGAGAGAACAGTAGGCAACCTGAGGCTATACGATATGAGCAAAAATGGAGTTGTAAACTGAGGAATTTACACTAGTCCAGATTTGTGTCTGGCAGCAACGTATAAGAGATCCTGCAACACTACACAAGTACAAAATCTGTTTTGAGAAAATTAGTAAATTGACAGAATTTCTACAACTAGTTAACTCCGGATCACATCCCTGTCTGAAATAGAGATCTTAGAGTGTGATGAAAAATTAGTACTAAGTTGGGATGGAGCCCTTGTAATTGGTTGGGCGGTCCGATAAGAACAGACGGAGGCGAAAGGATTGATGATAATACCAGTCTAATAACTGGGATGATTTTTTTTCTTGGATCCCTGAGCTAGATACGGATGACGCAAGAAAGAAAATTACCAATTCAATTTAGGCCTGCGAGGTGGAGGATCCATGATGGGCATTCTGTTGCGTCTAGTGACTTGCGAAAAGTGGAAACTGAAAAAGATGTTCTTGCAGCTGCAGCGTGTCAGTCCTTAATTGCAGCAGCTTACAGAGCGCTACTAGCTAGCTGCTACTAACCAGTGTTACAAAATCCAGCTCCCGGCCAGTACTACGACTCTTCAGAGCCCAACAGAATCTACGGATCATTTTTTGTATACCTCTTCTTCAGTAAAGAATCCAAGCTAACGGTTCTGCTGTAAACTGGATGGAGATTGTATTACGATGCAGCAGCTTTATCCTGGCAATCGCCCGCCCTCGTGTGTGCAGATTTCCACACGTGTATGCACATTTGCACGAAAAATTCGCTATAATATTTTCGTAGCTGTGATTTTGCATCACACGCACAAGATTAGGTCGAGGCAGCAGCAGTGTTGGAGTTTTCTGTTTCTTTCTTCCTTTCTCGGTTTAGTCCACTCTCCCAAAAAAAGACAAGCAGCAGTAGCAATCTAGCAAACTGCAAACCAAGTGGGCAATCTGCAAAGTCTTACATTTGAGACCAAATCAAGTAAACAGCAAATCCCCCATGACCCCCTCCAAAAAAAAACTTCTTCGGTGATCTCAAAACCCCAGATGTTGACCTAAGTCCAGGTCCTAGCTTTGATCTATTGGATTTCTGCAAGACACATGATCATGTCCTAGAATACGAGGTGGCAATTGCCGCTTGTTTAATTGATTTCTGTCTTTTTGGGAGACAAAAGTTCCATACGCAATTTCATCGACCCGACAGATATACAGACGACCAGCAGAGATCTAAACGTGAGAGACAGTGAACTTTGTTTGTTTTTTTTTCCCTTTCCAGGAGACACAGTTTCAACAAAAATCAGATCTACAAAGCCAACGTCAGGCTCGATCTCTGACACCCACTGATGGAACACCCATAATTAGCGGAATCATGAAAAGAAATGAAAGCTCCATGCTGCAACTGCAGATCGACCAGCTTGACAAACATCCCCATTCCCCCCGCCCCCCAACTAAATACTTTGGAGCATCATGGGCTGCTTTGAAGAAATATTTTCCGTCATGGCGGATTTTGATTCAGTTGGATTATTGCATGTGGTCACCCGGCTACTGTAGCTCTTTTTTCCAAGCTTCTTGGCCTGGAGTATCTATTTGAATACATATTTCATTAGTGGTGATCTCCAAGTCTACGTCGTATCTGTTGTTGGGTGCGTATGTATGTAATGTATATATTTGGTGGTGATGTCAACCAGCTGTACTCGAGAAGGAAAATGGGCACTGCAACACCTTCCCTGCGTAAATCTGAAGCGGAATCCTCAGATCAGAGATCTTGTTTAGTGCGGCCTGGTCAGATTTGGTCGACTTGCAGCAGCAGTTTGATAAAGTTCCGGACCGGGTCCTTCCGACTCCTGCTTACATTGTCCTCACAGAGCTAGTCTGAGTAGGTAGCGGTTTGACATTACCGCGGGATGGATGCATGCTCACAACAGCTGTGCAGCTCGTAACCAGCAAAAAAATTGTGAGAAAAATTTACTAAGTTATCAGCTCGGCCACAAAATCTACTCGTATTAATGACGTGAGAGACAGCTTCAATTTTTTTTGTGCATGAAAATCTGGGAACATTCTGCTCTGGTTCCGATGAGTATCCAAATTGTATGGCATGCAATGAAGTGAGCTCAAGGACTCGCTCTAGTTCTGATCTGTAAGAAGATCTATTTGTGTGGCATTCTCTGATTTTGTAGTGGATCAACAGTGAGTAGCTGGGGATGCAGGCAGCTCTGACGGTAGTTACCAGAATGTTCTTCTTTTGGCGGCGCTAGGGTATGGATCATGATGAGGCGGAGCAATGGTAGAAGAGCACGTAAGTCCCTTGGAAAACATGCTTGACACATTGAGCTGGAATTCTGAATTTCTGAGAAATTCGTTGCAAATTTTTGAGCACCTTAAGAAAATCTTTGGTACCAAATTTACATCCTTCATGGGGCATGTGGCTGCACAACTACCCTAGTGTCTACGCCCACAAATGCATACATGTACTAACTCTTTAGCCCCTCTTCCTGAGGGCATTGGCAGGGTCCAGAAACCCTGAAATACTTATACAGCTATGGAAGTACGCAAATCATGGCATGAGAGGAAAATCTGTAGCAGCAACACCACATACGTGCCTTTATATTAGTTTTCTTGTTATAAAATCTCTAGCTCTGCTTGTGTTCAAACTGTGAAACCCTGGCTGCAACCTTCCTTGCAAATCCCATATCTCAGCTCCAGGAAATGGCCAGAGCTTCAGAGTGCAGTCAGAAGTCTGATAATTCATTGTCTGTGATAACCCACAATGTTCAGAGCTTCCTTCTACTGTCCAGAGCAATCCAGGACATGGCAAGTATAAATTGAGCTGTTAAGATTTTTAAGGTCAATCCTTGGGGACAATCTTTTTCTAGGTGCTAATCATCCAGTCCAGATCTTTCCAGTGAAATTATTATTTATATTGATTTTTTAATTTTCCTTAAACCAGAATTTCCAACCTGATATCATTCTCCAGTCTACAGGTTTCCAGTACAATCTGACAATTTAACAATGAACAGAACACTGGATCTCAACAAGTGCAAAATTTATGTACATAATGGGATTTGAATCCAACCAGAGGTACCAGTGAACAGATTTTATCTGGAAATTTTCCATGGATCCCTGACATTTCTCTGGAAGAAAGGGAATTTAAATATCCTTATTTCAAACTTGTATTGCAAATGATTTAGGGTTCAAGGAAATCAGTCATATTTCACAGTGGCTTCAGATCTTTACAGTTCCATGCAAAACAATGTTGAACAGGTTTTTTTGCATTGTGTGACAGAAAGTCATCTTTCTCTACTTTGGCCAGAATTCCTAGTGGCCATCAAGTAGCATGAAGCACTCTGAGAAATTTCCTAAGTTTATTTGGGGCCCACCTTATATCAATGAATATCCCTCCTACAAAAGAGGAAGGATCCTAAACCTACTCCTTACAAGTGGGAGGGAAATTATGCCTACTTATGTGTAAGATCCCTCCTAATCTTGAGTAGTTGGATAAAACCCTCCCCTTCTTACACTTGTGGTCTGTTCTGTGGAGAAATAAGAATATTTGAAATTTTCAATTTGCAGTCTGCAATCTGAATGGAGGCTGGGTTTTTTAGGTTAGCTTGCTCTCACAGGGTTGCAACCAGTGTTGGGCAGGTATAAAACATGTCCCTGGGTATCACCTGGTTATCCCTATTTGAAACCCTCAATGATATTCTAACTAAACTCATGATCACTAGTTCTCACTTGTATGAGAATCAGATGAATGAGAACTGAATCCAAAATTTTTTTAATATTGAGACTTGGGTGAGATCAAATCTTTCACCCTGGTCAGGTTCTTAGGGTACAGTGTACAAGGTTTAATGCACTATAACCATTAAACAAGGTTGTGCATTTAATGCAAAGGTTCAAACTAATTATAGTAGTTGTATCATTACACCAAAACATGGAAAATAAGATTACATAAGCGATTAGCATTGTAGTTTTAAACCACATGTATGATTGGCCATGACTACATGACTGCCAATCCATATGGCCCCATAGTATTTACCACTAGTCGCAAAAAATGGCATAGTCATAAATGTCATTTGCAACTATGTCCTCCATGATTACAATACATCTTTCAATGGTCAAAATTTTAATTTTCAATATAATTATAATTTATTTTGATCAATGTCTTGCTACCACACGGTAGCCTAGAATGAATTCAAAATTTTATTAACCATTTATGAGTGAACACGTGGCAATCTAAAATAATGAAATTATTTTTCCTACTCAATTATATGATGTCACATGGCAATCAACTTTTAGTCAAATAATGACACTTGGGACCTAGTCTAGGCCGCCTACTAGGCTAGGAACCCTATGCTAAGCATCCTAGGCTAGGCAACCTAACCTAAGTTTAAAAACAACCTAGGTTATATTAACCACAAGGCTACCCCACTAATATTCCCCTAGGAACCTAGGAAGCACATAGGATGAAAATAAGAGGAATTCCCCTAGGAACCTAGGAAGCACATAGGATGAAAATAAGAGGATTTGAACCTTTCACCTACACTCTGAGGGAACAAGTCCTTTGCCATTACACTACCACATTTTTTATGTGACAAATGAAGATATCACAAAGATATAAAGAATAAAATTTTCTAGCTTAGATTAACCTATGCCTCTTTAGGCTGACCTAAGTTGACCGAAGCTAACCTAAGCCACCCAGCAATCTAGCATATGCCCGCATGGGCTATTTTAAGCAAACCTAGGTCTTCCTAGGCTAAACCTAAACAACTTAGTCTGCCTTGGGGCTACTTATGTTAAACTAGGCTATTTAAGTTCAAAGTAAATTAAACTAAACTATATTAGGCTAAACTTGACAATAGTAAATTATATTTGGCTAAACTAGGTTATATTAGGCTATATTAGGCTAAACTTGGCAAAAGTATATTATTTAGGTTAAACTTAGCTATACTTGGCTATATTTGGCTATATTATGTTAAACTTGTTTATACTAAACTATACTTGGTTAAACTAAGTTATATTAGGTTAAATTTGACAAAAGTAAGTTATTTTGGTTAAACTTGGGTATATTTGACTATATTCAGTTAAACTTGGCTATACTAAACTACATTTGGCTAAACTATATTATACTTGGCTAAACTAAACTATACTTGACTAAACTAAGATATATTTGGTTATATTAAGTTAAACTTGCTTATATTAAATTATATTTGGCTAAAATAAGCTATATTAAATTAAATTTGGCAAAAGTAGGTTATTTAAGTTAGACTTGGTTAAATTCGGCTATACTTGGCTATACTTGGCTATATTAGGCTAAATTTAGTTACACTAAACTATACTTGGCTAAATTAGGCTGTACTAGGTCATTTAGGTTATATTTGGCTATAATTCGTTCAACTAAGCTATACTTGGTTATATTAAATTAAATTTGGATATACTTGGTTAAATCAAGCTATACTAGGCTATGTTTTGTTATATTAAGCTAAACTTGGCTATACTAAACTATATTTGGCTAAAGTAGATTATATCAAATTAAACTTGGCAAAAGTAAAGTATTTAGGTTAAAATTGGCTAAATTAAGTTATACTTGGCTATACTTAGCAATATTAAACTAAATTAAGTTATACTAAAGTATATTTTGTTAAATTAAGCTATATTAGGTTAAATTTGACAAAAATAAGTTATTTAAGTTATACTTGGTTAAACCAAGGTAAACTAAAGTATACTTGGCTATACTAAATTATACTTGGTTAAACTAAGTTATAGTAAGTTAAATTTGGCAAAAGTAAGGTATTTAAGTTAAAATTTGTTAAATTGCATTATAATTGACTATATTAGGTTAAATTTGGTTAATTTAAATTATATTTTGTTAAAAATTAAACTATTGTGACAGATGAAAACATTAAATTCCATCTTCCCATAAATGGAATTCATCCATAATGGTCATCCATAATTCCTAACTAAATCTTAATTAACTTTCAATTAAGTTCCAATTAAATCTCAATTAAATCCCAATTAATTCCTAATTAACTCCTAATTAAGTCCCAATTAAATTCTAGTTAACTCATAGTTAAGTCTTAGTTAACTTTTAATTAACTCTTAGTTAAGTCTTAGTTAAGTCTAATTAACTCTTAGTTGACTCCTAGTTAAATTAGAGTTAACTTTCAGTTAAGTTTTAGTTAATTCATAGTCATTTCCCATTTAAGAATCCCAAATAATTTTTTTTATTTGATGTACACATAAAAGCCTCCTTGGGAGCTTCCCTAAGCTAGGTACCCAAAATGGTATAAATAGGACTAGGACCCTTAATTTCTTTCATTTTATTCAACATTAGTTTTAGGCACAACCTTACACCAAAACCTTGTCATGTTTTTTTCATGTTCATGTTTGCATATGTTAACATAATAAAAGTCCATTTCCACATTTGTCTTACACATCTTGTGTTCTTTTTTTTAATTTTTGTGTTTTATTCTTGAATCACGTAATCTTATCTTGTTCCTTGTTTGAAAATTAGACTTAAACCTTTCCTTTAGCCTTTGTTCTTGTGTTTTTTCATGTCCTTGATAACTATACTAGGCTAAATTTCACTACATTTGGTTAAATTAGATGATATTTGGTTATATTAAACTACACTTGGCTAAACTTGGCAAATGTAATTTATTTAGGTTAAACTTAGTTAAACCAAGTTATATTTAATGGCACTTGGTTATATTAGGCTAAACTTATTAAAGTATGTTATTTAAAGTAAAGCTATCTATATTACATTAACTTTGGCAAAAAAGTAGGTTATTTAGGTTAAACTTGGTTATACTAGGCTAAACTTAGCAAAATTTAATTAAATTTGGTTAAATTATGTTATACTTGGCTAAATTAAATTATTTGAGGTAAATTGGGTTAAACTTGGCAATTTTTGATAAAATTAAGATATTTAAGAAAAAATTGAAAAAAATAAGTATTTAAGCAAAACTTCGTTATATTTGGTTACTTCAAGATATTTAAGCTAAACTATGTTAATTTTGTCTATTTCAATTAAATTCAGTTAGATTAAGGCAAGATTAAATTATTTGTTAAATTAAATTAAACAAATATACATATATTAAATGAGGCTATTTAAACTAAACATATAAACTAAATTTCATGGAAGTTAATCTTAGAAGTTAAATTAAGGACGTTAAACCTAGAGGTTTAAATTTAATTAAATAAAATATAGAGGTTAAAGTAGGTTAAACCAAAGCCACCTAGGTTAAATATAGGCTAATTTGTATTGAACTTATTTACATTTTCATATTTGTTTAAATTTTTTATAGTTGGTCAAACAATGTCAACTATATTCAACATGATTATTAATTGTGTAATCATAATTTATAGTCATATAATTACCTATAATCATATGTATAATCATGTAGTCCTAATAATGGTTGTAGGTAAAATAATGACAACAACAGAAACCCAAATATGACTACATGGGTAAGGACAAACACAAATGAGCCAACAAGTACAAGGATGCCTTACTTGTGAAAGAATGATAGTTGTGAGTGTTTTTTAATTAGACCACGTGGTAAGCAATGGGTTAACCATTGAGCTTAATAATGTAATGGAAAGAGGTTGATGAATTCTATAAATTTTTAAAGGTCTCTCAAAAAAATTCAAATTAATTAACAACTTTTTAGTTGCGCCAACCTCGTGTGCAAAATTTATCACTTATGATGTCCAATTGTCTTCTTGAATAGTTGAAATTAATGATGACTTTCTTAACCCCAAATGCTTACTCGAAGCTTTGTTGCAAGTTTTACACGTAGCTTGCATGCGAACTTCATCAAATAGCTCTACATTGATCAAAAACTGTAACATGTTAGTTCGTTTATGAACGTTGTTACAAATTACACATTTAAATTTTTTTTTATTGTGCCTTGCTTAAGAAGGTCTACAACACATGTGGTGCTCAAGTTTTCAAACATCTAAAGACAAAATAAATTAATGCCTCAAGAGTTCAACTCTTTGCATGTGTACTTGAACTACATCCTTGCATTAAGGTATTTGATAATCAGGTTCAAGAACTTAGATGTTTTGCAATGTCGTAATTTTTAAACTTTCATGGTTTCAAAATGTAGGAACATGTTCATGATGACCTAATATTAAGTTTGTCATGCTTCTAACTTTTGACAAATTTGTTAATTGAAATTCTAGTGTAGAAGCAATCGCGACAATTTAAACGTATCAACAATGTTGTGTGGGAGACATTGAACATGACATGTTACGCGAATGAAGATTTAGCATGGGGAGGCACCAACATAAAAAATGAGTAGGAAGAGAAATTTTTCACTCCCACAAAAAGTCCAAGAAGAGGTGAACTTGAACTTGAAAGAGTTGATCACAACCTTGAAGTACAAATAGATAAAACTATGCATTTTAGATATGCACATTTAAAAGTCAATTCTTATTCTCATGTTACAATGGTTGAACAATTGATGAGTTGGATTAATCTCGATTCAAAGCAATTCCCCTCGTCCAATCAATTTGTAGTTCGAAGAACACATCGTAAGAAATGACAATAAATTATACCGCCCTTGGTTCTGCCAATGTAAGTGTGGATAAGGGCCTTGTACAGAAATTCAACAATAGTTTAGACATTAGTTCATCTACTTCTAAAAGTTACAAATTTGTAAGTAGAAAACCAAAAGGATCACACCTAGGCTCATCAAAAGGACCATCAAACTAATCAACTTTTGGAACCAAGTATTCTTATTACAATAAGATTTTATTGGGGTCCAATGTGATCAATTTGTCTCTAATATTGTCTTTTGTTGAAGTAGTAATTAGATTTTGGATGTTCATTGAACACAAAGAACTATTGATGCATTCTTCACTTCAATATAGTTTTATTTCTTTAAGGACTTCACTTTTGAAGGTAAAAAATTGTCAAAGCATTTAGGGTTGCTTACTAAAGTAGTATATAAATAATGAATATGAAGTGTTATTGAGGTGAGGTTTTCCTATATGTAAATTCTTAACTATTTAATTTGTTTTATGGCTCAAGCTTAGATATGGACTTACCAAAGTATTAACTTATTGTTTTGCACATTGTGTGCATTAGTGAATGGAGCCTTTCATTTTTTCATTTCATGAAAATGAGGGCTGGACTTAGGTGCAAATTTGTGTGCACCACTTAAGAAGGACTATTTTTTTCAATAGTCCATTAAATGAGGGGGTGGTTAGTTACACAATTGGTGCTACTTAACTAGGAGTGACTACTTTCTAAGCCCTAGGATTGAAAATAGGGGTGCTTAGGTGCAAAATCAAATGTGTTGTTAAAGGAGTGATGGTTTTCCTTAATAATGCATCAAAATAAAGGGTGTTTAGTTGCATAATCAAATATGCTATTGACAAAGTGATTACTTTCTTAGTAGCGCAACAGAGCAGGGGTGTTTAGGTGCATAATCAATTGTGCTGCTTAAAAAATAACTATTTTTTCAACTTCACATCAAAACAAGGGGTGCTTAGGTGCACCATCAAATGAATTTTTAAAGAGTGATTAGTTCCTCAACATCACATCAAAGTAGGGGGTGCTTAAATGCACCATCAAGTGTGATATTTAAGAAATGATTGTTTTCCTCAACACCACATCAAAGCAAGGGGTGCTTAAAGAAAGTAATGCCAAGTGCTTCCACAAAGGAGAAGATACTTTTTAAACCTCCCATACCTTACATGCCAACTTGCTTTGATCCCTTTGTAAAGGCATGGTCCATATTCTTTATTAGCTGGAAGGAGTGGTTGCTGAAAGTATGCAAGTGAAGAGGATCTTGTCCTTGATCAATGAAATAGTATTTGATGTCACTCCTTAGTTGATGTTGATGACTCCTTATATACCTTTAAAGTCCTTTTGGCATTATTGGTCATCTAAATATGAATACATTTTGAATGTGCAAAGCATGAGGAAGGAAAAGGAGAGGAAACCAAGGAAAGTTAGGGATATTGAAAGTGAATATCCCAAACGTCCATAGGTTGATTACAAGTTTCACAATGCCAGGTTTTTTGAAGACATAAAAAAGCTACTAGCTAGTGGATTGGATCCCAAAGGAAAGATAATTGATAAATATGTAACATCTGCTAAAATTGCTGGGATATTTGGCAATGTTCATAAGTTCAAGATCATGAATTCTTTACTAATAGAGGAATAGAGGAAGCAATTGGAGAAGCTTTACTAGAAAATATATGGTACTGGCCATATCACAAATAATGAATTTTACTTGTGGATGACCAAAGGGTGGATAACATAAAACAAAAACAATGTTATCAATTAAACAGAAGCAACAGTTGCCACTACTTGAGAAAAAGCCTAGCATGTAAGTTCAGGTTCTTTGCTAAAAGCCCCTAGTGAAAGTCAAATTGTAGTGATGGATCAAAACTACCATCAGGTTTAGGTATGTTTTTCCAGGCATGGGTTTTGCCATTAGAAATAAATCATGCTTCAAAATTTGGGGATTTTGATCTGTCCATGAAAGGTCTTGCAAATTCGCAAGAAATTAAGGATGCGGAAAAATTGCCGGATTTCAAGCATGACATGCAAAAAATTAATAAGTCATGTTTGAAACAATTGGAGGAAAAAAAACAAAAGTTGAAGAGAGATTGGTGGGTTTGTGATTCAGTATGGAGGACTGAATGGCTAAGTTTGTGAAAGTGCAAAGTAACATGTAAGAAGTTGAAACATCACTTTTCAAATTGAAAGAAAAGCCTCAAGACGAAGTATTTATCATGAATATAAATTCCATATGCATAATGAATTAAAAGGTTTATTCTTTTTTTATTGTCTTTACCTGTAATCAATTAATTCTAACAGTACTTTGACTAAAATCATGGCATGTATTTAACCTCCTAGTAATTTGAAACTTACCATTCGCTTTTCTTATTAAGAACTTCACATTACAACCAACATAGATGAGATTACAATACCTGCTTCAATAGTGGATGCCAAATCTAAGATTGATTTTGAAGTTACAAACTTACAGAAGCAAAATCAAAACAAGATGGAAAAGTAGTTGGAAAAATTAAAGATATTGGTGGTGGGCAAACAAGAAATGGCCATTTGAAAGCAAGTTTTGTATAATGAAATAGAGATTGACTACTTGATTCTTGAGCAAGAGTTGGAAAGGGTGTTGTCTCACATGAAGTAACAACAAATTTAAATGGAAAGCATTTGACTGCAAGCAAAAAGAATGAAAATAGGAGCTGGAATGATTTTCAAGCCTAAGCCCATTATGATTTTTGAAAAAACTGCAAAGGAGAATGGGAGGGCTTTCATCATTGTTAAACCCTATGGATTTTGTAATGAAGGGTTCCATTGCATGGATGTTGTTGTTACTTCTTGCAAACATACCTTTCACCCATTATGCCTAAATGCAATGCTAAAAGATTCAAATAAGTGGTGTATGCAATGTTAGACTTCATCCTAAGTGGTGGGCAAGTTGGGGATTTTGGGAAGTAGATGAGGAGTTGATGGTGCTGGCCAAATAGTTGAATCTTGAGCATATTCTAGAAGACACCATGAAAAAAGCTAAAAAAGCTGCAAAATTTGGGCTTGACCTTAAATCAGAAGGTATCCAAATTCTTTCCACCCAATTTTTTATAAAATGTTGTAACTAACTTGCCATGTAAATTATCCATTTAGATTTTGTGCCCAATGAATCAAATGCAGTGATTTCAATTCTTTCGCATGTTTTTGAATTTCAAAATGTGTTTCAAACAAAAAGAAACCTTTGTTGCCAAAATAGTGTTTGCATTTGACTGGTTTTGTGAGTTCAATACTTGAATTTAACCACCATGTGAAGTTGCTAGCTACTGGTTTCAACCATGTACATGTGATTATTGAATGTGTTTAGAAGTTGCATAAGGTTATGTGTGCATACAAAATAATGGGTTTTTTTTTTTTTTGTGGTCGTAGGTGAACCGATTAAATTGAAGCAAATTAAATACAATTCCACTAACTCCACTGCCCTTAGCATAGTTTGGAAAATGAAGATGGACAAGACATTAAATCCATTAGTGTAAGCATCATGTTCAAATTTGAAGAAATCCCTTAAACTTGGCCATACCAAATCCACAACAGAATCCAAGTTGCCACTCTACCACGTTGTACTATCATTTAATGAATCTGATGCATAAGAGGTAAACAATCCAAACTTTGTTGTTGCTTCAAAGTGAACAATTGGAAATGTTCAAAAGAACCTTTAACAAAAAAAATGATGGTATTTGGCTCATCAATTGGTGAACAAGGCAAACGGGGGTTTTAAGAATTTACAAAAGCTATTGTCATACATGATGACGAACTCCCAACTCCTTAAAGGACCCAAATGCGGGTCCAAATGGAACATAGCGGAAGAAGGAGGAGTCGGAGCACGCTTCTTAGCTCACAACACTTTGAGGGGTAGAGGGGCGTGTTGGAGCTCCGGGATGGGACTAGGAAGAGTTGACAAGCTTCACTCACTCACACGGGCCTGCACACAACCCACACAAAGTGGTTAGTGCA
>Ga0116229_10000037_pt1 | contig 110258 bp, 99 predicted proteins | sample S1TSphgellanicum_3_FD_87313 | JGI IMG/M metagenome (GOLD analysis project Ga0116229, IMG submission 87313) | Host-associated microbial communities from peat moss isolated from Minnesota, USA - S1T2_Fc - Sphagnum magellanicum MG | ecosystem: Host-associated > Plants > Peat moss > Unclassified...
CCTCTCCTGGGCACCATCCCGCCACCCAGTCCATGGCGGACGGCGGCGTGACATCCAAGCGCTCTGCATGCATATTATATCGCTGGGAGTCCCCACGATAATCAAACAAGTGCATCGCCACCTATGACCCTCTCGTTCCTGGATCGCGAAAATACGGTCGCTCCGCAGCGCTTCAATCGGTTCCTGGTGCCGCCGGCCGCGCTGGCCGTGCATCTATCGATCGGCCAAGCGTACGCGTTTTCCACCTTCAATCTGCCGCTCACCAAACTGATCGGCTTGAAAGCCTCGGCGCCGGAGGATTGGAAATTGGCGACGGTGGGTTGGACTTTTTCCATTGCCATAGCGATTCTTGGGCTCTCCGCCGCGGTGTTCGGTCGCTGGGTGGAGAGAGTCGGTCCGCGTAAATCGATGTTCACGGCGGCGCTCTGTTTCAGCGGCGGCTTCATGGTGGCGGCGCTCGGAGTCCACCTGCACGCGTTGTGGCTGCTTTATCTCGGCTACGGAGTGCTCGGCGGGTGTGGACTCGGGATCGGCTACATTTCGCCCGTCTCGACCCTGCTCAAGTGGTTTCCGGATCGCCCCGGAATGGCGACGGGAATGGCCATCATGGGCTTCGGCGGCGGCGCGCTCATCGCCGCGCCGCTGTCTCTGCTGCTGATGGAGCACTTCAAGACGGCGACTTCGAACGGTGTGCTCGAAACCTTCGTCACCATGGGCGTGATTTATTTGATGTTCATGATGATCGGGGTCTACACGGTGCGGGTGCCGGCCCCCGATTGGAAGCCCGAGGGTTGGGTACCCTCCGTGCAACCCAAGCCCTTGGTGACCAGCGCCAATGTGGCGGTCGAGATGGCGTGGCGCACGCCGCAATTCTGGCTGCTGTGGGTGGTGCTGTGCATGAACGTCACCGCCGGTATCGGCGTGCTCGGCCAGGCCTCGCCGATGATTCAGGAAATCTTCAACGGCAAGGTGTCGCCCGCCGCCGCGGCGGGCTTCGTCGGTTTGATCAGCCTGTTCAACATGGGCGGGAGATTCTTCTGGGCCACGACCTCCGATTACATCGGCCGCCGCAATACCTACATGGTGTTTTTCCTGCTAGGCATCCTGCTCTACTCGACCGTGCCGGCGCTCGGACACAGCGGTTCGGTGCCGCTCTTCGTCGGGGCGTTCTGCGTCATTCTCTCCATGTACGGCGGCGGTTTTGCCACGATTCCCGCCTACCTCAAGGATGTGTTCGGGACGATGCACGTCGGCGCCATCCATGGCCGGCTACTGACAGCCTGGGCGTTCGCCGGCGTCTTGGGTCCCGTGCTGGTGAACTACGCCCGGCAGTATCAGATCGACAGCGGCGTGCCCAAGGCACAGGCTTACTCGGTGACCATGTACATCATGTGCGGCCTGTTGCTGATCGGATTCGTGTGCAATTTTGCGATGCGCGCCGTCAAGGACAAATACATTCATCGCGCGCCCGCGACCGGCAGCGCACCGCGCGGGAGCGCCAAGGCATGAAGACTCGGCTTTTTTTCGCGTGGCTGGTGGTCGGAATTCCTTTACTATGGGGCGTGATGAAGACCTTGCAGAATGCCATGAAGTTATTTCAGTAAACGTTATTTGACTGGCCGCGCGAGTGGCATCGTCAGGAATCCACCATGAACATGCATCTGAATCTCAGTTTGGCTCCGTTGGTCGCGCTGCTTGCCGGCATCTTGATCCTGGTGATGCCGCGGCTGCTCAACTACATCGTCGCCCTTTATCTGATCCTCACCGGGCTACTCGGCCTGTTGGACGGCGGCGGCTCATTTCACCTGCGGTAACTCCGCACCGATCAGCGCGCCGTTCGGGCTGCCGAGGCCGGTGCACGCATCCCACCCCGTCGCGGCGTCGAAGTCCCCGTTATCGCCGCGCGTGATGTCGCGCAGCGCCTGCGGTTTGCCGTACAGCCGTGGATTCACATAACCCACGGGCGTTCCCGAGACTTGATTGATACGCGCGAGCAGCGCGGCCCACAGCGGCGCGACCGCGCTGGTGCCGCCGATCACCGTCGCGGTGCCGTCGATGCGCACCTCGTAGCCCGTCGCCGGATCGGCATTGCCGGACACGTCGGGGACACCGCGCTTAGGTAACGGCACCGCCTCGCCGTTGGCATGCTTGGCCGCGAGACCCGCCTGCCAGGCCGGTAGGGCGAAGAAGCTACTGATGCCGCCGCCGCTCGCGCCGCCACCGGCGCCGTCATTCCAGACCACTTCGCTGCCGATGCCGCCGCCGCTGACCGTAAGGCTCGTCCCTCCGCAGCCGAGCGCAAACGGGCTCGACGCCGGAAAGTCGACATGATCGGCGCCGTCGTCGACTCCATCGCTCGAGCCGTTGTCCCCGGAGGCCACACACACCGTGATGCCCATGCTCGCGGCGGCCTGAAAGGCCTGATCCATGGCAGTCATGGCTTGTGCAGTCCAGGAGGACTCAGGTCCACCCCAACTGATGGAAATCACCGAGGGTTCATTGGTTGCGTCGTGGATGGCCGTGGTGACGGCGTCGAGAAAACCGGCGTCGGTGTTGGGTGCGAAATACACCACGATCTTCGCCTGCGGGGCGATCGCCCCGACGACCTCGATATCGAGCATGACTTCGCCGTCCGGACCGTTCGCATCGCCCGTCGGGGCATTCCGCGCATGATCGACCGACACCGCCGAGACCGCGGGCGCACCGACGGCGAGGCCTTTGAAATAGTCGCTGAGATCAGCCGGTTTGAACCCGCCGCCCAATTCAATGAGCGCGACGCACTCGCCCTCGCCCGTGCCACCCGGAAATTCATAGGCGGCGGCGACGTCGATCGGAGTATAGGACACGCCCTTTCCGGCGGCGGCGCGCCTGAAATGCGGCGACGCTTGCGGACGGCTGTCGAGGCCCAGGACCGCCTCGACGATGCCGTTCAATTCGGGCGGCAGCATGATCCCGCCGGTGCGCCCGCGGAACGTGCCGCCGGCATGCACCATCTGTTGCAACTGCACGCGGAAAGCGGCGCTGAACTGCGCCACCGTGCCCGACAGCACCACGGTGCGGCGCGCGGCATCCTCCTGGACCACGACAAGGCCGTGTGCGCCGGCGAATGTACGTACGGCTGCAAGATCGGCGGCCTCGGCCCCGTGGCGTCGTGCAAATTCGCCGCGGCTCAAGTGGGTCGCCGCCGGGTCGCGCGCGCCCATCGCGGCCACCCTCGCCGCCAGACCCGGGGCATCTCGCCGTCTCACCAGAACGCTGACTTCCAACCGCTCCGTCGGCGCGGCGGGAGCCACCACGCTGGAGCCGGGCATGGCCGCGCGGTCACTGCCCTCGAGCAAACTGTCGGTCATGACGAACCCCCGCCCGCGTGATGCACACGGAGGCATTGTAACCGGACCGCCGCGGGCATTTAACTTTGCCGCGGTTTCGCCGCACTGTCTTCGTCGTTGCTGCGCTGCGGTTCGCCATTCTGTTCGCTACCGCACAGACCCGCGCCGGCGTCACGCTTCCAATAGCGACGATGGTACTGGGCAAGGATCTGCAATGTCGCAGCTGTCGCTACGAGACGATTTCACCGGCCTGCCCAATCGATTGCTGCTGATCGATCGGGTCACCCAGGCAATGGGCCACGCCAGGCGCGAACGGGAAAAGCTGGCGGTCCTATGCCTGACGCTGGACGGCGCCGAAAACACCGATGCGGCATTGCGGCCGATCGGCGAGCGCTTGGTCGCGGGCCTGCGCCTCACGGACACCGTCAGCCGCGTCGACGCGAGGAAATTCGTCATCCTGGTGTCGCGTGTGACCCATGAGGATCATGCCGCCGTCATTGCACAAAAAGTCCTGGCCAGCGTCGACGAACCGGACCTCGTCGGCAGCGTTGGAATCGGGATCTACCCGGATGACGGCGCCGACGCGGAGCGGCTGCTCGAAAACGCGGATGCGGCGATGTCGGTCGCCAAGAGCCAAGGCATGAGCGGCTACGCGTTTTTCAAGCCGCACCTGAACGAGCGCGCCATCGAACGCCGATTTCTGGAAAGCGGCCTGCGGCATGCTCTGGACCGGCACGAATGTGTCCTGCACTACGAACCGAAAATCGATCTCTGCACCGGAGCGATGGTCGGCGCCGAGGCCCTCATCCGCTGGAACCGCCCGACCCGAGGCATGGCGTCGCTGCCGGAATTCATATCGGCCGCGGAGCGCAGCGGCTACGGAATTCCCGTCGGCATATGGACCTTGCGCAATGTCTGCCGTCAGCTGCGGCTATGGCGGGGCGACAACCTCGCGTCCCCGCCCATCGCGATGGACATGTCCGGCAATGAACTGAAGGCCAAGGACTTCGTGCCGAACGTGCGGGAGATATTGCGCGAGACGGGAACGGAACCGGGACAACTGGAGGTCGAGATCACCGAGACCGCGCTCGAGAAAGACCCGAAGTCCGCGGTGAAGGTGCTGCGTGCGCTCAAGGACATCGGCGTGAGGATCACCCTCGACCATTTCGGAACCGGCCGCTCGAGTCTCACTCAATTGAAGAACCTCCCGCTGGATATTCTCAAGATCGATTCCTCGGTGATTCGCAGTCTGTGCATGAGTGCGGGCAACTCGAGCTTCGTCGATGCCGTCATCGGTGCGGCGCGCAGTTTCCACCTGCGTGTGGCGGCGACGGGCGTGGAGACACGAATGCAATTCCTGGCGCTACAGGGTCGAGGATGCACCGAGGGACAAGGCAGCTATTTCGGCGCGCCGGCGGCCGCGCCGGAATTTGCAAAACTGATCACCAGCGATTCCTGCGCAACCACCGTGGCTTAGCCGCCCGTACGCCCCAGGTCCGACGTCCGCGCGACGGCGTGGCGCTGTCACGGGCGTGCGGCGCCGATCTTTCGCGCGCGATCGCCCTTCTTACCGCCGGGAAACGCGCCCTTCTTGAATTTCTCAGGCTCCAACCGATAACGCGACAGCAGCTTGTAGAAATCGGTGCGATTGCGCTTGGCGAGCAGCGCCGATCGGGTCACGTTGCCGCTGGTGGATTCGAGGCTCTTGACCAGGTACTCGCGCGTGAACTCGTCGCGCGCATCGTCGTAGGACGGCAACCGCGTCGAGTCGCTGCCCAAAGCCTGTTGTACGATTTCTTCCGTCATCACCTTGTCATCCGACAGCGCCACATTCCGATTCACGAGGTCGAACAGTTGGCGCACGTTACCGGGCCATTCGGCCGTCACCAGCAACTGAACGGCCGCGGGTGAGTAAATCTTCGCTCGTCCGCCCTCCTCGGTCGCCTGCTCGAGAAAACGCGAGACCAACAACGGAATATCCTCGCGGCGGCGCCCCAGGGTGGGCACTTCGATCGGCAACACATTGATGCGGTAATACAGGTCTTCGTGGAACTGCCCGGCCGTCATCAAGCCCTTCAAATCGCGGGACGTGGTGCAGATGAGCCGCACCGCGGATTTCGGCAGTCGCTCGCTGCCGCCGGGGAATTGCGTGTCGGCGCGCAGCGTATCGACCAGTTTGATCTGCAGCCGCAACGGCAGATCGCCGATTTCAGCAAGCAACAGAGTGCCGCCGTACGCGGCCCGAATTGCGCCCGACTCACTGCCGCCCGGTTCGCTGCCGAACAGTTCCGACTCCAGCGCGTCCGCGCCGAGATCTCGGCAAATGACGATGACGAACGGCATCGCGCGCCGCGCGCTGGCCGCGTGAATCGCTCGCGCGAACAATTCCCTGCCGGTGCCGCTCTCGCCGGTCAACATCACCGGCGCATCGCTCTGCGCCACCCTGTTCGCCTGGCCGAGACGATCCTCCATCAACTGGCTGCGCGAAACGATCTGCGACCGCCAATCGGCATCGGTCGACGTGAAATTCGAACCCGCGATCGCGCGCTGTACCTGGCCCAGGAGTTCGGATTTCTCGATCGGCTTGACCAGGAAGCCAAACGCGCCGCATTGCGTGGCTTGCACCGCTTCGGGTATGGTTCCGTGGGCGGTCAATATCATGACGCTCAACTCGGGCCACCGGCCCTTCAGTTCCCGCAGCAGATCGAGTCCGTGCATGTGCCGCAGGTGCAAATCCGTGATGACGAGATGCGGCCGAAAGCGCGCGCATGCATCGACGGCGGAGCGCGCGCTGTCGACCGATTCAACCGCGTAATTTGCGGCGCCGAGGCGAATCCTGAGGAGCCGGCAGAGCACCGGATCGTCGTCGACGATGAGAATTCGAGCCCTGCCGCTCACCGCCGCCGGGGCATCTCGGTCCTTACGGCGCTTGGCGGTCTTGGCTTTGAGGCCAAATCCCAAAGACGCCGTACTCGGAGGCGGAGAGTGTTTCATACGTCGCGGCAGCTTACGCTCTAACGGCGCCGAGCAGTGATTTGTGCCGCTGCACAATCGACCGCGCAATTTACGGGCTCGGCGTCGGTCTCGAGCACCGGCTAATGCCGACCTCAGGGCACCGGCCGCCGACGCGCGAACCAGCCGAAGCCGAGGATGCCGAAATAGCAAGCCGCGGGCACGATGAGCGCTTCTTTCAATCCCCACAGATCCGCGGCGTTGCCGGTCACCAGCGGCACGATGGCGCCGCCGACGATCGCCATGCAAATGACGCCGGACCCCTCGGCGGCCCGTTGTCCCAGACCTTCGCTGGCGAGCGAAAAAATCGTCGGAAACATGATGGAATTGAACAGACCGATGGCGAGCAGCGACCAGCCCGACACCGCCCCGGTCGTATTCGCCGAGATCGCCAACAGCACGATGACCATGGCCGCGGCGCCTGCCAGCACTTTGCCCGGCGCGAACAGGCGCAGCAGATACGCACCGATGAACCGGCCGACCATGGCGCCGCCCCAATAGAATGGCAGGTGTTTGCCGGCTTGCTCGGCGGCCATACCGAGCACGCTGGATTGCATCAGATAGTTGACGAGCAAGGAGCCGATGGTCACCTCACCGCCCACATACAAGAATATGCACAGCGTGCCGAACGCGAAGCGCGGCCGCGTCAGCAGATTGAAGGCGCGCAAGATCGGCGTCGGCGCCGCCGGCGCCTCGACCAACGCTTTGCGCCGCAGCCACACGACCAAGGCGAGGAGCACCAGCGCGACGGCGAGGCCGATGTAGGTATTGACCACGACCTGGGATTCCACCGTGCGAAACGCGGCGCGCGCCGCATCGGAGAGAGTGGCGGGATCGACGGTCGCGATCGAGCCCAGGATCAATATCGATCCGACATACGGAAAGATGAATGTGCCGGCCGAATTGAATGCCTGTGCGAAGGTGAGCCGGCTGCTCACCGTGGCCGGCGGACCCAGCATCGAGATCAACGGATTGGTCACCACCTGGACGGTCGTGATGCCGGAGGCGAGCACGAACAGAGCGAGTAAAAACAATGCGAACAGGCCGAACGCGGACGCCGGTATGAAGATCAAACAACCCGCGGTCGTGATCAACAGGCCGACGACCGCCGAACGCATGTAGCCGATGCGCCGCACCAAGGAAGCCGCGGGGATGGAGATGATGAAGTAGGCCGCAAAGAAGGCCGATTGCACCAACATGACCTCGCCATAGTTGAGCGTGAACAGCGCCTTCAACTTCGGGATGATCACATCGTTGAGACTGGTGATGCCGCCGAAGGCGAAGAACAGCACGAACACGAAGGCCTGCAAGCTGGGCGAGTAGCCCGCCTTGCCCCCGCTGCCACGAGGCTCGGCGCCGGAAGACACGGGTACGACGGATTCGAATGCCATGGTTCGTTCTCTTATTTTGTCGTTGTAAAACTAGGGCGTCACTCCAGCCTCGCCCCGTAACATCGCCTCGCCCGCGGATCTTCCGATGGCCATTCGGTAGATTCCGCGCTTTACGTCCCACTTCCCGCGCCGCTCGTCGTAGAACCCGAGCAATCGCGGATCCGCACTCAGCGTGACGCGCCGGACGGCGCCCGCAGCCAGCATCATGCGCTGAAAACCGATGAGCCGGAATACCGGCGTGCCTGCCGCGCTGGTGAGATACACCTGCGGCACATCGGCGCCGGCGCGCACGCCGGTGTTGCGCACGTCGAAACTCACCGTCAGAGTCTTGCCGCCGGTCACGGCAAGATGTTCATACTCGAAGTGCGTATACGACAAGCCGTATCCGAACGCAAACAGCGGCGCGATTCCGAGCCGGGCATCGCGGCGATAGCCGACGTCCGCCCCCTCGGAGTAGTCGATGCTCACCGCCGCTCCGGGTGGTGCGCCAAGATTCGGTAGCGTCGGCCGCGCCAAATCGCTTTCGCGCCGCGGAAACGTGATCGGCAGGCGGCCGGAGGGGTTGACCGCACCGAACAGCACGTCGGCAATCGCCTGGCCGCCTTCCTGGCCCGGGTACCACGCCGCCAGCACGGCCGCCACACGATCGAGCCACGGCATGGTCACCGGATTGCCGGTCTCGAGCACCACGATGGTATGCGGGTTGGCGTTCGCGACCGCCTCGATCAATCCATCCTGGCCATACGGCAGCGCGAGATCGGGCACATCGTAGCCCTCCAGTTCATGCCGGGTCACGAACACGATCGCCACATCCGAGCGCGCCGCGAGTGCCGCGGCATCGGCCGGAAATGCGCCGGCATCGTAGAGTACCTCGCTCCGCGGCGAAGCCGCTTGGATCGCTTTGAGGGGCGATGAGGGAAAGAACCAGGCATTGCGCATGAAGGCCATGTCGCCGTTGCCGCCGATCGGAATGCGTGTGTAGGGTCCGTTCGACGGCGTCACTTGCGAGGACCCGCCGCCCGAGAGCACGCCGATGTCGGCGTTGCCACCGATGACCGCGATGCGCGCCGCACCGGGCTCGAGCGGCAGCAAATCCGACTCGTTCTTGAGGAGCACGATACCGGCGCGTGCGATCTCGAGCGCGAGCGCGGCATGCGCCGGATAATCGATGGCCGCCTTGACCGGCGGGTGCTCAACGATTCCCACCGCAAACATCGAACGCAGAATGCGATGCACCATGGCGTCGATCCGCGACTGCGGGATTGAACCTGCCGCAACCGCGGCTTTCAGCGGTGCATCGAACCACACCGCATCATCCAGTTGGTCGCCCGACTCCTGGTCGAGGCCCTTGGCCGCATCGGCGGCGCCGTGAGTTGCGCCCCAGTCCGCCATCACCCAGCCCGGATAGCCCCAATCTCTCTTCAGCACACGGTTCAGCAGCCAGTCGTTGGCGCAGGCGTAGTCGCCGTTCACTCGGTTATACGCGCACATGACCGCGCCCGGAGACCCTCGTTCGATGGCGAGTTCAAATGCCAGCAGATCCGATTCCCGCAACGCGCCCCGGTCGATTCGGGCATCCACCGTGTGGCGCGCGGTCTCATTGGCGTTGAGCGCAAAATGCTTGACCGTAGAAATAACGTGCTGGTCCTGGGTGCCGCGCACGGCGGCGCCGGCCATCACGCCCGCCAGCAGCGGGTCTTCGCCGAGGTATTCGAAATTGCGCCCATTGCGCGGATCGCGGGTCAGATTCATTCCGCCGCCGAGCAGCACGTTGAAACCTTTCGCATGCGCCTCGCCGCCGACCAGGGCGCCGGCTCGGAAGCTCAGTTGCGCATCGAACGTGGCACTCAATGCCATGCTCGAGGGCAGCGCCGTTGCCACATCGCCGGGCCGTATTCCGTTGGGATTCGTGACACCTAAGCTCGCGTCGGTTTCATAGAGCGCGGGAATGCCCAAGCGCGGGACGCCGGGTATGTACCCGGCCGCGGGAATCGCCGCCGCAGGGATGGGCACGGGCTCGCCGTTCGGCGTGCTGTACGGCAATGCCATCGGCCCATGCAAGAGGCGCAGCTTCTCATCGAGGCTCATCGCGGCCACCGCCAGCGAGGCGCGCTCATCGGGCGAGCGGCGCGCATCCAGCCACGGGCGACCTGCGTCGGCCGCGGCAGCCCACGGCGAGGTCAGTGTGGCGGCAGATATGAGCGCCGCGGCGAGCGCCGCCGCGGCAACCCGGTGCGACCTACCGTCCCCTACACGCATGGATGGGTCACGTCGCGGACCGTCAGCCGAACGGGTTCTCGCGGATGATGGTGTGCCCGCGATCGGGGCCGGTCGAGATCATCGTGATCGGCACTCCGACCAAGGACTGGAGCCGTTCGAGATAATGTCGCGCGTTGGCGGGCAAGTCCTCGTAACGCGTGATGCCGGCCGTGCTTTGCTTCCAGCCCGGCAGGTCCTCGTAAACGGCCCGGGCCTGGCCGATGTTCTCGCACAGCCCGGGCGGCGTCGTGGTGACGCCGCCGTCGATCTCGTAGCCGACGCAGACCCGTATCGTGTCGAGTTCATCGAGCACATCGAGTTTGGTGACGCATAACGCGGAGCAGCTGTTGTGCACGATGGAGCGCCGCAACGCGACCGCATCGAACCACCCGCAGCGCCGGCGCCGGCCGGTGATCGAGCCGAACTCGTGACCGACCCGCGAAAGATGCTCGCCGGATTCGTCGAACAACTCGGTCGGAAACGGACCCGCGCCCACCCGGGTGGCATAGGCTTTGACGATGCCGAGCACCTCGTGCAGCCGGCGCGGCCCCAACCCGGTTCCCGCCGCCGCCCCGCCGGCCGTGGTAGTCGATGAAGTCACATACGGATAGGTTCCGAGATCGACGTCCAACATGGCGCCCTGGGCGCCTTCGAAGAGCACGTTGCGGCCGTCGAGGCTCAATTGTTCGAGAATGCCGGTGACATCCGCGACCAGCGGTTCGAGGCGCTCGCCGAGTTCCAAATTCGCCTCCAGCACCTGCTGAAAATCGGCCGGCGCCTCATGAAAATAGCGCTGCAACAGGAAGTTGTGGTAATCGAGGACCTCACCCAGCTTGGCGGCAAAGCGTTCGCGGTAGAACAAATCCGAGACGCGCAGCGCCCGGCGCGCGACCTTATCCTCGTACGCCGGCCCGATGCCGCGACCCGTGGTGCCGATCGCATTCACGCCGCGCGCCTGCTCCCGGGCGCGATCCAGCGCCACGTGCGAGGACAGGATCAGCGGGCAGGCGGGACTCACGCGCAGGCGCTCGAACACGGGCACGCCCTGTGCGATCAACATCTCGGCCTCTTTGAACAACGCCTCGAGCGAGAGGACCACGCCATTGCCGATCAGACATTGCACCTGGGCGTGCAGGATGCCGGACGGGATCAACGATAAAATGGTCTTCCGGCCGCCGATCACCAGCGTGTGACCCGCGTTATGGCCGCCCTGGAACCGCACCACGGCCGCCACTTGATCGGTCAACAAATCGACGACTTTGCCCTTGCCTTCATCGCCCCATTGCAAGCCGATAACGACCAGGTTCTTACCCATTGCGCGCCATCCACAGCAGTGCGAGCCCGGCGACCATGCTGATCAGTCCGCCCCAGCGTAATTGCGCCGGCTCGACGCTTGCAAGCTTTGCCATGAGCCGTTGCGCCGCCGCGGGGTTCACGAAGGGCAAAATGCCCTCTAGCACCAGATAGAGCGCAAATGCACCCCCTAAATAGCGCGCGAGTTCAGTCCACCCGATTTCCATCATCGCGCCTGCGGCTGCGACTGCGACTGCGACTTGTTGAAATACTTGAAGTACGAATTGTCGGGCGCGATCACCAGCACATCGCCGGCGGTTCCCACCGCCTCCCGGTACGATTGCATGCTGCGATAGAAACTATAGAACTCGGCGTTCTTCGAGTAAGAGCGCGCGTAGATCTCGCTCGCCGCGGCATCGCCCTGCCCGCGGGTCTGGTCGGCTTGACGGGCCGCGTCCGCCAGGATCTCGGTCTGCTGTTTGTTCGCATCGGCGCGGGTGCGCTCGGAGGACTCGACGCCCTCGGCTCGCAGTTTCGCGGCCTGGGCCTTGAAGGTCGCGCGCATTCTTTCGAATACCGAATCCTGGACCTGCTGCGGCAGATCGATCTTGGTGATCCGCACATCGACGAGGTCGACGCCCAATTGTTCGGCCGCGGGGCGCGCATTCTTCATCATCGACTCGGTGAACTCACCGCGATCGGCGGTCACGACCTGCTGCAAGGTCCGTTGCGTGACCACGGTCTTGATGCTGTCCTTGACGGTCTCGCCGAGCCGGTCGTTGGCCGCCTCTTCCGCGCCGCCGGTCGATTCGTAGAAGCGGCGCAAGTTGTTGATGCGCCACTTGACGTAGAAATCCACTTTCAGCTGTTCCTGCTCGCGCGTCAAAAAGCGTTCCTGGCGATACAGCTGGGTGATGATCCGCTTGTCGAAGTGGCTGACCTCCTCGACCAAGGGAATTCGGAAATGCAGCCCGGGATCGAATGTGGAATCGACGATCTCGCCGCCGATCGACTTGATCGCGAGCTGTCCCTCGCTCACCGTGAATACGCTGGCACGGACCACCAATATGACCACGACCAGTGCCAGCAAGGTGTAAAGCATTCGGTTCTGCATCAGCGTACCCCGCGCGCGCGCGCCGGATCCTCGGGCGGCGCGACCTGTATCTCCGGGATCCGCGCCGCCGGGACCGTCATCGTGTCGTTCGGATTCGCGATCGCCTGCGGCCCCGGCGCAATCAGCTTGTCCAGCGGCAAATACATCATGCTGTTGCCGTTCTTGGTATCGACGATGACCTTGCGCGAATTCTTGTAGACATTCTCCATGGTCTCGAGATACATGCGTTCACGCGTGACCGCGGGCGCATGGTCGTACTGCCCGAGCACCTGATCGAAGCGCGCGGTTTCACCCTGCGCGAGCGCGACCACCTGCAGGCGATAGGCCTCGGCGTCGAGCAACTCCTTGGCCGCGGCGCCGCGCGCTCGCGGCAGCACGTCGTTGCGATAGGTTTCCGCATCCTGCTGATAGCGCTGACGGTCCTTATCGGCCTTGATGGCATCGCGCTGCGCGTCCTGCACCGCGTCCGGCACGTTAACGTCCGTGAGGTTGACGCTCAAGATGCGCACTCCGATGTCGTAATTGTCGAGCGTTCGCTGCAACAGGAACTTGGCGCGTTCCGTGATCGACGGATCGAAGGCGAGCGCCTTGTCGAGCGAAGCCTGGCCCACGGCCTCGCGCATCGCGCTCTCGCTCACCTGGGTGAGCGTTTCCTCGACATCGCGCACCTTGAACAGGATCTTGAGCGCATCGGGCTGGGTGTACTGAACCGCGGACTTGACCTCGACCAGATTGGTATCGGCGGTGAGCATGCTGGCGTCGTCGATGATGCTGTATTGATGCGATACGTTGACGATGATCTTCCGCTCGATCGGCCAGGGCAGATGCCAGTTGTAGCCGGGACCCGTGGTCTGCAGATACTTGCCGAAGCGCAGCACCACCGCGCGTTCCTGAGCGTCGACGCGGTAAAGGCCGCTGCCGACCCACACCGCCGCGATCAACACCAAAATACTGGTCACGCTCTTGCTGTAGCCGGTGGAACTCTGGCCTCCGCCGCCGCTCGCGCCGCTGCGCCCGAACAACGTCGACAGCCGCCGCTGCAAATTCCGCAGCACGTCGTCCAAGTCGTTCTGTGATTGTTGCGGACGATTCCAGGGATTGCGTTTCTCCCCGCCAGGTTCGTTCCAAGCCATGCGTGATGCCTAATTGGGTTGTCGGAGTGTCGAGTTAATGAGGACCGGCCGGTCATTCTAGCAGCCGCGCATTCTAGCAGCCGAAAGCCCGCCTACAAGATGCCGTCGGACGAACTCCTAGGCCACGCGCTGCTCTCGGCTCGGATCGGCGTCGTCCAACGGGTCGATGCCCGCATGGCCCAGCAATTTGGCAACCTCGTGCGATTCGAGTTCGACGTCGAGCTCCCAGCTGCCGTCCTCGCATTGCCGCTCGGCGCGCACGGCATTGCGCCGGTAGAGATCCGACCTCACCGCGGCGGCCGGCAAATCCACGTGCAAGGTGCGCAGCACGAGATTGGGACGCACGGCCCGCGCCAGCGCAGCGCGCAACTCCTCCAGGCCGAGGCCGGTTGCCGCCGAGGCCCACACCTGCGAGGCCACCGCGTCGGCGCCCTGCACGATGCGCGGCGACTCGCCGGCCACGTCGATCTTGTTGAACACCACCAGTTCGCGAATCTCCCCCGCGCCGATGCCGCGCAGCACCTCTCGCACCTGTTCGATCCGCTCGCCGCGCCGCGGGTCGCTCGCGTCCACCACGTGCAACAGCAGATCCGCATCGCGGGCTTCCTGCAGCGTGGAACGAAACGCCGCGACGAGTTCATGGGGCAACGCCCGCACGAAGCCGACGGTGTCGGCCAACACCACGTCGCCGACGCCACCCAATTTGATTCGCCGCACGGTCGGATCGAGCGTTGCGAACAGCTGGTCGGCCACGAAGGCCGATGCGCCCGTCAGGGCGTTGAACAGCGTCGACTTGCCGGCATTGGTATAACCGACCAACGCGACCGTCGGCACCGGCACCTCTTTACGCACATGCCGGCCCGTGTCCCGCTGACGGGCCAACTTCGACAAGCGGGTCCGCAACGTCTTCATGCGTTTTCCGATCAGACGGCGGTCGGTCTCGAGTTGAGTCTCACCGGGACCTCGCAGGCCGATGCCTCCCTTCTGTCGCTCGAGGTGGGTCCAGCCCCGCACCAGTCGGGTGGAGAGGTGCGACAATTGCGCGAGTTCGACCTGCAGCTTCCCTTCGAAACTTCGCGCACGCTGCGCAAAGATGTCCAGGATCAAGCCATTACGGTCCAAAACTCGGCGACCCGTGAGCTTCTCCAGGTTGCGCTCCTGGCTCGGCGTCAGGGTCTGATCCACCAACACCAGCTCGGCGTCGTTTTGTTCGGAGAGGGCGCGGATCTCTTCCGCCTTGCCGGAGCCGACGAAATACTTCGGATCCGGCCGGTGCCGCACGCTCTGCACCGTCGCCACACCCACCGTGCCGGCCGATGCCGCCAACGCGGCGAATTCAGCGGTGTCGCCGGGATCAACCGGCTGTCCGATCCCGACGCCCACCAACACGGCGCGCTCGCCGCCGCGCGGACGCTCAAACAATTGCAGAGAGCTGCGCCATGGGCCCGATCACGCGACCCTCAAACATTCACGACGAAATCCACGACGGGTCATTCGACGATCGCCGGTTCCGTCACTTCGCCATCCTCACCGGTTGGCAATCGCACATTGCGCGCCGGCACGACAGTGGAAATGGCATGTTTGTAAACCATCTGACTCACGCTGTTCCGGAGCAGGACGACGAACTGGTCGAACGAGTCGATCTGTCCCTGTAATTTGATGCCGTTCACGAGATAAATGGAGACGGGTACGCGCTCTTTGCGCAGAGCATTGAGAAACGGATCCTGCAGAGACTGGCCACGGGCCATGGGTAAAGCTCCTTGGTTTTTTAAATTCACTTCATGATGCCCTGCCACTTCCCTGCGGCGCGAGGCATACACCAAATCCATGCTAGCACACCGAGACTCACGGCGTTACACGGGAAAAATGTGCGTTGGCGCTCTACGAGAGTGCATTTGTCATCACGCGTGCGACATCAGGATGCATGGAATCCAACCATTGCGCACTCGCGCGGCGCCTTGCCCAAGTCAATTGCCGTTTGGCAAGTTGCCGCGTCGCCACAATCGATCGCTCCCGCGCGTCCCTCAACGAACCGTGCCCCTCTAGATAGCGCCATAACTGCCGGTATCCGACCGCGCGCATCGACGGATGTTCCGCACTCAAGTCGCCTCTTTCATAAAGCGACCGCACCTCCGCCAACAACCCAGCTTCCAGCATCGCGTCGAACCTTTGCCCGATCCTGATGTGCAAATCGCGACGATCGAGGGGCGCGACTATGAATTCATGCACCTGCACACCGTCGAATAGCGGCAAACGGCGACTCTGCAAACTCGTCATGCTCTCTCCCGTCAACCGATACACCTCGAGCGCGCGCTGCAGCCGCTGCGGATCGTTCACATGTATCCGCGCCGCGGCAGCGGGATCCACCGCGGCGAGCTCGGCATGCATGGCACTCCAACCCTCATTCGCGGCCTGGCGCAGAATGGATGCACGTACCTCAGGGTCAGCCCCCGGCAGCTGCGCGATTCCGGCGCTCAAGGCGTGGAAATAGAGCATCGTGCCCCCAACCAGCAGAGGTTCCCGGCCACGACCCCAGATGTCCTGCATCACCGCAAACGCATCGCGCGTGAACTGGCCGGCGGAGTAGCTCTCGGCGGGGTCGCGGATATCGATCAGATGGTGCGGAACTCGGGCGCGCGTCGCCGCATCCGGCTTCGCGGTACCGATGTCCATGCCGCGATAGATCTGGGCGGAATCGACACTGACGATCTCGAAGGGCATTTCCTGCGCGAGGCGCAGCGCGAGTTCCGATTTGCCCGACGCCGTCGGACCCATCAGCAGCACCGCCCGCCGGCGTGCGCTACCGGCATCCGCCGCCGCGCGCATCAGCGTCCGCGCAAGAACAGCCGATCGAGCTCGGCGAGCGACAAACGCACCCACGTCGGCCGCCCATGGTTGCACTGATCGGCGCGCTCCGTCACTTCCATTTCCCGCAGCAGCGCATTCATTTCTGCCAGGCTCAAGAGTCGTTGGGCGCGCACCGCCGCATGGCAGGACATGGTGGCGAGCAGATGATTGATGGATTCCTCCACCCGCCGCGACCGACCGGAGTCGACCAGATCCGAGAGCACGTCGCGCACCACGGCCGCCGGATCGCGGCCCGCCAACAAGCTGGGGACCGCCCGCAGCGCCACCTGATCGGGCGCGAGGCGAGTCACGTCGAATCCCACCGCGGAGAATTCCTGGGCGTGGGTTTCAGCGGCGTCGCCCTCCGCCGCGCTGACGTGCAGAATCTGGGGGATGAGCAGTTGCTGCTGTGCGGTCTGTCCCGCCAGCAGTTTCTTCATGCCCTCGTACATCACGCGCTCGTGGGCGGCGTGCATATCCACGAGCACGATTCCGTCGGCGGTCTGCGCGAGGATGTAGGCCCCATGCAATTGCGCAATGGCATATCCCAGCGGCGCACCCGCCGGCGCTTGCCCCCAGGGCGGGTGACCCAGGGGCTCGTGTCCCAACGGTGAGTGTCCCAGGCTCTTGTGGTCCAGGGTTTCGTGTCCCAGCGTTGCGTGTCCCAGCGTTGCGGCGCCGTCGGGCAACGTCTCGCGTACATCGCCGGCCGCCGTCGTCCCGCCTTGCCCGAGAAATTCGCGATACGCGTCGGCACCGGAGAGAGCCCTGCGCGCCTCCGGAAGCGCGAAGCGCGCCTGACTCGGCGGCGCGGGTCGATCGAACCGCGCACTCCCGGTAAGCCAGTCGAGCGGCGCGCTGCCGGCGGATTCCGCGCTCGGGCGCGTGTCCGCCAGGACTTTTTCCAGAGTGCGGAACACGAAGTCGTGGATCCGGCGCGAGTCGCGGAATCGGACCTCCAATTTTTGCGGATGAGCGTTGACGTCGACCATCGGCGGGTCCACATCCAGATACAAGAGATAAGCCGGAAATCTCCCGTGAAAGAGCACGTCCCGGTACGCCAGGCGCGCTGCGCCCACCAGCAATTTATCGCGCACGAAGCGCCCGTTCAAATAGGCGAATTGCAGGTCCGACTGGCTGCGGGAAAATGTCGGCAACGCCACCCACCCCGAAAGCCGCAGACTCTCGGTGTCGTGGTCCAATTCGATCACGTGACCCGCGAAATCCTCGCCGCACACCTGCGCAACACGCGCCAGGCGCTCGGGCAAGCTCGTGGCCGCGGCGAGCGACCACGCGGTCTTGCCGTTGTGGACCAGCGTGAAAGCCACATCGAAACGCGACAGCGCGAGGCGCTCCAGCATGCGCATGATGTGTTGATATTCGGTGGTCTCGCTGCGCAGGAATTTGCGCCGCGCCGGCACATTGAAGAAAAGATCGCGCACCTCCACGCTGGTACCCGGCGGATGCGAGGCGGGCACCGCGGCCGCCACGATGCCATCCCGAGCCTCGACCGACCAGGCATGGGCCGCGGCCGCCGCCCGCGAGACCAGCGACAAACGAGACACCGAGGCGATGCTGGGCAGCGCCTCGCCGCGAAACCCCAGAGTCGCGACACTTTCGAGATCATCGAGCGAGGCGATCTTGCTGGTGGCGTGCCGCGCCAGCGCGAGCGCGATCTCTTGCGGCGGAATGCCGATGCCGTCGTCGCGCACACGAATCAACCCTGCACCGCCGCGCTCGAGTTCCACTTCGATACGCCGCGCCCGCGCATCGAGTGCGTTCTCCACCAGCTCCTTGACCACGGATGCCGGCCGCTCGATCACCTCGCCTGCGGCGATCTGACTGATGAGCGCATCGGATAGGAGTTGAATGGGCAACGGCGACCTGGCAGCAGCGGACTCTCGAGCGGCGGCATTTTCGCACAGCCTACGTCCCTACAGGTCGTAACGGCGCTGCGCCGGCGCGAGACGGCTGTTTACTCGCCGGAGTTGCCTGCAGTGGCGAGGACGGGGCGTGGGGTGGCGCCGGCGGCGAGTTGCGCCACGCGCGTGCCCGCGGGCGGGTTGGAGTAGAAGTAGTCGTGCACGCCTTGGTGGATTGCGGCGGCGAGTTTGGCCTGATGGGCCTGCGCGCGCAGGCGCTGTTCTTCCTGCGGGTTGGAAATATAGGCCGTCTCGACCAGCATGGAGGGAATGTCGGGGGACTTCAGCACCATGAAACGCGCTTGCTGCACCTGAGGCTTGCGAATTTCGCCGACCCGATTCAATTGATGCAGCACACGCTCGGCCGCTACTTGGCTGGCGCGTAGCGACGCCGACTGCGACAAGTCGAGCAGCACGGAGGCGAGCACGTCGTCCTTGTCGTCCAGCGACACGCCACCGATCAGGTCGGAGGCATTTTCGCGCTCGGCCAGCCAGCGGGACGCCTCGTCGGTCGCGCCACGTTGCGACAAAATGTAGACCGAGGAGCCGTCGACACGCCGGTCGCGAATCGAATCGGCATGAATGGACACGAATAAATCGGCTTGCTGGGCGCGCGCGCGCCGCATCCGATCGCGCAGCGGCACGAAGTAATCGCCGCTGCGCGTCAGCACCGACTTCATGCCTGGCTCGGCGTTGATTTGCTGCGCGAGCTCGCGTGCGATGGCGAGTACCACATCCTTTTCGCGGGTACCGTTCTTGCCGATCGCGCCCGGGTCCTCCCCGCCGTGACCGGCGTCGATCGCAATGATCAGATCGCGCGCATCCGGCGGAGCATGCTCGACCTTCACCGGCGTCTCCGCGCTCGCGGCTACCCCTAAGTCGATCACCAGACGATACCCATAGCGGTCGTTGGGCGCCGCCAGGAAGCTCTTGGCCTGTATGGGCCGCACCAGATCGAGCACGATGCGCAGAGCTCCAGACGGCTGGCGCGCCATGCGCACCGACTTGACCGCCCCGGCGGCCGCCGGCGGGGTGCCGGCGCCGCCCGCGAGGCGCGCACCGGAGACGTCGAGCACCACGCGATCCGGGTTCTTGAGCACCTGCAGGCTGTGCTGCGCCGAACCGGACAGGTCCAAGACGACGCGGGTACTATCGGGGCCGGCCCACAGCCTGATGCCGCGCACGTCGACCGAATACGCCGGGAGCAACGGCACGATCGCCAGCAGCGCAGTCCAAACCAGCCGAGTCGCTATCCGCAGTGTCGCCATCCACAGTCTCGAGATTGTCGTCAGGCGTTAAGTTAACGCTTGTGCGTGTCATTTTTCAAGTTAAATTAGATAGATAGGGTACTAAGCTAGTGTCGAGTCCCAGGTTCAGGAGCCAAGCGCTGCCCATGGGGGTAGCGGCGCTCAACAGCGCCTGGCGGCCGTCGTGCGCCAGGTCGCCGTTCCCTGTGTAACGCAGGGTCAAGTCCACATCGGCGGGTGGAACCGCGGCCCCGCCCTTCTCGGGCCATTCGACCATGAGTAGGCACCCGGGACCGATCAGGTCGCGCAGCCCGAGTTCATCGACTTCGGCGGCGGATTGCAGGCGATACAGGTCCGCGTGCACGCAGGTCCAGGCACCGAGCCGATAAGTCTCGACCAACGCGTAGGTCGGACTGCGCACCGGCCCGGCGGCTCCCAAAGCTCGAAGCAAACTGCGCACGCAGGTGGTCTTGCCCGCCCCGAGTTCGCCGTGAAGGTGGAGGACCGCGCCGGGGGGCGCTTCCAGGCTCGCCGGCGAGGAGGAGCCATTCAACGCCAGGGCGAGCAACGCCCGAGCCAGGGCCTGTCCGAGCAATTCGGTGGTGCCGCTGTCAGCCAGGTTCAGTTCCAGCGAGGCTCGAGGCATTCGAGGTCCGTTTGCGCGGCGGGGCGCCGACTTTTTCGCCATTATACGGCTCACGTTGAGTACTCATTCATCATGAACCCTTCGGCATCATGAGCCCTTCGGCATCCGCGCTGCGCGCGTTCGACCCTGCGGCGCTGTTGGCGAGCTTGCGGCAGTGGAGCGCGGAACTCGGCTTTGCGCGGCTCGGCGTCGCCAATATCGACCTGTCGGGCGATGAGGCGCATTTTCTGGACTGGCTGCGCGCGGGTTTCAACGGCGAGATGCGCTATATGGCGCGCCATGGGGTGAAGCGCAGCCGGCCGGCGGAACTGTTGCCGGGAACTGTGTGCTGCATCAGCGTGCGCATGGATTATTGGCCGCAAGACGCGGCGGACGCCGAGGCCACGCTCGCCGACGGCAATGCGGCCTACATTTCTCGTTACGCGCTGGGACGCGACTATCACAAGGTCATGCGGGCGCGGCTGCAGCGGCTGTGCGATCGGTTGTCCGCAGCGGTGGGTCCGTTCGGCTACCGGGTATTCACGGACAGTGCGCCTGTCCTCGAGAAGGCGCTGGCGCGCAATGCGGGGCTCGGCTGGATCGGCAAACATACCAACCTGATCGACCGCGACGCCGGATCGTATTTCTTCCTCGGCGAGATTTATCTGGACTTCGGTCTGGCGGCGGATGAGCCGGCGAGTGCGCATTGCGGCAGCTGCAGCGCCTGCCTGCCCGCGTGCCCCACCGGCGCGATCGTCGCCCCCTATCGGCTCGACGCCCGGCGCTGCATTTCGTATTTGACCATCGAATTGGCGGGCTCCATCCCGCACGAGTTTCGGCGCGCGATCGGCAATCGCATCTACGGCTGCGACGACTGCCAACTGGTCTGCCCGTGGAACAAGTTCGCGCGGCCCACCGCCGAGAAGGACTTCGCGGTGCGCCATGGTTTGGATGACGCGCGGCTGGCGGAGCTATTTGCGTGGAGCGAGGCTGAGTTTCTGGAAAAGACCGCGGGCAGCGCGATCCGGCGCATCGGCCATGAGCGTTGGCTGCGCAATATCGCGGTCGCGCTCGGCAACGCACCGCCGGGGCCTGGTCCGGTCGCGGCATTGAAGAGCCGGGCGGAGCACCCCTCGGCATTGGTGCGCGAGCACGTCGAGTGGGCGCTCGCCCAACACGCGGGTCATTAGCCCCCCGGCAAGAAACTGCTGCCCGCAGGATTGAAGAAATGCCGCCCGCCGCGCGTCTTGCGGATCGCGGCGAACAGCTGCTGATAGTCGCCTTCGTTGGTGACGGGGTCGATGGCGGCTGAATTGACGATCAGCAATGGGGAGGCGTCATAGGCATGAAAGAAGCGCGCGTAGGCCTGGGTGAGTTTCTCGAGGTAGCTGCGCTCGATCTGCTGCTCATAGCGAATGCCGCGCTTGGCGATGCGATCGACCAGCACATCGACCGGGGCTTGCAGGTACACGACGAGGTCCGGCTGGGGCGCATCCACGACCACCCGTTCATAGACCCGCTCGTACAGAGCGTATTCGGCATCATCGAGGGTCACGCGCGCGAACAGACGATCTTTTTCCAGCAAATAATCCGCCACTCGAACCGGGCCGAACAGATCCTCCTGGCGCACTTCTTCCAACTGGCGCGCGCGTTGAAACAGAAAGAACAACTGCGTCTGAAATGCCGCCGCGCGCGGATTCTTGTAAAAGCGCTCCAGAAACGGATTCTGGTCCGCATGCTCCAAGACGAGCTGGCCGCCCAAGGACTGGCTCAGGCGACGCGCCAAACTGGTCTTACCGACCCCGATCGGGCCTTCGATGACGATGAATCGGTGGGGGATCGCGCTCACCGTTTCACTAACACCTTGGACTGTGAATTTGAGTCATCGCCTGTGGTGGGGCCAGTGTCATTCGAGGAATGCGATGCCGTCATCGCCGGCGCTTTGCAACAGATCCGCCACGGTGCCGTGTCCCGGTATGGTGAGAGTAGGGGCGATATCGGCCAGAGGATACAGCACGAAGTTGCGGGTAGACACTCCGGGATGCGGGACGGTCAAGCCGGGCTGGTCGATCACCGGGCCTGGCATCCATAGCAGATCGAGATCGATCACTCGAGGTCCCCAGGGAGCCTGCCGGTCCCTGCCCATCGACCGCTCGATGCCCAATAGATGGTCGAGCAATTCTCGTGCGCTCAAGAGCGTCAACAGGCCGGCGGCCGCGTTGACGAAATGCGGCTGATCCTGGGGTCCCATCGGGCGCGTGAGGTAGAGACGCGAACGCAGCGCCAAGCGGGTCGACGGGAGCGCCGCCAGCCGTTCGAACGCCTCCAGTGTGCGCTCGCGCGGCTGGTTCAAATTGCTGCCGATCGCCACATAGGCCGGGCGCCACAGCGGGGAGGAGCTCGCTTTGCTGATGGTCGCCATCAAGGCGTATTGCCCGCCATCACGGCGTAATCCCCGCCATCAAGGGGTAATACCCGCCATCAAGGGGTAATACCCGCCATCACGGCTGCGGTTGGCGAGTGTTCTGCAAGCGGGCTGCGACAAACAGGCTACTAATTGCGTGCGGCTCCGCCGCGCCGGCGGCGGCGGCGACGTCGCGCGGGGGGTGCTCCGCCCTCCTCCGCAACCGGTTCGGCGGGGCGCGCTTGCACCAGGGCCACGCGCTGCTCCTGGGGCAGCAGCTGGATGTCCGTCCACCACTGGGCGAGCTCCGGATCGGCCACCCCGACTTGCGCACGCAACAGCAGGAAATCATACGCGGCGCGAAACCTGGGATGCTGCATGAGGCTCAACGCCTTGACGCCGCTGCGGCGGTTGAAGCGCGGCTGCAGCATCAGCAATTCGCGCATCGGAATGGCGAAACGGCGCGGAATCGCCACGCGTGACTGCTGCGCACGGAGGACGGTGTCGCAGGCTTGCATCAACAGTGCGATATCCGGCGCCGGACCGGCCTTGCGCTCATTCAGTTCGCGCAGCACCGCGCCCCACAGCAGCACCGCGAAGAGGAAGGTCGGCGTCACGGGTTTATCGGCGGCGATCCGCTCATCGGTGTTGACGAGTCCGCGCTCGAGCATTTCCTCGGCGTAGGCGTAGGGCGGCAATTCGAATGCCGCCGCCGACAACGGAAACAAATGCTCGAACAGTCCATATTGCTTGAGCAGCCGATAGGATTGCGCGCCGAAGCCGGAAAGAAACAGTTTCAAGCACTCGTCGAACAAGCGCGCCGGCGGTACGCCGTCGAGCAGGTAGGCGAGCTGCCCGATCGGCGCCTCGCTCGCGGGTTCGACCGAGAAGCCGAGTTTCGCGGCAAAGCGCACCGCGCGCAGCATGCGCACCGGATCTTCGCGGTAACGCGTTTCCGGGTCGCCGATCAGTTTCAAGCGCCGCGCGCGCACATCGTTCACGCCATCGACGAAATCCCAGACCGAAAAATCATCGATGCTGTAATAGAGGCCATTGGCGGCAAAGTCGCGCCGCCACACGTCGTCCTCGATGGTGCCGTAGATATTGTCACGCAGGATGCGTCCGGTGGTGTCGAAGGCGCGATGTTCGGAGTCAAACGGGGCGGTGTACTCGGACGCCGAAGCGGATGCTCTTGCGTCCGTAGCCGTTGCGTCCGCAGCGGACGCACCGTCGCCCAAGTCCGTGGCGCCGTCATTTTCCGTGTCCGGGTCCAGATCTTCCGTCGCCTCGCGCTCGGGCGCCGCCGCCGCGCGGAAAGTCGCGACTTCAATGATTTCTTGGCCGAAATGCACGTGTGCCAGGCGAAAACGCCGGCCGATCAGTCGGCAATTGCGAAACAATCGCCTGACCTCCTCCGGCAACGCGTTGGTCGCCACATCGAAGTCCTTGGGCCTGATCCCCAAGAGCAGATCGCGAACCGCCCCACCCACCAAAAAACCTTGGTAGCCCGCCTCTTTGAGGCGGTAAAGGACTTTCAGCGCGTTCGGCGAAATCGCTGCACGAGAGATCGAGTGCTCAGAGCGAGGGATGATTACCAAGGCGGAGTCTGGCGTCGACGGTGCGTTCAAAAAATGGGGTTCCGCTTGAGTCCAAAAAATTGGGCCGTATACTACCAGCCCTCTCGGGGTAAGGCCCCCCGGATGCACAAACACCGCTCCCTTCGTCTAGTGGCCCAGGACATTGCCCTCTCACGGCAAGTACACGAGTTCGAATCTCGTAGGGAGCGCCAAATTGCCGCCCTTGACCTAGCGGCCACGAGTTCGACAATTCGGCCGTCTGGCCGAATTGAACGCCGCAGGTCCCCCGAAGGCGGCCCCGAAGGGGCGAGGCGCGCAGCGCCGAGTAATCTCGTAGGGAGCGCCAAATTGCCGCCCTTGACCTAGCGGCCACGAGTTCGACAATTCGGCCGTCTGGCCGAATTGAACGCCGCAGGTTCGCCGACTGCGGCCCCACGCGACCGAGGCGCTAGTTCGCCATAAAAATAATATAATCAGGTATTTATAATTGAATATGATTTTGGACGCTGACCAGCGAGTAACGGGACAGCGAGTAACGGGACAGCGAGTAACGGGACAGCGAGCAACGTCGCAGCGAGTAACGGCCCAGCGAGTACATTGAGGTTACGTGCGCCGAGCCGAGTCGCCCGGCGCTGTAAGCTCATCGGTCACCTGCGCCCGCACCGGTGCGGCGGTTATTGAGTTGATTGGGCGCGCTCGTGCGACGATGTGTGACAGTCAAACTTTAGCTTCGACCATCAGCGGTTGCAGTAGTCCGCGAGGCCATTCGCACCGCGCGGCGCCATTCGCACCGACCCGCCTTAACTTTTGCCTGCCGGCCATCGCAGTGCTCCACCAGGCAACCTCCAGCAGCGAGCTCGATCTCAGTGTTTCAACCGTTGCAGTTGTCCCTTCAGCTATATAAGACGCTTCCCGCCATTCCTGGTCAAGCTGTCGATCTGGCGGCTTTCAACAGAAATGAACGTTGACAGTCGCGCCTTGACAGTCGCGACCAAAAAAACTTCCGCGTTTGATCCTCGCGCGACATTCGAGGCTTCGGCAATTCGAACGATGCTTCGGCACTTCGAATCACCGCGAGATGTCTTGCGTCGCGACACGGACCGCGATCGAGCCGCACACAATATCCGCGCCGCTTGAAACTGTGATGCGCCTCTCGTTGTACGCGCGCTTGTCGCGCTTGTCGCTCTTTGCAGACTATCGAGCGTGTCAACGCTCGCTGCGATGTCCCGTTGGTGCAGGCAACAGAGACGCACAGAAGCGTTCTCGAGTACCGACGAGTGCCAGGGAAATTGCATCGCAAAATCTAGGAGACATTGATCATGAATCCCTATGTATATCGATTGTTGCCGGTCGGTGCGCTCACCGCGCTGCTCGCGGCCTGCGGCGGAAGCGGCGGTGGCGCCGGCGTTTCGGGTAGCGGCGCGCCGACGCCGAGCTCTACCGCACCGCAAACCGGCAACGTGTCCATGTTGTTGAGCGATGCGTCGAACGAAGACTGGGCGACGATCGGCGTGAAGGTTCTCTCCATCGCGCTCGTACCGCAGGGCGGCGGAGCCAACGTGACTGTGTATACCGCGCCCGCTACGGTGCCGACGATCAATCTGGTGCAGCTCGATCAACTCGGCGAACTGCTCGGCAATGTCAGCGTGCCGGTCGGGACCTACACCGGCGCCGTACTCACCGTGAGCGCCAATTCAGGCGATGTGCTGCTGACGGTGGCGGCTGATCCGGAAGCGGGCTTCAGCGCGCTTCCGGGCACCACCATTCCCGCCGATCAGATTCAGATTCAACACAAGAAAGGCACGTCGCCGAACCTCACCGTCCCGATCGACGTGAAGTTCGTTTCGCCCCTGGTGGTGAGCGCGAGCCAGAACAATCAGCTGGACTTGGAATTCGACCTGGGACATCCCGCGTTCATCGTCGGTCATGTGCCGCCGGCGGCGGGTACGACACAGTGGGCGGTCAATTTCGACGGCCCCGTGCGTCATCATCCCTTGCATGACCTCGCCCGATTGGTGCTGCGGCATATGTATGGCGATGTCACGGCCATCTCGAGCGACGACACGTCGATCACGATTACCCGGGAGTTCCCCACCGAACCCGCGGTCAGCCCCGAGACGGCGATCGCCTCGACGGCCTCCCTCACCATCCTCGCCGACTCGACCAACGGGACGATCTTCTACGACGTTGACGCCAAGACCCGCACCGTTATCAAGGATTTCTCCGGCGAGTCTTCGTTGACCGGCAAGTACGTTCGCATTGCGGCACGCTACCAGGAGGACGGTACTCTGGTCGCGACCCGCATTTGGGCGAGCAGCACGTTCAACAATGTGTGGCTGAGCCCGGAGGGGCATGTGCTGCATGTCGACACCACGAATGACATCCTCACCGTGACGAACGAGTCCGGGCGCGGCGTCGATCTGGTGGTGAACGACGCCACGCAGTTCTTCTTCAGGGAACCGCAAAATCCGACGGTCGACTCCAATCCGATCGCCACCGGTACGGCGTTTCTCGCCAGCCACGATCTGGTACGCGGCTTCAAGGTCCATGCGAGCGTGGTCGATCCGCTGGCGACGCCGCTGGTCGCGCAGAGCATCGACATCGAAACCGCCGCCTACTCCGGGCAGATATCGGCACCTGACACCACCGGTTTCACGTTCACGCACAACTTCCGAACGGCCACGGATGACTACGTGTACACGCTCGACTATATCAACGACCTGACCGCCAACGGCACCGATGACGGCGGCAACGCCATCACCGGCTTCAAATGGTGGAACTTCGCCTATCCCACCGTGTTGATGAGCGGAGCCAACGCCATCTCCGGCTTCATCGCCGCCACCGACGGCAGCGTCAATTTTGGCGGGACGGTGGGTACGGTGCCCTCGCATGGCGTCGGCTACGCAACCTGGAACGATCCCGCCAATCCGAATGGCTGGGCCGTCGCGGCCGCGATCCTCACGCCGTCGACTCTGCCGCTGGGTTCCGTTGCCACGGGTCTCACGAATGGTGCATTCACGATGACGGTCAACGGCGGAACCACCGCCGCCACCGTGGACATCAGCACCGGCGCCGGCTCCGCCACCCTGGTCTATCAGGTGGACTGCACCAACGGCATCGTGACGATAAGCCCCATCGACATCACCACCAGCAGCGGTCTCGCGACTCTTACGGCGGGACTCGCCGTCGGCGCACCGGTGAAGGTCTATGGAGTGCCGCAGGCGAATGCACTCAAGGCCTATGTGCTGGCTTTCTACACCGGACAGGCACCGGCACAGTAAATCCTGCCGGTACCTTTGAACCCGCCGTGCGGCGCCCACCGGGCCGCACGGCGTTTTCTTTCCCGGCGACCGCCATGCAATTCAAGGGTCCGACGTGTGGCCCGCCGCCTCGACGCCGATCCCGTAGCGATACACATTCTGGCCACCGCGATAGCCGGTCTCGATCAATGCAGCGGTCGCCGCCGACAGGACGAAGAGAAAAATCCACGACGGACGAGCCGCAGGCGCGCTGCCCGCGCCGCGCCACACCGCGAGCAGCACGAGCGCGAGCGTGGTGAAGATCGCCCATTTCACGTGCGTGGAGATGGCCTGATGCGCGGCGACACCCACATGCAGATGGAGCACCGCCGCCAAGCCGCTGGCCAGTCCGATGATCGCCGCCAGCGCGCCGAGACAAAGATTCCATGTGCCCACCGTGGCGAGAGTGGCAGCGCGGCCTTCCGCGCGCATCAGCCGCGCAGCCCATAGGAAAATTGCCCCGCTGACGACCAAGGCAAGGGGAAAGTGTACGACCACGGGGTGCCATCCCGGCAGCGGGCTCATCCGCGTTCCTCCGCGGGCGCGCCGCTCGGTATTTGGCCACGCCACCAGGCGATGGTATCGAGCAGGCCGTCTCTCAAGGTAAACCGCGGCCGCCATTTCACCTCGTCGATGAGACGATGCAACTCGGGTACCAGCAGCCGCGGCTCATGCGCCGTGCTCGGCCGCGCGCCGAGCCGCACGAGATCCGGCCGGCCGATCTGTCGCGCAATGCGGTCGATCAAATCGGCGAGCGTGATTCGCTCACCGGAACCGATATTGATGGGCCCTTCGACGGCGCTGTCCAAGACCGCGGCGAAGGCTGCGCCGACATCCGCCACGTGGAGAAAACTGCGGACCTGGGTCCCGAGCGAACACGGCGCCTCGCGGTTCAGCAATAGATTGCGGATCACCGACGGCACCAGGCGATCCGGATGCTCATACGGCCCGAATTGAAAAAAAATACGGCCCCAGGAGGTCGATATTGCGCGTCGATCCGCGAATTCCGCGAGGCTGCGCTGCATGGCGATCTTGCACCCCGCGTAGACGCTCGGCGCTGCCTCGGCCTGATCGGCAAGCGCGCTCGAGCGTTCATCGCACACCTCGACGCGGGACCAATCGTATTCGGCGCAACTGCCGGCCATCACCACACGCTGTCCGCCGTACGCGGCAAAAGAACGCAGCAGGGACCGGCTCGCCTGCAGCCAACGATGATTCTCCGCACTGCTCCAATACACGCCGGGCGTGGCAATCCACGCGAAGTGCAGCAAATGCGTCGGCTGCACGGCGACCATCAATGCATCGATGGCCGCTTCGCTCAGCAGATCGGCAACGTGCACGACCGACCCCTCGAGCTCGGCGGGTACCGCGCGATTCGCATGACCGGACCGCACCGCGTGCACTTCGAATCCCGCCCGCAGCAACGGCGGAACGCTCCAGCGCCCGATGAATCCGCCGGCACCCGTGACCAGAACCCGCCGGCCCTGCATCACTCGCCCGGCCGCCGATCGAGCAGCGCGTAAGCCGCATCGCGCGCGGACAGCGTGGTCGGCGCAAACGGCCACTCGATGGCGAACGCCGGATCGTTCCAGCGCACGCCGCGGCTCGACTGCGGCTCATGCGCCACCGAGATCATGTAATACACCTCGGCGCCGTCCGTCAGGCTCAAGAATCCGTGTGCGAACCCAGGGGGAATGAACAGCGATCGGCGATTCTCGGCGCTCAACTCCGCGCCGAACCAGCGGCGGTAGGTGGGTGAGGACGGGCGGATATCGACGATGGCATCGAAGATCGCTCCGGCGGTGCAGCGCACGAGCTTATGCTCTTCATGCGGTGCGCACTGGTAGTGCATGCCGCGCAAGGTTCCCTTGCGGGCGTTGTACGACACACTGCACTGGCGCAGCTCGGGGCCTAATCCCTGCGCCGCAAATTCATCGGCGCAGTAGGAACGGGCGAAGAAGCCGCGTTCATCGGCACGCCGCTCGATATCGATCACATAGACCCCGGCGAGCGGCGCTGCGGTGAAGATCATGCGGCCGCGCCGCTCATGAATAAATGTGCACCGCCGGCACCGGGGTGACGAAGCGGCCGCCCCATTGCCGGATGGCCGCGAGCTGCTGGCGGATCTCCTCTTGCAGGTTCCACGGCAGAATCAACACGTAGTCCGGCCTCGCCTGCATGAGCGCTTCGGGAGACACCACAGGGATGTGCGTGCCCGGCAAGAATTTCGACTGTTTGTGAGGATTGCGGTCGGCCACGAGGATGATGTCAGCGGGAGTTACGCCGCAAAAATTGAGCAGCGTATTGCCTTTGGCCGCGGCCCCGTACGCGGCCACCCGCGTACCGTCGCGTTTCGCGCCGGCGATGAATTCCAGCAGCGAGCGCCGGCACTCTTCGACGCGTTGCGCGAAACGCAGATAGGTCGATAGCTCGGCGAGGCCGGCGGCCGCTTCCCGCGAACGGATTTCATGCAGCGACGCGCTGTCCTTAAGATCATGACGTGCGGCGTGCGCGGCATAAATCCGCAACGAGCCGCCGTGCGTCGGCAGGCGTTCGACGTCGTAGATCTTGAGCCCGTGGCGGCGGAACACCTGCTCGATCGCGTGCAGGGAAATATACGAATAATGCTCATGGTAAATCGTATCGAACTCGACGTGCTCGATGAGTTCGAGCAGATGCGGAAATTCGATGGTCACCGACCCGGAAGCCTTCAACAGCAGGGCGATGCCGGCCACGAAATCATTGAGCAAGGGCACATGCGCCAGCACATTGTTGCCGATGATCAAATCCGCTTGCCGGCCGCCGCCGGCCAGTTCCTTCGCCAGACTCTCGCCGAAGAACTCCACCACCGTCGGAACGCCGATCTTCGAGGCGGCCGCCGCCACCGTGTCGGACGGGTCGATGCCGAGCACCGGCACGCCCATATCGATGAAATTCTTCAGCAAGTATCCGTCGTTACTCGCGAGTTCGACCACCAGGCTCTGGGGCCCAAGCGCGAATCGGCGCCGCGCCATCGCGCAGTACTCCTTCGCATGCGCGAGCCAGTCGTCCGAATACGAGGAAAAATACACGTAGTTGCCGAACAATTCCTGGGGCGACACGTCGTAGTCCACCTGCACCAGCTTGCAGTCTTCACAGACCTTGGCGCGCAGCGGATAGCGCTTCTCCTCGCGCGCCGCATCGAGCGACGGCAGGAAGGCATTGGATGCGGGCTGGAGTCCCAGATCGGCCATCGTCACGGCCAAACGACCGCCGCAAGCGCGGCAGCCGGTCACGAGTCCTACCACGCGTTGCCCCTCGTCATGTCGTCTAGCCTCGCCATACGATCACGCATTTCATGCCGGTCGCCCTATCAATTCGCGATAGCGAGCGATTTGCGCCTCGGAAAATGCCAGCATGTCTTCCCCCGACGAATGCGCCAAGTACCAGTCCGCCGTCCACGACAGAGTGTCGTGGATGTCGAGGCGGGGATGCCAGCCGAGCGAGCGTCCCGCCAACGCCGATGACAGGGTCAACGCCGCCGCCTCCGCCGGCTGCGGCGTCGGATCACCGACCCAGCCGGGCTTGCCCTCGAATCGCGACCCGAATGCCTCCACCACCTCCCGCACGGTGCAGAAGGATGACGGGTCCGGGCCGAAATTGACAGCGCGCGGCGTGTCTTGCGGCGCCTCCACCAGAGATTGCGCCAGTCTCAAATACCCGGACAGCGGCTCGAGCACATGCTGCCAGGGCCGCACGGCATCGGGATAGCGCAGGCTCACGGCGACGCCTGCACCAAGCGCGCGAACGCAATCCGGGATCAGTCGATCGGTGGACCAATCGCCGCCGCCGATCACATTCCCCGCCCGTACGGTGGCGACGGCCGGTCCCGCAGCGAAAAAGCTGTCGCGAAAGCTCCCCGTCACGAGTTCGGCGCAGGCCTTGCTGTTGCTGTAGGGATCATGACCGCCCAACCGGTCGGCCTCGACGAAGGCGCGGCCCTCACCGCGGTTTTCATAGACCTTGTCGCTCGTGACGACGACGACGCACTTAAGATGCCGCAAGGTGCGGCATCCCTGCAGCAGGGCGGCGGTGCCCATGACATTGGTCGCATAGGTCCCGAGCGGGTCTCGATAAGACTCGCGCACCAAGGCCTGGGCTGCCATGTGGATGATGATTTGCGGGTCGGCGGCGGCCATGACGTCGGCCAGGGCGCGAGCGTCACGGATATCGCCGATCACCGAACGCGACGCCGCGCGAAAGCGAGCATGCGAGACGAGCATGCTCCACAGATTGGGATCGCCGGCGGGCGCGAGCGCGAATCCGGTGACGTGGGCGCCCATCCCCTCGAGCCAAAGACTCATCCAGGCACCCTTGAAGCCCGTGTGACCCGTGAGCAGCACTCGCCGATCCCGCCAAAACTCCCCCATGGTTTGCGCTCGCTGCGTCATCGCCGTTCGGCTACCGCTCGTCCTGTGCCCAATACGATTTCAATGCGCCCAGTTGGGTCCTGACCCGCCGAAATCCCAACGCATCGCCCACACGGATCTGGAAATTGAGAAATTTGCGCAAGCCCCGCACCCACAGGAACACATCCCGATACTGGCCACGGCCCTGCGTCGCGTAGGCGATCTTGAGCGCGTCGCACACGACCGCGACGGGCAGCTTGTAAATCCGCGAGCGTGCGGCGAACGGATCGCGCACCTGCGCGGCGAAACTCGAATCCGTCATGAGCAGCCAGGTGGCAACCCTTTCCATGACGAAAATTTTCATGTGCACGTTGCGGCCGCCCCGATAGGGCGTCGGCGCACGCAACGCCGCGCCCAACGGATCGGTGGGCGTTTCCGCGATGGCGAACATCTTTTCATTGATTCCGAGCCAGGCTCTCCAGAAGCGCGGCTTGGCGATGAAGTAATTCGAATGCACCGTGTTGCGCGAATCCGATACCAACGAATCGAGGTCGGCGGGCAGTGCGAGCCGCTCGAGCAATCTTCCGGCGACGTCCTTGAGTCCCGGGTGCTCGGCATCGCCATGGTCGAAGACGTTGAGGTAATACGCGCTGTTGTGGATGCTTGGACTCAACAGTACGACGTCCGTATCGGCATCGGCGGCGAGAATGAAGTCGCGTACCGCGGCGGAACTCAAGCTGGTTTTCTGCCGAAATTTCGGCGATAGGAATCCATAATAAGCCGCCTCATCCAGCTCCTCGCTCAGCAGATAGCGCCTGATCGGCCAGTATTCGAACCAGTCGGGTCGCTCGTTGGCCGAGTTATCCAACACACCGAAGCCCGGATCCAAGTCTTGGGGTGAGGTGTAGTGGTTCAATATCTGAAAGATATGCATGCGCTGCATGCTGCGCAGGATACCGACTTCCCTCTAGCCCGCAACCAGCCGCGTCAACAATGCCAAATAGCCCTGTTGATAGGTGCGCATGGCATAGTGTGATTCAACGTGCGCATGGCCGTTCGCGCCAAGCTCCGCGCGCAGTTGCGGCGAGCTGAGCAAGGCGTCGAGGTGGCGCTCCCAGTCGTCCGCGGTGCGCGCGTGCAGTCCGGTCACGCCATCGATGACCGCTTCGGTATTGGCACCGACCGGCGACGCCACGCAGGGCAACGCGGCGGCCATGTACTGCAGCAATTTGAAGGCGCACTTGCCGCGGGCCCATTCATCGTCGCTCAACGGCATGACGCCGATATGCGATGCCGCGAGCGCGTCCGACTCGATCGCCGAACTCCATGGCACTCGTTCGATGCCGACCTCGGGCCACTCCGGAAATCGCGAGCAGATGATCCGCAGCCGGAGACCCGGATGGCGCCCGCCAAGACGCGCGAGCGCCGGGCGGATCATCTCCAGATACACCAGGTTTTCCGGACTGCCGATCCACACGATGGTCGGCGGATCGGCCTGCGACGCGTGGCTCTGCCGATACAGAGCGGTATCGATCGAGGTAGGCAGTACGGTGACCGCGCGCGCCGTCGCGCGCGCCACGCCGGCGAGGATCTGGTTGCCCGCGGCGACCGCATCGACGGAGCTGCACGTCGCGGCGAATTTTCTTCTGCGCCACACCGAATCGTCCGCCGGCTGGCCGAGATGCCGCGGCTTGCGCACGTAAATGGCGTCATCGACGTCGAATACCCGCGCTCGGCTCAACGCGGCGAACAAGCGCGCTTCCGGTGCGCTCAACTTGATCTGGTGCAGCACCACGACGTCCGCCCAGCGCAGCAGCGTGCGTAGCTCCCACGTTCGCAGCCCGTAGCGCCCGCCGGGAAAACGCTCCGCCCGCACCTGCCAACCGGCCGATTCGAGCGTGCCGACGAGACTCTGCATGCGGTGACGAAATGAGGGTTGCTCGAGATCGTAGCCCAACAACAGTGCGTTCGGCATGCCGGCTCCTATATCTCCTGCGCAATGAGCCGATCGAGGGCCTGCACCGCGAGCTCCACGCCGTCGGCGAGTCCCAAGGCCGCGGCGCGTGCGGCGAGCGCGGTTCGCTCCGGTTCATTACGCAACAGATGCTCCACGGTTTGCAGAATGCTGGCGGCGTCGAGTGCGGCGGCGACCGCGACGCCGGCCGACACACAGCGTCGCGTTCGTTCCGCCTGGTCCTTGGCGATCGGCACCGCGATGCAGGCAACACCGCAGGCGATGGCCTGCAACAGCGTAGACCCGCCATTGGCGACGATCAGTCGCGCCGAGCGCATGAGCTCCGCCAGTTCCGCTTGCGGCAGGGGACTCAAGTGATGCCAATTCGGCTCATGACCGGCTTGGGTGGCCGCGTCGGCGTCCCGCGTCACGTCGGCGCGCGTGGCGTCGGCGTCCCGCGGCCCGACGTACACCGTCGACACGCCGTGAGCCGCCACGCCGCGGGCTGCCGCGATGAATTCACCCACCGCATTGCCAGCGCCCGGATGTCCGGTACCGCCGCCGGGGACCACCAGCACATAAGATCCGGCGAGACAGCCGGCGCGCGACAACACCGAATCGCGACGCAACGGATCGGCGGCCGATAAAACGACGTCGAGGTAGCGCACCGCGGGCCGCCCCAGCACTCTGAGCTTGAGCCGTTCCGTGAATCGCAGCCCACCGGCGATGAATTCCGGGTACGCAATCCAGTGTTCGTCGATCATGCGCATCCATCGGCAGCGGAATGCCTTGCGCCTCTGGCGCGCCCGCGCGCTGATGTAGACCACGCGCGCACCGAACTTTCGCGCCGTGCGCAGCTGCGACGTGCGGCCCGCATTGTCGAATATCACGATTTCCGGGCGCAGCCTTTCGATCAACTCGATGACGGCGGCGGAATGGAACGTCGGCGATGAGGCCAACAAGGTGGCGGGATAGGGCACGTTCGCGGCATACGGAGCATCGCGGCTCAACACGAAGTGGATGGCGGCGCCGCGCCAGCGCCGGCTCGCTCCGGCGGCAATCGCCAGGGAGCGGGCGTATTCGCCCATGCCGTAAGTTCCCGACACCGGCACGAAGAGAATCTTCGGCTCCCGCCGCGGCTCGATCGCATCGCCCGCCGCCGTGCTACCCAAAGGCTGAGAACCAGCGATCGAGCACCAGCAGGTACCACGCACGACGAAATTCGGTGCCGACGGAACGCCGCAGCACGCCGCGTTCCCGCAGCCGCCCCACCGCCTCGCGCAACAGCCGCGGATGGCGCCGCAGCCAGCGATGCACCGGAAGGCCGAAACCGGATTTCGGCCGTTCCAAATGACCCGGGGGTAATCGGGGCTGCATCAACTGCCGCACCAACAATTTGCCCCGCCGCCGCCTCTGATCCACCAAACGATGCGGATCCACGCGCAGCATGAACTCGACCAAGCGATGATCCAGGAGCGGCGGACGAACCTCGAGGGAGTGCGCCATGCTGGTCCTATCGACTTTCGTCAACAGACCCTCGGCGAGATCCGTATTCAAATCGAGCCAGCGCAGCTGCGCGAGTTCTCCCAAGTCGTCGCGCCAATATTGGCGATAGAACCAAAGATAGTCGTAGTCAGGCTCTTGCCAGCCGGGCCCGAGCAGCGACTCGATCTGCCGCGCGGTCATGCCGCCGAGCGCAGCGGCATAGGCCGGCAGACCGACGTAGGCGTGGCGCTGCATGGAAGAGGCGAACCGCGACAACGGCGGCAAGTAGCGCGCCAAGGACCGGTTGAGGAGAGTCGAGCGCGCACCGATTCTCGACCAGTAACGCGGGTAACCACAAAAGATCTCATCGCCGCCCTCCCCGCTCAAGGCCACCGTCACCTCACGGCGTGCGAATCGCGCCACCAAGTAGTTCGACCACGCCGCGCTATCGCCGAACGGCTCATCGAACAGCGCCGGGATGCGGTCGAGCGCTCCGGCGAAATCGGCCGCCGGCGCGGTCATCTCGGTGTGCAGGGTGCGCAAGTGCTCCGCCGCCGCGCGCGCCGCATCCGCCTCGGACCGCCCGCCGGCGTCAAAACCCACCGTGAAAGTCCGCGGCGCATCCAGATAATAGGCCGTGAGCGCCGAATCGATCCCGCCGCTCAAGAATACGCCGACCGGCACGTCCGACAATGTGTGTGCCGGGACCACATCGCGCAGCAGCGCGTCGAGTTCCGACACGATGTCGTCGGCGCTACGCTCGAGGAGGTTGGTCGATGGATTCCAATAGCGCTCGATCGTCACGCGGCCCGCTTGCCAGGTGAGCGTATGTCCCGCGGGCAACTTCGCGATGCCGCGGTAAATGGTCTTCGGCGCGGGGACATAGCCGTGGAACAAGTAGTCGCGCACGGCGCTCGCATCGATTTCCGGCCTGCCGAGAACCAGCAGCGCTTTGAGCTCCGAGGCGAACGCAATGCCGTCCGGCAACAACTGATAATACAGCGGCTTGATGCCGAGCCGATCGCGGGCGAGCAATAGCCGCCGCTCTCGCGTGTCCCAACTGGCGAACGCGAACATGCCCACCAATCGGCCCAGGCATGCGCCGCCCTGCGAGGCGAGCAGATGCACGAGCACCTCCGTGTCGCCGCTCGAATGCCAGGGTCCCGGCAAGCCTGAGCGCAAGCGCTGGTGGTTGTAGATCTCACCGTTGTAAGTCAACACCTGGGAGTCGAACCGCATGGGCTGGTGAGCGCCCGCGGATAAATCCAGGATGGCGAGGCGCCGATGAGCTAGCGCCACGCCCGGCTCCGACCACACGCCTTCGCCGTCCGGACCGCGATGCCGTAGGCGCTGCGCCATGCTGGCGGCGATCTCAGCGCTCGCTCGCGATCCGATTATTCCGGCTATGCCACACATGCACGGCAGTCTAACGCGACCGGGTCGCGATGTAGATCCACCGCTGGCCATCGGGCGGCGGTTCGTTTAGGGTGCCCCCTGGAGCTGTAAAAGACATGGCAACACCCGCCGATCAACGACTGCTGGAATTGTTGGACAAATGGCTCGAGAGCCTCGAGCTGCATATCAAGTACTCGACGCTCGACGACGATAGCTACTGGAAGATTCAACCGTGGGTGGAGCATCAACGCCCGAACGGCTGGATTCTGGACCTGGCGAAGCAAAAGACGTTGGCGCTGAAACGCTCCATCGAAGAACGCGTGGCAATGGGCGACTCGAAGTTCGCCGATGCGCTCGAACTGACGATTTTCCTCGCCAATCTCGTCGGCTCCGAACACATCGAGCGCTTCATCCCCTTGGCCGAACCGCGAAACGAGCGTGCGGTCGAATTGCAAGCCCCCGACGACGCCCCGACGATCGCCGCGGCCGTGGTCAGCGGCACCCGCGAAATGCCGAAATTCGCGGCGACCAAACGCTCCCCGCCACCCTCGGGTACGGCGCAAGTGGCGCGCACCGAGCGCCGGGAATCCCGCGCGCCGAGAACGGCCGCCAAGCACGGGAGTACTGCCGAGCCGGGCGAAGCCGCGCGCGCCGAACCGGCTGATGCCGCGCGCGAACAGGTGATCGCCGATGCGGCCCGCCTCGTTCAATGGGGACGCAAGTGGTACGAACTGCCTGAGTTGATTGCGCGGATGGCGGACCGCCCGCCTCTCCCCGTGGTACGGCGCATACTCAAAGAAAACAAGTCGGCCATTGACCGCCGGGCGGAAGGCGAGTAAGAAGCCGGCGGGGTTGCGCGGTAGCGCAAAATATTTAGGGAACCTCCTTCGGGTAGCAACGCTCAAAGGCGCGCATGATTACGACGAAAAACCTATCGAAACGCTACGGCGACACCCTGGCCGTCGATGATCTGACTTTCTCGGTGGCGCCGGGCGAGGTGCTTGGCTTTCTGGGCGCCAACGGCGCCGGTAAATCCACGACCATGCGAATGATTGCGGGATTCATTTCACCGACCGCCGGACAGATATCGGTGTGTGGATTCGACATAGAAAATGCGCCAGTGGCGGCAAAATCCTGCCTCGGATATCTGCCGGAAGGCGCGCCCAGTTACGGAGAAATGACCGTCGGCGAGTTCCTCGATTTCGTCGCGGACATTCGCGGCCTGAAGGGCGAGCTGCGGCGCCGGCGGCGCGGCATCGTGGTCGAGCGGCTTGGCCTCGCGACGGTGATCGATCAGGTCGTGGAGACTCTGTCCAAGGGGTATCGCCGGCGCGTCGGCTTGGCCCAGGCATTGATTCACGACCCTCAGGTGCTCATCTTGGACGAACCGACCGACGGGCTCGATCCGAATCAAAAGCATGAGGTGCGCCGCCTGATCAATGAACTCAGCAAGGACAAGCTGGTCATCGTTTCCACCCACATACTCGAAGAAGTCCACGAGGTGTGCACGCGCGCCATCATCATCGCCAACGGCCGCATCGTAGCCGATGAAACGCCGGCCATGCTCGAGTCGCGGTCACGATATCACCACGCCGTCAGCCTGCGCTTCGCCAAGGCCGAACAAATGAGCGCCGCGAGTCGAGAGATCGCGGCGCTGCCCGAGGTCGCCGCGGTCGAAACCAATGCCCGGGAACTCAAGCTCACCGCGGTGCCGAAACCCGGCGCCAATGCGCTCACGGCGGTCAGCGCGCTCATCGCCAAGAACGACTGGGACGTGCCGGAGTTGCATCTCGAAGCCGGACGGCTCGATGAGGTCTTCCGCACACTGACCCAGGCGGTCGAGACCACGGGAGCGGCGGGGATCGTCGATGCGCCGGGGGCGGACGTATGAGCAAGATCGCGGTCATCTTCCGGCGCGAACTGCGCAGTTACTTCGCCACACCGCTGGCCTATGTGTTCATCGTTATTTTCCTTGTTCTGGCAGGCGTGTTCACCTTTCAAGTCGGCGGCTTCTTCGAGCGCGGCCAGGCCGACCTGCAATCATTCTTTCGCTGGCATCCTTGGCTGTATCTGGTGCTGATCCCCGCCATTTCGATGCGCCTGTGGGCCGAGGAGCGCAACAGCGGCAGCATCGAGTTGCTGATGACGCTGCCGATCACGTTGGGGCAGGCGGTCATCGGCAAATTCCTCGCCGCCTGGGTGTTCGCCGGTATCGCTCTGTCGCTCACCTTTCCGATCTGGATCACGGTCAACTATCTGGGGTCGCCGGACAACGGCGCCATCGTTGCGGCCTACATCGGCAGCTTCTTGATGGCCGGCGGGTTTCTGTCGATCGGGATGTGCCTGTCCGCCGCCACGCGCAACCAAGTGATCGCGTTCATCACCGCGGCATTGGTCGGCTTCGTGTTCTTGCTGGCGGGTTTTCCGCTGGTGCTCGACTTCGTGCGCGGCGTGCTGCCCCAAGCCATCGTCGATGCGATCGCCTCATTGAGCTTTTTCACTCACTTCGAGGCGATCTCGAAAGGCGTCGTCGATTTGCGCGATCTTGTATATTTCGCCGCTCTGATCGGCTTCTGGCTGACGGCGACCGCTCTGGTGCTCGATATGAAAAAGGCTGAATAGGTGAACGGCAATCGTTGGCGACGGGTAGGTTTCGGCATCGGCGGTCTGGCCGCGCTCGCCGTGCTTTTCTTGGGCGTGGTGATGCTCTCGAACGTGGGCTTGCGCGGCATGCGCATCGATCTCACTCAGAATCGGCTGTACACGCTGAGCCCGGGCACGCAACAGGTGATCGCCGATCTCAAAGAGCCGGTCAATCTGTATTTCTATTTCTCGCACGATGCCGCCGCAAAGCAATCGCCCCTCATCCTGCCGTACGCAACCCGGGTGCGCGAGTTTCTCGAGGAACTGGCGGCGCGCTCGGGCGGCAAGATTCATCTGCGGATAGTCGATCCGCAACCCTTTTCCGATGACGAGGACCGCGCCGCGGAATTCGGACTTCAGGCGCTGCAGGCGGGAGCCGGCGATCCGCTGTATTTCGGCTTGACCGGCACCAATTCCACCGACGGCCGGGCATCGATTCCGAGTTTCCAGCCTGATCGCGAGGAATTTCTGGAATATGACGTGGCCAAGCTCATCAACGAACTCGGCTCGCCGAAGAAGCCGGTGATCGGGCTCATGAGTTCCTTGAGTATGCAGGGCCAGTTCAATCCCATGACGGGCCAGATGGGCGAACCGTGGCCGATACTCACCCAACTGCAGGATCTGTTCACGGTGCGCTCGCTCGGCACCGATGTCGATCACATCGACAAGGACGTCGACGTGCTGATGCTGGTTCATCCGAAGGCATGGCCGGCGAAGACGTTGTATGCGATCGATCAATTCGTGATGCGCGGCGGACGAGTGCTGTTGTTCGTCGACCCGAATTCCGGCGCCGACACCGGCGGCGAAGACCCGTCCAATCCGCTGGCGGGAGCGATGGCCGACCACTCGTCGAATCTGGCGCCGCTGCTGTCGGCCTGGGGCGTGGACTACGACCCGACCAAGGTGATCGGCGATCTGGAGCTGGGCCTCGAAGTCCGCACCAGCATGCAATCACCGCCGATTCGCCACATCGGCATACTGGGGCTCGGCCGCGAAGACATGGATCGCAAGGACGTCGTCACCGCCTCGCTCGAGAAGATCAACCTGGCGACGGTCGGAGCACTCGCGGCGCACGCCGGCGCCAAGACGACGTTCGCACCGCTGCTGCTGAGTTCGACCAGTGCGGCACCCATTCCTGCGCAACGCTTCAACGCGCTCACCGATCCGTCGAGTCTGCGCGACGGCTTCAAACCGACGGGCGTACGCTATGCAATCGCCGCGCGAATCACCGGACCCGTCGAGTCGGCGTTCCCGCAAGGGCGGCCGCCGGACCCCAAAGCCGCCGCCGGCCCGCCGCTCGCGCATACGCCCAAATCGACGGCGCCCGCCAATATCGTGATCGTCGCCGACACCGACTTGCTGATGGACTACATGTGGGTACAAACGCGCGAGCTGTTCGGTCAACGCGTCGCGCAGGCATTTGCCAGCAACGGGGATTTCATCGCCAACATCCTCGATAACTTGAGCGGCACTAACGCGATGATCAGCATTCGAGGCCGCGCATCGTTTTCGCGGCCCTTCGAACGCGTCGAAGCGCTGAGGCGCCAAGCCGACGATCGATTGCGCGGCAAGGCCCTCGAACTGCAAGCGGAATTGCAGCAGACGGAGACCAAGCTCACCGAACTGCAGAGCAAGCGTAACGATCAAGCCTCACTCGTACTGTCGCCCGAACAAGAGGCAGAATTGAAGCGCTTTACCACCGAGAAGGCGCGTGTGCGCAAGGAATTGCGCGAAACGCAGCGCGGCCTCGATGTGGATATCAACCGCCTGGATTCGTGGCTCAAAGTGATCAATATCGCGATCGCACCGCTGTGTGTGGCGGCGGCCGGCGTGATCATCTTGGGCTTGCGCCGGCGGCGCCGAACGGCCGCGGCGCGCACCCCATGAGCCCGCGGCGATTGATCTTGCTCTGCGTGGCGGCGCTGCTCGCCATTTCCGGAGCACTGTACTTGAGCACGCAGCGTTCTCTGCCGCGGGATCCGCACGGCACGGCATTGTTGCCGGGGCTCGCGGGCGAGATGAACGGGCTGACCTCGCTCACCCTGCGCAGGGGCGGCACCACTCCGGTGGTGACTCTACGCAAGCAGGCGGATCGATGGACCGTGATGGAACGCGGCGATTATCCGGCCGACGTCTCGAAGCTGCGGCAATTGCTGCTCAGTTTGAGCGACGCCACCATCATCGAGGAGAAAACGTCGAATCCGGCGAGTTTCCCGATCATCGGCGTCGAAGATCCTGCCGCGCCCGGCGCGAAGGGAACACAGATCGACATTTTCAGTTCGGGCGGCAAACATGCCGTGATCATCGGCAAGCCGGGAAACCGAGGCAGCTTCGCGCGGCGCGTCGGCGAGAACACGAGTTACCTCGTCGAACCGGCGATTTCGGTCGAGGCCGAACCGCGCTTCTGGATCGATGCGAAACTGCTCGATGTCGCCGCCACGGCGATCCAGAGCATCGAGATCAAGCCGGCGGCGGGTCCTGCCTATACGCTGCACCGAGCCAAACCCGGCGACGGCGACTTTGTGCTCGACGGCGTGCCGGCGGGGCGCAAGGCGGTGGATTCCGCCGCGCTAGCACCCTCGTCCAGCACGTACGGCAGCCTGACCGCCGACGATGTGGCGAGCGCCGCCGATGTCGATTTCAGCAACGCAACGGTGGCCACCTTGAGCCTGTCCGACGGCGGCGGCCTCACGCTGAGCGGTACCGCGGCCGGCGATAAGCATTGGATTGCAATCAAGTCGAGCAAGGACGAGGCTCTCAACGCCAAGGCCGCGGGCCGCGCCTTCGAGATTTCCGCGTATCGCTACGATGCGATCTTCCGGCCGCTGGAACAATTGCTCGTGCCGAAAGAGCCGCCTCCTGGATCGAAGAAACCCGGCGCCCTTAACAATATTCCGGGCAACGCTCCGAAAAATGGGCCGGGCAATCCTCCGCGTAACGGCCAACCGTCGAACAAGCGGCCGCCAGCGCCAGCGACGTGACGCCGGCGCTACCGAGTGGGACGAGCGCCGGCTTTGGTCGGCGCGTGGCGGCGCTCGTGTATGACAGCTTACTGCTCGCCGCATTGCTCATGGTTTTCACCGCGGCGGCCTTGTTTTTCACGCACGGCGCGGCGGTCATACCGGAAACCGCCGGAGCCTGGGTCTACGTGTATCGCGCGGGACTCATCGGGGTGATCGCGGGCTATTACCTGCTCAACTGGACGCGCAGCGGCCAGACCCTCGGCATGCGTGCCTGGCATCTTCGCGCGGTGACGGATGCGGGCAAGCCGATGAAGCTAGCGGCTGCCGCGCTGCGGTTCGTGCTGGGCATCCTCGCGTGGGCGCCGGCGGCCCTCGGCGTGCTCTGGCTGTATGCCGATCCCGAGCATCTGGCGATTCACGACCGTTGGTCGAGAACGAGGGTGGTGCATTTGGAGCGATAGTGTCGGCGGCTGACGGGTTCGGGACTAGCGGGTTCTCGAAATGGCGACGACGGTGCACAGAGCAATGATCGAAGTCGGCAGCCACCCGACCAGCGCCGGATTGAGGCCGAACAGCTGGCCGCCATTCTCGATGGTGCGCGTGATCAGGAAAAAGACCACGCCGAGCAGCACGCCGATCACCGTGCGAGTGCCGGCGCCCGTGGTGCGCAGTGGGCCGAACACGAAGGGTATTGCGAGCAAAGTGACCACGATGACCGCAAAAAGCCTCGCGATTCGCGACCAGAAACCGATTTCGTAGGACGCGGTCTCGAGGCTGTTGCGGTGCAGATGCGCGATGTATGAGGCGAGGCCGCGCAGCGTCAGGAGTTGCGGGTCGGTGGCGGCCAACCCCAAGAATTCAGGATTGACGCTCGATTGCATGGTGATAGCGCTGACCAATTCGCTCTCCACGTGGTCGTCGTAGAATCGCGATGTGGCAACATTGTCCAATTTCCAACGCCCGGCCTGCGCGACCGAAATCCGCTCGGCGCGCTGAATCGAATGCAGTCGGGCAGGCCCATCGAGCTGGAACAGGGACACGCCGCCGAATGCCTGATCGACTTCTCCGGTCTGCACCCGCAGTATCAGATTGCCGTCCTTGACCCAGGCGCTGCTCGAACCCGCGAAACTCACGTCGGTCATTTTGTTCGTGGTCTTCTCGCGCTTCGCGAATTGCGCCATCGGCGGCGCCGCATACTCGCCGATGCCGTACATGATCAGAGAAAGAGTCAAGCCGGCGAGGCCCACCGGCCAGCCGATCCGCCATACCGACACGCCGGAAGCGCGCGTGACCACGAGTTCGCTGCCGGCCGCAAGATTACCGAGCCCCATCAGCGCTCCGATCATCGCGCCGATCGGCAAGAGCTCGAACGCCTGCTGCGGCAGATTGAGCAGCGTGAATAGAAAGGCTTCCCCGGCGCTGTAACTGCCGACGCCGATGTCGCTCTGCTGGCTGATGAACAGGAACAGCGCCCCCAGGCTCAGCAGCACCGCCATCACCATGAAGGTATAGATGAGGACCGTGCGGTACAGGTATCGGTCGAGTATGTTCACGCGGTCTTCGCCTCGCGCAGCAACAGGAAAAGGCCGAGCCCGAGCGCCAGCAGATGGACCCACCACACGCCGATGACCTGCGGTATTTGACCTTTCTCCAGCCACACCTTGGACGCGGACAACAAGTTCGAATAGACGAAGAACACCACGATCGCGAAGCCGACCCGCGCATAGCGTCCCTGGCGCGGACGCAGTCGGCTCAAGGGCACGGCGACCAGCGTGAGTACGAGCGCCATCAAGGGCGTGGACGCCCTGAATTGCAGTTGCGCTATGTCGGAAGGAGCCCCGGAGCCGATCAGTTCACTCGTCGGCTTGGTGTCCGGATCCGTGATCCGCGCCACATCCGTGGGCGTTGAAATAGGGATCCCGTGTTCGCGAAATTCTATCTGCCGAAAATCGTTCCGGCCTGGAACCCCCTCGTAGCGCCGGCCGTTGAACAGCGTCACCAGGTGTATGCCATCGGCCGACGCCTTCGAATAGGTGGCCGTATCGGCGACGGCGACTTCGATCGTTCCCGCCGACTCGCGCTGCACGAATACATTGTGCAAAATTCCGTCCGCATCGACGCGTTCCGCATAGAACACGGCGTCGCCGCCGCTGAAGGAACGGAACCGACCCGCATCGAGTTGGCCGAACTGGGCCTCTTTGAGCGCCGACTGGCGCAGCAACTGGGCTTGGCTGTCGGCGCGCGGCACCTGGAAAAATACCAGCCATGCCAATCCCAAGGCGATCACCCCGGCAAAGCCGAGCATCGGCGCGAGCAGCCTCGCCGGACTGAAGCCGCAGGCTTGCAGCGCCGCCATTTCACTATCGTGATACAGGCGTCCCAAGGTCAACACCACGGCCAGTAGCAACCCGACCGGCACGACGACCGACAGATTCATGATCGCGCCGAGCGCGATCAAATCGAAGACCACACCCCGACCATATTGGTTATCCGCCGCCTGGCCGAGCACCCTCGACAACTGGTTGGACACCAGAATGGCCACCAGCACGCCCGTCACCGCCAACCAGGTCTGCACCACTTCGCGCAGTACATATCTTTGTATGGTCCACTTCATTGGGGTTCTGCTTAGAGCCCTCGCGATTATCGAGTAAACTATTTGGGGCAGTTCGTCATGCAACGTCACATCATACCAATACGGAGTCTTGGAGATGGAATTCACGCCGATCATCGATGCGAAAGTGCGCAATGCCACCGGCTGCGCGGTACTGGGTGTTTATGAGGACGGCGAACTCGGAACGGCCGCGGTGCAGATCGATCGCCGGCTGGGCGGGCTGATCGGCAAGCTGCGCTCAGGGGGAGACTTTGCCGCCAAGCTGGGGGATGCGCTGTTGTTGCCGGCGCCGGTAGGCGTTGCGGCGACGCGCGTGCTGTTGATCGGCCTTGGGGCTCGGTCGGCATTCATGCGCAAGCAATACCGCAAGGCGATGCAAGCGGCGGTTCAGGCGCTCGCAAAGACCGGCACGACGGACGCCGTCGTGTATCTGGCGTTGGAAGAAGTACCCGATCTCGACTTGCAATATCGCGCGCGGTGCGTCGCGGAAGTCTTCTGCGCGCAGTCTTACAAAATTCCGGACTTGAAAACCGGCGTCAAACCCAAGAAGCGCGGCTTGACGCGAGTCGCTGTGGCCGTGCCTGACGCGCGCTCCGCCAAGGCGGCCGGCGACGGGCTGCGAATCGGTGCCGCGGTCGGCAGCGGTCTTGCCCTCGCGCGCGATCTGGGCAACTTGCCGCCCAATATTTGCACGCCGACTTACCTGGGGACCCGCGCGCAAAAATTGGCCAAGGACTTTCCGAGCATCAAGACCAAGGTCATGGACGGGGGCGCCATCAAGGCGCTCAAGATGGGCTCTTTTCTGGCGGTGAGTCAGGGCTCGGACCAGCCTCCGCGGCTCATCGTCTGCGAATATCGCGGCGCAAAGAAGCGCAGCGCGCCGATCTGCCTCGTGGGCAAGGGCATCACCTTCGATTCGGGCGGAATATCGCTGAAGGATCCCGGCGCGATGGACGAAATGAAATTCGACATGGGCGGGGCGGCCGCCGTACTCGGTGTGCTGCGCGCGATCGCCGAACTGAAATTGCCGATCAATCTCGTCGTGATAGTCGCGGCTTGCGAAAATATGCCGAGCGGCGGCGCGGTGAAGCCCGCCGATATCGTCACGACGATGTCCGGTCAGACGGTCGAAGTCCTGAACACCGATGCCGAGGGACGCTTGATCCTGTGCGACGCCATCACTTACAGCCGGCGCTTCAAACCGGCGGCGGTGATCGATGTGGCGACGCTCACCGGCGCTTGCGTCGTCGCGCTCGGCCATCACTTCAGCGGCTTGATGAGCAATGACGAGGGCCTGGCGCAGCAACTCGAGTTCGCGGGCGTGCGCGCGGATGACCGCGCATGGCGTCTGCCGATCGGCGAGGAATATGCAGAGCAGCTGAAGAGCAACTTCGCGGACATCGCCAATATCGGCGGCCGCGAGGGCGGCGCGAGCACCGCCGCGTCGTTCCTCTGGAAATTCGCCAAGGATCTACAATGGGCGCACCTCGACGTGGCCGGCACCGCCTGGCTCAGCGGCGCCCAAAAAGGCAGCACCGGCCGCCCGGTTCCGCTGCTCGTCGATTTCCTGATCAACCGTGCCCAGGCGACATGACCGAGCGGGTCGACTTTTACATCTTGAACACGGAGGCGGCGAAAGAGCGCTGGACATTCGCGTGCCGTCTGGCCGAGAAAGCCTATCTTCGGGACCTGCGCGTGGTCATCGTCAGCGACACGCTCGAGGACGCGCGTGCCCTCGATGATTTGTTGTGGACCTTCAACGACAGTTCGTTCGTTCCGCATCAGGTGTATGGCGGCGAAGAGTCGAAGGATCCGGCGGTGCCCGTTCAACTGACCGCCGAACCGTCGACGCTGCCGCCGGCCGATCTGCTGGTGAATCTGTCGGCGCGAGTGCCGGAAGCTTGGGAACGATTTGCGCGCATTGCCGAAATCGTCGATGCCGACGAGGAGCGCCGGCGCGTGGGCCGGGAGCGCTTCAAATTTTATCGCGAGCTCAAAGTCGTACTGGAGGCGCATAAGAATGCAGACCGCCCCGCCTGATCTGCGCGATATTCCGATTCTCACCGACGCGGTCGAGGAAGTGACCGCGGCGCCGCCCGAGGCCGCCTCCGAGGCGTTGTGTGCGGCGATCTCGAGCGCAACGCTGCAGCTGGCGGATTCGCTGCTCCGCCAGGCCGCCAAGGATATCGAGGCCACTTTGTTCGAGCGCGTATTCGATGAGCTGCGGGCGCAACTGCCCGATTTGGTGGATCGCATCGTCCGCGAGCACACTGTCGCGAGAGAACACCCGCACGACCATGGATAAAGCGTACTCACCGGCCGACATCGAAGCGCGGATCTACGCGCAATGGGAAGCGGCAGGCTATTTCGCGCCCAGCGGCCGGGGCGAACCGTATTCCATCGTCATTCCGCCGCCCAACGTCACCGGCACCTTGCACATGGGTCACGCATTTCAAGACACCATCATGGATGCGTTGATCCGTTACCGGCGGATGCGCGGCTTCGACACCCTGTGGCAACCCGGCACCGATCACGCCGGCATCGCCACGCAAATGGTGGTGGAGCGGCAATTGAATGCCGTCGGACAAACCCGCGTGGGAATGGGCCGCGACGCATTCATCGACCGCATCTGGAAATGGAAGGCCGAATCCGGCGGCCATATCGCCAATCAAATGCGCCGCCTCGGCGCGTCGGTGGATTGGCGGCGGGACCGCTTCACTATGGATCCGGATCTGTCCGCCGCGGTGACCGAAGTCTTCGTGCGCCTGTACGAGGAGGGTTTGATCTACCGCGGTAAGCGCCTGGTGAATTGGGACCCGGTGCTGAAAACGGCCCTCTCGGACCTGGAAGTGGTGGCAGAGGAGGAGATGGGTCATCTTTGGCACATCCGCTATCCGTTGAGCGACGGCGGCGGCCATCTGGTGGTGGCGACGACTCGGCCCGAAACTCTGTTCGGGGACGCGGCGGTCGCGGTGCATCCGGATGATGAGCGCTATCGGCAATTGATCGGCCGCCATCTACGCTTGCCGCTGACGACGCGCGAGATTCCGGTCATCGGCGACACCTACGTCGATCCGCAGTTCGGCAGCGGCTGCGTCAAGATCACGCCCGCGCACGATTTCAACGACTACGAGGTCGGCCAGCGCCATCGTCTGCCGCTGCTCAACATCCTGAATCCGGACGCGTCGCTCAATGAAGAGGTTCCGCACGCATACCGCGGCCTCGACCGCGGCGCCGCGCGGACCCGGGTGCTGTCCGAGCTCGAGGCCCTCGGACTCGTGGAACGCGTCGAGCCGCACAAGCTCATGGTACCGCGCGGTGACCGCAGCCACGCCATACTAGAACCGCTGCTCACCGATCAATGGTTCGTCGCCATCCAACCGCTCGCCGCGCCGGCGATCCACGCCGTCGAAGCCGGACATATCCGCTTCGTGCCGGAGAACTGGTCCGCCGTGTATTTCGATTGGATGCGCAAGATCAAGGACTGGTGCATCAGCCGGCAACTCTGGTGGGGCACCGCATTCCCGCATGGTACGACGCCGACGGGCGCTGGTACGTCGCGCGCAGCGAAGCGGAGGCGCGCCGCGTGAACGCGCTGCCGGATTCGCTGCCGTTGCGGCAGGACGAGGACGTCCTCGATACCTGGTTTTCCTCCGCGTTATGGCCGTTCTCCACCCAGGGCTGGCCGCAAGACACCGAGGCCCTGCGCACCTATTACCCGACGTCGGTGCTGGTGACGGGTTTCGACATCATCTTTTTTTGGGTCGCCCGCATGATCATGATGGGCCTGAAGTTCACGGGCGCGGTGCCGTTCCGCGAAGTTTACGTGCATGGCTTGATTCGCGATCACGACGGCCAGAAGATGTCGAAGTCGAAGGGCAATGTCATCGATCCACTCGATATCGTGGACGGAATTTCATTGGATGCGCTGCTCGCCAAGCGCACCAGCGGACTGATGCAGCCGCAAATGAAACCCGCCATCGAGAAGGCCACGCGCAAGCAATTTCCGGCCGGCATTGCGGCATTCGGCACCGATGCGCTGCGGCTGTCGTTCGCGCGGCTCGCCACGCAGAGCCGCGATTTGCGCTTCGATATGACGCGCGTCGAGGAATACCGCAATTTCTGCAACAAGCTGTGGAACGCGGCGCGCTATGTCCTGATGAACGCCGAGGAGCGGGACTCGAATGCCGGCGAAGCAGCCGGCGCGGATGTGCGCTTGAGCTTGGCCGATCGGTGGATTCGAGCGCGCCTGCGGGCGATGCTCGAGCGCGTCGAATCCGGATTCACCGACTATCGCCTGGATGTCGTCGCCAACGCTTTGTACGAATTCACCTGGCACGAGTTCTGCGATTGGTATGTCGAACTGTCGAAGGCGGTGCTGCAGTCCGCTTCGGCCGGCGCCGCGGAAAAGCGCGGCACGCGCAGAACCTTGGTCGATAGCCTCGAAGTGCTGTTGCGCGCGTTGCATCCCCTGGCACCGTTCATCAGCGAGGAGATCTGGCAGCGCGTGCGGCTGCCCGCGGGCGTCGCGGGCGACACCGTCATGCGGGCGGCGTTTCCGGCGCCGGACAGCGTAGACGCGGATGCGCTGGCGGAACCGGAAATGCGCTGGGTGATGGACTTCATATTGGGAGTGCGGCAAATCCGCGGTGAAATGGACATCGCACCGAGCCGCAAGCTCGACGTGCTGCTGCAAAATACGACGCCACGGGACATCGAGTTCCTCGGCCGCAATCTGCATTATCTCATGCGCCTCGCCGGTATCGAGGAGCCGCGGGTGCTCGCGCCCGCGCAGGCCGCGCCGATTTCCGCCGTTGCGCTGCTCGGTACATTGGAAATATTGGTGCCCATGGCCGGACTTATAGAGCCGTCGGCCGAGCTTGCGCGCTTGTCGAAACGGCACGCCAAGGCCGACGCCGACCTGAAGAAGATCGAGCGCAAGTTGGAGAATTCCGAATTCGCCAAGAACGCGCCGCCGGAGGTCGTGGCCAAGGATGAACAGCGGCTCGCCGAGTTGCGATTGGAACTCGGTCAACTGGCGGCCCAGATGTCGAGAGTCGAACGCCTGCGGGGCCTATGACCGCCGCGCACCCACAATGAGCGAGGCGCGCGCCGTGATCGACGCTGTTCTCGCCCAGATCAATCGCGTGATCTTGGGCAAGGACGAGCAGATTCGCCTGTGTCTTGCGTGCCTGCTGGCGCGCGGTCATCTGTTGATCGAAGACATCCCCGGCGTCGGCAAGACCACTCTCGCCCACGCCATCGCCAAGACCCTTGGGCTTTCGTTCCAGCGGGTGCAATTCACCAGCGATCTGCTGCCGGCCGACGTGCTCGGCGTGTCGATCTACGATCGCGAAACCGGCAAGTTCAGATTTCAACGCGGACCGATCTTCTCCCAGCTGGTGCTGGCGGATGAGATCAATCGCGCGTCTCCCAAAGCGCAAAGTGCGCTGCTCGAGGCAATGGAAGAACACCAGGTGACTCTCGACGGTCAATCGATGGCGCTGCCGGACCCCTTCTTCGTGATCGCCACGCAAAACCCCCAAGACCAGATCGGCACCTTTCCGCTTCCGGAATCGCAGCTCGATCGGTTCTTGATGCGGGTGCACTTGGGCTATCCGGCGGCCGCCGCCGAGCGCGAATTGCTCCGCGGCGTGGACCGGCGAGAGTTGGTAAACTCCCTGTCGACGGTCGCGGACTTGGACAGCCTGCGGCGACTGCAGCAGAGCGTGCAGGACATTCAGGTCGCACCCGCGCTCCTCGACTACGTACAGGCGCTCGTGGCGCACACGCGCCAGTCATCGGGATTGAGCGCCGGACTGTCGCCGCGAGCCGCGATCGGGTTGCTCCGGGCGGCGCGCGCTTGGGCGCTGATCATGGGCCGCAGCGCCGTGATTCCGGAGCACGTCCAGGCGGTTTTCCCCGCCGTGGTCGAGCACCGCCTCCGACAGCGCGACAGCGGCCCCGCCACGGCGGTGCGACTGCTCGAGGCCGTTCCCGTCCCTTGAGCGAGGCATGACTTTGAGCAACTTGCGGCAGGCGGCCTTCGACAAGATCCGCACCTGGGCCGCGCGTCGCCACGGCCGCGATTCCCTGCCGATCACGATCGCCCGCCGCCGGGTCTATATCCTGCCGACCCGCTACGGCATCATGCTGGCGCTGATGCTGGTCGCCATGCTGATCGCGGGCCTCAATTACAACAGCAATCTGGGTCTGGCCTTCGCCTTTCTCATGGTGAGTGTCGCCATGGTCACCATGCATCATTGCAACCGCAATCTGCTCGGAATCAGCGTCGATGCGGCGACGGAGGCAGACGCGTTCGCCGGCCACGAGGCCCGCTTCGAATTCCGCCTGCAGAACGATTCGAACGTCGATCGCCGCGACGTCGAAATCGTCTGCCTAGCGGGGAGCGCCATTCGCGGCGTGCCGGCGCGCTCGAGCGAATCGTTGCAGGTCGACGTGCCGACGGCCACTCGTGGAATCATCCGCGTCGCGCAGTTCGAATTGCGCACGCGCTATCCTTTCGGCTGGTTCCATGCATGGACCTACGTGCAAGCTGCCTTGACGCTCTACGTCGCGCCGGCACCGCACGGCAACCGGACGCTGCCGTCCGCCGGCGGCAAGGGGGCGGCGTCCGGCTCCATGACGCGTGGCGATGAGGATTTCTCAGGTTTACGCGCCTACCAGCCCGGCGTGCCGTTGAAGCACATGGCCTGGAAGGTGTTGGCGCGCGGCGGGGAAGCCGCGGTTCGCAGCTACACGAGCCTCGCCGCGCAGCCTGAATGGCTGGAGTGGTCCGCGCTCGAGGGGCTGGACATCGAGACGCGGCTTTCGCAGCTGTGCCTTTGGGTGTTGGAGAGCGAGGCCGCGCAACGCCCCTACGGCCTCAGAATCCCGGGCAAGGAGATCGCACCCGCGCGGGGCGGCGGACATCGCTACGCCTGTTTGCGCGCGCTTGCCGCCCACGGGATGGCGGAACCTTAAGTGAAGGCCGACCGCGTATCGTACGAGGATCTGCTCGGGATTTGTGCCTGCCTCGCGCTCGCGTTGGCCGCGCACGTGACCTCGCTGCCTGTGTGGGTGCTCGCCACGATCGCCGTATCCGGCGGCATTCGACTGCTGCTCGCGAGCCGCGGCGAGGGGCCGCCGCCGCGCGCGCTGCGATTGACGATTTCCGTGGTGGCGATCGTGTTGTTGTTCTTGCGTTTTCGCACCTTCAACGGCCTCGCCGCCGGCTCGGCTCTGCTCGCGTTGACGGCCGGCCTCAAGCTCCTGGAAACCGAGACCAAGCGCGATATTTACATCCTCACCTTGATCATCTACTTCGTCAGCATAGCGGCGCTATTGGAAGGCGAGTCATTCTGGCTGCTCGCCTATCTCATCGGGGTGTGCTGGCTGACGACGGCCACGCTATTGCGTCTCACCACGGCGCGCCCCGCCCCCGAGTGGGCGCGCAGCCTGCGCTATGCCGGACGCATTTTGAGCCAGGCATTGCCGCTGGCGCTGGTGTTTTGGCTGTTCTTCCCGCGCTTCGGCGGACCGCTCTGGCAAATGCCGGACGATGGCGCCACGGCCGCCTCGGGGATCGGCGACAGCATGAGTCCCGGCGACATCACCGATCTTGCCATGTCGGATGACATCGCGTTTCGGGTGCGCTTCAAGGACGACCCGCCGCCGCCGCAAGAGCGCTACTGGCGCGGCCCGGTGATGCATGATTTCGACGGCCGCACCTGGCGGCGTTCCTACCCCGCATCGGTGCGCGCGGCCGCGCTGACGGACCAGGGGCCGGCCTATCGATACACCTTGAGTCTCGAACCGCACCAGCACAATTGGATCTTTGCGCTCGACTGGCCGACGCACTGGGATCTACCGCATGGCGCGCTCAACGGCGACTACACGCTGGTGCAAGCAGAGCCCGTGTCGCATCCGATCGACGTCGCCCTCACGTCGTATACCCATGTCCAATCGACCGAGCCGCTGAGCGGTCCCTTGCGGCGGCTCGACCTCGCGCCCCCCGCCCACAATCCCCGCACGCTGCAGCTGGCGCAGACCCTGCGCAGCGCACACCCCGCTGAAATGGACTACGTGCAGAGTGTGCTGGCCATGTTCAACGAACAGCCGTTTTACTACACGCTCACGCCGCCGCCGCTCGGCAACGATTCGGTGGATGCATTCCTGTTCGATACCAAGCGCGGTTTCTGCGGGCACTATGCCTCCGCCTTCGCCGCACTGATGCGCGCGGCAGGCATTCCGGCGCACGTCGTCACCGGTTATCAGGGCGGAACTTTCAATCGCTTTGCCGATTACTGGATCGTGCGCCAGAGCGATGCCCATGCGTGGGATGAAATCTGGGTCGACGGGCACGGATGGCTGCGGGTGGACCCGACCTCCGCGATCGCACCGGAGCGTGTCGAGCGCGGGCTCACCGACACGGTGGGCGCGGATGAGCATGTGATCAGCCGCTGGCAGCGGCGCACGCCGTGGCTGGGCGACACGCGGCTGCGCCTCGACGCGCTGCGCGAGTTATGGCGCGAGCGCATCCTGCTGTTCAATCAGGACTCGCAGCAGCAGCTGCTCGAGTTGCTCGGCATCCCCGCGCCGGACGGCGAAAAACTGGTGCTGGTGCTCGCCGCGACATTGACGCTCGGGTTGACCTGGCTCACCTGGCAGGTACGGCGCGAACTGAAGCCCGCGCGCAAGGAACCGGTGATTCGCGCCTATTCGCGCCTCTGCGACAAGCTGGCCGCGGTCGGACTTGCGCGCCTGCCGCATGAGGGCGCCGAAGCGTTTGCGACCCGCGTCGCGAGGCAGCGTCCGGACTTGAGGTTGGCGGTCGACGCGCTGTGCCGCGACTATTCCGCTTTGCGCTATGCGCCCGCCGACGCGCGCGTCACCAGCGGCGAATTCGCCGCCGCGGTGCGGGCGTTTCGGCCTACGCGGCGAGATTCTCGCGCGTCTTCAGAAAGGTGATCTCGGGCCAGCGTTCCTCGGTCAGCCCGAGGTTGACGCGAGTCGGCGCGAGATAGACGAGCTCGCCGGCATGATCGATCGCGAGATGATCGTAGGCTTTCTCCCGGAACTCGCGCAGCCGCTTCTCGTCTTTGACGCTCACCCAACGCGCCACGGCGACGTTGATGGGCTCGAACACGCATTGCACGTTGTATTCGTCCTGCAGCCGGAAGGCGACGACTTCGAATTGCAGTTGGCCGATCGCCCCGAGGATCAAATCGTTGTTGCGCAACGGTTTGAACAGCTGCGTCGCGCCCTCCTCGCAGAGCTGCGACAAACCCTTCTGCAAGGCCTTCATCCGCAGCGGGTCTTTGAGGACCGCGCGGCGAAACAATTCCGGCGCGAAGTTCGGTACTCCTGTGAAGGTCAGATTTTCGCCTTCGGTGAAGGTATCGCCGATGTTGATCGTGCCGTGATTGTGCAGACCGATGATGTCCCCCGCATACGCCTCCTCCGCCTGGCTGCGGTCCGCGGCCAGAAACGTCAGCGCGTCCGCCACGCGGATGTCCTTGTCGAGGCGCACGTGATGCAGGCGCATGCCGCGCGCATAGCGTCCCGAACAAAGCCGCATGAAAGCGATGCGGTCGCGATGACCCGGATCCATGTTGGCCTGGATCTTGAAGACGAATCCGGTGAGCGCGGGCTCGACCGCGGCGACCGGACGCTGCAGGGTCGGCCGCGGCAACGGACCCGGCGAGTGGGCGACGAAAGCCGAGAGCAGTTCTCGCACCCCGAAATTGTTGACCGCGGAGCCGAAGAATACGGGCGTCTGTTTCGCGGCCCGATAGAGCGCCAAATCGAACTGCGGGCTGGCGCCGCGCACGAGTTCCACTTCTTCCAGGAACGTCTGGTATCGAGTGCCGAGAAATTCCCGCGCCTCGGGGGAAGCGATACCGTCGATGGTTTCGTGGGAGCCGACCCGGCCCTTCTCGACCGGCACATAGACGTAGATCCTGTCCTCGAGCAAGTGGTAAACGCCGAGCAAATCGCGTCCCATGCCGATGGGCCAGGTGATCGGCGCACATTGAATTTTCAGCACGCTTTCGATCTCGTCGAGCAACTCGATCGGCGCCCGGCCGTCTCGATCGAGCTTATTGACGAAGGTCATGATTGGCGTGTCGCGCAGCCGGCACACGTCCATGAGCTTGATGGTGCGCTCTTCGACACCCTTGGCGCAGTCGATGACCATCAATGCGGAATCGACCGCCGTCAGGGTACGGTAGGTATCCTCGGAGAAGTCCTCGTGCCCCGGCGTGTCGAGCAAATTCACGATGCAATCATCGAACGGAAACTGCATCACCGAGGACGTCACCGAGATCCCGCGCTGTTGCTCGAGGCGCATCCAATCGGAGGTGGCGTGGCGGGTCGCCTTGCGACCCTTCACGGTGCCCGCCATCTGAATGGCGCCGCCGAACAGCAGCAGCTTCTCGGTCAGGGTGGTCTTGCCGGCATCGGGGTGCGAGATGATCGCGAAAGATCTTCTCTTGTTGATTTCATTTGCAATTTCGACTGCATCCACGATCAAAGCACTCGCCTGAGCACCGCCGCATCCTCGCGCCCCACCGTCGCCTGGTAGTAGCCGCGCCGTATGCCCACCTGCTCGAAGCCGAGGGAATGATAGAGACGCGCCGCCGCCGTATTCGACGGTCGCACTTCGAGAAACGCCTCGTACATGCCGGCGGCGCGAGCCCGGTCGAGCAGATACAGCATCATCTTGCGGGCAAGGCCGCGGCCGCGGAATTCATCGCTCATGCAGACATTGAGAATATGCGCCTCGCCCGCGCCCACCGACATGATCCCGTAGCCGGCCATGTTGCCGCCGACATCGGCAACACGGCACACATAACCCACCCGCAAACAGTCGCGAAAGATGCCCTCGCTCCACGGAAACTGGTACGCCGAACGTTCGATGGCCACGACCACCGGTACATCCAATTCGTGCATGGGCCGGATGTCGACCGACGCAAACTCGAGTTCCCGCTTGACGCTAGACATTCGCACACACCCCACGGGCGAATTTCAGATCCTCCCATGCCTTGCGCTTGTCCCCCGGCGTGCGCAGCAGATAGGCGGGATGATATGTCACGACCAGCGGCACCTGGGAACTGCCGAAACGGTGAACCTGCTGACGCAAACGCCCCAGCGTCACGTCGGTTCGCAACAAATTCTGTGCGGCGATCCGCCCGACGGCGAGCATGATCTTCGGCTTGAGCAACGCAATCTGTTGTTCGAGGTAGGGCAGGCACTCCGCAGTCTCGCCGGATGCGGGATCGCGATTGCCGGGCGGCCGGCATTTCAGCACATTGGCGATGAATACCTGCTCACGCGGCAAACCGATCGCACGCAGCATGGAATTGAGCAGCTGGCCCGCGCGTCCGACGAACGGTTCGCCCCTGCGATCCTCCTCCGCGCCGGGCGCCTCGCCGACGATCAGCCATTCGGCCTCGAGGTTGCCCACCCCGAATACTGTCTGGGTACGCGTGGTGCTGAGGCCGCAACGCGTACATGCGGAGACCCTGGCCCGAAGCTCGGGCCAATCGACGCCGGATTCGCGCGCCCCCGAGGGTGCAACGAGGGGTGCAACCGGGGGGGCAACCGGGCATGCCGCGTTGCCGCGAACGGCCCAGGTTTGAATCCCGAGCGCAGCCAGATATTCGCGACGCAGCGCGCTCATCATGCTTGCGTCGCCCCCCGAGTCCGCCGGCGTAGCTTGCGGTACGCCCAAACCGCCGGTGCGGATGCGGCGTAGCAACCGAACAGCAACAGCAAGGTGATGGCCGGGTGCAGGAATACGCATATGAAAGCCAGCACCACCACCACGAAATTCGCGAAGCGCACCCGCGCATTCGCATTGACTTGCTTGAAGCTCTTGAAGGCGAAACGGCTGATCATCAGGGCCCCCGCGAAGGCAGTGACCAGAAACGCGAGAATGAGCCCCGGTAACCCGATATTGGTCTGGTCGCTCGCGAGCCATACCAAGGCGGCGACGATCGCGGCCGCCGACGGGCTCGGCAAGCCCTCGAAGTAATTCTTGTCCTGGGTCGCCGCTCGAGAATTGAAGCGCGCCAAGCGCAGACCCGCGGCCGCCGCGTAGAAGAAGCAAACCAGCCAACCGAGTCTCCGCCATAGCGGCCCGTACTCGGCGATGCGCGCGACTCCCCATTGGTAGGTGACGATGGCCGGCGCAACGCCGAACGAGACCATATCCGAGAGGCTGTCGTATTCCTTGCCAAAGGCGCTTTCGGTGTGCGTCCAGCGCGCCACGCGGCCATCCAAACCGTCGAATATCATCGCGATGAATACCGCCATCCCGGCGAGTTCGAACTTCAAGTCGATGGCCGCCACGATGGCGTAGAAACCCGCGAACAATGCTCCCGTGGTCAGCAGGTTCGGCAGCCAATACACGCCCCGCGGCCGCACAGATGGATCGTCGACGTCGCTCATTAGCGCCCCATAATACCAGGGGGCCTCATGTAAGATACGCGGCTATGCGCTCTTCACAGAATCCCATTTCGACCCTCAAAGAGGTGCCCGCCGACGCGGAGGTGATCAGCCACCAGCTCATGTTGCGCACCGGGATGATCCGCCGTTTGGCGGCGGGTCTGTACGTTTGGTTGCCGCTCGGGTTACGGACACTGCGCAAGGTGGAGCGCATCATACGCGAAGAGATGAACCGGGCCGGCGCGCTGGAACTCTCCATGCCGACGGTCCAGCCCGCGGAATTATGGAAGGAATCGAACCGCTGGAACAAGTATGGCCCGGAATTACTGCGTTTCAAGGATCGGCATGACCGGGAATTCGCCTACGGTCCCACGCACGAAGAAGTGATCACCGACATTGCGCGGCGCGAACTGAGAAGCTACAAGCAGCTGCCTGTCAATTTCTATCAAATTCAGACCAAATTCCGCGATGAAATCCGCCCGCGCTTCGGCGTGATGCGGTCGCGCGAGTTCTTGATGAAGGACGCCTATTCGTTCCACACGGATGCCGCGAGCCTCGCTGAGGGCTATCGGCTGATGTTCGACGCATATTCGCGAATTTTCACGCGTATCGGACTGAATTTTCGCGCCGTGCAAGCGGACGGCGGGAGCATCGGCGGCAGCACTACCCAGGAATTTCACGTGCTGGCGGAATCCGGCGAGGACGCGGTCGTGTTCTCCGACGCCGATGATTACGCAGCGAATCTCGAGATGGCCGCCACGCTCGCGCCGACGGCGCCGCGCCCGCCCGCCACCCTGCCGCTCGCCAAGATACCCACGCCGAACGCCCGCACGATCGCGGAGTTGAGTGCCCAGCTCGGCGTGGCCCCCTCGCAATGCGTGAAAACCTTGCTGGTGGACGGCAGCGAAGGCGACGTGGTCGCACTGGTGATCCGCGGCGACCATGAGTTGAATGCGGTGAAGTCGCAGAAACTGGCGGGAGTTGCCAACCCCTTGCGGATGGCGAGCGCCGACCGCGTGCGCACGTCCACCGGCACTGAACCCGGGTTCATCGGGCCGATCGGATTTGGCGGCCGAATCTACGTCGATCATGCGGCGGCCCATTTGGCGGACTTCATTTGCGGCGCCAACGAGAGAGACATGCACTTCCGCGGCGTCAATTGGGGCCGTGACCTGGCCGAGCCGGTCGGCGTCGATATTCGCAATGCGAAGAGCGGAGACCCTAGCCCGAGCGGCCTCGGGACTCTGCAAGTCGCCCGCGGCATCGAGGTCGGTCACATCTTCCAGCTCGGGCAACTGTACAGCGAAGCCATGCATGCAACCGTCTTGGACGAGCAGGGCAAAGCGCTGACCATGTACATGGGTTGCTACGGCATTGGAGTCACCCGGGTGGTCGCCGCAGCGATCGAGCAAAATCACGACGCCAATGGCATCATCTGGCCGGAGGCGATCGCGCCGTTCCAAGTCGTGCTGGTCCCCATCAATTATCAAAAATCGGCGCGCGTACGCGAGGCGGCCGACTTGCTCTACGCGAAGTTCAATGAGGCCGGTTTCGATGTCTTGCTCGACGACCGTGACGCCCGCCCGGGCGTGAAATTTGCCGACTCGGAGCTGATGGGCATTCCGCATAGAATCGTGATCGGAGAGCGCGGCCTGGATGCCGGACAACTCGAATATCGCCACCGCCGCGAGATCGAGTCGACCGAAATCTCCGCCGCCGATCCGATAGGCCACGTCCGCCTTAAGTCAAATCGCGCCAGGACCTGACCGATGCGCAAGGCGCTGTGCGCGACGATCGCGTGTGCTTTCGCTGCCCTCGGGTGCTTCGCTCCTGCGCGAGCGGTCCGCGCCGACCAGCAACGCGACCCCGAGCTCAAGTCGCTGCTGCAAAAGATCGTGGACAGCACCGATTGCTTCGCGGACAAATACGAATCGGAAGTCTGGTACAAGGCCATGGAGCCGCGCTTGATGCGCTTCGTTCCCTCGCACGAGGCCCGAGTGGACATTTTGGATCATGTGTACTGCGAAGCGAAGCGCGATCCCACGCTGCAAATGCCGCCGGATCTCATCCTGGCCTTGATGGAGGTGGAAAGCCGCTTCGATCGGTGGGCGGTATCGTCGGCGGGCGCCGTCGGACTCATGCAGGTGATGCCGTTCTGGCCGCGCCAACTCGGCGTTCAAAATGAACTCGTGCGTGTGGCGCCGAACATCCGTATGGGCTGCGAGATCCTGCGCTACTACCTGCGCGCCGAAAACCACGACTGGGCACGGGCGTTGGCGAGATACAACGGCAGCGTCGGCCGCAGCACCTACCCGGAGTTGGTGCTGCGGCGCTGGCAGCGCGCTTGGCGCTTTTGATTCGGTAGGCTTCGGCGGCGGAGCGATTGAACGAGCGCCCTGCTCCGCGTCAATGCGGCACGGTGACAGGGGCCTCGGCGTGCTGACCGTTGGCGTTGGCTTTGGCGAGAGCGTCGGCGGCATGTCGCTTGGCCTCCAAAGCAGCGAGGCGCGCGCGGGTGAACTCCTGCGCTTGCAAATGCGTCTCGGCACGCGCTATGGCGGCCTCGGCCGCGTACAAATCCGGTGACGTCGCCGCGGTGGCGCCCGCCCCGCGGGCCGCCGCGATGGCTTGCCGTGCATCACTCATTTCCTGTACGGGCGCACCGGCGCACCCGATGAGGCATACGACACCGACAAATACCGCAATGAAGCGCAACATAGAATCCACGGACACTAGCAACAGCGGCCAGAGCCGTCAAACCAGCGGCCAATGTACAATGCGCGCCGACTCGCAACGAATCCGTTGCGCCGGCGCAGCAGGCACCTTTAACCCGGCATGATTCCCCGGAAGTGTAGCGATGAACGAAATCCTGGTTCTGTATTATTCGCGCCAAGGTAGCACCGCCGCACTCGCCCGGCAGGTGTGCCGGGGCGTCGAGGCGGTGCGCGGCATGCAGGCGAGACTGCGGACGGTGGCCCCGATCTCGGCGACCACCGGACGGGTCGATCCGCCGGTTCCGAACGAGGGTCCTCCTTATGCCGTTCACGACGACCTGGTCGAATGCTGCGGGCTGATTCTCGGCAGCCCGACCCGCTTCGGCAATATGGCGGCGCCGCTAAAATTCTTTCTCGACGGTACGAGCGCGCTCTGGCTGTCCGGCGCTCTGATCGGCAAGCCGGCCGGTGTATTCACGTCCACCGAAACCATGCACGGCGGCCAAGAATCGACACTGCTGTCGATGATGTTGCCGCTGCTGCATCACGGGATGTATCTGGTCGGTCTGCCGTACAGCGAACCCGGATTGACGGATACGCGCAGCGGCGGATCTCCCTATGGCGCGAGCCACGTGGCCGCCGTGAGCGGACACGGTGAATTATCGGACACCGAATCCGCCCTGGCCCGATCGTTGGGTTCACGCGTGGCCTCGCTCGCCGATCGATTACGGAGCCGCGCGTGAGTCTCGCATCGACAGCGCGCTCGCTGACCATTTGGCTTTGGCTGGCGCTTGCCTTGAGCCTGCTCGCCTGGATGCTCGTCGGTTATTCATGGCCGGTGTGCATCCTCGCCGTCTTGCCCTTGCTTGCCCCATTGCATGGCCTGATACGCGGCCGACGCCACACTTACGCTTGGGCCACCCTGTTCGCGATTCCTTATCTCGCCTTCGCGCTGACGGAACTATTGGTCAATCCCGCCGCGCGCTGGGTGGCCGCGACGAGTTTGCTACTCGTGTTCGGTTGGTTCTGCACTATGATTTTATTCCTGCGTGCATCTCGAGCGCATCTCGAATGAAGGGTATGGTCAGCCTGCGCTGCGCGACCAAGGACGCTTCGTCGAGTTCGTCGAGAATCTCGAACAGCGAACGCAGATCCCGCGGCACGCGTTTCAGCAAATATTCCGATGTGTCTTGCGGGAGAACCAATCCGCGCTGTGCGGCGCGCAGCCGCAGCGCCTCGATGCGGCCGACCTCGTCCAGCTCCCTCAACTGATACACCACACAGGCGGCGGCGCGGGAGCGCCAGTCCTCGAGGACCCAAGGGGCTTGACGAGGCGGCGCGGCGGCGGCAAACACCAGCCGTGTCTGTAACTCCGACGCCTCATTGAACACTCGAAACAGCGCTTGCTCCCAACCCAAATCGCCCGCCACCGCGTCGACGTCATCGACACACAGCACCCGGCTGCGCTCGAATCCGGCCAGCGCCTCAGGGGGCAATGCGAGCGAGCGGTCCAGCGGGAAATACGCGGGCGGCGGACCGTCGAGCGCAGTCCCCGTCGCCGTCGTCGCCATGTCGACGGGCTGTGCGTCGCGCACCGCTCCGCCGGCGGCCGCGCATACGGCTTGCAGCAGATGCGTCTTGCCGGAGCCGTGCCCGCCCCACAGCCACAGCGGCGCCGAAGCCGGCAATTTCAGCGCGGCGACGACCTCGGAATTGAGCCCGGGCCAGTAGCTGTCGAACACGGCCCCGGCATGCGGCCGCACCCCGAGAATGAGTTGCCTCATGCGAGCGCCATCTTATGCCAGCGCCATCTCACGCGGGTACGAGGGCACGGCGGCCATATACCAGGACGTAATCAGTGCCGCTGATGACCACCGTCACGAACACCATGGCGCCGAGCGCCATGACCACAGGCTGAGGGGGCAGGGAGAACTCCGCATTACCCACGACCGCCAAGATGAACACAGCCTGGCACAGCGTATTGAGCTTGCTGATCACCGTCGGGCGTACCGTGAGCGGCCCAATCCAACACCGGTATGCCAGCGCGCCGCCGAAGATCACCCCGTCGCGTATGACCGCAGTCGCCATCAGCCAGAACGGCACGAGCTTGACGTAGGCGAGCGTGACGAACACCGTCACCAGCAAAATCTTGTCCGCCGCCGGATCGAGCACGGCACCGAGTCCCGTCTGCCAGCCGTAATGCCGGGCGAGGAAACCGTCGGCGGCATCCGATACGGCCGCCACGCAGAACAATGCCACCGTGAGCGCCAGCCGCTGCTGCGCGAGCGCGACCGCGATCGGCACGACGAGCAAGATCCGCATCGCGCTGATCACATTAGGCAGTTGGCGCAAAGACCGCGACATCGGTTAGTGACGCAGTTGGAAGCGCTGAATTCCGGCATCGCCGTTCGCAATCGGCTGCAGGCGGCCATCCAAGGACAGGGAGCGCTGCAACGACTCGACGCCGCCGCGAGTCGCCAAGCGAAATCTGACGGTATCGCCGCCGAGGGCAAGGACGTTGACGTGCGATATGAAGGTCAATGATTCGAGAAAGGTTTCCACGCTTGCGTAATCGCGCAGGTCGCCGACGCCGGTCACTTCGATATCGACGGGTACGAGATCGCCGCTCGCCGCGAATAGCCCCGCGTACAGATCGGCGCTGCGATTGATGCCTTCCAATGTTCCGGAATACTCACTGCTGTGATCCTGAAATACATGCGTCCAGCGGACATTGGCGGTATCGGTGGTATTGCTGGCGCGCCCGATGAGCACGCCCTCTCCGCCCAGGCGCCGCCCGATATCCGCGAGCGCCGCCGTCGTCGCGCCGTTGATGCCGGCATAGTCCAAGTGGTTTCGTTGCACGTCGGCGGCGCTCGGCCAGAGCAGCGGTACGCCGCGCAAGGCCGCCGCGGCGTCGATCGCGAGCTTGAGATCCGAGGTGTCATCGGCCGTGACGATGACGCCGGCCTGGGGACCCGTCTGGGCCGCCAGCCACACGAAGGTGGCCGGACGTTCGTGGCCCCACAGAGGCTGACCGTTCTGCGTCAACCAGCGCTCGAGCGCCGCACCATCGAAGGAGACCCAGACTTGATTGTCCGCAGCGGCGCGATACTGTTGAACGTAGCGGCGCGCATTGCCGAGCAGGGGCGCGAGCGCCGGATCTTCGTCGGCCGAGCGCCGGCCGGTGACCCGCACCAGCACGATCTTCATCGCCGCCTGGAAGGCCGCTGTTTGTGCAGCCTCGGAGCGATCGCTCATGGGAACCATGGCTTGGTACAGTTCCGCTTGCGTCAGCGCATGCGCTGCCCCCGCCATGCAAAATAAGGCGGCGCAGACGCTCGACATGACCCACGACTCGCACAGGGGACGCAAGTATCGGCTGGAACGTAGACTTGAGGGATTTGTCATTGTGTTATGGCGAAAAGCATTGAGTCCTACTGAGGTAAAATACCACAGCCGGCCCATCTGCCGGGCCGGCCACGGGCCGGACCGCCCATCGCACGAGGATCCGAATGACTGAACGAGAGCCCGTCACTTACCGCGAGGCCGGCGTCGATATCGACGCCGGCGAGGAACTCGTCGAACGCATCAAACCTCGCGTGAAGCGCTCGATGCGCCGCGAGGTGCTGGGCGGCATCGGCGGCTTCGGCGCCTTGGTCGAAGTGCCCCTCGAGCGATATCGCAAGCCGGTGCTCGTATCGGGCACCGACGGCGTGGGTACCAAGCTGCGCCTGGCGATCGACACTCATCGCCACGACACCGTGGGCATCGATCTGGTCGCGATGTGCGCCAACGATGTGGTCGTGCAGGGCGCCGAGCCGCTGTTCTTTCTCGACTACTTTGCGACCGGCAAACTCGATGTCGACGTCGGCGAGCGGATCATCGCCGGCATCGTCGAGGGATGCGTGCAAGCCGGCTGCGCCTTGGTGGGCGGAGAAACCGCGGAGATGCCCGGCATGTACCATGGCGAGGACTACGATCTCGCGGGATTTTGCGTCGGCATCGCGGACAAAGACGCCCTCATCGACGGTGCGGCGACGCGCGCCGGCGACGTCGTGCTGGGACTGCCGTCCTCGGGACCGCATTCGAACGGATTCTCGCTGATTCGCAGGATCTTGCAGGTCGATGGCGCCAACCTCACAACCGCCTTGGACGGCGTCAGTCTGCTCGATCGGCTGATGGCGCCAACCCGCATTTACGTCAAACCGCTGCTCGGACTCATCGCCGCCGTGCCGGTGCACGGCCTCGCGCACATCACCGGCGGCGGGCTCGTCGACAACATTCCGCGGGTGTTGCCGGATGGCCTCGAAGCGGTTCTCGAGCGCAAGGCATGGCGCCGCGAGCCGGTGTTCGAGTGGCTGCAGCATCACGGCCGGGTCGCCGATGCGGAAATGTACCGGGTATTCAATTGCGGCATCGGCATGACCGTGCACGTCTCGAGAGACGATGCGGATCGGGCCGTCTCGGTCCTGCGCGAGGCCGGGCAGGAGGCGCTCGTGATCGGTGAGATCCGCCCCGGTAGCCGCGGTGTCGTGATCGCTTGAGCGAAGAATCGCCGCGGCAGCCTATCGTCATCCTGATCTCGGGACGCGGCAGCAACATGCGCGCCCTCCTCGAACACAGCCGTGCGGCCGACGCCACTTTTGACGTAGCACGAGTGTTTTCGGATCAACCGGATGCGGCGGGCCTCGACGTTGCCCGCGATTTCGGCATCCCGACACAGGTGCTGCGGCCGGGCAAGAGTGCCGATCGCGCCGAGTATGGCCGCGAGTTGGCCGCCGCCATCGGCGAATGCTCGCCGCTGCTCATCGTACTCGCTGGGTTCATGCGCATTCTGTCGGCGCAATTCGTGACGAACTTTGCGGGCAGCATCTTGAACATTCATCCTTCGCTGCTGCCCAAATATCCGGGCCTGCACACGCATCGTCGCGTCCTGGAGGCTCACGAAACGCGGCATGGGGCCACGGTGCACTTCGTCACCGAAGAACTCGACGGCGGTCCGCGGGTCATACAGGCCGCGGTGGACGTCGTCGAAGGTGACGATGAAGCGAGTTTGAGCCGGCGCGTTCAGACCGTGGAACATCGAATTTATCCTCAGGCGGTGGACTGGTATTGCGGGGGTCGATTGCGCTGCATCGACGGTCAAGCATGGTTGGACGGCCGGGAGCTCCCCGAACCCGTGCAATTCACGGACCAGCCAACGTGAGTACAACCTTAGGAAGCAGCCGTTTGAGCGTTCGAGGATTCACCGCCCTGTCGCTCGCGATATTGGGCGCTGCCCCTATCGGGGCAGAGACCGACGGGGCACAGGCCATCGGTGCACAGTCGAATGGCGCGCAGGCGCCGCCATCCGCCGCCGATGGTGGCATCGCGCCCTTTACCGCTCATTACGATGCGGATTGGAAAACCATCAACATCGGCACCAGCGACCTCGAGCTCAAACCGGACGCGCAACCGGGCCGGTTCGTCTACACATGGACGATCACAGCGCGCGGCATATTCCGGCTGTACCGCGACAAGGTCACTCAGAAAAGCTGGCTGAGTATCAATCCGGATCACGCCCGCCCCGAGAAGTATTACGCCGAGGACGGCTCATCGACCGTGAATCTGGATTTCGACTGGGACAAGATGCGCGCCCACGGTACGTCGGAGACCAAGCCGGTGGAATTGACTCTCAAGGACGGGACCCAGGACATCATGTCCATTCAGGTCGAAGTCATGCTCGATCTAAAGAACGGCACCATGCCGAAGACGTTTCAGATCATCGATAAGGATCAAGTCAAAGAATTCCTCTATGCGCGGGAAGGCACCGCCAAGATCCGCACCGCATTGGGGCTTCTCGACACAGTCATCGTCTCGAGCCAGAGGGCGGGCAACAATCGCATCTTGCGAATGTGGTTTGCACCGTCATTGGGCTTCGTGCCCGTGCAGGCCGAGCGATCCCGCGACGGCAAACTCGAGTTCGCGATGCGCATCAAATCGCTCAAGCGTTAATGTAGTCGCGAGCAGCTTGTATGACGTGGGGTGGCCGCCGTAGACGCCTCACCACCCACGCGGGCTACTAGGTCTTTGGCAAAGTGACGCCGCGCTGCCCCTGGTACTTGCCGCCGCGATCGCGGTAAGAGGTCTCGCACACCTCATCCGATTCGAAGAACAACATCTGTGCGACGCCTTCGTTCGCGTAGATTTTTGCCGGCAGCGGCGTGGTGTTGGAGAACTCCAGCGTCACGTGCCCTTCCCACTCCGGTTCCAAAGGCGTTACGTTCACTATTATACCGCATCTTGCGTACGTCGATTTTCCGACACAAATTATGAGGACGCTGCGCGGAATCCGGAAATACTCGACCGTGCTCGCGAGCGCGAACGAATTCGGCGGAATGATGCACACCGGCCCTTTGAAATCGACGAAGGATTTTTCGTCGAAGTTCTTCGGATCGACGATGGTTGAATTGATATTGGTGAAGATCTTGAAGTCTTCCGCGCAGCGGACGTCGTATCCATAGCTCGACGTGCCGTAGGAGACGATCTTATGGCCGTTGGCGACGCGCACTTGTTCGGGCGAGAAAGGCTCTATCATGCCCTCGGCTTCCGCCATCCTCCTTATCCAGCGATCACTCTTGATGCTCATTACGTCGATTCCACCGTGATTTTTGGGAATACCCGGCTGTAATCCTTGTTCAGCGTCGCCAAGCGGGCCGCGGTGCGGCGCGCCATCATCAAGTACGCCTTGGCGCGCGCGCTGCCGGGCTCGGCCACCACCGTCGGCGCGCCGCCGTCCGCGTCCTCGCGAATGCGGATGTCCAACGGCAGTTCGCCCAATAATTGCACGCCGTATTGCTCCGCCATCCGCGCGCCGCCGCCGCTGCCGAACACATGTTCGACGTGTCCGCACCGGCTGCAGACGTGCATGCTCATGTTCTCCACCACGCCAAGCACTCGAACCTCGACCTTCTCGAACATCTTGAGGCCCTTGCGGGCGTCGAGCAACGCGATGTCCTGCGGGGTGGTGACGATCACCGCGCCGCTCACCGGCACGCGCTGCGCCAAAGTCAATTGAATATCGCCGGTGCCGGGCGGCATATCGACAACGAGGTAATCCAATTGGCCCCAATTCGTGTCGCCGAGCAGCTGGGTCAGCGCCTGGGTGACCATCGGCCCGCGCCACGCCATCGGCTGCTCTGGATCGATCATGAAACCGATGGACATCACCTCGACGCCATGCGCGCGCAAGGGTGTCAAATGCTTGCCGTCCTCGCTGACGGGCTTGGCATTGCTCAAACCCATCATCAACGGTTGGCTGGGGCCGTAAATGTCCGCATCCAGCAGGCCGACCTTCGCCCCTTGTGCGGCCCAGGCCAGGGCCAGATTGGCGGCGGTCGTGGACTTGCCCACGCCGCCCTTACCCGATGCCACCGCCACCACATTCTTGACATTGGCTAGCGGCTTGAGCGTTTTCTGCACCGCGTGTGCCGTGATCTCCGCCCGCAGTGCGAGCGCGAGCCGCGCCTCCCCGAGCAGCGGCCGCAAGTGTGCCGTCAGCGCCGCTTCGAGTTCGCCAGCGTAGTCAGCGCACGGAAAGCCCAAGGTCAGCTCTACGCCGACGACTCCGCCGCCGACCGTGACGTACCCCACCGCTCTAGCCTCGCCCAAGGTCCGGGCAAGATAGGGGTCCGTATAGGTGTTCAATCTTTCGCGGATGACGGTTTCCGCGGCAACGGCTTGATTCATGAGCGCTCGATTGTACCGCAGGCGGACAGGGGCGTGCGGTATGGCATAATCGGGAATTGAGAATCCAAACCACGGCGAGCCCCAGGGCTAAGGGCCACAATAGGGGTGGCTCCCGCTGGCTGTGCAACGTAAAGACACCGAATGAGCTTATTCGCCAACTATCGTGCCGACCGGCTGATAGCCGAGGTTAAATCCAGCGGCAACCCAGGCAGCCCCACGGCACAGAAGGCGTTGGAAAAACTGGTCGCGCTGGGACCGAACGCCATCGACCCGATCATTGGCGCCCTCACGACGGCGGAAAAACGCGAAACATTGGCCTACGTCGACGCGCTTTCGCAGCTGATAGACGCGAAAACGCTGCCGCACGTACTCAAGACGATGGCGGAGGTTAACGGCCGCGCAATGTCCGGAATTGCGTGGGCCCTCTCCTCGAGCCGCAATTATCCCGCCACCGCACTGCTGGATGCCCTGAATAAATCGGACATGCCCAAGCAGGCCATTCTCGATGTGATCGCGGCGCAAAAGAACCGCTTCACGGTACGCGAACTCTTGGCCGTCGCCTACAGCCAAGAATCGAGCGAGCGAGCCGGCCTGTTCAAGATCGTCGGTGAGATCGCCGACGAATCCTCCATCGACGATTTGATCGCGAGAATCGAGGGCAAGGATCCCGTTGCACGGCTGCACATCATCAATGTGCTGGCGCGCTTCAATACTCCCAGCGTTCAACAGGCCGTGCAGAGGCAACTGAAGGACAACAGCAAGTTCATTCGCTCCGCCGCACTCTCGGCCCTCGCTCGGATGGATGGACCCTTCGACATGACCGTGCTTTGCAGCATGTTGCGCGATCCGGAAATCGAAGTGCAGAACAAAGCGGTCGACGTGGTCGTGCATGCCAACCATCCCGAGACCGTCAAGTATCTGGTCGACGTGCTCAAGGACGAGAACGAATATGCCCGGCGCGCCGCGGTCGAAGTGCTGAATGTGGTCGGTACGTCAAAGTCGGTCAAGTACCTACTGGAGGTGATTGCCGACAGCGATTGGTGGGTGCGCACGCGCGCCGCCGACGCGCTCGGCAAGATCGGCGGTCCGCGGGTCGTCGATGCCGTGCTCACGCTCATCAAGGATGAGAATCAGGACATTCGGCGCGCCGCCATCGAGATCCTGAACCAAACCAAGGATGAGCGTGCGGTGGCGCAATTGATCGAAGCCACCAAGGATAGCGACTGGTGGGTGAGCGAGCGCGCCGTGGATGCGCTCGCGGAAATAGGCAGCACCAAGTCGCTGCCGCGATTCATCGAGATGCTGGGGACCGGCGAGCCGAAATCCCTGCCCACGGTGATTCGGGCCATCGGCAAAGTCGGCGATCAAAAGTGCATCGAGCACCTTTTGCCGTTGCTGCAGCGGCCGGAAAAAGAGATCAAGTCCGAAACGATCGCCGCGCTCGCCAAACTGGCGGATGAGCGCCGGGCCGAGACCATTCGCGTGCGGCTGCAGGCCATCGTCGGCAGCGCCGACGGGACCATCAGCCAGGCTGTGGCCCGCGCCATGCTGGAACTCGACAACAAGTTCTCGACCCAGCAGATCGCCGCCAATCAACGCGCAGAGAAGATGCAGGAACCGGCCAAGACTCTGCTCATCGACAATCAGGATATCGCCAAGGTAGTCCGGGAGCAGGAAATCGCGGCGGCAAAACTGGACATCGCCACGTTGAAGACCGGGGATGTCATCGAAGGCCGCTATAAGTTCATCGAAAAGATCGGCAAGGGCGCATTCGGCACCGTGTTGCTCATGGAAGACACCGTGGTCGAAGAGCGGCTGATCCTCAAATTCCTGAACCCGAACGTGTCCGCGGACGAGGAAATGATGAAACGCTTCGTGCATGAATTGCGCTACAGCCGCAAGATCACGCACAAGAACGTCATTCGTATCTACGATTTCCTCTACATCCGAGGCAATTACGCCATCTCGATGGAGTATTTCCCGTCGCATACCTTGGGCGGCGAGATCGTCAATGAAAAGCCGGTGGCCCTGAAACGCGCGGTCAAATTCGGCATCGACATCGCGACCGGAATGGCGGTCGCGCATCAGGCCGGAATCGTACACCGTGACTTGAAGCCGGCGAACATCCTGATCGACAACGACGGATTGCTCAAGATCGTGGACTTCGGCGTGGCCGCGGCGCAAAGCCAGGGCGACACCCAGTTGACCAAGACCGGCTACGTCATCGGCTCTCCCAAGTACATGGCGCCCGAGCAGATCCTCGGCAAGAAGGTCGACGAACGGGCCGACATCTATAGTCTGGGCGTCATCCTGTATGAAATGTTCACCGGTGTACCGCCCTATTCGCGCGGCGATCATATGTCGGTCATGTACCAGCACGTGCAGGGCAAGGCTCGGCCGCCCATCGACATCAACAAAGAATTGCCCATTGAATTGAACAACTTAGTGATGAAATGCATGTCGCTGGACAAGGCCAAGCGGGCCCAGAGCATGGACGAATTGCGCCAATCCCTAGAAATGTTCCTTTAAGCTTCCCGTTTGACGCACATCACGTTTATGGCCCATTTGGCACCTCGACGCTCGAAAATCCAATGGCTTGCGGGTAGCCTTGAGCGTTATGGCAAGAATCGACGCTTTCCTCAAGTTGGGCGTGGCGCAGGGTTGTTCGGACCTGCATCTTGCCGTCGGCGTGCCGCCGATGCTGCGGATGCACGGCGACCTCATGCCGATCAAATTTCGGGACTTGGGAGAGGCTGAACTCGAGTCATACATCACCGAGGTTCTCACCCAGTCGCAGTTGAAACACTTGCGCGAGGGCAACGACCTCGACTTCTCCTACGTATCGACCGAGGGCGGCCGGTTTCGCGTCAATGTGTTCCGCAAGGAAACCGGAATCGGCGCCGCATTCCGCTCCATTCCCACGCAAATACCGACCATGGAGCAGCTGTGCCTGCCGCCCATCGTTCGCAAGCTGTGCGATTACCATCAGGGCATGATCCTAGTCACCGGTTCTACCGGCACCGGCAAGTCGACCACGCTCGCCGCGATGATCGATTACCTGAATTCCACCCGTGCGCTCAATATCATCAGCCTGGAAGACCCCATCGAATTCGTCCACCGCAGCAAGTCGAGCCAGGTGATCCAGCGCGAACTGGGAACCCATTTGCCGACCTTCGCCGAGGGTGTGCGCGCGGCGATGCGCGAGGATCCGGACGTGATCCTGGTCGGTGAGTTGCGCGATGCCGAGACCATCTCGATGGCGATGACGGCGGCGGAGACCGGACACCTCGTGCTCGGCACTCTACACACCACCAGCGCGACCAAGACCATCGATCGCTTGATCGACGCGTTGCCCACCGAGGAACGTGAGCAAACCAAGAGCTTTCTGGCCTCCAGCTTGATCGCGGTGATCACTCAGGTCTTGGTCAAGAGCCCGGATCAGCGCGCACGGCGCGCCATTTGCGAAGTCATGGTGCTCACCAAGGCCATCGGCAAACTCATCATGACGGATCAGTCGCACCAGATTCCGAGCCAGCTGCAGATGGGCAAGGAGTACGGGATGCAGTTGCTCGATCAGGCTCTGCTCGCAGCGATCAACGCCAAGGAAGTCGATCCGGAGCATGCCTATTCGTATGCGCAGGACAAGCGCCAGTTTCAGCGTTTCGTCACCGACATGTCGGGTGCCCCGCCGCTCGAACCCGCGGGGTCATAGGGTATTCGATGCCGGCCATCGACAAATATCTGCACCAAGTGCTGGAACGCAACGGCTCCGACCTGCACTTTCTCGCCGGCGATCCCGCACGGGTCCGTCAGTACGGGGAACTCAAGGCGTTGAGCGCGGAGCCGCTCGCCGCCGAGATGGTGAAATCCGCGCTGTACGAGATCATGCCGAAATTGTCGGTCGAACGCTTCGAGGCGAAGGACGGCACGGATTTCGCCTACAGCATACCCGGCGTTGCGCGCTTCCGCGTCAACGTGATGCGGCACTTGAACGGCATGGGCGCGGTGTTCCGCGCCATACCCTCGAAGGCGCGTACGGCGGCGGAACTGAAATTGCCGGAAGCCGTCATGAATCTTTGCAAGATCAACAGCGGTCTGATCCTGGTCACGGGCAAGACCGGATCGGGCAAGTCGACGACGCTCGCGGCGATGATCGACGACATCAATTCCCGCGAGAAGGGCCACATTCTCACCATCGAGGATCCGATCGAATTCGTGCATATGCGCAAGAACTGTTTGATAAGCCAGCGCGAGATCGGAGTGCATGCCACTTCGTTCTCGAGTGCCCTGCTATCCGCCCTGCGCGAAGATCCGGACGTCATTCTGGTGGGCGAGTTGCGCGACCTAGAGACCATGAGCATCGCCGTGACCGCGGCGGAGATGGGAATTCTCGTCATGGGGACGCTGCACACGAACGGCGCGGCGCCCACGGTCGATCGCTTGGTGAACGCGTTTCCCGCGGACAAACAGCCTCATGTGCGCACCATGCTGTCGACCAGTCTGCGCGGCGTGGTCTCGCAGCAGCTGATCCCCAAGGCCGACCAACAGGGCCGAGTCGCGGCCCTCGAGATTCTGATCAATACGCCCGCGGTCGCCAATTTGATCCGCCAGGGCAAGATGGACCAGTTGGAAAACGCGATGCAAAGCGGTGCCGCCTTCGGCATGCGCCTGATGGACACCGCCATCCAGTCATTGATGGATCAACGTCTGATCACCGGCAAGGAAGCCTACAAGAAGGCGATCAACAAGACCCGCTTCGAGCAATTCAAGGAAGCCTCTTAAGAGCACGGCCTGCGCCCGATCGGCACAGCCCCGGTACCACCCCGCGCCGCTGCAGCCGGTGCCACGCGCACCCGCCCGCGCGCGGCGCTATGGCATAATTTGGCATGACCGAACGCCGCCGCATTTTGGTGACCAGCGCACTTCCCTACGCCAATGGTCCGATCCATCTGGGATATCTGCTGGAGGCCGTGCAAACCGATATTTGGGTGCGATTCCAAAAGCTTCGCGGCCATGAGGTGTATTACGTCTGCGCCGACGACACGCACGGCACACCGATCATGCTCAAGGCCCAATCGGAAGGCATCACGCCCGAGGCGCTGATCGAGCAGGTCAACACCCAGCACCGGCGCGATTTGGCCGACATGCTCATCGGCATGGATAACTTCGGCTCCACTCACTCGCCCGAAACCCGGGCGATGTGCGACAGCCTGTATCTGACGCTGCGCGGCGCCGGCTACATCGAGCAGCGCGCCGTACGCCAAGCTTACGATGACACGGCGAAGATGTTCTTGCCCGACCGCTACGTCAAGGGTGTTTGTCCGGTGTGCGGCACCGCGGACCAGTACGGCGACTCGTGCGAGAACTGTGGCTCCACGTATACCCCCGCGGATCTCAAGAATCCGGTTTCCGTGATCAGCGGCGCGACGCCCGTGTGGCGCGAATCGGAACACTATTTCTTTCGCCTGAGCGCTTTCGAGCAAAGTCTCGCAACCTGGGTGAAGAGCGGCGCCGTGCAGTTGAGCGTCGCCCGCAAACTGGAGGAGTGGTTCCAACAGGGCCTGAAGGACTGGGACATCTCGCGCGACGCGCCCTACTTCGGGTTCGAGATTCCGGACGCGCCGGGGAAATATTTCTATGTCTGGTTCGATGCGCCCATAGGGTATCTCGGGAGTCTCCGGCAGCTGTGCGAGCGCACCGAGCTTAAGTTCGACGATTTTCTGGCGGACGGCGCGACGACCGAATTGCACCATTTCATCGGCAAGGACATTCTGTATTTTCACACGCTGTTTTGGCCGGCTGTGCTGCAGGCGGCGGGCATGCGCCGGCCGACCGCCGTCCATGCGCACGGTTTCGTCACCATCAACGGCCAGAAAATGTCCAAGTCGCGCGGCACCTTCATCACCGCGCGCCGTTACCTGGATAGTTTCCCACCCGAGTATTTGCGCTATTACTTCGCCGCAAAACTCGGGCCCGGTATTGATGACATCGACATGAATTTGGAGGAGTTCACCACCCGCCTCAATTCGGATATCGTGGGCAAGCTGGTGAATATCGCCAGCCGCTGCGCCGGCTTCATCACCCGGGACTCGGGCGGCCAGCTTGCCGCCGACTTGCCGGACCCCGATCTGTATGCCGCGTTCGCCGGCGCCGGCGAGGCGATCGCCGGCGCTTATGAGTCGCGCGACACGGCGACCGCACTGCGCGACATCATGTCGCTCGCGGATCGAGCCAATCAATACATCGATCTGCGCAAACCCTGGACGCTTGCCAAGCAAGGCGACAAGGCCGCCGAGGTACAGGGCATTTGCACCCAGGGCTTGAATTTATTCAGAGTGCTGATGATCTATCTGGCTCCGGTGCTGCCGAACATGGCGGCGAAGGCGCGGCGTTTCTTTCAGGAGTCGGCGTGGAGTTGGACGAGCACGGCCACGCCCTTGCTCGGTACCCGGATAACCCTGTACGAGCCGCTCGCCGCGCGCCTCGATGCGCAAGCCGTGGCGGCCCTGGTTGAGCCGCCGCCGACCCCCACCACCGCCCCGCCCGCGTCTTCGACCCCTCCCTCGAGCACCGCTTCGAGTGCGGCTTCGAGCCCCGCCTCGAGCACGGTGCCGGATGCCGCGCCCGGCGCCGGGGCAACCATCTCGCTCGAGGACTTCCTGCGCATCGACTTGCGGGTGGCCAAGGTGCTGAACGCGGAATTCGTGCCGGGCGCCGACAAGCTGTTGAAGCTGTACCTCGACGTCGGCGAGCTCGGTTCGCGGGAGATCTTCGCGGGCATTCGCTCCGCATACGATCCCGCCAAGCTCGTGGGCCGCCACATCGTGGTCGTCGCGAATTTGGCGCCGCGCAAAATGCGTTTCGGCACCTCCCAGGGCATGATGTTGGCCGCGGGGCCCGGCGGTGAGGACATCTTCATCGTGTCGCCGGACACAGGCGCAGTACCCGGCATGCGCATCAAATGAGCGACGCGTCTGGCCTGGCGGCGCGCATCGATGCGTTGCTTCCTCAGACGCAATGCACGCGCTGCGGTTTCACCGGTTGTTCCCCATACGCCGCCGCGATAGCGAACGGCGAGGCGCCAATCAATCAATGTCCGCCCGGCGGCAGCGCAACGATCCGGGCTCTCGCGGCGCTGTTGGGGCGCCCCGTCCTGGCCCTGAACCCGCGGAATGGCACCGAGGCCCCGCCGCGCGTCGCCTGGATCGACGAGGCCCGCTGTATCGGCTGCGCCCGGTGCCTTGCACCCTGCCCCGTCGATGCCATCGTCGGCGCCGCAAAGTTCATGCACACGGTGCTCCGCGAGCGCTGCACCGGCTGCGAGTTGTGCCTACCGCCGTGTCCGGTCGACTGCATCCTGCTCGTGGATGGACCTCCGCCCGCGGCGGACCAGCCGTCGCTCAACCGCTCCCGATATGAGGCCCACAACGCGCGGCGTGCGGATCAAGCCGCACTTCGGCAGCGCGAACTCGACGCGAAGAAAGCCTCTGCGCCGCGTAGCACCGTCGAAACGGCGTCCATTCGCCAGACCTGAACGCAGTGAATGAGTCCAAGCGGCGCGCAATATTCACGCGGCTGCGCGATTCCAATCCCGAGCCGCGCACCGAATTGGTCTACCGCTCACCGTTCGAACTCTTGATCGCGGTCATTCTGTCGGCCCAGGCCACCGACAAGAGCGTGAACAAGGCGACGGCGGGTTTGTTCCGCGTAGCGAATACGCCGGCGGCTATTCTCGCGTTGGGCGTCGACGGACTGTCGCCGCATATCAAATCGATCGGCCTCTACAACAGCAAGGCGAAGAACATCATTGCCGCCTGCAAGCTGCTGGTGGAACGCCACGGCGGCGAGGTCCCCGCGTCGCGCGAGGAGCTGGAAAGCTTGCCCGGCGTCGGCCGCAAGACCGCCAATGTCATTTTGAACACGGCCTTCGAGGAATCGACCATCGCCGTCGATACTCACATCTTTCGAGTCGCCAATCGCACGCGCCTCGCTCCGGGCCGGACAGTGCGAGTGGTGGAGGAGAAGCTGTTGAAATTCGTGCCGCTCGAGTTTCGCCGCAACGCGCATCACTGGCTGATCTTGCACGGTCGCTACACCTGCAAGGCGCGCAAACCCGACTGCCCGGCCTGTATCATCGCGGACCTATGCGAGTATCGCCACAAGACCAAGGAGCCTGCCTGAGTACGCCGCGTGACCCGCGTCGGCTCCGCATGCACCTAGGCTGCTCCGCGTGACGGTGTTCGATTCATCCACCCGCGAGCAACTTCGCCGATCCTACGCCGACGCCTGGCGCAGGCACCTGACGCGCGCCCCGCTCTCGCCACTCGAGGCCATGATCGTGGACGTGATCGGTGCCCACCCGGAATATGCCGCGCTCGTTGTTGACGCCGACACGGCGGTCGCCTTCGAGGCCGGCGTCACCGGCTCCGCAGAGAATCCGTTTTTACATATGGGGCTGCATTTGGCCGTGCGCGATCAGGTGTCCATCGATCGCCCGCCGGGCGTGCGCGAGTTACATCGCCAATTGCAGGCTCGCTACGGCGACCTGCACCGCGCCGAACATGTCCTCATGGAGTCGCTGGGCGAGACCCTGTGGCAGGCGCAGCGGGACGGTGCCGCACCGGACGAGAGGCAATACTTGGCACTCGCGCGGCGCCGTCTGGTTGGCGCGAAGGCCACCTAGGAAAGGTTAAGCAACCTTCATCCGCGCTTCATCGGTGTGGCTACGCCTGAAGGTTATCCTTCCGCTGTGCGCGCATACTCATCACTTCTTGCTGCCGCCATCGCAGCCTTGTGCACCGCACTTCTTGCGGCCGCAACGAGTGTAGCCGGCGACCCATCGACGGCGCAGCGCGAGACAACGCCCACCTCCACGGCAACGACTCCGGCCGCCGCCCCAGACCCCGCGACTGCGGCCGCCGCGGCGCCGAGTGACGCGGCGGCCAAGCATGCTAAACGCACGGCTTGTCTCAAGGACGCCAAGACCAAGAAACTGGTGGGTGCCGACAAGAAGTCTTTCCTGAATGCCTGTATGGCGGCCCCGTAACCTCTAGTATCGAGGCCCCGTCATCTAACCGGTGATTTCGCCGCTTCGCGGTTACTTCGCTTAAGATCGGCAGCCATGCCGAATACTAATCTGTTGGTCATAGCTCCGCCCGGCCACCGCGTGTTGCGTCATCTGGACCCGCTGCGCGAGGTGACCGATGTCTCCATCAGCAACGACCAATCGGAGCTCGAGACGCTGGCGCCCGCAGCCGAAGTCATTCTGGTCACCGGCTTAGCCGACGCCGCCGTGAATCTGTCCCAGCTCTGGCAGCACATTCGCTCACTGCGCTGGATACACTCGCTGGCCGCCGGCGTGGAGAAACTGCTGTTCCCGGCACTCGCGGCCAGCGACATCCCGCTGACGAACGCGCGCGGCGTGTTCAAGCGGTCGTTGGCGGAATTCGCCGTGATGGGCATATTGTTTCATACCAAGAAGGTGCGGCGGCTGATCGACAATCAACGCGCACATCGGTGGGACGACTTCACGGTCAATTTCGCGGACCGGCTCGTGCTCGGAATCGTGGGCTATGGCGAGATCGGACGCGAATGTGCACTGCTCGCCAAGGGCTTGGGGCTCGAGATTCACGCCCTGCGCCGCAACCCTCAAAAAGCGCCGGCCGATACCCTGATCGACCGCGCATTCGGCAGCGCGGAATTGCTGCAAATGCTCTCCGGCGTCGACGTGCTGCTGTGTGCCGCACCGCTGACCGCGCAAACCCGCCACATGATCAGCGACGCCGAATTCAAGGCCATGAAGCCGACGGCCCTCGTAATCAATGTCGGCCGCGGTCCGGTGATCGACGAAGCCGCGCTGGTTCGGGCATTGCAGACCCGGCAAATCGCCGGCGCGTCCCTCGACGTGTTCGAACACGAGCCGTTGCCGGACTCATCGCCGCTCTGGAGCATGGAGAACGTGCTGATCTCTCCGCATTGCACCGACCGCACGATCGACCCCGACTACATGGATCTGAGCATGCAGATATTCATCGAGAATTTTAACCGCTATCGAAGCGGCAAGCCTCTCGAGAACCTGGTGGACAAGCACGCGGGCTATTGAGCGACGTGAAACCCCACGGCCGAGCTATCTGGCCGTGGGGGGTTTTGCCGGGATCCTACTCGTCGCGCAGAGCCTGCGCGAAATTGAACACGTCCAAGGTGCCTAGGCCTGCCCCCGGGTTGTAGCCGTTGCTGCCGTGGTAGAACCAATTATCGCCATAAGCAATCGCGTGGAGCGGCGCGCTATGCCCCTGGTACCCTTGGCCGCCCGCTGCTACGCCGTATAGCGCGTAATTCAGCAATCCGATCCCGGGGCCCGCGTGTAAGTACTGACCCAGCAGCGCCGTGACCCCGTTCAGCTGCGGTGCGACGAAGCTCGTGCCGCCGATGAAAGTTTCCACTTCGAAGCCGGATGCGGACGACGTGTAGTAGATGGAATAGCCGGTATCCGGATCGGCATTGAATGAAATGTCGGGAACATTGCGGCCCGCGTAGTACGACGGCAGTTTGTAAAAGATCCCCACTCCATAATTCTCGAGGTAGTACTCGCCGGCAATGTAAACTTGATGGGGTTGGCTCAACTGCACCCCGTCGATACCGTACTGGTAGTCAGGCTTCGGAAAGAGAACGCTGACACCCCCGCCGCCACCCACGCCAAAGATTCCGCACCCGACGGTATCGCTGCCGTAGCCCAGAGCTTCGCACAGGCCGTCCAGGTAGTCCCATCCCCACACGCGCTCGCGCGCAATGTACACATCATAGTAGGGCGGCGTGCAGGCGCTATTCAGGCAATAGGATTGCAGGCCCGGCAGCGTCGTGCCCCCGCCTGCGGTAATCGCCGTGTCGCTGGCCGGGTAATCCACACTGAGCACCAAGCTGCAGCTGGTTGGCACCTTGGGCGAGTACGGGCCATAGCATCCAAGGCTATCGTTCGCATCATAGGCACCGCCGTCTCCGGCCGCCGCAAAGACCGATTGCCCCTGGATAGCCGCGCGAACCAACAGTTGATGGACGGCCTGGGTGAGACCGACGGTGCGGCCCGAAGGATCGGTGACCGGGGAATTCTCTAGATTGTCGAACCACTCCCAGCTACCCCAGCTGATCGAGAGGGACTCCGCCTGATCCGAGTCGATCGCCGCGGCAAACACATCGAGGAAGGCCTGATTGGTATTAGGTCCCTGGTAGACGATGATCTTTGCGCCGGGAGCGATGCCGCCGGACTGCTCCACGTCGAGGGTGGTCTCATCCGACCCGGAATCGTCGCTCGGCGCGCCCGGACCGCCATCGACGTTGACGATTTTGATACGGTCCTTGCGAACGTTGAGCCCGACCGCGCTCCAGTATGTATAGGCATCGCTCGGCGTAAAGCTCGCGAAGGTCATGATGCCGAGGGTGCGCCCGCTGCCCGACACGCCGCGACTGTACAGCGGCTGCACGTCGTAAGATTTGGCGAAGTCGCTGACCGTCAACTCCCCAAAGGGATTACCGGACGTCGTCGATGGCGCCTTCAATGGCGGCTTGACCGCGGCCCGAGGCGCAGCGGTCAACCGCGGACGAAAGCTCGGCCGGCTATCGAGACCTGCGACGGCCGCCACCGACGCCGAAATTTCCGCTGGAATCGTCGCGCGGCTCAACGGGGCATGGTACCGATAGGCGGTCACGTTGCCGTGTCCGAGAACTTCATAGCTGTGCAGAGTCACGCCGAAGGCGCGCTCCACATTGGCGGGCAGTCCGGTCGCCTTGAGTGTCGTCGCACTGGTCCGTTCGGCGGTGAGTCCGTACTTGGCGAGACTCGCGATGACTTTCGCGACCTCCGCATTCGTGGGCGCAAAGCGCGCCGCGAACTGGTCCGCGCTCAAGTACTTGTGAAATTGCGGGTCCCCCGGGGTATTCAACGATTTGAGCAGCGTCTCCGCTTCGCCGATGTTGGGCAATGCGAGGGCGATGGTGACCGACATCGGCGCTGCGCCGCCCGATAGCGATTTTGTCTCACCCAGATCGATGGGCTCGGGCGTTGCCGCGTTGGGATACGGCAGCGCGGCGTACTGCGCCATCGCGCACGGCATCGCGCCGAGCATCATCAACAACGTTAGAACCCCACTCTTCGCGGCTCGCACTATGCATTCCCCTTTTAGTATTCGTCTTCGACCCGATTCGTACGCCATCGAGCATATCGCAAGACTCGAGCAAAATGCCAATAAGAGTTGCGCAGACGCTGGAGCATAAGACGACGCTGGAGCGTAAGGCGACGCTCGAGCGTAAGGCGACGCTGAAGCGTAAGGCGACGCTCGAGCTTCAGGTCGCGCGCGAGCTTACCGTCAATGAGCGACCGCGCAATCGCCCGCGTGCGCTCAAAATTTGCGCGCCGGCGCCGGCGTAATCGTCAGCTGCACAGTCTCTCGATCGGCGTTGCTCAACTGCAGAACGAATCGCTGCCCTTTCGCGAGTTCAAATTCCACGATCTTGCGCGGCGCGCTGCAGCCGTGCTGACCTTGGTAATCCTGCGGTGCCACCAGCGTGCCGTTCGCCAGCACGTCGATCCAGAACGGGCCGTCGATCGCGACGCGATAGCTCCCCGGACTGGGGATTTTCAGGGTGGCGATACCGGCGTAAGCATCTCCATCCGGGGTCTTACCGGCGGCGGCATCCTTTGCCACCGAGCGCGCCAGCGTCACTTGGTCTTGGCGTGCGAGGCGCACCCGGTACAAACGATTCGGCAGCACGACGGGAGCGGACACCGGGACCTGGCCCGCGGTCAACGGCGCGGCGGTGCCGGCGAAGAGCGCCCTCTCTTTGCTCACATCCCATTTGTAGCCGGCGCACGCGTCGTCGGCGAGCGCAGGCTCCGCGGCTACTCCAAGAATCATGAACACAATTGGCAGTATCGCCAGAATCGGCAGAATCGGCAGAATCGCGACGCCTGAACGGCGGGTCATTTGCAGGCCCCTCATGACTTCTTCGGAATGTAGAGATCCGTCAGCGTACCCTCGAAGGCCTCGGCCGCGAACGCGACGGTTTCCGACAGTGTCGGATGAGCATGGATGGTCAATCCGACATCCGCCGCATCCGCGCCCATTTCGATCGCGAGTCCGAGTTCGGCGATCAGGTCCCCGGCATTGGTGCCGACTATGCCCGCGCCGATGACCCGATGGCTGGTCTTGTCGAACAATATCTTGGTGAATCCCTCATCGCGATTGAGAGCCAGCGAGCGGCCGCTGGCGGCCCAGGGAAACACGCCCTTGCCGTACTCGATCCCGCGCGCCTTGGCATCGGTTTCGCTCACTCCCACCCACGCGATCTCCGGGTCCGTATACGCAACCGAAGGGATGCAGCGCGCGTCGAACGAGGATTTATGTCCGGCGGCAACTTCGGCGGCCACCTTGGCCTCGTGAGTCGCCTTGTGCGCGAGCATCGGCGCACCGGCCACATCGCCGATCGCAAATATGTGCGGCGCATTGGTGCGCATTTGTCTGTCCACCGCGATGATGCCGCGCGGGCTCACCGCGATGCCCGCGGCGGCGGCATCGACCGCGTTGCCGTTGGCGTTACGCCCGACCGCCACGAGCACGCGATCGAACACTTGCGGTTCCGGCGCGCCGGGCCCTTCGAAGGTGGCCCGCAATCCGGCCGCGAGCGGTTCGAGTTTCGCCACTTTGGTGCCGAGCAAAATACGTTCGTAACGCTTCTCGATGCGCTTGTGCAGCGGCCGCACCAGGTCACGATCCGTACCCGGCATCAAACCGTCGCTCAATTCGACCACGGTCACGCGCACGCCGAGGGCGTCATAGACGCAAGCCATCTCCAAACCGATGATGCCGCCGCCGATCACCAGCAGGCGCTTGCAATCGGCGGGCAACTGCAGCGCACCGGTCGAATCGATCACGCGCGGATCGTCCGGCAGCCCCGGCAGACGCGCCGACTCGGAACCCACGGCGATGATGCATTGCTTGAAATCGATACGACGAGTCCCGGATGCGTCGCGCACTTCCAGGGAAAACGGCCCGATGAATTTGGCCTCGCCGCGGATCACATCGACCTTGCGCTGCTTCGCGAGCACGGTGAGGCCACCGGTCAGCTTGGCAACGACCTTGTTCATCCAGCCGCGGAGCCGCTCGCGGTCGATCTGGGGCGGCGCGAAAACGATGCCCGATCCCGCAATATCCGCGGCGTCCTCGATCACTTTGGCCGCGTGCAGCAGCGCTTTGGACGGAATGCACCCGACGTTCAGGCAAACACCGCCGAGAGTCGCCCAGCGTTCGATCAGCGTGACCTTGACTCCCAGATCGGCGGCGCGAAAGGCGGCGGTATAACCTCCAGGACCCGCGCCCACCACGACGAGATCTAAGGCGCCCGGCGGCGGAGGCGCTGCGGGCGCTCCCGTGCCGGCGGAGGCGATGGCCGCGGTAGGCGCGGGAGTAGCCGCAGCGCCGGCCGTGTGCGCGGCAATGCGGCTCGGCGCGGCTTCGTCGGTCACCTTCACGCGGGCGATCAACGAACCCGCCGATACTTGGTCGCCCTTGCGGATTTCGACCGACTCGACGATGCCGTTCACCAGCGACGGCACGTCCATTGACGCTTTGTCCGACTCCAGGGTGATCAGCGGATCATCGATCCGAATCTGCGCTCCGTTCGCGATGAGCACTTCGACCACACTTACGTCCTGCGAGTCTCCCATCTCGGGGACGCGTACCTCGACGATGCTCACAGCAATGCCTGCACGTCGCCGAGCGCATTGGCGAGATACACGATGAAGCGTGCCGCGGCGGCGCCGTCGATCACACGATGGTCGTACGACAAGGACAGCGGCAACATCAGCCGCGGCACGAAGGCACCGTCGACGAACACCGGCTTGTGGCTGGATTTCGACACGCCCAATATCGCGACTTCCGGGGCGTTGATGATGGGCGTGAAGGCCGTGCCGCCGATTCCGCCCAGGCTCGAAATCGTGAACGTCCCGCCCTGCATCTCCGCCGCTTTGAGTTTGCCCGCCCGCGCTTTTTCCGACAGGGCGGCGAGCGCTCGGGCGATCTCGAAGAGATTCAAACGGTCGGCGTTCGGGATGACGGGCACCACCAAGCCATTCGGCGTATCGGCGGCAAAACCGATGTTGAAATACTTCTTCAGCACGAGATTCTCGCCGCTCGCATTCAGCGACGCGTTGAAGCGCGGAAATTCCCGCAGTGCCGCCACGCACGCCTTGACGATGAACGCCAGTGGCGTGAGCCGCACGCCCTCTTGCGCCGCCTTGTCTTTGAGACCAGCGCGCGCGGCTTCGAGAGCGGTGATGTCCGCGTCCTCGTGCTGGGTGACGTGCGGCAGATTGAGCCAGCTTGCCTGCAGCCGCGCGCCCGAGATCCGTTGAATACGCGACAGCGGCGCGACCTCGACGGGACCGAACAGCGCAAAATCCACTTCCGGCACCTTCGGCAACGACGACCCTGGGGCCGCGGCCGGCGGTGCCGCGAGCAGCCGCTTGACGAAGGCTTTCACGTCATCGTGCGTGATGCGGCCTTTGACGCCGGTTCCCGCCACCTTGCCCAGGTCGGCGCCGAGCTCGCGGGCAAATTTGCGCACCGAGGGACTTGCGTACGCCGCGATCGCGGCTGCGCTCGGTGCTTGCGCGCCCGGGGCCGCCAGCGGCGCTGTCATGGGTGCAGCCGCCGGCGCCGCGGGCGCAGGCGCTGCTGTCGCACCGAGTGCTGGGGACGCACCGGGTGCCGGTGACGCAACAGGTGCCGGTGTCGCAACAGGCGCCGGCGACGCGCCAGGTGCCGGTGACGCAGCGTCCGCCTGCGAGTTGCTCGAGTCGCTCACCGCGTTCGCTTCCAACAGCAGGATCAGTGACCCCTCAGACACCTTGTCGCCCTGCTTGAGCCTGACCTCCGTGATACGGCCCGCGGCCGGCGCCGGCACATCCATGGCGGCCTTTTCGGTCTCGATCGTGATGAGCGGCGTCTCTTTGTCGATCAGCTGACCGTCCTTCACCAGCACATCGATGACGCTCACATCCTTGAAGCCGCCGATGTCCGGGACCAAGACTTGCGTTGGGTTTGCCACGTCGCTCAAACCGACAGCGGATTCGGTTTTTCGGGGTCGATTCCGTAGGCCTCCATGGCCTGACTCACCGTCTGTTTGTCGATCTTTTCCTCGTCGGCCAGCGCGTTGAGCGCCGCGATCACCACATAGTGCCGGTCCACTTCGAAAAAGCGCCGTAATTCCGCGCGCGAATCGCTGCGGCCGTAGCCATCAGTACCGAGTACCGCATAGCGGCCGGGCACCCACTGCCGGATGAGATCGGCCACGGTCTTCATATAGTCGGTGGCGGCGATGAAGGGACCGGGTCGGCCGGCCAAGGTCTGATGCAGGTAGCTTTGCCGCTGTTCATCGTTCGGATGCAAGAGATTCCAACGCTCGACGGCGAGTGCATTGCGGCGCAATTCGCTGAAACTCGTCACCGAGTAGACGTCCGCCGAGACGCCGTAGTTCTTGCTCAACAGTTCCGCGGCGGCGAGGACTTCGCGCAGGATCGTCCCGGAGCCGAACAGCGTCACCCGCAGTTCGCCGCGGCCGCCTTCTTTGAGCAAATACATGCCGCTCAAAATGCCGCGCGCCGCGCCCGGCGGCATTGCCGGATGCGGGTAGTTCTCATTCATGCAGGTGATGTAATAGAAAATATTTTCCTGGGATTGATACATGCGCCGCAGCCCATCCTGCACGATCACCGCGAGCTCATAGGCATACGTGGGATCGTATGCCACGCAGTTGGGGACCGTCGTCGCGACCAGCTGGCTGTGTCCATCTTGATGCTGCAATCCCTCGCCGGCGAGCGTGGTACGGCCCGCCGTGCCACCGACCAGAAATCCCCGGGCCTGACTGTCGCCCGCCGCCCAAATGAAATCACCGACTCGCTGAAAGCCGAACATCGAGTAATAAATATAAAACGGCACCATGCTCACGCCATGATTCGAGTACGCGGTCGCCGCGGCGAGCCAGGAGCACAGGCTCCCCGCCTCATTGATGCCTTCCTCGAGAATCTGTCCCTGTTTATCTTCGCGATAGAACATGAGCTGATCGGCGTCTTGGGGCGTGTATAGCTGTCCCACGGAGCTGTATATGCCGACCTGGCGGAACATGCCTTCCATGCCGAAGGTGCGCGCCTCATCGGGAACGATCGGCACGATGTGCCGGCCGATGTTCTTGTCCTTGACGAGGGTGGTCAATATGCGCACCAGCGCCATGGTGGTCGAGATTTCACGCTCGCCCGTGCCCTCGAGCAGCGCGCTGAAAGCCTCGAGCGGCGGGACGACCAAGGGCGGCGCCGAATCGCTGCGCGCCGGCAGGTAACCGCCGAGAGCGGCGCGGCGCTCCTGCAGGTAGCGGAGTTCCTCACTGTTCTCGGCCGGCTTTCTGAACGACAGGCCGGAAATCTCCTCATCGCTGATTTGGATATTGAAGCGATCGCGAACCTCCTTGAGCGAGTCGTCGCCGAGCTTTTTCTGTTGATGCGCGGAGTTCAGGCCCTCGCCCGCCTTGCCCATCCCGAAGCCCTTGACGGTTTTCGCCAATATGACGGTGGGTGCGCCCTTGTTCGCCACCGCGGAGGCGTATGCCGCGTAGACTTTTTGCGGATCATGGCCGCCGCGGTTCAGGCGCCAGATCTCTTCGTCCGACATATTGGCGACCATTTCCTTGAGTTCGGGATACTTGCCGAAGAAATTCTCGCGCGTGTAGGCGCCGCCCTTGGACTTGAAGTTCTGGTACTCCCCATCGACGCACTCTTCCATCAGGCGCTTGAGCAACCCCTTTTGATCGCGCTCGAGCAACGGATCCCAGCGCGAACCCCAGATGACCTTGATGACGTTCCATCCGGCGCCGAGAAATGCCGCTTCGAGTTCTTGAATGATCTTGCCGTTGCCGCGCACCGGACCGTCGAGCCGCTGCAAATTGCAATTGATCACGAAGATCAGGTTGTCGAGCTTCTCGCGCACCGGCATGGTGAGCGCGCCCATCGACTCGGGCTCATCCATTTCACCGTCGCCCAGGAATGCCCATACCTTGCGGTCGGAGGGCGGCACGATCCCGCGATGCTCCAGATAGCGCACGAAGCGCGCCTGAAAAATCGCGGTCATCGGGCCTAAGCCCATCGATACCGTCGGAAACTGCCAGAAGTCGGGCATCAGCCACGGATGCGGGTAGGAGGACAAGCCACCGCCTTTGACCTCCTGACGGAAGCGCTGCAACTGGCTCTCGTCCAAGCGACCCTCGAGGTAGGCGCGCGCATAGATGCCGGGACTCGAATGTCCTTGGACGAAAATCATGTCGCCCGGATGGGCGCCGCTCTTCGCGCGCCAGAAATGATTGAAGCCCACTTCATACAGCGTCGCCGCCGACGCGTAGGTAGCGATATGGCCGCCGTATTCGGAGTTCGTGCGATTCGCCTGCACCACCATCGCCAGCGCGTTCCAGCGAATGTAGGCCTCGTTGCGCCGCTCCAGCGATCGATCGCCCGGATATTCCGGCTCCTGTGCCTTGGAGATGGTATTGAGATAGGCGGTGTTCGGCTTGAACGGCAGATACGCACCCGATCGCCGGGTGAAATCCACCAACTTCTCGAGCAGAAAGTGCGCGCGTTGCGGCCCGCGTGCGCGCATGACCGAATCGATCGATTCCAGCCATTCTTGAGTTTCGACGGGATCGATGTCTTCGAACGGCGATTGTTGCGTCATATGTACATGCCCACGTGTCCTGTTAAGATGGCGGGCAAGCTCGAGCGCACCTGCGCTTACTGCCACTAGGTAATCAACCGGCGCTATCTTCGTGGTTTGGTTTTTCACGGTCAAGCAACGGATCGGCTCACCCCGGTGCCGAGGCACTCGCTAGTACCGAGACAAGGGCCGCGCCGTGCTTTGCGGTTCAACGATATGTCCACTCGCCTGCCCTTCGACCAATTGCTCGTGCCTGTGCGCCGCATCGGCGCGACGATCACGGCGTCGCTGCTGACCCGCTATTCGAGCGCCATTCTGTTCTTGCCGCTGTCGCCGAGCGAGGCGGACTGGAAGGCGTTGCCGCATGGCGCGCTGCTGCGCGGCCTGTACGGACGCAAGGTGCACAAAGCCGGCGACTGCTTTCATTTGCGGGTGGGAGCGCGTGCCGAGACCCTGCTGATCGTGGCATGCCTGGCCACCGATGCGGCCACCTTCGAGCGGCTGCATGCCGCGGCCAAGCTCGCGCGCAGCGCACTCGACGGCGAGCCGCGCACACTCCTCGTGTGGCAGCAAGGATGCGCGGCCGAACCTGCCGCGGCGAGCATGATCGCCGCGCTCGCGGCGCTCGAGGCGGCGGCATTTCGCTTCGCGACGTTCAAGAGCAAGCCGAAGCCGCGCGAGCGCCTGCAGCGCATCGACATTGCCGCGGCGGCCAAATTGCCCGACCTCGAGCTCACCCTCGCGACCTCCGCGGGCAACAATCTCGCCCGCTGGCTCACCGCCCTGCCGCCAAATGAGCTCGACGCACGCGGCTATCGCCGCCTGCTCGAACAGCTATCGCGGCGCCTGGGTCTGGGCTTCAAGTTCTACGGCGAAACGCAGCTGAAACGGCTGGGCGCCGGCGCGTTTCTCGCGGTCTCGCGCGGCAACGGCGAGCCGGGCGCCGGCATCGCCCACCTCGCCTATCGGCCGCGCGGCGCGGCCGCGCCCGAATTGAGTCTGGTCGGCAAGGGCATATGCTTCGATACCGGCGGTACGAACTTGAAACCCCACAAGAGCATGCTCGATATGCACACCGACATGGAGGGCAGCGCCGTGGCGGTGGGCAGCCTGTATGCGCTCGCCCAGATGCGCTCACCCATCGCGGTGGATTGCTGGTTGGCCATCACGGAAAACCGCATCGGTCCGCTCGCCTACAAGCCACAGGATGTGGTGCGCGCGTACAACGGCACGACGATTCAAGTGATTCACACCGACGCCGAAGGGCGCATGGTGCTCGCCGATACCTTGAGTCTCGCGGCCGCCCGCAAGCCGCGTGCGATCATCGACTACGCCACGCTCACCGGCGCCTGTGTCCATGCGTTGACCGAACGTTACAGCGGCGCGTTCACCAATCGTCCGGAGACGCGCGAACTGATCGAGTCCGCGGGTATCGCGAGCGGCGAGCGCGTCTGGTGTTTCCCGATGGACGCCGACTTCGACACCGACCTCGAGAGCGCCGTCGCCGACGTGCTGCAGTGTGCGGTCGACGGCAAGGGCGACCACATCCTGGCGGCGCGATTCTTGAACCGCTTCGTGCCGCAGGAGATCGCCTGGCTGCACCTGGATCTGGCCGCGGGTTCGCGCCATGGCGGTCTCGCGCACATCGCCACGGAGATCACCGGCTTCGGCGTGCGCTATACGCTCGATCTCCTGCGCCGCGGGTGGCCGAAGGCCGACGGCGCCGTCCGCAAGGCGACGCCGGTACGCCAATGAACACGCTCGAGATAAAGCGGCCCGACGACTGGCACGTGCATCTGCGCGATGGACCCGCTCTGCAAGCGGTCGTGAAATTCACGGCCGAGCGATTCGGCCGGGCGATCGTGATGCCGAATCTCAAGCCGCCGATCACGAGCACCGACATGGCACGTTCGTACAGGGACCGCATCCTCGCGGCGCTGCCCGCGCGCTCGAAGTTCGAACCGCTGCTCACGCTGTATCTGACGGATGCGACCGACCCTGCGGAGATCGATCGCGCGCAGGCCGCCGGATTCGTGCACGGCGTCAAGCTATACCCCGCCGGCGCGACCACGCACTCCGCCGCCGGCGTGACCGATATCGCCAAGGTCCATGCGGTACTCGCGCGTATGGAGCGGGTCGGCATGCGTCTGCTGGTGCACGGTGAGACCCCGCACCCCGACGTGGACGTGTTCGACCGCGAAACTCATTTCATCGACGCGGTCTTAAGTCCCCTGCTCGAGCGCTTCCCCCGTTTGTCGGTCGTGTTCGAACACATCACCACGGCTCGCGCGGTTGATTTCGTCACCCAGGCGCGCGCCGGCGTCGCGGCGACGATTACGCCGCAACACTTGCTGCACAACCGGAACGCGATTTTCTCCGGCGGCATCCGGCCGCACTATTATTGTCTGCCGATATTGAAGCGCGAACGCGATCGTCAGGCGCTGCTCGGCGCGGCGACGAGCGGGAACCCGCGTTTTTTCCTCGGCACGGACAGCGCACCGCACGAGCGCGGGACCAAGGAGAACGCCTGTGGCTGCGCCGGCATGTTCACCGCGCACGCCGGCATCGAGTTGTACGCGGAGGCGTTTGAGTCCGTGGGACGCCTCGAGCGGCTCGAATCCTTTGCCAGCCATTTCGGTGCCGACTTCTACGGCTTGCCGCGCCACTCGGACGCCATAACGCTGATCAAAGACCCGTGGACTCCCCCCAGAGCCTACGATCTTGGCGCGGGGACGGTCGTGCCGTATCGCGGCGGCGAGCCGATCGGATGGCGTCTCGCCGCCACGAAACCCGCATGAGCCAGCTGCCTCCGATCACCTACGCGACGCGCTTTCGGGGCTTCTTGCCGGTTGTGGTGGACGTGGAAACCGGCGGCTTCAATTTCCAAACCGACGCGCTGCTCGAGATCGCCGCGGTCCTCCTCGAGATGCGCAGCGACGGAACCCTGACGCGCGGCGAGACGTTTCGCTATCACGTCGTCCCGTTTCCAGGCTCAAACATGGAGCCGGCTTCGCTCGCGGTGAACGGCATCGACCCGTATCATCCGTTGCGGCCGGCGATCCCCGAGGAAGATGCCTTGCAGCGCATCTTCAAAGAGGTGCGCAACGCGGTGCGCGCGGCGGATTGCAAGCGAGCGGTGCTCGTGGGTCACAACGCATTTTTCGACTTGAATTTCTTGAACGCGGCGGTGGCGCGCGCGCAAGTCAAACGCAATCCCTTCCATCCCTTCTCGAGTTTCGACACCGCCACATTGGGCGGCGTGGCGTTCGGGCAAACCGTGTTGATGCGGGCAACGCTCGCCGCCGGCCTGGACTGGGACACCGCATCCGCACATTCCGCCGCTTACGACGCGGAGCGGACCGCGGACCTGTTCTGTACGGTGTGCAACCAATTCCAAGGCGTATTCGACTCCAGCCGGCGGCGCATGGCGGCGATGGGGCCGGTGGAGATCGAGCCGGAGCCTGACGGCCCGGCGGAGCCTTGAGAGTTAGAACTCGATTGCAGCGTCAGGCGGCGACGGCGCCGGCTTCCGCGAGCAACTGTTTGAGCTCGCCGCTCTTGTACATCTCCATGGTGATGTCGCAACCGCCGATCAGTTCGCCGTTGACGTAGAGTTGCGGGAAGGTCGGCCAATTCGAGTAGGTCTTGAGCGCCTCGCGGACTTCCGGATCCTCGAAAATATTCACATGCGCGAACTTCGCCTTGACCGCGCGCAGCGCACCCACCGTCTGAGCCGAAAATCCGCACTGCGGAAAATCGGGGGTTCCCTTCATGTACAGCACCACCGGCTCGGCCGATAGCTGGTTCTTGATCCGTTCGATAGCATTCATGTCGGCAATCTCCACTGGTCAAAGTCGCCCAAGAGTCACATCGCACTATTCAGCCACACGTATCAGCCACGCGCTTCAGCCCACATCCGTCTCGCGCCTCATCCGTTTCGAGGGGCACGTCAGCTGCGAGTGCCGTCAGCCCGGCGGCCGGTGCCCGCGCGCCGGGCGTCCAAGGACCGCACCACCAACGCGCGTTCCGCTTCGGTCATGGCCGACCAGCGGGCTATTTCTTCGACGCTACGATAACAGCCCACGCAGTACCCGTGTGCGTCCAGAGCGCAAATATTGACGCACGGGGAGGCTGACACGAGCCCGGTCATCGTTGAAATATCGGGGTTAGTCCCCTATTCTTCGAGGTCGCCGCAACCGACTCAATAATGCAGGGGAATCGAATGAATCCGTTAACGACCGTCAAATGGCCTCTAATCATCGGCTTCGCGCTCTCGGTGTTGATCGCAGTCTCGATCGGCGGCGGTTTTACGTTCAATTCCATCACCATGGCGGCTCTGGCCCGCTGGCTGCATATTATAGCGGGGGTCTTCTGGATCGGCCTGCTCTACTACTTCAACGCGGTACAAACCCCCGCCATGGCGGTCGCCGCGGCCGACAAGGGCGGACCGGGGGGTGCCGGCATCAATAAATACGTCGCCCCCCGGGCGCTGCTGTGGTTCCGCTGGGCGGCGCTCGCCACCTGGATCCTGGGTGCCTGGTTGCTGTCGCTCACTCACGGCCGTTTCATCAACGCTTTTACCTTCGGACTGCTCGAGGATCCGGTCGCCCGCCCGAACATCATCATGGGGATCGGCGTCTGGTTCGGCACCATCATGCTGTTCAACGTGTGGGGTCTCATCTGGCCGAACCAGAAAAAGATCTTGGGGCTGAAGCCGGCGACCGACGAGGAAAAGGCCAAGGCCCGCAAGGTTGCCCTGTACGCCTCGCGCATTAACTTTCTGCTCTCGATCCCTATGTTGATGTGCATGGTGGGGCCGTCCCACGGTCTGCCGTTCTGACCCCAACGGCGGTCCCGCCCCCCTCTGACCTGCCGCAGCAGGTGGCGCGCGCCCTCGCCGAGGATATCGGCGAGGGCGATTTGACCGCCGACTTGATCCCCGAGGATCGCGGCGGTCGGGCGACCGTGATCACGCGGGAGGCCGCCGTCCTGTGCGGGATTCCCTATGTCGAGGCGAGCTTCGCGCAACTCGATGCGCGAGTGCGGCTCGATTGGCGTGTCGGCGAAGGCGCATCGGTCGCCGCCGATCAGGTGCTGTTTACCCTGGAGGGCCCGGCGCGCGCGTTGCTCACGGGCGAGCGCACGGCGCTCAACTTCCTGCAATTTCTCTCCGGCACGGCCACCGTCGCGCACTCCTACGCCGTCCTGCTCGAAGGCACGAATTGCCGGCTGCTCGATACCCGCAAGACAATCCCCGGATTGCGTTCGGCGCAAAAGTACGCGGTGCGGGTGGGCGGCGGCCACAATCACCGCATGGGATTGTTCGATGGCATTCTCATCAAGGAGAATCACATCATGGCGGCGGGCTCGATAACCCAGGCGGTCGCCGCCACGCACCGGGGTCCCGTGGCGGGCCGCGCCTTCCGTCTCTCGGCGGTCGGCGCGGCGGGCGGCACCGCCGGCGTCGCCTCGCGCGCCGCCCCGAAGATCCCGGTGGAGGTCGAGGTCGAAGACCTCGGGCAACTGCGCGAGGCGATCGACGCCGGCGCCGATATTGCGCTGCTGGATAATTTCTCGCTGCCCGCGCTGCGCGAGGCGGTCGCCGTCAACGCCAAAGCCGCGCGACCGCTCGAGCTCGAAGCCTCGGGCGGCATCACGGCGGCGACGCTTCGCGACATCGCCCGCACGGGAGTGGACTTCATCTCGGTCGGCAGCATCACCAAGCACGTGCGCGCGATCGATCTGTCGATGCGCTTCGAGTTCAACGGGCGCTAACGGGAGCGAGCAGGCGTTAACGGGCGCTGGCACGCGCCAGCCGGCATTAGCCCGCGTTGGCCGCCTTGAGTACGCGCTGCGGCTGCGAGACGCCGTAGCCTTGCGCGTAATCGACGCCCAGGTTTTGCAGCATGGTGATGATCTCCTGGTTCTCGGCGAATTCCGCGATGGTCTGCTTGCCGGTCAGATGGCCGATCTCATTGATCGAGCGCACCATTTCCCGGTCGATCGGATCGTGCAATATCGACTTGACGAAGCTGCCGTCGATCTTCAGGAAATCGACCGGGAAATTCTTCAAGTAGCCGAACGAGGACAAGCCGGTGCCGAAATCATCCAGCGCGAACTTGCAACCGAGCTCTTTGAGCGCCTGAATGAAGCGATTGGCCTGCGAGAAACTCGCAATGGCCGCGGTCTCCGTGATCTCGAAGCAAATCTTGCGGGCGTCGAGTCCGCTGCGGTGGAATTGATCGATGACATAGGGCAGGAATTTGTCATCGCCGAGACTCTGGCCCGACAGATTGATCGAGCACATGGTGAGTTTCTCGCGCTCGTCGGCTTCGGACACCAGCCAGCGGAATGCGTTTTCGATCACCCAGCGGTCGATTTGCGGCGTGAGGCCATAACGCTCGGCCGCCGCCATGAAATTGTCGGGCGCGACGATCTTGCCGGCCTCATCCCGCATGCGCAGCAAAAGTTCGTAATGTGATCCGAGGTCGGCCGTCTGCAGCGGCAAAATCGTCTGCCGGAAAATCTCGAAGCGGCCCTCTTCCAAGGCATTGCTGATGCGCGCCGCCCACTGCATTTCCCGGCGCCGGCGCATCAAATCGAGGTCGTTCTCCTCGAAGCTATGCACCCGATTGCGGCCCGCTTCTTTAGCTGCCTGGCAGGCGCTGTCGGCGGCGCTCAATACGGACGCCACATCGGCGTTGTCGGCCGAAATAGGCACCACACCGATGCTCGCGCCCAAGCGAAAGGTGCGCTCCTCCCAGGTGAACTTGAAGTTTTTCACCACCTCACGCAATGCCTCGGCCGTGCGCATGGCCTCGTCCAGCGAGCAGCTCTCGAGGAGAATGCCGAACTCATCGCCGCCCAACCGCGACAGTGTGTCGCGCCAGCGGACTTTCGATTTGAGCAGCGCACCCACCTGCCCCAGCAGGGCATCGCCGGCGCTGTGGCCGCAGGTGTCGTTCACGATCTTGAACTGGTCCAAATCGAGGACGCACAGGGCGTACGAGGTCTCGCGCGCCTTGGCGCTCTTCAATGCACGCTCCATGCGGTTTTCGAACTCGCGGCGATTGACGAGGCCGGTCAGCACATCGTGGCTGGCGTGATAGCTCAGCCGCCGGTTCAGTTCGCGCGCCTCGCTGACGTCGTGGAACACCAGCACTCCGCCCGACACCGCGCCGCTGCCGTCGCGAATCGGCGATGCGGTGCTTTCGACGTAGATTTCATTGCCGTCGCGGCGGATGAGCAGCATGGGCCGCACCGATTTGATCGACCGCGTGCGGCGAATCGCCACCGCCAACGGGTTCTCGACCGGCTCGCACGTCTCCTCGTGAAAGGCGCGAAAGATCTCCTCGATGGCGCGGCCCTGGGCATCCTCGAGGCGCCAACCCGTGAGCAACTCGGCCACAGGATTCACATAATCGATGACCCCCTTGGCATCGGTGGTGATGACGCCGTCGCCGATGCTTTGCAGGGTGATCTGCGCGCTTTCCTTCTCGCGGAACAGCGCTTCCTCGTACAGCTTGCGCTCGGTGATGTCGAGTTCGACACCGACCAGGCGCAGCAGCCGCCCCTTGTCGTCGACCTTGGCTTTGGCGCGGCTGATGACCCAGCGCCACTCGCCGGTCGCGTGCCGCATGCGGTGCAGGCTCTCGAAGATCGGCGTCTTGCCAGCGACATGATCGCGGATCGCCGCCTGCACGCGCGACATGTCGTCGGAATGCACCAGCGTCCGCCAGTCGGGAGCTCGGCCGACATCGGCCTCATCGTAGCCCAACATGGCCTTCCAGCGCGGCGACAAATACATGCGATTGTTGAGCGTGTCGAAATCCCACAGGCCGTCGTTGGCGCTGTACAGCGCGAGTTCGTTGCGCTCCTCCAGATCGCGCAGATCGCGTTGGATTTCGATGCGCTCCAAGCCGGTCGCGAGACAGCTGCCGATCAGCTTGATGAGGAGGTGCAATTGCACGTCCCATTCGTCGCGCGGCTGCGCGCCCGCGATCCCCAACAGTCCGGCCGGCCGACCATCGATGAAATAGCCGATGATGAGCACAGATCCGATGCCCAAGTGACTCCACAGCCGCGCGTCATCGGTCTGATCGGGACGCGGATCGGCCGTGTCCCGCAGGCCCGAAACCCGCAAGGATGTCAGTCGCGATTGCAGCCACGGCAAGGCTTCCAGGGACTGACCCCGCAGTTGCTCCGGGTTGCCGGTGGCGAGCATACCGCGGGCCACCTGAACCTCGGCGAAAACACCGGTCTCGCGGTCGAGAAGGATGTGGAAGGCCGCGTCCGTGCACGTCGCCTCGCGCAGCAACTCCAAATTGGCGCCGATGACTTCGAGCGCCGTGGCGGCGGTCATGGATTGAAAATCGACAGCGATCTTGGTGCACACCACATCGAGGGCGACGGCGGGACGGATGCCGCGCTTTGGCCAGGTTTGGGGGGACAAAACGTCCGAGGCGCTGAGGTCGGGGCGGCGGGGATCGTGCGGAGCTATTGCCATGCGCCTTCAGAGGTCCCGGAACGATTGTTGCAGATGTGGATCAACAGTTTGCCACCGGATCGAAGCGGGAAACCGAATGCGTCACACAGTTCCTTGGATCAAAATTTTTAGATGCGCACGGATTCTCGCACAACGTGTCAGGAATACAAGCTAACCGATTGTATTGTTAGGGCTTGCTGAAAACCTCACCCAAGGGCGTTGTGTGCGGTCTCGTACAGAGCGCGTAGCCGCTGCTCCATGTCGAGTTGCAGCCGTTCGAGGCCGGGCGCCCCGAGTCCCTTGGGCACGTACACCGGTTCTCCCACCGCGATCACGATCCTCGACAGCGGCATGGGAATGACGAAGCGATCCCATTTGATCTTCCAGGCGCGCGAGGCGGCGTAGCTCAAGGGGATCATCGGCCGCCCCGACAGCTGCGCCAGCAGCACGGCCCCCGGCTTGAATTTCCATGGCGGACCGCGCGGACCGTCCGGGGTGATGGCGGGCGACACCCCGTCGTGCGCCAGCGCCTGGTAGTAGTCACGCAGCGCCCGCGCACCCGTGTGCGAGGAGGAGCCGCGGATGACTTCGCCGCCGAGGCTGCGTACCAGCATCGCGCCGATTTCGCCGTCGACCGAGGGACTGATCAAAAACCCCAGCCGTAACCCGGCGACGCGCTGCTCGAGCAGATGCTTGACGCAGAAGACCTGATGTTGATGCCAGTAAACCGGGATGAAGGATGGCGCGCCGGCGAGCGCGGCCGCGATGTGTTCGGCGCCGATGACGCGCCTGACCCGCGACCAGCGCCACACCAAGCGCACCACCGACAATGCCGCCGGCACGAGCAGCTGGTACAACAATAATCGGGCCGGCGTGAGCCGCCTGGCGGAGCGGGTTTGTTGTTCGTAGATCGTGTTGCGAAGGCCGCCACCGGGTTTTTCTTCCACGGGTCATTGTCGATAAGGCTGCCGCGCTCCGCAAGCCTTAGGCAGCCCGTCGCGGGCCCATGCGCGGACCAGCCTCCCCAGGCGGGGCTACGTTACAATGGGCGCATGCAAACGCTCGCAGTTCCCGGACCCGCGGAAGGCTTCGATCTCGGGGGCACCGACGAGTCCTTGGCTCGCTTGCGCGATTATTTCGGCCGGTTCGGCGACGTTTATCGGGTTTTCGCGCCCGGCCGCGGCGTCTACAACTACGTCATCAACCACCCCGACGACGTCAAGCGGGTGCTGCTGTCGAACCACCGCAACTACACCAAGGGCGAGGGCATGGATCGGGTCAAGATCCTGCTCGGCAACGGCATCATGACGAGCGAGGGCGATTTTTGGCGGCGCCAGCGGCGCATGATGCAGCCCTCTTTTCACCGCCGCGTCATCGATCAATTCGGCGGCCTGATCCGGGAGGTCAATGACCAGTTCGCGGAACGCTGGGCACGCGAGGCGGCGCGCGGCGCGCCCATCAATCTCACGGACGACGTCAGCGAATTGACCTTGCAGATCGTGCTGCGCTCGATATTCGGTCACGATCTTGCGCGCCTCGAGCACTCTCTCGGTGCGAATCCGTTCGAAGTCGTCGCCAAGGAGCAGAACCGCGATTTGAAGTTCGCATTCCGCTTTCGGTCGCTGACCAAGCTGGTCGCGGAGTTGATCGACCGGCGGCGCCGAATCCCGGAGGAGCACTTCGATTTCCTCGCCATGTTGATGGCCACCCGCGATCGCGAGACCGATGCGGCGATGAGCGACAAGGAACTCATCGATGAGGTATTGACGCTGATCGTGGCCGGCCACGAGACCACGGCGGCGGCGCTGACCTGGACCTGGTACCTCATAAGTCAACATCCGGACGCGCAAGCACGCCTGCAAACCGAGGCCGACGCCGCGGCCGATCGCATCCCGGGCACCCTCGGCCTCGATGCCGCGGAATCGCTGACTTTCACGCATCAGGTGTTACAGGAGGCGCTACGCCTGTATCCACCCGGTTGGCTCATCACACGGCGCACGCTCGAGGCCGACGAACTCGGCGGCTACCCGATTGCCGCGCGCACGGATGTGTTCATCAGCCCCTACATGCTGCACCGGCACCCGGCGTTCTGGAGCGAGGCGGAGCAATTCCGGCCCGAACGCTTTGCCGGCGCCGACGCGGAGGAGCGGCATCGCTTCGCCTATATTCCCTTCGCGGTCGGGCCGCGGCATTGCATCGGCGAGAATATCGCCATGTTCGAGATGCTGGTGCACGTGCAGGCCATGGCGCGCCGCTTTCGCCTGACGCGTGCCTCCGACGAACCGATCGAACTCGAAGCGCAGATCAATTTACGCCCGCGCTCCAACCTGATGATGAAGGTAGAAACACGTTGAACCCGCACTACTCCACTCTGATCGACATCCTCGAGAATAACCGCGAGGTCGATCGGGCGGTCACGTATGTGGACGGCGAGAATTCCGAGCGCCGCGTGCGCTACGGCGAGGTACACACGCGGGCGCTCGGTATTTTGTACCACCTGCAGGCCATGGGCGCGCAACGCGGCGACGCCGTGATCATCTTCCTCAACAATAACGAACAATTCCTCGACGCCTTCTGGGCCGCGGTGTGCGGCGGCATGGTGCCGGTACCGTTGGCCGTAGGAATCAGCGACGAGCATAGGCACAAGTTGTTGCGTGTGGCGCGTAAGCTCGGCAGACCCATCCTCTATACGGACGCCAAGAACCTGGAGCGACTATCCGCGCTCGCCGCCGAAGTCGGCGAGGCGGAACTGTTCAGTGCGCTCAAGTCGCGCAGTTTTTTGGTCGAATCCATCACCGACATTTCTCGTCCCGGCAAATTGCATCGGCCGGCGCCGGACGACCTCGCTTTCATCCAGTTCTCCTCGGGCTCGACCAGCGAACCGAAGGGCGTGATGCTCACCCACGGCAACTTGGTCGCCAATATCCAAGCGGCCACCGCGGTCAGCAAGTTCGACCGCGACGATGTGTCGTTGAGCTGGATGCCCTTGACCCACGACATGGGTCTGATCGGTTTTTACCTGATGCAGTTCACGAACCACGTCCACCTGCATCTGATGCCGACCGAACTGTTCGTGCGCAGGCCGTTGTTGTGGCTACAGGTGGCAGCGAAAAAGCGCGTCACGATCACCTGTTCCCCGAATTTCGGCTATCGACACTTTTTGAAGGTGCTCGGCGAGCGGCGCCTCGAGGGGCTCGATTTGTCGGCGATCCGGCTCATCTACAACGGCGCGGAGCCGATTTCGGTGGAACTGTGCAATGAATTCATGACGCGGCTCGCGTACACCGGCTTGAAGCGCACCGCCATGTACCCGGTTTACGGCTTGGCCGAGGCGTCGCTCGCCGTGACATTCCCCGAGAAACTCGATTCCGAGTATCGTTGGATACGCGTCAACCGGCACCGGCTCAACGTCGGCGCGCAGGTGGAGCTCAATCCCGCCGACGGGCGCGATGCGCTCGAACTCATGGGCGTCGGACGCCCGGTGCCGCATGTGGAGGTGCGCATTACGGACCACACGCGCGCCGCTCTGCCGGACGGCCATGTGGGGCATATATTGATCCGCGGGGCCAGCGTGACGCGCGGCTACTTCGGCGACCCCGAAGCGACCGCGCTCAACGTCGGCGCGGACGGTTGGGTGGACACCGGCGATCTGGGTTTCGTGCACGAGGCCTCGCTCTACATCGCCGGGCGCAGCAAGGAAATCATTTTCGTCAACGGCCAGAATTACTATCCCTACGATCTGGAGAACATCGCGCAACGGGCGCCGGGCCTGGACCTGAATAAAGTGGTCGCGGCGGGCGTCACCACCCCCGGCGCACAGGGTGAAGAATTGATCGTGTTCGTTTTGCATCGCGGCGGCCTGGAAGAGTTTCTGCCCACGGCCGCGGCGGTCGGCCGCCTGATCAATGAACACACGGGGCTCGAGGTGGCGCAGGTCATCCCGACCAAGAAGATCCCAAAGACCACCAGCGGCAAGGTTCAGCGGCACCTGCTGGAGCAGTCCTATTTGGACGGCGAGTTTGCCGCGGACCTGAAGGAATTGAAGGCCCTGCGCGTCGCCGCCGGCGGCGACGCGGCGGTGTCGGGCACCGACCTCGAGGCGCGGCTGCAATCCATCTGTGAAAATGCGCTGCCGGGAAAGCGCATCGGCGTGAACGACAATTTGTTCGAGATCGGCGCGAGCTCGCTCAAGCTGATCGAGATTCACGAGACCATCGACCGGGATTTTCCGGGCATGATCGATTTGACCGAACTGTTCGACCACCCGACCCTCGCAGAGCTTGCGAAGCATTTGCAGACCAAGATCACCGCGGCGCCGCCGCAGGCGTAAACACTCAATCCGCGATAATCCAATCCGCGCCGTACATCAATCGGCGCCGTACAACGGCTTTTTCAGCCGCCAGCGCCGATAGGACCACAGCCAATCGGCCGGACTCTTGAAGACGTCGATTTCGCAGGCACGCGCATAGCGTTCGGTCACCTGATGCGGTCCGATCTTCTCGCGCCCGTCCCACAGCGGCTGCAATTCGACCTGGTAGTAGCCCCGACGGATGCGTCGCATCACGAGGTACGTGATGGGCAGGCGCGTCGCGCGCGCAATTTGTTCGGCGCCGACATAGAACGCCGTCTCCTGACCCAGGAACTGCGTCCAATAACGCTGCTCGGTCGAGACCGGCGCCTGGTCCGCATTCATGGCGAGGGCACGCACGATCCCGCGCCGTTTCAGAAAATCCGCCAGCAATTCCTTGGCCGGCACCAGACGGGCGCCGAATCGGGAGCGGACCTTCAACATCAAGCGTTCCGCCCATGGATCATGCAAGGGCTTATAGGCGGCGTCCACGGGGTAACCGAGTTGCAGCACGACCCCATGCAGCAGCCATTCCCAGTTGCACAGGTGGGAGGTGACGAACAGGATGGATTGGCCCGCGTCGAGGTGGCGCCGGGCCACCTCGAGGTTCGCGATCTGCACGTGCGCACGCATATCCGCCTTCGTCATCGACACCGATTTCAGCACTTCGACCATGACGTCGCAGAAATTCTTGAGAAACTGCTTGTGGATGCCGTCGCGCTCGGCCTCGCTCGCCGCGGGAAATACCTTCTCGAGTTGCTCCCGAATCACCGCGTGCCGATGCCGCACGACATAGAACGCAAGCAGATAAAGCACCGTGGAGAACGCATACAGCGCCCGCATGGGCAGACGCGAAAGAAGGTTGATCATGAACGTCTCAGTTTACGATATCCCATGCGCCACAGGCCACTTGTGCCGCCTGCCGCCTGCCGCCTGCCGCCGGCACGGAGCTCGCGGCAATGCGCCGCTCGCCTGAGACAATGGGGTGGTTTATCCTTGCCTTCCATGTCCAGCGTTGCCTTCCATGTCCAGCGATCCCGATCCAGGTGAATTGAGCGATAGCAGACCGGCGATTCTGCTGGTCGAGGATGAGCCGACGACCGTCGCTCGCCAACTGGACCGTGCCGGTTACGCGGTCACCGCGGTGGGGAACGGCGCCGAGGCGCTCGAGGCCCTCGAAAAGAGATTCATCCCTTTGATGCTCGCCGATTGGGACATGCCGGAAATGGACGGCGTGGAACTTTGCAAGGCGGTGCGCGGAATGCGCCTCGAAGGCTACGTTTATACAATCTTACTCGGCGCCGGCGAAGGCACGACGAACGTCATCGCCGGGCTCGCGGCCGGCGCGGACGATTATCTCACCAAGCCGCCCGACGATGACGAACTGCGCGCCCGCCTCAATACCGGGCGTCGCATCCTGCGGCTCGAGCAGTCGCTGCGCGCCGCGAACCGCCGCATCCACCAATTGCTGATCACCGATGCGCTCACGTCGGCATACAACCGGCGCTATCTCATGGATCGCCTGCCCCAGGAAATCGAGCGAGCGCAACGTCATCAAAGGCCGTTGGCGGTCGTGCTGTGTGACCTCGATCATTTCAAGAACATCAACGAAACTTACGGGCAACAGGCGGGCGATCGCATCCTCCGAAATCTCGTGACGCTGTTGCTGACCGAGCTGCGCCGCGAAGTGGACTGGGTGGCACGCTACGGCGGGGAAGAATTCCTGATCGTGCTGCCCGAGACCGAACTCGAGGACGCGATCGCGGTCGCGGAAAAACTCCGGTTGAGTGTCGCTTCGCATGCCTTCGACTTCCTCGGCGTGACGATCAGCGTCACGGCGAGCTTCGGTGTGGCACGGTACCTACCCGACTTCTCTATGGAAGACACGGCCGTCGATGCGCTCATCGCCGATGCGGATGAGTGCCTGTGTCGCGCGAAGGAAGCCGGCCGCAATCGCGTCACCGCCTAGTCGCGTCCGCGCCCAGTAGCGTCGAGGCCTGGCCGCGCCGCATCCCGGGACTCATGGCTGCGCTGCTGCCGGGGTACCGTGAACATCCAAGTCGTGCAGGCCCGGCAGCAACTAGCGTAAGTGCAACTCACCCAGAGTACCGACTTGGTCAAGCTGTACAAGGCCTTAGGGGGCGGCTGGGAAAGTACCAAGGACGCTGCCGCCGGCAATTCGCCCTGAACGGATGAGTTTCGCCGATTGACGGTGCCGCGCTGGGGCGCGATAGTAATTGCTATTAGGCCCCCTGCGCCGGCCCTTTCATCGAAAAGACGGAAGTCATGCACACCCTGGAATCGATAGCGGCGAAAGCCGAAGGCTGCACGGACGCCGCGCTGCTCAACGATTGGCATGTCGTAGCCGTGTCGGCCGACATCGTTGCCGGCACTCTCGTTCCGGCGACGCTACTGGAACGGGATCTGGTGATATGGCGCGACGAGGGCGGTCGGGTGCATATCTGGGAGGACTTGTGCATCCATCGCGGCTCGCGCCTCTCCAAGGGTTTCATCCGCAATAACCGCGTGGTGTGCCCCTATCACGGCTGGAATTACGATGGTTCCGCGCAATGTGTACTCATACCGTCGGCGCCGCAGGACAAGCCGATGCGGCGTGCACGGGCGATCGCCCATCACTCGATTGAGCAATATGGACTCGTGTGGGCGTGCATCGGCGTCCCGGAACGGAGCGTTCCGGACTTCCCTGAGTGGCAGGATGCTAACTACAAGAAAGTCATTTGCGGCCCGTATCCATTCAAGTCCGGTTACCGTGCCGTGGAAAATTTCGTCGATCCGACGCATTTCCCGTTCGTCCACGCCGGCGTCAACGGCTACCTCGATGAGCCCGACGCGATATCTCCCTATGAAGTGCACGAGGGACCCGAAGGCCTCGCCACGACCGAGGTGCGCGTGACCCAGCCGTACGGAGATCCGCGCAACATTCCGGTCATCGCCTACTATGCGTACCGGTGCTTGCGGCCCCTCGTCGCCTATTTCAAGAAACGTGTGGTGATCATCGACAGCGCCAAGGCGCACCTGGGCAGCCCAGACGATCGGTTCTGCACTTTTCTCACGGCACAAATGGTGAGTCCGACGCACAGTATCGTCCGGATCGTTTGCGCAATGAATTTCGCTACGGTACCGACCGATGAGGAGGTTCGTACTCGCCAGGATCTCGTCTATGCCCAGGACAGTGCGATCGTCGACACTCAGCGGCCCGAACGAATTCCCCTCGATCTGCGGCTCGACCTGCATCACCGCAACGATCTATTGAGCCATCAATATAGGACCTGGCTCGGAAACTTGGGCATCACTTACGGCACCGTATGAGCGTAGAAGCCAGTGCCGGCATCGATGCTAGACTAATAGCTGGCGATTGCGTTTGACATAATAGCAAATTTCACGTACTCAGTTTGATTACTCGAACACGATTCCCCGAAACCTGCGAGGCTAAGCTATTAAGCTGTAACCGGAAACCAAGTACGCTCTGAGGTCGATGCATGTCAACACGGGATACGATCATTGCGATGTTCAACGAGGTCGCCAGGAACCAAGAGCGAACCCTGGCACCCTTGACGGACGACTTGCGCTTGGTTGACTGCGGGTTGGACTCGCTTGGTTTCGCGATTGTCGTCGCGGGCCTCGACGAATCCTTGGGCGTCGATCCATTCGATTCGCCGGATTGGGTGGATTTCCCCGTGCAATTCGGAGAATTCGTGGGCCTTTATGATCGGGCACTGGCCGCGCAGAATCAGGGAACCGGTCCGCTGCCCCACTCTCAGTGCGCGTAGCGGCTGCCTCATTCCGTTCATGGCCGTCATCGACTCCACGCTCGAGACCGCTCCCGCCGCCGCGCCGAACCCCCCACTCCCCTTGAGCTTGTCGTTCACCGCGCGCCTATGGCGCGCACTGCGCGAGGACATCCAACCGCTCAACGTGCGCCTGCTGCTGGCGAATACTCTGGTGTCGGCGTTGCCCACGTCGAGCTTTGCACGCCTCCGTACTGCCATCTATCGCTTGGGCGGGGTACACATCGGCGAGCATTCCTTGATTCTCGGGAAGCTCAACTTCACCGGTTCCGGTTCGTACGGCAAGCGACTCACGATCGGCACCAACAGCATCATCAACGCGCACTGTTTCTTCGACCTGAACGCCGAGATCACGATCGGCGATTGGGTGAGCATCGGCCATCACGTCACGTTCATCACCGCCGACCATGCTCTCGGCCCTGCGCTGTGCCGTGCGGGCGCAATGAAGCCGATGCCGATCGTCATCAAAGACGGCTCGTGGATCGGTGCGTGCTGCTCGATACTGCCGGGAGTTGATTTCGGGCCGTCGAGCGTGGTGGCCGCCGGGTCCGTGCTGTCCGGATCGGTACCGGCGCATAAGGTCGTCGGCGGCGCACCGGCGCGGCCGCTGAAATCGTTACCGAGCGAACCCTAGCGAACCCTAGCGAGACCGCCGCTCGCACAGTGTTGCGGGTGGTCTAGGCTTCGCACCACACCGACGTCGCCGCCGCCGCACGTCTCCACCGCCGCACGTCTCAACCCTGAGACAGTTGAATGCGTCTCTCAATGCAGCGAGGATGCATTGCGCGCATGCGTCTTCATCGCGGCCGGTAAGGGTTTACCGCCTGCATTCCTAGTTGGTCATCAGTGCCGGGCTCTCGAAAAGAGCTGGAGGTAGCTCCCATGCATCATCAATTTCGTTCACCGAATCAATTTCGTTCACCGATCGCCGGCGCAGCGCTGGCCGTATTCTTTTTCCTCGCCGGCAGCGCCGGTGCCGCGACACCCGTCGTCATCAACTCACTGAGTCCGACGTCCGGACCGCTCGGCACCGTGATCACGATCACGGGATCGGGATTCCTGGGCGCGTCTACTTCGCGCAGCGGTTTGCATGTGACCACTCCCGCGAACCGCTGGGTGAGCGACGGCCTATTCACCGTGATCAGCGCCACTCAAGTCAAGTACACGATGCCCAAAGACGGTGGGACCGGACAGCTCTATATCAGTGTTCACCACGAGGGTACCGCTTGGTCGCCGGTATTCACGGTCACAAGCACGCCCGCCGCGGCGTTGCCCGCGGCTCCCTCCGCACTCACCGCGACCGCGGGCAACGCGTCGGTTGCGCTCGCCTGGGCGTCGAGCAGCGGAGCCACGAGCTATCACGTGAAGCGTGCCGGCACCGCCGGCGGACCGTACACGCAGGTCGCCGCACCCAACTCGGCGGCGTACACGGACTCAGGACTCACCAACGGCACAACGTATTACTACGTCGTTTCGGCGCTCGACGCCGCGGGTGAAAGCGCGAACTCCGCGCAAGCGGGCGCGACCCCGAGCGCCGGCACGGTGAGCGCAAATGTGGCGGTGACCGTGACTGTGACGCCCGCCGCCACCCGGTCGATCTCGCCCTACATTTACGGTATCAACGGCCCCACCGCCGGCGAAGTGCCGTATGCGTCCGTGACCTTGAACCGGTTGGGCGGCAATCGATGGACCGCCTACAACTGGCAGAACAACTACTCGAACGCGGGCAGCGACTACCTGTATGAGAACGACAATTACTTGAGCAGCAGCACCGCGCCGTTGGCGGCGATCACTCCGGCCATCGACACGGACCGTGCGAATCATCTGGCGACTTTGATCACCGTGCCGATGCTGGGTTATGTGGCTGCGGATGGCAGCGGGCCGGTACCCGTGACCAATCCGATCGCGGCATCGCGCTTCAAGACGGTGGTGTCCGCCAAGGGATCGGCTTTCACCACGACGCCGTCCAGTTCCAACGCGAGCGTCTATGACGACGAAATGGTGTGGGCGCTCGATCAGCACTATGCGGGACAGGGTATCTTCTCCGCGACGCCTTCCGTGGCACCGGTCTTCATCGAACTCGACAATGAACCGGATCTCTGGAGTGCCACGCACCAGGAGGTCGAGACCTCGACCGAAATCACGCCGAGCGCATACTTCACCAAGACGGAAAGCCTCTCGAGCGCAATCAAGAAGCAGTTTCCCGAGGCGACCATCATGGGGCCGGCCAATTACGGCTTTGGGGGCTTCTATTCTTGGCAGGGTGGATGGTCCGGCGCCTCGAGCAGCGGCTACAACTGGTTCCTCGACGGCTACTTGAACGCCGTCGACGCGGCGGCGAGCGCCGCGGGAAGCATCTTGGTCGATGCGTATTCGCTGCACTGGTATTCGGAGGCCACCGATTCGAGCGGCACCCGAGTCACGAACCTGACCGGCAGCAATCTGTCGGCCGACTCGGTGCAGGCCATCGTGCAGAGTCCGCGCAGCCTGTGGGACGCAAGCTATGTGGAGAACTCCTGGATCACGAAGGACATGGGCGTCGGCGCGATCAGGCTCATCCCCCGGGTCCTCGACAAGATCGCGCACGCGGGGTCGGGCAACGCGTACGCCGTGTCGAAGATGGCGATCACCGAGTACTTCAACGGCGGCAACAACCACATCGCGGGCACTCTCGCCCAGGCGGATAACCTTGGCATCTTCGGCGCCCAGGGGCTGTATGCCGCTACCCTTTGGCCTATCGGCAGCGCGCCGTACCTGCTCGGAGCCTTTGCCTCGTTCCGCAATTTCGATGGCGCGGGCCACAGCTTCGGCGATACGTCGGTAGCAGCGACTTCAAGCAATGTCGCCAATGTGGCCGCCTACGTGAGCAAGGACAGCACGCGGCCGGGCCGCGTGGTGATGGTGCTGATCAATCGTTCGACCACCGCGCAGACCACCGCGGTCAGCGGCCAGCCGCTCTCGGGGACGGCACACTCGTTCACCACCACCGCGAGCTCAGCCTCGGCTCAAGGCAGCGTCATCGCGCCGGTGGCGGCGGGCACCCAGGCGGTCTCGGGATCAACCTTGACCGTCACGCTGCCGGCCATGAGCGTCACCACGGTGGATATCTACTAGCCTAAGGGCGCCTGTCGGACTTAGGAACATCGTAGCCATCGCGGCAGATGGACCTCAGCCCGACTGGCGCCTAGGATGCGACGCCTGTGATCGGTGTCGCCGAAAGACGCAGCGAATTTGCGTTACATTACGGCGATGTACGCGTCCCGCATGCGACGGCCGTGGATACGAGGGGGCACCGCGCCGACGGCGGTCGTCGTGGTGCTCCTCTCGTCAGCCGCTGCGGTTCCGGCACTGTGGGCCGGGGATATTTACAAGTCGGTCGACGCACAGGGGCATGTGGTCTACTCGGACCAGCCCGACCCCTCAACTCAGCAGACCCGCGTGGAAATCGCGGACTCGCCCTGGCCGCCGCGGACGCTGCATTTCTGCTGGACGAACTGCTTCACGCTCATCTTGAGCGATGGGGCCTATGTTCGAGCGGATGGCACGGATGAGACCTGGACGGTCGAGCGCTTCACGGCGAACTCGGTCCGTTTGCATCGCCACGACGCCCCCGCGGATTGGAACGGCTTCCGTACCGATGTCATCTACGAGGGCGACGTGTCGAACGACCGGCTGATCAACATCACCGTCAACGGCAAACCCACGAGCGGCGTCGATGCCGCTTGGGGAGCGGCGCTCAATACATTGCCGGGCAGCAATGCGGAGCGCGATCATCCTACCGATGTTGCCGCAGTGAGCACCGATCAGGCGCCGCCGCCACTGCCCGATGAAGAGCAACCGGTGAACTCGCAAGACGGCGCTTTGTGGACCCCTGGATATTGGTCCTGGAGCGGTCGACGCTACTTCTGGATGCCGGGCGCCTGGGTGAGGCCGCCGCAATCCGGCATGCTGTGGACGCCCGGTTATTGGGGATTCGAGGGTGGGTATTACGTCTTTCACCCGGGCCATTGGGGACCGCAAGTCGGCTACTACGGCGGCATCAACTACGGTTTCGGCTATACGGGCAATGGATTCGTGGGTGGACGCTGGGTGGGCAATTCCTTCGCGTACAACACGGCTGTCACTAAGGTGAACACCGGCATCGTGCACAACACCTACAACGAGGCCGCGATCAGTCGGGTCGGCGGCGCTCGCGCCAGTTACAACACGGGCTCTTTTGCGCCCTCCTCGGTGGGCGAATCGCGCATCGCGCAAGCGTCGCCACAAGGGCAATACTCTCCGCCGTCGGCCAGACTTCCTCAGCCGACACCCGCGGTCAATCCGCAGGCGTCGGTCACGCACCGACAGGCCGTACCCGCGCCCCCACTCGGGGAAACGCATGACACGTCAGCGCAGGCGGACGACGGCCAGTCGCGCCATGCCGGCACGAGTACCAGGAGCATCACAAGCACCAGCAGCGGCACGGCCAACGTGCAGGCTACATCCAAGCAGACGAGTACGCCGAAAATCTCGGCGCCCAAATCGACACAGCCGCATCAGTAAGAGTACGCAACGCGGCGCAATCCTTGGTGCCGCGCGAGGTTCCTTTAGATCATCGTCCCAGCGGCTTGATCATTGACCCGGCGGCGGTTCATACAATTCGACCTTGTTTCCCTCTGGATCCATCACCCAGCCGAACTTGCCGTATTCGGAGTCTTCTGATTTTTCGAGCACGTTGCAGCCTTCCTCGCGCAACACCGCGAGCAAGGCGGCCAAATTCTCGACGCGGTAGTTGATCATGAAGGTGGCGGTGCTCGGCGCGAATTGGTCGCCGCCGGCGGAGCCGATGGACCATACGGTCATGCCCGGAGTCGGGTTGCCCGCCTCATCCGTCCATGACAGGGCAGCACCGCCCCACTCCTGCACATCGATTCCGAGGTGCTTCTTGTACCACGCTCGCAACGCGATCGGATCCTTCGCGTGGAAGAAGATCCCGCCGATGCCGGTGACTCGTTTCACGTGCGCTCCGGATGATTCGATGACACGACGACCAGTATCCCCCCTCGTTTCAGAACGCGTCAAGGAATCAGCGAATTTACTCCACAGCGCCCTTGGCAAGCCCATCATGAGAAAGGCGAAATTTGACACTGATCCATTACCGCGGTAATGTATGTGTCATGACGATTGCTCAATCAAAGCTGACCGCTCAGGGTCAAATTTCGGTTCCGTCCGAGGTCCGTAAGAGGCTGGGTCTCGGGCCAGGTTCCGTTCTCGAATGGGACGAGCAGGGGGATCAAATTGTTGTGCGTCGGGCTGGCAGATACAACTGGGACGATATTCGCAAAGCCCTGTTCCCAAAAGGATCACCGCAGTCGCACACGCTTGACGAGTTGAAGGACGGAAGGAAGACCTACATTAGGCGTAAACATGCGCGCGGTTGATACCAACGTGTTGGTACGACTCGTTACCGGGGATGATGCTAAGCAAGCCGCGGCTGCCGAGAATTTCGTCTCAAGCGGAGCTTGGGTTTCGCATTTAGTTCTGGCCGAAACGATCTGGGTCCTCGCAACCGTTTACGATCGCGATCGGCCGGCCCTTGCACAGACCGTCGAGTTTTTGCTCAAGCATCGTGACCTGACAGTTCAAGATGCGGAAGTCGTCGTCGCCGCGCTGGTTCATTATCGGAACCGGCCATCCTTCGGATTTTCCGACTGTTTGGTGCTCGAGATCGCGCGCAAGGCGGGGCACGTGCCGATGGGCACATTCGACCGCACGTTGGCGAAGCTCGAAGGAGTCGAGCGCATCGCCGCATGAATGGGGACGGTTGGGACGCCCACTTACCGAGCTGGCTTGAACGCATGAGGCGCGGCCGGCGCGCGCGGTCCATAGGTAATCACGATGTCGATGACGAAAGTGCGTCACTTCAGCTTCTGATCTAGAAATTCGCTCGTTCGTGTTTGTAACGCTCGACCGCAATCTTGAATTCCAGCAGAACATATAGTTACTTTCCTTCGGCGTGGTGGTCGTGCGCTCCCGATCGAATCGCATGAAAGATCTCAGTCCACATATATCGAGCATTCTTCATGCAGCGATCGAGGTCCGTCCGGGCCAAGTGATGACTGTCGGCGCCTCGCATCTTCTTGCTATCCGCGTAAAGGAGTATCGAATGTCGCAGACCCCACTCGTGGGTGCCTTTGCCATCGTTCCAAGCAACAATCTGCCTGCGGCAGTGCCGTTCTGGGAGCGTCTCGGATTTAATCGTACCGGCGGCGACGTCAATTACATCGTCATGACTGGCTGGGGCTGCGAAGTGCACCTAGTTCAGGCGGGAGACGGACCTTGGCGGGTGCCTGAAAAGAACAACCCCTTTGGCGTTTTCATCCGGACACCAGATGTCGCGGCCATCGCTGCGAGGGTCGATGACCTGATCATTCGACCTGGCGGCGTCTTGCGGCATCGAGAATGGGGTCTATACGAGGTCGGAATATGTGGACCGGACGGACTTCTCGTCCGGGTTGGCTGGCCTTCCAAGCTCATTGGCTTCCCCGAGAGCTGACGTTCGCAAGCGACTCCTTCGGGTCGGGTTCGCCCGCGGGCCGACAGATCCCATTTCGTAAGTGTTAAATCAGCGATTCGAACGACGGCTCTGGCCGCCAGATACCGGCCGCATTGCGACGAGTGCGGCCATCAGCGGAAATAGGATTGATCAAGTCCGTCGCCTGAAAAGCAGCCGCTGACCAACCGGAAACAGTGGTGTATTGTCCACAGTTGGCAAAGTAATGCGAAGCCGTTCGGCAACCCGTAATTTTGGGATTACTGTTAGGTTGAGCGAACCCAGGAAGGAAGTGCGAAGAATGAAATACATGATCCGTCTCGGTATTTTGGGTCAGGCATTGATCAGCCTCGGTGGGTGTGTGGCAATGGCTACGGCGTCGCTGCAAAGCGAAAGTGCCGGATATACCGGTTGCGCTCCCAATGAAAACCAAATAACCAATGTGAAGACGTTCTTGGGCAACCCCATCAATTACAATGCCACTTGCAAAGGTAAGACCTATTTCTGTTCTGACGGACACTGCGCCCCGGCAGCCAACTAATCGGATTCCGCAGA
>Ga0116229_10000039_pt1 | contig 108830 bp, 90 predicted proteins | sample S1TSphgellanicum_3_FD_87313 | JGI IMG/M metagenome (GOLD analysis project Ga0116229, IMG submission 87313) | Host-associated microbial communities from peat moss isolated from Minnesota, USA - S1T2_Fc - Sphagnum magellanicum MG | ecosystem: Host-associated > Plants > Peat moss > Unclassified...
ACAAGTTAAATTTTGGTGTAAAACAATCCATCCAAAAAAAAAAAAAAAATTTTGGTGGGTTTTTATGGATTTTAAAAAAAAAAAAAAAAAAACTATTTAAAGCATAATTTGATAAGGTAAATCTTGTTTTTGATTGGATAGTTTGTATGAAATTAAACTTCCATTAAGGGCTATAACATAATAGTGGGAAGTTTGCATACCCTAACATTTAGGACACGTGTTTCTATGTTCAAAGGTTTTTCATAAAAATAAAAAGCTGCCCAACATTAGTTAGGACACTAAAAAATGCACATGTACACACTAGGTTTTCACTTTTAATGTCCCAAGTCCAAAAAAACCAAATTAATTTTTATCATCCGTAAAAAAAATTAAATAATAAAATAAAATAAAATATTTTTTTTAAAAAAACAAGAATAAAATACTTACCAATATAATATCATACATGCAAGTTTGATTTGGCACCATACTATTAGATAATATATCTAAAATGGTGTGTGAAGTTGTCACAAGATTTAGGAAGAGGCATGTTCTTTCTTTCCTAGGGTTCACTTTTTTTAACTATTTAAACCATGAGTAGAATGTGACAAGTTCAAAAGGAGGCATGTTTTTTTTGTCTTAGTGTTCACCTTTCGGCTACCCTACAACATGACCAACATAAGAGTTGAGGTGCCTACGAGCTTGGATGCATGAAAGTTAGGTCATGGATGAGTAGCGAGCCACACAAGTTACAAGGTTACATACCACATATCATCACGACTTGACTTGAGAGGGGATTTCAACTACTTCTATAGTTGTCATGAGAATCTTGAAAAGCTTCATGTTTTTCTTACTAGGTTGGCAATAGTTATTAAGAACACGATAAAGGGAAAAGGGGAAGGAAGACACGTCAATCGTGTTTTTCACAGCCCTATCAACAAGCACTAGAAATGGGTTGCCAAGTTTAAAGTTGTATGTGCATAGTTGAAACAGTTTGTGTATAACATATTGCATTTATATTACTTTACAATTTTAAATTGGAAATTTTTCATGCATGTGTTATGCATGGATGTTATCTTTATTTCGATATGGTGTTTTGAGGTGTAAAAAGAGGTATGGCAACTCAATATTGCTACAATATTCTAAACTTTCACTTCTTTTCAAAACATTGAAACATGTTTTATTGAACAACCAATTGTTGAACTAGTTTTACACCATTTATTTACCAAAAGAAATTTTTTTAAAAAAAATTTTAAAAAAATTCTTATGTAAATAACATTACAAAGGAAACTTGGTAAATTTGAAATAATTATGGCACATTTTATTAATTTTGAAAATATTCTTAATTTCTTTTTAGTCTTTTTTTAATCCAATCATAAACACCTTATTTATATTTAAATAAATTATATGTATAATAAGTTGCACCTTTTTTTTTGCACATCATTTGAAAAATATGAAAATAATTTCCCTTCGTGCATTATATATATATTATTTATTTAAAATACAAGGCATTAATTGAAATACCATATATATATGAGCATTCAACTTCACACCTGAAAAGTCATTGATGTGGCTATGCAAGTATGATTAGTGCATTTTTAGGGTTTTCTTTTTTTTTGTGTGTCTTTGATTATAGTCCACCTAAGCTTGAAAATAGTGACCTCCCAATATTCTCATCACAATTATAAAAGTAATTTTTATTATAATGATCACAATATCGCAAAGTCATAATGTATTATGCACTTGTAATTCATGCATTTCCTACTCATGTGCACAATAGCTTTTGTTGACCCAACACCTACATGGCTCATGGTTTGGGCACATGAAAGGCGAACCCTAGGAACGAATAGGCCTCTTTTCCAACCCATTGGCAAGTTGGCACCCTTTTGAACTAGATTATCTAGTGTAGTATGGTGCCAAACCAACCTTAGAGATACGCTATTGATTCTTGTCATCCATCCATCGATGGATGATTTAAAAAATCAATAGATTTTTTTTGGACTTGTTGTAATTTTTCTATTGTGTGTGTGTGCGTGTGTGTGGAGGTGTCCAAATTTTTAATTATCCAATTTTGAGACTTTTTTTTTCTTTTCTTTTTTTTTGGGGGTGGGGGAATCAATCATTTTGGCCTTGGAGATGTGAAACTTTTTTTTAATTTAAAATTTAAAATTATAAAAAACTAATAATAACTTTGTGTGAAAATCAAGAATTGTTGCTAGAAGAAGAGTAAGGGATGTCAAGCCTTAAGATATGAACTGAAATTCAAGATGATTTTTGAAACCCATTCAATATTTATTCATTCATTCATTCATTCATGCATTTAGACCAGACCAGACCCCCCCCTTTTTGAAAATATCCTCCTTGTGTCCAAATTTATTTATTTATTTATTTATTTATGTCCTTGTGTCCAAATTCATGAGCTACTGGAATCTTCACTAGCCAATCACTTATTTTATTATTTATTATATTTAATTATAAAATCAATTGGGATGAGAACCAGCAATGAGTGTTACCTAGTAGAAAAGAAAGGGGCCCAGAAAAATTAATTAAATAAATAATTTAATTTATAAAATCTGACAAAGCCCCCCCCCCTTCCGAAATAAAAAAAAAAGATATGTCTCTCGTACATGTCCACAACGTACCCCGATTTTTTCGTAAAGACTTGCCGAAAATTTACTAGTGTATTTGGATGGCACGTTCTAAAGTGGAAATTAGATTTCGAAGAAATGGCATGGCCATTCGTTTTTGAGAAGGGCTTGTTTGTCGTCATCAATGTTGGGAAGTATCTTCCATTTTTTTTTAAAAAAAATTTAGAGTATTTTTGTTTTATATTTGGGTCCAAAGTAAAAAATAATCGTGTTGAGAGGTGATTTTATTTATTTTTTTATTTTTTTTCCCTTTTGGGAATAATCATCTTTTGGTTTTTCCGCCTTTAATGATCTCATTTATTTATTTATTTATCTATTTTTTAGAGGATTCTTTCCAATATCTTTGAATATTAGAGTGTCCTTCAATATCAATATTTTGAGGAAGGTCGTTTGTTTGTTTGTTTTGCTTTGTTTGTCATGTTGAGAACTTTTTTTTTTAATTTTTTTTATTTTTTTCAATTCCCTAATGGAGCCAAGGTGGGAAGCATCTTGACTTAAAGTGGGCGACTCAATTTCTAGAAAATTCTTAAACGTGTAACCAATAGACATGAAAGTGGTGACATTGTTCACAAAAAAGCATTTTTTTAAAGCAATTGGTGAGTTTTTTAATTAAAATTTTTTTGTGAAAAAAAATTCCTTTCTCATATAATTTGTCACCTTTGGCAATTTTTTTGTCCCAAAAAATTACTAATTGAAATCTCCCGACCCATTACGCCCTATAACACTCCGCGTTGTGCACGTGGTACTATTGGAAAGCGCTTCACAAGTAGTAGGGGGTGCATGAAGGTGGTTTCGTAATGTTTAGATCTATTGTACGAGAGTAATTAAATATTCAACAAAAAATTTCATTGAAAATTTAAGAAATTTTTTTTCAAAAAAAAATTAAGGGAAATTGGGGGTATGTGTTTTGTATTGTAGGAAAACCCTTGAAATGAGTGGGATTTTATTAAGGTGATTATTTAATTTTCAGATCTATCTATGGTGTCAAGATATATATTGAATTTTGAGTTAGTTTTTTAATCATTGAAAATTCAAAAAAAATAATACCAAAAAAATAATTTTGGAAGGAGAAATTAGTTAGATCTAGTTTTATATGAGGATTTTTGAAACAAGATATTTTGGGCTTGTGTTAAAACTTGAGATTAGTTATAATAGAGTTATAATAATATCTTGAAGGATTTTGGTTTCTTTTAGAGGATTGTTTTGAAGGTTATATTTTTGCATGGTGAAATATTTGAGTTTCCATAATTCTTCTTCTTTTGCCTTAAGATACAATTATGATACCCGTGATGATGATAAAAGATGAGGGTATTACTCATTAGGGCACAACCGGGCACCAAATAGATAGAGAGGTGATACCCGTGATGATGATCAAAGATGAGGGTGGCTCATCATCGTTTTCTTTTGTGGTGAAATTTCACAATTTAGTGATTTGGACTTCGACATTGGGTGGATCACTTTTTCTAAGTAAATTTCGGTTTCTTGTGGGAGTATCATAGTATATGGGCACCTTTAGCATGTCCGTAAAATAATTATTTAATTAAAATTTGAAGATTCCATTTCAAAAAAATTAATTACTTAATTATTCATTTTTCTTCACAAATTTTTAATTTTTTTCTTTGAGAAAAAAAATAATTTTTGAAAATTTCAGCATTCAAAAGATAATATAGTTTGCGGCCCAAAGTGCCAAGGTACTATAGTATTTTGCATTGACATTGTCATTGTACTACAATGGAATCACATGTTAAAAGTACGATGAAAAATAGTGGTCGTGAAAAATACTTAAAAGGTGCAAGGAAATATCAACAAGTTCTTAAACAATGGCCCCCACATTCAAGAACAAAAAAAAAGGGGAGGCAATGGGAAAGGGAAAGCTCGTCATCATTACAAAGCAACATTGAACAAGAAACAATTGCGCATGCTACAAAATAATCTTATAATATTAGAGTCATGCATAAAGTCAGGCGATTAGGGAACGAGAATGACCAGTTTCGGCATAATAGGGCATCAAACGTGTAACTGGGAATGAAAAGTTTACAAAAGGAAAATAACACAATTGAGCACCCTACAAAATAAGCACCCTACAAAATAATCTTATAATATTAGAGTCATGCGTAAAGTCAGGCGATTAGGGAACGAGAATGACCAGTTTCGGCATAATAGGGCATCAAACGCATAACTGGGAATGAAAAGTTTACAAAAGGATAATAACACAATTGCGCACCCTACAAAATAATCTTATAATATTAGAGTCATGCGTAAAGTCAGGCGATTAGGGAACGAGAACGACCAGTTTCGGCATAATAGGGCATCAAACGCCTACCTTGGAAATGAAAAGTTTACAAAAGGAAAATATCTGGGACCCAAACTAGTTTTTTCCACCAATTTTGGTGGTAAACTGAGTTTCATCCTGTCGTTCCTTTTTCCTGAGCGCCTCCACCGCTGCTACATATATGTATGTTCACCGCTCGTACCTGTAGAACAATTATAATTTTTACTCTCGAACCTTGTGCATTAAATGCTGAGTTTCAGCATTTCATATCTAGATTTAATAAAAATATCCTTACTTTGCGTATACCACTGAAAGAGGGGATAGGGGGGTGAAAGAAGAGGAGATAGGGGGTGAAACAGAGGGTGACTTCATGGAAACTCTATCCAGTATTATTCCTCCATGCTTTCCCGATCACCATCTTTAGTCAACATCACTTTGGGAATCACATGGATCTCAAAACAACATGTAGGGCAATCCTTCCATCCCTACATTTGACTACCGAGATTCACATTATCCACTTGGGCTCTGCATTGCTTCGTGCTATTGGTGACAATTAATTTATTGATTAATTTTAAATGAATTTATTTTGTGAAAATTAAGTTAAATTTGAATGAAAATATTGAATTGTATTGCAAGCAACTTGAATTAAATTGAATTTGAGTTGAATTGAAATTAATTTAGATTGAATTGAATTGAATTGAATTCAAATTCAATTGAAGAAAAATGAGATACAAATTGATGGAGAAAGTATTGAAAATATATTCATGATGTTCGGAAAAAAATAAATGAAGACATAAATTCAAAAAGACACATTTCCATCATGCTTCTTTACTTGAAAATGGGCTAAACCTATTCCAATTGATAACCATTGCTTAAGGAACCTAGAGTTGTTGTATGTAAATTAATTTCATGAATCATCACCATTGGAATTCCATGCTATCTAAAATATAGGTTTATTTTTGTATTTTAACATTTTTTCTTCTTACCCATTTAGAAGTAAATTACAATGCAAACTTATTCCAAATATTTTAATTTTGGATGGAGCCACTAATTATAGGAAATTTTGTGAAAATAAAAAATAACATAATTCCTTACCTCCATCTTCATAAGGAAAATTTTGAAGTTTGAAGAGTTTTTACTCGTGATCCATTTGTTTTCACATTTTTAGTTTTTATCATCATTTCTACTAGTAAGTCCTTATGCCATTGGCCCCAAGTATATTGAACATTGCGTAAGGTCACTCATCCCAATATTAATCTTTTCAAAGTGGGCTTCACTTAAATTCTTAGTTGCATGTGGTGCAAGAACTTGATTACCTCATCATACAAATTTTTTGTTATTGCACATGTAATTGATACAAAACGTACACTACTACAAATCATCACTTTTCAAGTTGTTCAACTCAACTGAATTAATTTTTTTACTACTAGTCAAATGTGATATTTAGTCGAATAGGATCAAAAATGAACACTTTTCTTAATAAAGACAAGGATTTAATCAAATGAAACATTCAATTTTATTTAAACCATATTCATAGTTAAATAAAAATAAATTTTAATTATTTATGACTATCTTGATTAGTCAACTTGACAAAACAAATTTTGATTATTAGTCAAAATGATAATAAAAATTAATAGATTGATTCAATAAGTAAGTACATGTAAATAAGTAGGTAGCTCTAACCTACTTAGGACCTAGATCATTAGGTTAGTTGGTAAGTACATAGGTAGGTTAGATAGAAAGGTACCCTAGATATCTTAGCTTTAAGATGTGATGGAGTGAACATTTATGGAAAATCAATTTCAATCCATACTTAGGCAAAGGTGCAAATGCAACAATGCAAGCCATAATGCCCACTTAGGTGAGTCCTTTGAAAGTAAGGGGTTAATAATTTAAGTTGACTTGTTTGAACATGATTGTTGTAGTGAATATATGATTTATAAACTTACATGAGAATTGTTAATTTGATTTTAATGATTCACAAATATGTCATGTTATATATGTTGTTGGGTAATTTATTAAGTTTATTTGAATAATTTTCACAAATATATCATTTTTGAAACTAATTTTAAAATAAGAATAAGCAAGAAAAACACTAGTTACGCAAAATTAAAAATGCTTTTGAATGTATTTTATATTTATTAAATTTATCCAAATGTTTCCATAATTAATTATAGACGTTACTATACAAACACATGACAAACTTTCAACATTAGATTAACATCACTTTCAAATCTATCAAACTTGAGAAATTCAATTCCATATGTGCACATGGCTTGTAAGCCTACTAAGAGGTTTTTAGGGTTTTACTATTGTGGACATGTTGTGCCCATGGGCTTGTGTTCCATGATGGGCATGTATGTGTTTATGGCTTGTATGTCAATAATATAAGACGTCGGTCAAGTAACTCAATGACAATTGCAAGAACAAAAGCACACAAAGCTCTTAATAATAATAAGTGGGTGTTTTTCCATAATCCATTTGCAAGCTACCTTTACAACTATTTTCATAAAATATTGAAATTTCACCACTAGATGGTTGAAATTTTGAATAAAATATGAATAGTGCGGCTTCATCCTAAGGTTGGTTTTAGCAAAAAGATTGAAATTTTGTGACTAGATGGTTAAAATTTTGGATACAAGACCATCATTGTGGCTTCATCCTTAGTGGATTTGAGTAACTTGGTTTTGATAAAATATTGAAATTTCACTACTAGATAGTTGGAATTTTAATTACAATATTATAGTTTTTATATATCAATTTTATCATAAGGAGTAGCTCCACTGGTGGCTTGCATAATATATTTTTGCATGAAGTACAACATTTATATGCCGATTTAAATCAACATTGGGCCAATATCTTTGTAAAGGATCCAATGTTTTTTTGTGCTTGTAAAAACCACAAGAAAATGACTACTTATGATCAAACAACTATGGTGATTGGTGAAGTAGTTGATTTTAAATAGTCTCTCACCTTATATTGTCTTATTTTTCGTGCTTATGGGTGAGGATTGAAAAACAATTATACACCATTTTTCACGAGATAAACATCACTACTTAGGCCCAAATAAGAGTAGGGGTGGAGTTGGTTTAAGGAGATTCAATAGGGATGGTCTAGACAAAATATCAAAATTTCATCACTAGAAATTCAAAATTTTAGATACAATCTAGCTATGAAGGAAGGTAGTTTATTTGTTTTTTTTTGTTCATCTTGTTGAGATTTCCCAAACCATGGTGCCTCGTGCTGCACCTTTGACACCATTGGAAAGCCCTCTCAATAGGGGTGCACTAAGTTGGTTTCGTACTGTTTCAACCTATGGTGGAGAAGTTATTGAATATTGAACAATGTTTTCATTTCAAACAAAATTATAAAATTATAAAGCAAGTTGAGTGTGCTTTTAGTATTATTGGAAAGCCCTCTCACTAAGTAGGATTTTATGCAAGTATTTTGGAAATTTTTAGACCTAAAATGCATGAGAGATTAAATTTTAAGTCATTGTTTTTCATTGAAAATTCAATTCAATTAGCAATAATGGATTTGGAAGGAAAAATTAGTTGGGCAACGAGTTCACACTTGGGCCAATGCCACAGGCTACACTAGTATTATTTATTGTAGCTTCATCCTAAGTTGATCTGATATGGGTGGTTCTGGTTCTTAGTAAAAGCAGTTTTCAATAGAGACTTTCCATCTGCAAGTTTAGCATGCTTGCATTTGGTTAGCAAAGCTTAGACTCTAGACCATCCCCATCAGTGCTCAATATATGTGACCTTGCACATTAAAATTGCATGAAGAAACTTAATATATGTCGGTTTGGCTCAGGAAAATGGTTGTTCTCCTGCATATTTGGTCAAGTTGCTGAGGCAGCGAAACTGTGCACTTGCTAGAGAAGAGTGTAATAAATACGATCTGACTGCTGATCCTTGTTTTTGATTGGCCAATCATAATGACTGGTCCAGATGGTTTTGCTATGCCGTAGTTCCCACCTATTTGCAGTCCGGGTTTCAGTTTTATGGGTGACGGTACAAAAAAGTAAATAACTAAACTTGGATGTGAGAAATATTTTTGCAGGGTCACCTACTGAGTTCTGGTGGGGATGCTCTGAGATCAGTACACTATTGAATCAAAGAGATTTTTTTCCATGCAATGGTGGTAGCATGTTATGCCAAATGGCCATGCACTCCAATTGCACACGTTAGGGTTTAGGGTTAGGTCAGAGATTCCCAATTGCTACAGTTCAGTTCAATTCATTGTCAGTTTTGATCTGCTAGTTGCATGTTCTGAATACCAATGGGTCATGCATTTCCAATGGCATTTGTCAGTTTTGTGAAGCACCGAAAGCTCGGAACTATCTCTTTTCCCAGATCCTTTTTCTCAGAAAAAAGCTCCAAAAAAAGTGACAACACCCACAAGGTCTGCCTCTGAAACCAAGAGCAATCAATCTGTGAATGAAAATGAGCATCTAGGTTTTCCTGCTTGTCTATGTACTTTGTTCAAGTACTAGACTAGGGAATCGCCTGCTTTAGATCATTGAATTTTTGGAAGACAATAATGTACACAAAACTCACCAGAAAACTGATGAAGCTCACCCTCACCATCTTCGGTACATGGCAATTATGTTCAACCCTTCTTGAAGTGCAGCTCCAGAGTATCGACCCCACGGTGTCACTGGATAGTGAGTCAAACCCCTTCAATGGAAGGACACTTGAAAATCCTAGTAGAAAATTGACACCCAAAAGTTCAGCCATAAGCAAAACCCATTCATTTACTACTCTGTTGTTTCAGCTTACAAAAAAGTTGTGAAAGCCCTAAACCCTAAACCACCCAGCAACACATGAATGTCTGACTATTAAACCAAAGCATTTGCATCATTTTGAGGTGAAATTTTGTTCCACACATTGCTACAGATATTGAGAAGGAATTTTAGAGCCACCCATGATCTGGATAATTCATTGCAGCGACTGTAGTTTATAAGAAACACAAATTTCATCAAGATTCTGTTTTTTGATACTTGATGTATGAGGGTTCGAGACTAATTTTCTGTTACTTTGAGATTTTTGGTCACTTCCTCAATTTCTTGACTTGGAGTTTCTCCTGATGTTGCTGGGAAGTGAGAAGGATTGTAAACCTCAATCCAAGGATGTGGGTTTTTTGAGAATCTGATTGAAATTGGCGCAAGCTTATCGATTGTGAAAATGATCAAACTTACATGTGTCATAGTTGAGAAGAGGAAAACACTACCGGGCCAAGTCCAGCGGTAGACAACTTCTTGTGCAGCAGCATGGCCAATGAGCTTGAGCCCAGCTTTCAAGAACATCATATGCTTCCTTGTAGTCAGAAGGGTTGATACCAACCACATGATCCTCACCTCCCCCACAACCAAAATTTCATCCTTGCCTTCATCCTCTAACCTAACATATTGATATAGCAATGCTGTGTCCCACCATGATGCACAACTGATCATAATCACCCACAACACCCACATGGAGAAACCCTAATTAATCAAAATCTATGATCATAAGTTCCAACTGATCATGATGTCCCCAGCAATTTGAGAAAAATTGAACAAAATACACACGCACACACACACACATATATATAGTAGTGCACAAAACTAACCAAATTGGAGTGGAAGAGAGATGGAAGATTTTTTTACTTTGATGGCAACCTTTGGGACCTTCAATCCCATTACATAAGACCTTTGAGCAAATTGTCAGGAACGGATAGCTATGCTCTTATGGATGGGAGAATTTTTTGCAAGCATGACCAGTATCAGTCTTCACAACAATTCCTTCTTTCCCTACAACTGGAGTCTCCTCATAAATCTCACAACCCAATTTCTTGATTGCTGCTGCCAAACCCCCAGATATAATTGCAATCAAAATTACACCCTTCTTTCATAAAAGTTTGTCATGTTTTTACACACACTTTGCATCACAATTGCAAACATTGCTTGAAGAATTATGAAAGTTCAAGCCCAGGGATTTTTTCAATGTACGTACAAACAAACAAGGGTGAAAGAAAACTAGTTGTGAGATTATTAATGCACATCAATTGATCAATGCACAATCTAGATAACAAGTGGAGGCTCTGAGAAAAACTACCACCCAATTCAGGAGCTTATGATTAGTAGTACCATGTGGAAATTTTTTTTCTTAGAACTTTTCTGAAGAAAAAGAAGAAGAAGAAGAAGGGGAAAAAAAAAAGAGGTTTTGTGATATTGTGAGAAAAAATTGGAGTATGTGGAGAAGAAAAGTCAAAACATGTGGCCTGTTTGGCTCAGCAAAATGATTTTGGCCAAGCATTCATTTTTTGCACAGTTTGCTGAGGCTGGTGAAAAAAAAAATGCCCAGGAAAGCCTAACACCACGTGCCACATCTAGAAGAGTGTAATGAATATGATCTGACTGCTGCTCTCTGATGATGATTCTGATCGACCGATCATAATGATTGCTGCAAATGGTTGTTTGCCGTTAGTAGTCTCCCACCTATTTGTAATCCCAATTTTAGTTTGATGGGTGGGGTTGGGGGAGAAAAAAAAAGGTAGATGATTAAAACTTGGATGTGAGAAATATTTCAAGAGGACATTCAGGCTTCAACCTAGGCTACTATGAATTGCTTATACTTTTGGAGATTGAGATTGAGCCGCCTTGATCATTAGGGTGGATCAAAGATTCTGATCCGAGTCCTCGCACTAGAACCCACCACCAATATTTGCCCGCGGCCCATCGATTTCTTTTGATCTGCAGTAGAGCTCATGATTTGCCGGCACTACTAAGGACGATATGATCAGACGAATTATTATAATTGTCGAGGCTGCAAAATCATTCCTGAATGCTGTTGTTGCCGAATGACATGCAGCAGCCATATTGATCAATACCCCAGCTTCAAATCCTGAGCTGCAAGCAAGAAAAAGAAAAAAAAACCAGAAGCCTCGCGTCGAATGGTCTGCCGCGCAAAGCAGTATTACTATAACGATGCCGCAATCCGCGAGCAAGCTCGCACTGACCCAAATTCTTCACCCGAATTACAAGCGAAAAATTGCAACAAACAATACGCAATCTTTTGTGGGGAATGGATCGATGGAGTCCGATGATCAGCGTGCGTCGCGCCATCGTCTCCTTCACGCTGAAGCTCGCTCCGCGGACGGGAAGAGCGTGAGCGGCATGCAGCGCTGCGGCGGCCGCGAGCGCAGCGCGGCGCAAGTCCCGCCACCTGCGGCCTAGCTTTGCCACTCACCGCCAAAGAGAGACGACAACATCGGCGACCGTCGGATGGCGGGATGGTTTCTTGGTCGCAGCCGTTGGATGGCGGATGTAGCGAGCAATGTCGTAAGACATGTATGTCATTTATGGGTTTATGTATGTCATACATGACCATCTCATGTCGAATTTAGACCATTTTTTTTACACTAATTTTGGCATGATGGTTGGTTTTGAAGGTTCCATTCAACATCACACATGGATGTCAAATTGACGTTAATTTACCCATTCGACATTCATGTGGGTGTCAAATTGGCTTATTCATCTTATGTGATGTTTAGTGTCGATTGCAAATTGGCTTATTTGGGATCTAATTTGCATTGCAATGGATGAACATCGACAAGCCATTTATGGACAAGTAAGTAGGATAGTGGGATGCAATGGATGTCGAATGAACAAACAACTATAATGATTAAATGTCCATTTAAAAAATCTTTGATTGAAAATAGACTTTCAAAAATTCTATTATTTGAAGGTTTTTTTTTTTTGGCACAACTTGAGTCTAAATGTAATTTTCATTTCGATCTACATGTTACAAGTTCTATCTAAATGTATTGTTTGATTTCCTTCACCAATTTTCAATAATAGTGATGTATAAAACATTAGTTTTATAATTAGTTCTTTAAATTGTTTCCATTTGGATATTTGAACCCATAAAAACATTATCATTCAAAAGTTTTGTTGTTCAACCCAATGGGATGTGCATGTCAAAATATGTTTCAATCCCATTGAATTTGAAAATTTTCAAAGTTTTCAAAACATTTTGATTTCAACGTTGTTCAAATGTAAGTCAATTTGAACTAAATTACATTCTACAATTTTGAGACTCAAGAAATTTGGGATCAAAAGTTGTAATGAGAAATATTTTTAAGTTCAATGATGTTTGTTTTGGTGGAAAATCTTGAAATAACAAGAAACAAAAAAAGACATCATGCAAATCCAAAATGTGATATCATGTAAGGCTAGATGAAATTGATTTTTTAAAAAATATAAAATAAATTTGAATTTGCCACCCAAAAAGATTAAACATGCAACCAAAAATTTTAAATGGTAAAAATGTTTGCATTATCATGTATCATATTTCTAATTCTACACTTTATATATTTGGTGACATGTTATATATTTGATTGCACATAAAGTATTTTCAATTACAACAATGATTAATTGAAAGGAATTAAGGGGGAAAAAATGAGAAGGTGAAGCTCATTAATTTGTCCAAATTTGGTAATAATCTGTGTTTCAATCACCATTTAAGCTTAGTGTATTTTTTTCATTGTTTTTTCACACCTTTTATGACCAAACAAGGGATACTAGTGTTGTGTTTTCCTTATTTTGAACATATTTTTAATGTGTAAGTATTTTATAAAACAAACATCATTATTTTTTGTGAGATATAAATTAATGGGATTTTTTCATAAAAAAATTTAAGGATTTAGTGGCATGATGTAAAGGCATATTCTTGAATCTAGGTTTTTAACAACCAATAAAACATGAAGATATTTATTTAAAGAATTCAGTTCTAGAGATTTTCCCTTCCTTTTAGCTTTCAACTAGTTTATAAGGGATTTATTCAAGTTGTGATATTTTCAAAGTTCCATTTAATTGTCCTTCAAGAAATCTAAGAACAATCATTTAAAATTTTATATTTTGTTATTATTTTATATTCATTCAAGTTTTCCTTAAATCTAATTTAGTAAAACCCACCCATGCATATTCACATGCACTACCCTAACCAGCTCAACCATATTAAAACGATGATGGGTGCAAACATGATAATAGGAATTAAACTTGCTTGCTTAGGTGATTGTTTATTTTGACAATTTTGTGAATATTTTATTTGAAAGTTGAAAATATAATTTTTTATTTTAAAATATTAAAATATATTATTATGTAAATATATGTTAAAGGAACATATCACAAAATATGTCATATTTAAAAAATCTCCTCAAAAATAAAAGTTTGTACAATATTTTTGAATATTTTATTTTCATTATATTCATTCCAAATCACACCACATGTTTTCATAGCATATTAAAAACATTTTTATGAATGCTTTTGAACAACTTGAAACATTTGTACAAATTTTGACACCAAAAACATAAAATTAGGCATTGATTACAATTTTTTTCCCTCATATTAGTGTGATTGCTCAAAGGATCTATCAATGTTTCATGTTCATGTTTTTGCAATGTTGCTCGTCATTAATGTGTTGCACAATTGAAATCTACACCTTGAAGCTCATCATTGAATTAAATAGTTTGAGGTTCAATTTGTTTAAGCTCCAATAGTCCACCTTGTCAATTTAGGTCTTGGCGATTATCATATTTATGCACTTGAATGTACAAAGCTCGTGAAAGGAATCAAACATGAGTTTCTTAATGAGTTTCTTAGGTTGCAAACAACAAATTGATTCAAAAGCATATCACAAAGTTTGAAAGTCATGAATGTGAAACAAAATGCATGGTAATTACAATGCATAACTAAATATTAAACCCTAGACAAATGTTGTGGAGAAGGAGATACATCTTATTATGTCTCATCAACTTGTCAATCACATTCATTTCACTTGCTTGAAATTGGTATATCTAAATGGATTCCTCCTATTGAACTTGATAATGTTGGCAATAAACCTTCACAAAAAAGTCATTATCTTTTCATGCTTATTTTATAATTATATATTTTTTCTTATATTGATTGAAAGTATTGAATTGAACAAGGTAAATGAAAGTGATTGTTGTTGCAATTCTTCTATTTAGAAGTTAGTTAAAAATTCTAAGCTCACATTACATTTTCAAGTTTTTCTAATATATAGTAAACCAAAGTGTGGTGATTGTTATAAGGTTGATTCGTTGGATTCATATTCAACCCTAGATGGATATGCAACACCCAATTTTCAAACACAATGAAAAATGGCATGCACTCTAGCTCCATAGCAAATGCAATCCCCCGTGGATGAAAGGAAAGGTGGCAACAAAAGCATCAAGAACTATATAACCAAACACCAACGAAATGTAAGGCTTGCAAGATGTGGACAATATATAATACATATGTCTAACCGAAAATATATTTGAATATATATATACATAAGAATTAAAAACTCAATACATGCCAACAAGCAATTGAAAAGAGAATACATGTGACCCAAAATAGGTATAGAATTTGCAACCACAAGCATTAATTAATGACTACAAACACAAAATATCATTAAAAAATAAATCATTGTACAATGAATGACACAAACCACATGTGTTTGAAAATATAATACACACAATCAAAAAAAGATTATGCATGACCAAAAATATAGCATTTAACTAAAAGTATCATACCTATGACAACAAGTAAATAAATGTGATTAAAATTATAATGACTATAACTAAGAATATAATACATGACATCCAACATGTGCAACTAAAAAATATAATAAATGTCATCAAACATAGAAAATGTGGGACTAAATATGTAATACAATACATGTGAACAAAAAAAAAATCTAATTTGTGATTTTGGTTGCACGTTCAATATTTTTGGGTGCTTGATTCAAATTTATTTTTAGTGAACAACACCAAGACCTTACATGTAGTTTGAAAATAAACTACATTCGATTGAAAGTATAATACATGTGCAATCAAAAGACATTACATGCAACCAAAAATATGAAAAAAATAAATAAAATTTTGTTACTAAAATTATGATAGTTAAAATATAATGCATTTCAACATACAAAATGTATCATAATTTTTTTTTGTATCACACATTTTGTTCAAAAAATATTTGTCAAGGATTGAATACACAAGAAGGCTTTTGACATGTAGAGGAACACTTACTATCCAACACCATCTAAATTTACCTAGTGTTGTGCATGTATTTGATATTGTTAATAACCACCCAATTCTAGTTTTTCAAGATTTTGAAGTCATTGAATCACCAATTCTTGTTTTTCTCAAGGAAAACAAAAATTAGAATAACAAAAACCTCTCATTTCAATCATTTCAAAACTCAAAGAACTTGTAATTTTCAAGAAAGAACTATGGATTTTTGTGCAGGTTCTTTCACTATTATTTTTTAAAGAAACCATATGGAACACAATTGGGAACATCAAAATTCGAAAAAAAAAACCCCCAAAATAGTTGCCTTTGAAAATCATCCATGGCACCCCCAAGCCTCATCTACAAGGAGGAAGAGATGGGCCTTGTTGGTTTGATCCTAAGGTATATTCTAAGACTACATTGAAGAAACACTTGATAGAATTTTCTAGAATGCAATAAGGATTTTGTAGGTAAGTACTACATACATATCACACAACATGAACAAATCTTTAGTTTTTAACACTCTATGTACCTCAAAAACATGCATTTGTGGAGACAAATCTCAAGCTCCAAAGAATGAATGATGTGCAAAATGAAAATTTCAATATAAAGAATGAAATATAAAATGAAATTTGTTAAACCCAATTGTGAGACAAATCATACTAGTCTTTTTATTGCAATTTTGTGGTGGCATTTTAAATGGTCTCTCTCTAACTTTTTATATTGTGCAATTTTCATGGTTTTAGGGGTGGGGTTAGGGAAACAATTAACACTAATTATGTTGGATATGATAATTATTGGTAGAGGCTTAAATATGGGGGTTGTGGGTGAAGATGATGTTTTAAACTTGCAACTTCAAAGGAGAAAAATTTCAAATGAATTGCAACATACCCAAAAAGACCCTTTCAAAACTCACACATCTTTGAGAGACAAATGTAACACCTAAACTTCAATTAGGTATCATGAACATCAGCAATTTAGTTGTGTTACAATGATCTCATATGGATGAGAATTGGGTTTGGTTTATGCACATGATCACATGATGAAATTAGATCTAATGGTCCTATCGGCAATGATCTCATATGGATGAGAATTGGGTTTGGCTTATGCACATGATCACTTAATGAAATTAGATCTAATGGTCCTATCGGCGTTGATGGCCATGAAAGTAGCCTCCATTGGCCTTACATCCCTGTAATATCTCTCTGCTGCCGCCTGTAACCAACTAAAAAAACCATTTCAGACAAAAAAAATTCATCCAATTTTGATGCCATTTGTCAAACTGAGAAATTGGATGAGAAATTTAATCGGATGCATGATCAGTCCTAAATGAAGAGCATCATCATCACATGATCCTAATGGAAGGTTGATGAAGAGCATCATCATCACATGATCCTAATGGAAGGTTGATGAAGAGCATCATCATCATCACATGATCCTTATGGAAGGTTGATGAAGAGCATCATCATCATTACATATGTTGATAACCAAAATTGACAATCTTTAATGACATGCAAATTCCATGCATTATTAGCAAAGAAAGGTTAAGAAAATTTTGAAGTAGGTCCTTTTTTTTTTTTTTGGTGTCAAAGTGTTGAAGGAGAGAAAGCTTTACCCATCCAGTGAAAGATGATTGACCATCTTTGCCTTGAGTGAAAAAACCTCTGGTCCCTCTTGGTCCCTATAATCCGTCCTCCCCAAACTCAAAACCAAAAGTTAACAAAAGCAAAAACAATCTAGATTTGTGGGATTGATGGTAAAGAATTTTCGCTACAACACATGCCACAACCCACACAACATACAACATACAAGGTCCACATTGTTGTGCAAAAGAGATTTAACGAAAAAGAAAGGAAGTTAGTTACAATACTAAGTTCTATAGAGCTCAAGAAACACAACTCAATTGTTTTGCTTGTAAACATGAAGTGAATTGAGATCAAGATCTAAAGGAGAATTTTCTTAGTGTATTCGGAGAGCACCTTATATTCCCCATGAAAACCCCTCCTAGAAAAGAGACGAGATGTTATGCATACTCCTTAAAAGAATGGAAGGGAAAAATTATGCCTACTTGTAGGTGTAAGACTCCTTTCACTCTTAAGGAGCAAGGCGTAAGAACCCTTCTTCTTCCTCTTACACCTTATGATTTACAAACGTTTAGGTTCATGACAAAGTTTGCCTTGTGCTTTACAATGGGTAAGAGACATTCTCAAGCTTTGGGAAGTAACATGGTGAGTGAATTGATTTACATAATGAACTTCATTTCGTATGTCATCTTCAGTAACCCTTTTGGGTTTTGTTTCCACAAGAGTTGGTTTTGGAGCTGGAGGATATGGGTTGTCTAAATTCACATTCTCTGGGTGAAAGATCTGATACATCCAAACAAAAAGAATTAAGTTGCAAACTTGCATCAAGTGAAAAAAATTGCATCAGGTTCAATATAGAGCAATAATCCCATCATGAAACCTCTTCTATCCAGCAAGGAGAAGTTGGAGGATTTTCAACTGTTCTCTGAATGTGAAACTTTTACAACCATTTTTTGTTGCAAATTTTTACACCAACCAAAGATTCCAACCAAGAAAAGGCCCACCGTGTAAGGGTACTTCTCAGGGATTTGTTTTTTGGAGACGGGCTTGATGTGGGCAATGTGACCACATTCCACTTGATCCTTTTGCTGCTGCCAATTGTGCTCATCAAGAACTCGCCTCCTCTCTTGATCTGCTCTATCTTGCACTTCCTTTTCTTTCCTCTGAATTGATCCAGACAGAAGCACACAGAAATCATCAGCTCTAGACCCAACAACAGATAATCAATCCATCAAGGTGCGGGGTGGTAGATTAAATCATTTTCTTGACCACATTATTATAAAACATAATCTTCCAGTGATGATCATCCGTTGGTACTAGTGACCAAAATGTGTATGTTGATCAACACCTATTTTTCTTAAAACCATTGAATCTATCGTCGCTGCAGACCTTAATGTCATGGAATGGTGAAGCCCCTGCCCATTATTATGTTGGGTAAGGCACCAGGCGAGCCCAGCGGGGTGAGCTAGGTGATCACGCACGTGTGACACCTTACCCAACATAATTGATAGGGGGCTTCACCATTCCGTAGTGTAATGGAAGAGCAAGAAAAGAGCAACCCATGTGACATTTGTGATTGATACTGAAATAGGAAAAACTTGTAGATGCATTATTAATTGAGTGGGGTGGTGTGGTCAGAAATTTCTCTTCACCTCTCCATACTCTTCTACTGCCATCTCTTCTTTCTTGGCATCAAATCCACCTTCAGGAATCTTCAAGTTCCAATGCAGGAGAGATAAATAGATCAAACATGGGATCACAAATTGCAAACGCAGGTTCAAAACTGAAGTAAATATCATACTTGTTTTCAACCCCCAACTTAAAATTCAGTGAGATTGCAAGCTCCATATTAATCTTGTCAGGAACAAGTTTCGCAAAATCTTGTCATAATCTTGTCAGCTACAAAAAGTTTGCGAATGCCCATCAATTGAATTATTGTATCTAGAAAATGGAAATTGCCACCTTGTCATGCAAGAAAACCATGTCATTGTATGCAGTTTGGTAGATGGCACGCTCGTGAAAACCAGCTCTGTACCTAATGTAAGGATCATTCAGATCCATACGCATAACCTCCATATCAAATTCCTCGGGAACTTTGATCCTTGTAAACTCAATGCTGGAACAACCAAAAACCCAAACCCATCCACAACCCATCACCCCCCAACAAAATTGACCGAAATTTCAGCAAGCCAAATTTCAAGACAGATAATCCAGTATGTTTATATATACAAAGTCAAGATGCAGTCTCACTGGAATTGAATTTTTCTCAATTTCAAATTCTGTGTTGGTGAAAGTTTAGCATCCAAGAGAAAAATTACATTTTTTGATCTTTCTTCACATGAGTCCAAGTGGTTTTGAAATCCCAAAACAACACGGACCCACATGTTAAAAACCCATGACACACATGGAGAAAAAAGTGAGCAATTTAATGGAGCTCAGCAAATCCGGGACTTTACAAATTTTGGTGGGAAAAAAAGTTCAATGAGACTACTTGCTTGTTAATAGTGATATCAGTTTTGTAAGGGTAAACATTCCTCTTTGCTCTTGATGGGTGTCTGAACCACCCTCCTCCTTCTTTCGGTTTACTATAATCTTTTGCTTCAGGTTTCTTGTACTGAAACAACAATCACAACAACAACAACAACAACAACAATAAAAGCAAGCTATACATATGTATATACATGTGTAGATTTGGTGTAGAATATTCTTAGAAACCTGAAGCTACTGAATTTATGATGGCCATGACAAGGATGAAATAGCACAACATCCCACAACAATTTTGTTGGATCTGGAATGGGATCTAAAAAACATGTTTTCTGAAATTGGGTACCGTGCTATATTGTTTGAAGAGGTATTAAGATTGAATTTCATTTCATGTTTTGCTCAAAGAATGACTGTTTGGGTGCGCCCTCATTTCCAACTCAAGAATTTACATTAAACACAGAAGAAAACTGATTTTTAAAGCTGGAAATTTTTGTTTTTTGTCATTTTGTTTGTTGCAAAATTTTAAACCTCGGTGTTTAATAATAGTAATAATAGGATTAGAGGAGTTGTTTGAGCTGTGGGAAGATAGAGATTAGTACTAGAGTTTGTACATTGCAAGTGTATAGAGTCTCCCATCGGGCTGCTCCAATCTCTCTGGGCTCAGCTGGAATGGGCTTGCAAATTTTGAATGTCATAATTCTTATTGGAAGATTTAATAATTCACAGCAAACTGATTTTTCGTTCATGGAGATGCACAAGTTTACATTTAGGTCCCCAAATTAGTAAATTTAGCCTTAATCTCAGCTTCTTTAGTGTAATCTCGTGCACATCAAATTTCAGTTTTTGGAGTGAAAGGAAATTTTTATCTATTATTCAATTTGTCACCCAAATTCCTCGATGAACAACAACAACAACTACATGGGTTGTTGGCTCTATTAAACCACTAATTCCAAACTTGGATCTAAAAACTCGAAAACATACATGATTAAACACTAGACTAATTTTATTCATTCAAAATGATCCATTGATCAAAGAAATGTGAAACCAAAAAAAATGCCACTCTTAACAAAAGTTCATTCTTGTTGTTTCAAGAAAAAATTTCCACACATTGTAATTAATAATACCCATCATCAGCATGTTCCATTGAAAACATGTGTACATTATAAATACCATCATCGATCCACAAATCACGTGTTGCAAGTGAAAACCACAAGCACACTAAAGAGATAATTTTGTAAGAGATTGTTGAATTCAAGATGATGATTTACCTCAAAAAGAGCACACGCACGCACACACACACATATATATATCAAAATATTTTACATTTGAGTGTTCCCCAAGTGTGTGTCTTTTTGTGGAGAGATTGCATAAATCAATCTTTGAATAAATTGAGCATTCTTTAGTGAGAGATCAATAGAGAGTCACTTGAGATATAGGAGAGGTGTGATGGGATGTCTTTCCATAAGAGTGGTTTTGTACACACAAACACTAGCTTAAGGCAAAATGGTTGTTAACACAAAAGTAGTTTTGGGAGGGAATGAAATTAGCTACCAAAAAACATGGGGAAACCAAGAGAGAAGAAGAAACAGTTTCTTTAGTTAGAGTAGAGAATGTATGGGTTTTTCCCCTTTTCCATTTGAATGGAAAATATTGAATCACATTTCATGTAATTTAATTCAATTAATTTAATTTAATTCAAATACATTGATTGAAATTAGAATTTTGTTCAATTGAATTGAATTGAATTTCAACTAAATTCAATTCAATTAAACTAGATTAAAACTCAATTGAATTAAATTCAAATTCAATTGAAAAAAAAGGGATGCAAATTGGTGGAGAAGGTATTGAAAATCTACATGTGAAAATGAATGTTAGAAAAATAAAACTTAAAAATAATACAAATCTAAAAAGACACATTTTCCATGGCTCTTCACTTTGGAATGGGATTAATAGATTCCAAGTTAGAATTTGGTATGATTACATACTATGGGACCTTATAGGCATCCTACGTAAACCAACTCCATTGGACCATTGTCACTAGAATTACTAGAATTTTTTTAGTAATTGCATCCCTATTTTTTTGTTTGTGTTTTTTTTATAAAAATTACACATCTATTTGTTTTCACTTTCAAATTTCAATTGAATGGTAGGTAGCATCAACTAAATCACAAAAAATGGAGGAGAAAAGCACATGCACTCACACACATGTAAATAATAATAGTAATATCATTTGTGGTTTTTTTTTTTTTTAATTTGATATCAAAATTTTTGCAAAAATTTCCAAAAAATTAGCAAATTTATTTGGATTTACACTAAGAAAAAAATCCCAAAAAATACCAATTATTTGTCCAAAAAATTACAAATTTGATTGAAAAAAACCCACTAAGATTCATGTCGCTCCCACCTCCGACCCGTTTTTCTCTCTTGTAAAATAGACTTAGAAGGATAGGCAAGCTAGTTGTAAAAGTATATCACAATTGGAATATCTAGGGGAAAATATATTATTGGATCAAATTGTGACAAACCGGCACCATAGCGATAACATATTGATATATAACAAGTCAACATGGTATAGCCAATATGTAACAAATGGACTAGTGAATGAAGCTAGTGCATACCGATTTAAGCACATTGCATTCGACTTCGCATGCTAACAACCAACCAAGCCAATATGTTAGCAAATGTTTCCAACATTCAATTATAATTTATTAAAATTGGTTAAAAAATGTATTCATTAAAACACATTATAATAATGATTAAAGAAAAAATTATAAAGGTTCGTAGTTTTGAAGTCCATACAAGTGAACTACCATTTTGTAATGTTTTCTTGGTAATGAAAGGTGACAATACTTTGCACGTGAATATATGTTGTGATCTTGGTGTGTAATCGAAGCAGGGAAATCTAAGTAGTTTCATAATAACACTTTGGGTGTTTTGTGCTTACATTTGTGGCATGGGAGAGACGAAAAAGGTTGTATTTTCATGATGCAACATGCTGGAGGATGCAATCATCCCTTGGAAATCGAAGGTAAAAAGATGTTAAACAAATGGTAGTTTTATCTTAACTATATTTTAACAAAAATGGGCAAATGATAAAAAATCTTTACATATAATTAATAGGTACAATAACTTGAATGGAAAATAACATAGTAGAATTTCATGATGATATATGAGTAATTGTAATACAGTTGAGAGGGGATATGGCTTTGGCCATTGGGTACCTAGTGCTTAAATGTAAGTAGCAAGAACCCAACAATTAATTATTTCAAAAAAAAAATTAACTGGTAAAAATGAATATCTAATGTTTGGTGACCATGAAATGTGGAATATGTTATGTCATTTTTCCTTGAAGAAATGGGATGGGTGGAAATATATGAATATGACTAGGGATTTTGTAATTTACACATTTCAATAGAAGTGCACCCAAATGAAAATGACTTTGATGATAGGTATAAAATGGGAGCAAATTGGATTAGTTGAAAAAAAATCCATCTATAGAGGCATTAACCTTTGAAGGAACAATACATATGTTGAACTATTTGAATTTGTTCACTCGATTCAAAATTAATATAGCCAAATAATTGGTCAAAGGGGGGAGACATTAGACAATTAATAACAAAATATCTAGTAATATAATTTTTTCAAAAAAAAAGGATCAATTTCAATGAGTTTTTGGATTGGATCAAAAACATTCTTCCAAGAGAAGAAGTACATGAAGATCAAACTTATGTAAAGGAATCTCAATTTAACAAGCAAAAAAGTTCAAGCTTGTGTAAATATTTAAAAAGGAATCTCAATTTAACAAGCAAAAAAGTTGATCAAGTAGAACTATCATTTTGGTGAAATTGGCTTGATTACCATAATGTTCCAAAATTTTGTTTTGGGTTTTGATTATTTTGAATCATGGTTCAAGAAATTACCATTCCATTTGCAAGAAAAAAATCTAAAAAACTTTCATAATTGAACTTTCAATGGATTTTGAACAATGGATAGTTGGTAAGTATACAATGTCATTGTCATGTGAACATGTGAATGTGAGCTTCACTTTTGTGAACATAAGAAAATATTTTTGAAATATTATTGCCACTTGGATGAAATATTATTGCCACATCAATAGAATATTCCATCCACATGGACAAAATAATCTTCTAACTTTGTTTGTGGATAAAGGTAAGAGGATATGATTGGACTTCCCAATAGAATGTTTTGTTATGTTAGTCAATAATTAATTCGTATACTAAATTTGTATACTGATTTTTCATAAACATGAGAAATGATTCATGACAACCAAAACTATGAATGAACATCACTTCAAGCCTTTACAAAAGTGAAATCAATTTTTATAGCTTTAGACTGATATCATCATTTTCAATGTTACATTCCAAACTCCTTTTCACTATTTTTCATGCAAGTTTTGATGTCATTTTGAATTATTCCTTTTACTAATGTAAAACATTGTGAGAAATATTGTCCATTGAAACCACACTACTATGCAATTAAAGCTGCAAAGAATTAATATACAATACACTACAATTAAACATAAACATATGGGCAATTCATAAATAAAATGTTATGGCAAAAAAGTAAAGAGTTATAGTATGTTGCAACTTAGTTTCAAATGTCACCCTTATATGATGTAATGTACACATCATACATATGGACGTAATAAATTATGTTTGAAGTTTTGGCAAGCTGCATTTTAGTTGCATGTGGCAACTACATTTTAAATAGTGTAAATGTAACATCCAATCAATAATTACAATGTTAACATAGATGATCATGCCACTTGTACACATTTATGTCAAAGGTAGAAAATTATCTTATGTTGGTTAAACACCATGGGTGTTATGAAACAATAGTACCATCACTGGATGGTAATTATTGTTAAATGACAAAACAATTTGAAGAGAATTTTAGAGTGAAAGTGTTTTCTGATGGTGGTATTGTCAATACAATGACCTACCTTCATGGGGAAGAATAATCAAAAGTTAATTCTAGGAAAAAATATAATAAAAATGATATTAATTTTTAAAAAATATCTTAGTATAGTTTACTTAGAAAGGTATCCTAATAATTATTTAGTTAAATGGTAAATATCTTATTTACCATCTTCTATTTACGAAAAGTGAAACCATTTAGGTTAATTAGTCTAAACAGGTAAGGGTTGGATGGATTTCCCTTACCTAGGATGTGTGGAAGGAATTAGGTTAAGGAAATCTAGCAGGATAAATAAATCTAAAAGTATAAAGACTCCACCTTTGCGTGGTGAATATCCTTATTAAGTTCCTTACATATCTCTTGAGGGGACAAAAGGAAGAGATGGTATTAAATATTATATTACAGATGGTATTCGAGATTATAGTTTCTGGGATATCCTTCCCTTCGGAAGTATCATGTTTGTGGCATTTGAAATAGAGTTGGAAAGTATGGAAATATTTTGTACTTTGATTCTTGCAATGGAAAATGGTTGAAAATATATCCTATTGGTTTTATTTTGTTATATTTAAATAGTGGGGGGAGGTAGCACACATTAAAATTGCATATTGTTTTGTTATGTTTTATGTAATAATTTTTTGTTTATTTTACAAGAGTAATATGATATTCTCTATTTTTTTAATTTCTAAAATAGAAAATACCTTTTGCCATAAGGCAGTAGCTGCCATAAGAAGGCAACAACAAGGAAATAAACATGAGATTTGAGGTCTACAAGGAAGGTAACATTGTTGTAGATGGTAGGTAGCAACCACAAAAGGTTTGTAGGTGTTATAGATGGTAGGTAAAAATCACAAGAGGTTTACAAAGGGGTTGTGGATTTTCTTTCAAGTCTATAGATAACAATAGGTGCAAGACAATAATTGTTGTAAAGTGGAAACTATTACATGACAATAGCTATTGCAAGACAATGGTTATTATAGGACGATAGCTATTGCAAAATGATAAGCATACAATAAACAAATTTTACTCTCACATGTTTTCATATTTTTTCTTATTCCTTTTTTTGTTCGACAACCTTTTTCCTTGATGGTAACTAGGTTGCCCAATTCCACAATTTAACATTTTCCACCACCCATTATATAAGACATTTGCAACCAATTGCCAACTATGATGCTCATTGACACGATTAATTATACCATTATGTTATCACTATGTTGGCACTATAAAAATATAATTAGTCCACTATTTTGTGTCTATCATTTAACTATTAATTATTCAATAACTAAACAAATTACTATTTATAATGATTTTTCTCAATATTTTATTAACTATTGAATATTAATTTAATATTTAATAGTTAGTTTGAATTAATTATTTGAAATTCAGATATTTAATAAATATTTTTTACATTAAGATAATAACTAATTATTTGAATTAAAATGAATCATTCAAGAAACTAATTCATATGACTACTTTAGATAATTAATTATTGATAATTAATTCACATATATAATTATTAAATAATTATTTATTAATTTTATAATTTACAAAATTGAAAAAGTATATAAAGAATGTGGGATTTTTTTTTTATGCAACCCAATTTGCAATTAATGTGCAACTAAAATTTTTAACCAATATGTTTTGTCTTTGAATTTCATTTCACAAACTATATAAAAAAATGTGTCTTTTATTGATTATTCAAATTAAAATACATATGCCAATTTGGGATGAATTCAAAAAAAATTAACTCTAAAAACGAAACATAAAATAAAAGTATTTACATGGCCACTTTTTAACTCACCTACTTTTCTGCCTTCTTACCTAACTACCTAAGTAGGTAAATAGGTATGTAGCTTAAATATATAAATATTTCCTACCTACATAGTTTTACCTACTTATTCAATGAAAAGTAATGTTAGCATGATGTTATTATAGTTACAAACTGGTTGCATTAAAGTTGCATAATAATTATTCTTACATAATTGTAATTGAATCGTCTAAATTACATATGTATATGATTTCGCATATAGTGAATTGCATTTGTTGGCACTCATGGAACTTGTTCAATAACACCCACATTCGTATAAATATGTTGAGTTGCAATGAGTTGCAAATAGTCGTTGTAACTCAAAAACCTAGTTGCAAAGCCAATTGCAAATCACTCCAATTTTTCATAATGGAAATCATAAAATAAACCAACAAGTGACAAACTTCATCATCATTCCAAGTTGGGAAATGAATAAAAATTTCAAACTTTCCACAAAATATAACATGGTGCAATACATAATAAATGTGTTTGCAAGGTACCTACTACCTTCACCAACCCAATGAACTTGAAATCATTGTAAAAAAATTCAAGCAAATGCAAGCTATGAAGTTTCTAATTGTAACTTCATGATATTTTTTATTTAAAAATTTTCCAAATGAAATCTTGTAAATTCGTCCATATCCAAGATCAAGAACCTCCAATGGTGGGTTAACAATTGCTTCAAGGAGTTGACCAGTCTCCCACCAATTATAGTTCATATTTGACATCTTAAATGGCATAATCAGAATGTAAGTTATTATGAAGACTAAGGTTGAATTTGGGGGAAAATAGTGAGTAAAAAAACATGAGTCAAAGCTAAATGTCCAAATTTAGTACAACCTTTGAAAATTTTGTTGGATATTAATTAGAATAAAATTTATTCACTACCAAAACAAAAAATGGTATGGTTTAGGATATGAAAATGGTAATTTAATAATAAAAAATTAAAGCACTCACAAAAAAAATGGAGTTTGGAGTTATTATTTAATTGTAAGATTAGATATTACTTGATTAAATTTAATATTAATTAATTATGTTAATTTAATGTAGTAGTTAATTTAGTTGCGAATTAATTCCAGTGTGAACAACAAGTTCAATTTTTTTGTGTTTGGGATATAATCCATTGTTGTGTGATGTCAAATCACTTTTGATGATTTGAGATTTTAGGACATTATGTGTTTTTGCTTTGTAGTTTTTCAACATTTTTATAATTTTTCATTTGCACATCTTTTGTGGTTTCATATTTTTCTATGTTCTAAACTTGAATTCTTGCATTCTGTTGTTTACAAGTGAGTTTTTTTAGATCACCAAAATTGGGATTTGGCTGTGTTATGTGACAATTAGGTTTGGTTTTATTTTGCACATTGATTATGGTTGAGATTTAGGTTGGGATTTGTGTTTTAAAAAAAGGAGGAGGAGAGGAAAAAATGAAAAAAAAAGAGAAAAAAATGAAGGGGGAAGAAATGCAACTCAATTGTGCGAGGACAAAAAGGAGAAGAAAAGGAAAGGAAGGGGCAACGATGGCCCAAGTGTGGAACTTCACGGCGCCATTAGGGTGAACTCCAAGCTTTTTTGAACTTCCCCCAAACTTGCCAAGTTTGGCAAGGTGGGAGGTTCATGAGGCCCAAAGGAAGTTTGGGATAAAAGGGTTTTGGGGGTCCAATTTGGGCATCCCTTTCTATTTTTCATTTTTTTTTTGAACCTAAGGCACATGTTTGGTACTAATTTAAACCTGAAAAAAAATTATTTTTAGTTTAAAATTTTTCATCTATGTGGAGGCCTTTTCATCCATAATCTAGTTGTAAAACTTTTCATCCCATTTTTTAATCCAACCTATAGTCAAATAGTAAGGTAGTGATCGTGCATGGGTGGGCTAATTAGTGAACACCTACCTATTATCGAAAGTCGCACACATTTCTACTTACTACTTGACAAATTTTGTGTAATTTGACCTTTATGATCGAACAACAATTTGTTTTTTAATTAATCTTGAAATTAACTTTGGAATTAATTTTGATTTTTTTCAAAAACTCATAACTTTTGCATATAGAGTTGGATTCAAGTAATTTTTACATCTTTGACTTTTTGGTGAGAGGGGCTTTGTGGGAAAAACTTGCAAAAAAATTTAGAGACCAAAAGTTGGGGAGTTTAAAGGCCATTTCAATTTTGGGATTTATTTCACATTAAATCTCAAAAATGTGTATTTCTTACATTTGAAAATGGATTCAAGTGTGGTATTTTTAAACATAATTTATGTGTAGGAGGCCATGTGTGTGTGTGGAGTTTCAGTGTGTTTAAAATCAGAAAATTGTGAAATTATCCACAAGTGGAAAAAGTGTTGCACCATCAACAAATTTCCAATTTGAATTCCTTTTGTAATTTTCGTGTGAAAATTATAATAAGTGGGGGTTGTGTTATATGAAAATTACCTCATTTTTGTGACATTACCTTTGTTCTTATTTTTATGTTAGTTGGGTTATAGATTACCTAAACATAGAAATTAAGGTTTAATGAAAGTTATATTTTTATTTATGTGATGTCAAATTCAGTGTTATTGGGGTGAGATGAGAATAATGACTGAAAAACCATCAAAAATTTATTTTAAAGTTACACAAAAAATTCTAAAATTTTCATCTTAAATTAAATAATGATTGAAAAACCATCAAAAATTATTTTAAAGTTACACAAAAAAATTATGCATAAGTGTTTTAATGTTCCTTCCACCAAATTATTATAATCCTTTCTTTTACATCTCATCAACAACGATTGGGGTGAATCTAATGTAATGAAATCAAAATTTATATGATTAGGATAAAAAACTGTTTTTGAATATTTCTTCATGAAAATTAATGGTTTTGTTCATTCAAGTTTTAAAATAAAAAATGATGGTTCATGAGTTTTGTTTTTTCTCTTATGAAATTGAATCTAGAATTGCAATTTTTGTGTGAAATGGGTGTAAATATTACATCATTTAATGTTTGATGTTTAATTTCATATTGCGAATCACATTCCATTTGAGGCTACGTGCATTTTTCGTAAAACACTAGCACTTTTTTTCCTTTGTATTTCAGGTTGTACCCCAACTTGAATCTATTATGTTTGATTTTTTAAAATGTACTTCAAACTTAAAATCTATCTTCGTTTTAATGGATCTTTCAAAATCTTGAAATTTTTACTACAGCCTATATTTGGCCTTCCACATTTTGAAAGATTCAATTTTATGATTTGTCATTTCAAAAAACAAATAATTTTTTTTTATTGTTTTAGGCACAAGAAGGTCCTTGTATGGGGGGTTTTTTGGATTTTTGACCTCCTTTAGCCTATTAGCCTCGAGAATCTCAAATTTGGAAAACCTTCATAGCAGGACCCTTTTTTATACAAAAAAATATTTTGACATAAGTTTTTGATTTTTTTTGAAAAATGAATTATCCCTACATCATTCAATGATTATTGTAATTTTTTTTGAATGTATTTTGTTTTTAAATAATTTTATTTTTGGTTTTCATGAATATCATGCCATATTGAAGGGTAGGTTATATTAATATTACATATTTCTAATTTAAAAAATAGTTTAAGGTTGACATTTGGAATTTATTATAATACATAATATAAGATAAAATAATTCCTTAAAAAAAGCTTTTAGTTTGAATTAAAATTTAAACTTATAAATTATATATATGTATATATATCAAGAATAAAAAATTATTTGGGAAAATTAAAAAATAATGTAAGAAAATAATAATTGAAGATTATAATTGAAAAAAAATTGTTTTTGTGAATTTCATAAAATTCATACAAGAATCCTTTCAAAATTATACCAAAAACCAACTTAACATACTTTTCAATATGAATATGGATATAAATATTCAATTAAGTAAAATCAATTTCCAATTGGATCATTAATGTTCATTATAATGTGGATAATTTTTTGTTTGACACGAGAGCATATTTATTGAAATATTAAATTTAAATGATATGAAAAAATAATACATCACATTTGTCTCATAGTTGAAATGAAAATAAATATCCTTCTCATATTATTACAATAATATTAATTTATTATTCAATTAGTCATAAGACGGACCATACATTGTACACAAGGTTTAACATTTAATTACCTCACATTTAACTCAAATGATGTGACAAAAACATGGTTTAACATCACAAGATTATTTTAAAATCATTTGAAAGAACATTTGTAGTTATTTTTTCCGTTGTTAAATAAGAACTTCCAAGTAGATTGTCTTGTTAAAAAAAAATCGTCATCATATCAAATGCACAATATGAATTAACAATTCTTCTTTTATGTTTTATTGTAATGATACAATTTCACACATATTCAACGCACGTATCAAATTGTGAAGTCATCTGTGAAGTTGAACTGATGATCTGAAACAGCCCAACAGTAGCTTGTACTGAAAGATCTGCTGTGGTAGTAGTAGTAGTCAAATCATAAAGCAAAAACTATCTCAAGGTTGGACCAAAACAGAAGAAAAATCAAAACTTTGCAAAACTTCTCAGCATGCGTGGCATTGTGTGTAGCTGACAAAAAAGTTGCTTCAAAAGGGGAGTCCCAAATGCATGGAACAGGAGAAGGCCTCAAAAATAGGAGAAACCCATCTCTCTTATGATCGTGGTTTCTCCTTTTTCTCCTTGAACAAGGCCAGAAGTGACACACCTGATACCTTCACCACCTTGAAACGCACTCCAGGAATGTCTCCAACCGCATGACCCTTCCGCCCAAAGCCAGCGATCAAAACCTCATCCTGCACAATGAAAATAGAACAAATAAGCTGTGAGCTCACTACACACATTTTTCCGATCAGAATCTCAAACAGCTAGCTGTCTGTTATTCAAACTTATGCAATAGGCCTTGGAGACACCTTCAGATTGAGAACCACATCCAAGTAGTACAGGGCATGCAACACTAGAATAACCTCCAACAATGAGCCCGAGAGTAGTTTGCATGATTGAAGGATGCCCAGCTTGACAAATCTCAAGTGATAACCCCAGGTGTCATGCATATTCCTCCAGCATAGCATATATAGTGAAGTGCAGATACTTAGAGCAGTGCCATCATCTAAAGAGGGCTGGAGATCTTCCAGGTAAGATTACATTGTTCTAAACATGTCTAGTCTTTGGAAGGAACATTGAATGAGCAAAGATTAGTCAATTTCCCCTTCATGAATGTTTCCTTCTGCAGACATGTTTGCATCTATGAAATTGCAGAGAAATCTCCACAATAACAATCTGAAAAAGGTAACACAACAATGAGCAAAGCCATGACCTATGAGAATTGTTCATAAAGTTTCAGACCAACACTTTCATCACCTCCTGCAGATACATCACATACAACCTTTTCCTTGGCATGACAAAATTCAGAAGCTGACATTGCTAGTAATAGCTAACAGTTGCCATTCAAAATCCAACAAACAAGTGATAGATACCCATTGAGCACAAACAAGCGAGAGAGAAGGTGACCTGTGTAGCAAAAATCCAATACCAGTCATGTCTATATAAAGGACACAGTATTTAAATCTCTGCACCAAGCAAATAGATTGAAGGGATGTGCTTACATTCTCCTCAATATAGTTCAAGCATCCATCCCTGGGCACAAAGGCAGCAATTTTCTTTCCATTCTTGATTAGCTGCACCCTTGCACACTTGCGGATAGCAGAGTTGGGCTGCTTGGCTTCAATTCCACTGCTCATAATCACCACCAAACCAGTCAACAACCCAGGTTCTTCTAACTCATGAGGAGATGATGATGATGATGATCCCACATTTCTCCCTCGTTGCCATTTTCTACATGTCAGTGTCTCTCAAATTTCACTGAGAAGGAGGACTCCAGATTGTCTCTAAAATTAGACCAGGAAGGAGGACTCTGGATTGTCTGCCAAATTTCACTGACAAGGATGGACTCCAGATTGTCTCTCAAATTTCGCCAGGAAGGAGGACTCCAGAAGCTTCAGATTCTAGTTCCAAAAGGTTTGTATGAAGATGATGATAATGATGATGCTGAGAGATGGCTTACATTTTCTCAAGAACAATGCCCTTAGCATGTGAGGAGCCTGCAAACGGCTTTTTCCACTCGTTTCCCTGATGGCTCTTCTTGTATGATTTGTCAGCCCATTTCTGCGCTCTTCGGTGGTTCTTGAGCTTCCGTCCAGCTCCCATTCCCCGCGTCTTCCTGTTCCAGAACCCGGACAAGCGCTCAATGTCCTACTCTCACTACCATCAAAATCCCACCCCCGCCCCCACAAAGACACTCTTATGCTTTGCAATCCCATTTTAGGTCTAGCAATTCCTTGGGAAATCAACTGCAGACGAAAGACTTGCAAAACGAAAAAAAATCCACAATCATTCCAAAGAAGAAAAATCCACAATCTTTCGGAACTCGAAAGAACCCTTCCCTGGATGCGATGAAATTGCAGGCAAATCTTACCCCATGATGACTGACGCGTGCGTATGTTGTTGACTCACAGAGCGAGAAGAAAGCTCGATCGATTAGTGAGAAAACTACTCAAGCAAATCAGCACAAAAATTCAGCTAAGATGGCCGCAATCGACTAATGAAGGTCTGCACAAACTAAAAAACGATCGCCGCGATCGACTCGACTCGATCCACACAAACCCTAACAAAGAAGAACACGACATGGCACAATCCTGGTGATAACGGAGCGCAAGCTTTTAGGGTTCTCGATCAGGCTCGGTACCCAACAAGACCTGGACCATCCATCCAGGAGACAACCTTGCTTCCACATGAATTTTGTTGCTGAACAAAACTCAAGGAAAGAATGCATTTCATTTTGTTTTTTCCTCTCAAGTGATGTTTTTCTGATCAGCTTGCAGGGCGAATGGATCCACACCAAAAAAAAACAAGAACAACGAGAACAAGGAACTCCATTTGATGAAAATATCTTTTGATGGCGTACAAAAAGGGGTTTATGATGATGACAGAGATGGTGTCCTCAACTTGGCTGAAGAAAGTGCTTGCAGAAATTACTACTTCCCAACCTCAGCCATCACAAAAACCAAGTGGAACTTTGTACTGCTTCTAGAGAAGATTGAAGCTCCAAAGCTCCAACAGCAACCAAGGAGGGACCCAGGCCGGCTGGTGCTAAATCAGCAACCGGTGGTAGTACCATGTTGCCAGTGTGGTAGTACCTACCTGGAACATGAAACCAGAAAACTCTTCTCTAATTTGTGTAGAGAGAGACGGAGACAGAGAAGAACAAGTAGAAATTTTTAGACATGAATTGTTTGTTTTCAGAGATGTTGGTGGGTGCTTCAACAGAACCAGGGATTCAATTGCACATGATGATGCAAACTCTTGATAAACCTTCGATGAAAAGAAAAGAAATTTGGTGGAATGCGTTGGCGTAAGCTACCTCCCTCATTTCTTCGCTTGCTGTGTCTTCTTTCCCATTGTCCACAAGAGACTCCCCACGACTGATGGTGATGATAGCTGCTCACGAAATGAAATTGCCATGCAGGGGAAGGGGAGAGTCAAGGAGCTTGATCCACACACACATGAGCAATTTGCCAAAATAGGTTCAAACCCCCCTTGTTACTGCAACCTGGATCACTCCATTTAATCCAAGACATCCAGAAGTCGCAAAGATCACAACATTTAGAAAATCAAGCTAGAGACCCACATCTATCTGTCTGGCAAACAGAGAGCAATGGAGTGGCAACTAAACAGCCAATGAAGCATGAGTGTAGGTCAAAGAAAGATTAGTCCACAGCAAGGTGCTTTTGAATCAATTTTTTTTCTGTGAGAAATCGAACACAAGGTCCACTCTGGAAAGCCAGGAAGAACAAACAAAAAACCCAAAAGAGCTTCTTACGGTTTCTAAACAATCACTGATCAGTTGATTGTGGAATTGGTTGTGGAAGTGGCTCTGGAGATGTACATTGCAATGGCAGCGGTTTCGGTCTCCTTTGGCTAGGTGTCTTCTTTGCACCAAGGGGTCTGGGCATTGACCTATGGTTCTCAATCTCTGACTCGTATGTCTTAGCAATCTCTGGATGCTCACTCTCAATGTGTTTCCTCATGGCAGTTGTTCCATTGGATTTATTGTAAGTGATCACACCCTTTCTTGCTCTAGTTCGTTGAGCCAACACATCAAGATTGACAGCTTCAGGGCGACAAAGGATGCATCGTAGAACCTGTGGCTTCTCCACTTGCACTGGTTGATTGTCATTCACTGTAAAGAATGCCCAGCTGCTTGCATTTCGGCTCCATGGCTTCCACTTCACTGCTTGTTCATGCAGTAATTGAAGCGCAACCTCCTCTTTTATCTCTACCAATGGCACTGGCACCTCAGGTGCTGAAGACTCTTTTCGGCGGCTGCTTGTTGGAGTATCTTGTGCACTAAAACCTACAAGCAGGGAGTGACTTTGGGGAGGAGGTGCAAATGCTGCAAAAGTAAGAACACAAACTGTGGTATCAGCTTCTTGTGCTCTAAACTTTGTCTCTCACATATCTATGAAATTACAGAGAAACTTCCCCCTACTTGTCCTTCACATGCACACACTAAATTGCACCACATTTCTGTACACAAAACTCTCTCTACATATCCAAACCCACTACACTAACAAAGGTCAGCAGCAATTGATGCACAAAGAGAAGAGAACACAAGAGGAGAGTAGGGCAGTGCTGGACAAAACTGCCATGTTTCCTGATTGCTGCAGCAAAAGGAAAGAAGCAGTGATGTCAACTAAATAAGACACTCACACCGCCATGCAATGTTGAAAACACTCAAACCATGAAAGATGAGCATCTGACCAGGAGCTTGACAAGTAACAAGTAGCAGTCTTGAAGCTTGCACAAGGGCAATCTTCAACAGAAACACAGGTCTGAAATGTCCCACATGTGCTTGCAAACTGCAAATTTGATACCAAAGAAAATGTTTGATTACCGGAGTAGGGGGTGGTGGTGGTGGTGTGAACAGTTTGTTGTTGTGGTGCCAAGTTCCAATGCGTGGCATGTTGTATCAAGGCAGTGCTCTGTCCAGCTTGCATGAGCAGCAGCTCCTTTTGTCGTAGTTGTTCCTTCTCCTTCATAAGAAGCTCTTCCTTCTTCCACAGGTGCATTCTCTCAGGCTCAGGCACCTCTTCTTGCAGCCGCTTCCTCACCTCTTCCAACTCTCCCTGCACTTTGCGTATCTCTTCCTGCACCTCTAGGATGGTCGTCATCCTGCATACATACATACATACATAAACATGTATACGACAGGGGGGAAGAAAGGAAAAATTCAGCAAAAGCATTTGCAAAAACCAAACCAAAAAAAACAGACCAGAAAGAAAGAACAGCCACAAAGAAGAGCAAGCAAAAGCAGGCAAGCTCAATCCCTCACCTAGCACAACTCGGTCAACAATGCTGCTGCTATTGCACCTGTCTCCTCCTCCCTCCAAGCTTTTGTTGCTAGAACAAAGCACCCGACAGGCCTCCTCCTCCTCCTCCTCTTCCTGGTGTGATATGAAGAAAGAAATGATGCGCCAACACTTCCAACCCCAAACCCCAATCTTAGCAGAAGCACAACAATGGTCCCTGAGACTTACTTCCACAATATACCCTACAAAACCAAGGAAGCAAGCGCCAAAAGCAATCGCACAACAAGCCCTGGAAGAAGAAGAAGAAGAACGTACTCGACAGACGCTATTACTCGGCGCGAAGCTTTGCTGGTTTCTGAAGCTTTTTTGTGTCCCTCTCAGACTTGCTTTGCTTGCTTGCTTGCTTTCGAAAGGGTTTCGCACTTGGCTCCTATGTCAAAGCTGGAGATGGAGTGAAGGAGGAGGAAGAGGAGGAGGCCTTGGCATGACGAGAGAAGCATGCAATGGTTGCAAAATAAGAAGAGAAAGGAGAAGAAGAAGAAGAAGAGGGTTCTTAAGAAAAACAACAAAGGAGTGCTGTAAACCCCCGCAAAAAAAGCCGCAAAACAATCTGTTCTCGTCGTCTTTCTTCCCTCGCTAGAAAGGAAGAGTACTCTCCTTTCTCTCTCTCTCTCTCGACTTTTTCCTCCGAGAGGCTCTAAGGCCCGTTTCCGGAGCTTTTGGAAGGAATTGACGAACTGGTTTTTCTTAACGTCTTGAATCAAACGACAGAAGACCGACCTGTCTCAACGACGAAGGCGGCGGAGGAGGAAGGGAGGGAGGACGATTGTTGTGTCGTCGACGGTTGTGGCGTCAACCCAGCATCTTTTATTGCGACTTTTGTCGCATTCTCCTCCTCATTATCAAATCATCCGCTTCGCATATAAGCAAACAAGCGGTCTGAAACTAGACCCACCCCAATCGCGACGACGACGACGACCAACAACAACGACAGTTTCTTCTTCTTCTTCTTCTTCTTTTCCTTCTTCCGAGAAACGGAAAACCCCAAAAAACACTCTTCGCTCTACGCCATGCGCGACATTCGTCGTACGCCAGGACTCTGAAACCCTAACAACTGTAGCGACAGAAGAAAACAGAGAAAGACGAGAGGCACAAGAGAGAAGAGACAGAGAGCGCGCGCTCCTCGAGTCCTCCGCTTGTTCCTAAGGACCTCGTTATAAGGACTTTGCGGAATCGTTATCATCATCATCATCATCAGAAGAAGTCTTGCAATCGTAGTGCGATCATTTCAGTAGATTGAGATCTTCTTCTTCTGCATGAGATTGTGAGACGGAGTTTTTTTGTGGCGGAAGTGGGGATGGCGAAGGGATTTGGAGAAGACCCTCCTGGTGGTGGTGGTATTAGCAGTTTCTTCCTTCTCTTCTTCTTCTGCTTCACCTAGTTTAGAAATCCTGTTTTTCCCCTTTTCTTTTTCCTCTAGATCTGGTTTGTGACGGGAGGAGCGAACGAGCGATGGCGACGACAGACACCAGAATTATGTTGATGCTGGTGGGACCGCCCGGAAGTGGGAAGAGCACAATCTGTAACAAGATCATACCGAATGCAGCACGCCCTTGGACTCGCATTTGCCAGGTTTGTTGCTCTTCGTCTTCGTCTTCTTCTTCTTCTTCAGTAGACGGACGGCATGAGAGAGCATTGCCACGTTTTTGTGCATCTTCTTCCATTGCAATCCCTTCCGGCCATGTTTTCGGATGACATGAGACAGCAGCTTTGCCATGTTTGTTTGCATCTTCTTCCATGGCAATCCCTTCCAGCCTCAGAGGGCTTGGCCATGTTTTTGTGCATCTTCTTCCATTGCAATCAGCCCCTTCCAGCATGAGAGGGTTTGGCCATGTTTTGTGCATCTTCTTCCATTGCGATCAACTCCTTCCAGCACGAGAGGGTTTGGCCATGTTTTTTGCATCTTCTTCCATTGGGATCAACCCCTTCCAGCATGAGATTGTTTGGCCATGTTTTGTGCATCTTCTTCCATTGCGATCAACTCCTTCCTGCATGAGAGGGTTTGGCCATGTTTTTTGCATCTTCTTCCATTGCAATCAACCCCTTCCAGCATGAGAGGGTTGGGCCATGTTTTGTGCATTTTCTTCCATTGCAATCAACTCCTTCCCGCATGAGAGGGTTTGGCCATGTTTTTTGCATCTTCTTCCATTGTGATCAACCCCTTCCAGCATGAGAGGGTTTGGCCAAGTTTTTTGCACCTTCTTCCATTGCAATTCCATCTCTCTGTTGTTCTTAATTCTTTGATAGTGAGGTCGAACACAAGGTTTGGTTCATGTGGCAGTCATCCCACAAGATCAGCAAGTGTTGTGCAGGATGTGATCTCAAAGGGACATCGAGGAACCCGAGTGCAATGCTTGAAGCAAGCAGCAAGTGCGGTATCAAAGGGGAGCAGCATCTTGATAGATCGTTGTAACATTGATGTCGATCAGAGGAGGGACTTCCTTGAATTGGCAAAGGAGAGAGGTATACAGGCACATGCTCTGGTTCTCAATTTCCCCTCCAGTGTCTGCATCCAGAGAGTAACTCAACGTACTGAGCACGAGGGTGGATTACTGGGTCCAGATGTTGGGCGTGTTGTCAATCATGTCTACCGTAGTCGACAGCTTCCCACTCTTGGAGAAGGTTTTTCTCGCATCACCTACTGCCGAACTGATGCTGAAGTTGAGAAAGCTGTCACTCTGTATTCACAGCTGCACACTGAGGATCATCTTCCTTTGGGTATCTTTGGTTCCACTGTTTATGAAGGCAAGGGTACATTGCAGTTTTCTGCAACAGCAGCAAGGGATGATGAAAGAGAGGTTGGTGTTAGGACCCAGCAAGTGCAGCAAACCAGTGCCCAGGAATCACAAGCATCTCCAAGAATCAAACCTGGAGGGAGCAGTATTGCAAACAAGAGCCAAGATCTAGCAGTTGAGAAAGAAGAGAAATCAGCTCTGGGCATTTTGTTTGATTCTGATTCTTGTGAGGGGAAGAAGACGCTAGCATTTCCATCAATATCAACATCTGATTTCCAGTTTGATCATGAAAAGGCGGCAGACATCATTGTCAAAGCAGCTGTCCAGTTTTTCCAAGACAAAGAGCATGCAGGACTCAGGCTCGTATTTGTTGATTTGTCACCAAACTCTGACATGTTAGCACGGGTGCGGAGAAATCTGGTGAAAGAGGGTCTCGGCCCACAACAGCTTCTTACTCATGCTGGCGATATAACCAAGCTACGTTCGTCAGGAGGTCTGGCATGCAACATGATTGCCAATGCTGCAAACTGGTGCGTCTGCGTTTTGATTATTTCACAAATCCCAAAACATATGCAAGCATGTACGAGAATCATTTATGTGTATGTAAACTCATCAGGAGATTGCAGCTTGTGAATTGGACAAGATGAACCAAGACTTGGAGGTCCACAAAGCATGTGTTGATTGTTTGAAACCACCAAGTGATTCTTTCCTAGTCTGGTTCACAGATGGTTTGATCATTCTCCGTGGAGCTTACTATGACATTGTTATGGTGGATTTTGGTAGGCGATTGAAACCAGGTGGTGGTGGTGTTAATGCAGCAATTTACAAGGCAGCTGGTCATGATCTGGAGCAAGCAACAAAGCAGTATGCCAGTACCTTAAACCCTGGAAGTGCTGTTGTAGTTCCACTGCCTCTATCCAGTCCTCTTCGAAAAGTCGAAGGTGTAACCCATGTCATTCATGTGCTTGGTCCCAATATGAACCCTCAGAGACCGAATTGCCTGGCTGGGGACTACGTCCAGGGATGCCAGATCTTAAGGGCAACATATGCCAGTCTTTTCAATGCCTTCTCAACAACAGTAAAAGGCCAGGCAAGTCTACCTTTGGGTTTTGCCTCTCAGGAGCAAGCTGGAGATATTGTTGCTCAGGAAAGTAACAAGTTCAAGAATGGAGGTGGAGTTAGAGGTGGTGCTTCAAGTACCCGACCTAGACTAGCTAATGCATTCACAATCTTGATGAATGCAGCTAAACAAAAGGACACTGGAGAACTGGATACAATGCCTAAACGCAAGCGGCCGGTTGAGAAAGAGCTAAATGAAATTCACAGTGAGATCAGAAGACCAGCTGGTACATCTGATGCATCGAACACACATGGGAGTGTCAGGAATGGACTCAGCAATGTAACTTCAGATGGAGGGAAGATTCCTCAAGGATCAAGGTATGCTTTGGTGTATACATGCTGTTTCACAGTTCTGCATTCGTGTTGTGTGCAGTGGCCTGGTTCCTCAATTCTTGGTCTTGAGGACAACATACAATGTGGTGAAAAATTGTAGACAAGGCCACAGCTCTCAAGAAGAAGGATCACATGTTGGAGCCAAGGAGAGACCAGCCCGAAAATGGGATGCATGGGCTCAAGCGCTGCGTGCCATTGTGTTACATCCTGAGCAGCACACATCTATTGTTCGCGAGGTCACTGATGAAGCTGTGGTGATCTCTGATCAGTACCCAAAGGTATTATGGTCATCATGAATTGCCAGATTCCTTTCCTTTTGCACAGCAGGAACAGATGGAGTCATAATAGTACATGGGCTTCCATGATGCTGATTGTGTGTACAGTAATGTCTCAACTAGCAGTCAGTTATGTGCAGCATAATGTTTGAAGACATCATAAGCTGGTGTACAAGTGAAGTCTTAACTGTGTTGAATGTCTGCAGGGTCAGAAGCATTTACTTGTTATTGCACGAAGGGATGGATTAGATAGCATTGAAGATGTTCGCATAGAGCATCTGCCTATCTTACAGCACCTGCACTCACTTGGTGAGACCTGGGCAACATCACTCCTGAAGGAGGATCCCTCTCTTGTTTTCCGGCTTGGTTATCACTGGGTAAATCCCTTCCTCCTGTCATCATGCACAAGATTCTTCCAGCAACTTGAGATCTTTCATTGTACCTTGTTTGTGAACCTTAGTCATGTGATCAAGAGGTTGCAGGTGGGTTTAACTCCTTTTTTTCCCTGTGGCTTTTTGTTATCCATTGCAATCAATTATCATAATGGCTCTGAAAACATCTTGTATTGCTTCAGGTTCCCTCTATGCAACAATTGCACATGCATGTGATCAGTCAAGACCTTGATTCTCCAGGTCTGAAGAACAAGAAGCACTGGAATTCTTTCACCACAGATTTCTTCCGAGATTCGCAGGATATATTGGCTGAGGTGGAAAATTGTGGCAGGGTGAAGCCATGTAGTCCAGAAGTAGAAGATAGGCTTTTGAAAATGGAGCTTCGATGTCATCGTTGTCACACTGCACAACCAAACATACCCCGTCTGAAATCTCACCTGCGCTCCTGCAAGACACCTTTCAAAGACCTGCCTCAGCAGCCTCACCTTATTAAGTTTCCAGGCATTGGGATTTCCAATTAACCCTTCCATGGCAGTTGACAGGTACGAGGGAAGCTAGAATCAAAACTCTAATTTTCCTGGTTGCAAGGCTGGCCAATTCGAGACATGACGATTTTGTATGCAGGTCAATCACATGTACAGTTAACCATGTAATGAGTTGAGTTTAGGCTAATGGGTCACAAACAGGAAGCTTTTCCCTTGTGGATGGGATTTTGGACATGCTTGAGGACCATCCCAAAACCCTCTGGTTATTCCTCTTCCAACATACTGAAAGCATTTGAGAAACTTTGTGCATGATTGGAGGTATGCCTGATTTTTTGGGCCGGTTTTTACATACTTATTTACACCCACTGTCAGGAGATGATGAAGTCAGTGGGTAGTCATGGCCCTCTGTCACAACTGTTGATGACAAAGGTTATGATGGTCTGAGACTTGGTGGGTGACTCTTATAAAGTTATGACCGCACTCATTGTCATGTTACCTTCAAAATGTTGTCACAGAGATTTCTCTACAGTCTCTGTAGACATGCGATTGCAGGTACGGTGGCTACATTGCTGGCTGGAGGTAGCCAGTGGCTAGTAGTCTTTATGATTACAGTCAGCTTGGAAGTGTGCTCAACTCTCTTGGTGGAATCAAACTTGGAAATGCAAGAGTTTTTCTCATGGGAGAGAGTTGGGAAGTGCCTGGAATGTGCACTGAATACTCTGGACACTTTGTTACTGAGTATTCATCAGCAGAAGGAACAACAGTCCATGTCCATCCATAGAGTCAGAATTGAAACAATATGTTGGAGCTAATGGTTTACCTCGCTCATCCCTCAGAGTCACATTGCTATATATCCTTTTCCAAAATCTTTTTTCCTTGCAGCATTGTGGTCTCAAGATTCTTTGCCAGTGAGCAATTCTCATCTCAGTGTGTTAATGTTTGAGGCTTTGAATTCCAGCTGAAAGTGTTTTGTTTCTGGTATGCAAAGTGAATGACTTGGTCAAGGATTTTAAGTTACAGCGTTTGCTGAATCAAAGGCCGAGCAAGCACCTAAAATTGCATGTTGAAAAATTTGACACAGTTTAAACTAACCTCAAACACAAGTTGATACACCAGAAATCAATCTCATCAGGCTTTGAATCCATTTTGCATTTCAACAGCTTTCTTGTTCTCCAGAGATAATTATTGCAACTGCAATGTGTGATGTCTTTGTTGGGTATTCCAAGTTTGAAGTTGAGCATGAAGAAAGAATCTGGCAGTCCAAAAAGTACAGAAAAACTGCTTGAATGATCACTCACAGTGCTTCTCCACGTAGAAACTGGCAGATGGGTGAGAGACATAGTTAACTTGCCAAATTTGAAACTGTAGTTTGCTGTTGTTGTTGTTGTTGTTGTTGCTTCCACTCTGATGATGGAAGGAATCCCCAGCAGCAGCAGCAGCAGCAACGATAATTCTACACAGCAAGAAGAACAACAACAACAATTCTCAAAAGAATTTCTAGCTGCAGAGAGGGGAGATTCAGGTTTGGAGATGGAGGTGGAAGAAGCAGCAAAAGGAAATCGCTGGGGGCTGCTACGTCGAGCGGTGGGTGCAGGTGATTTGGAGATGGCCAGAGAGCAGTTTGCGGAACTTAGACGGGAGGGTGCTCCACAAGAAGCATCATGGGCTGAAAGCTTTGATCGCTTGATGGGCTTGGCTGCACAAAGAGACGACAAACCCATGATGAGTTTGCTTCTGAACAAGCTGAAGGAGCTGATGAATCCAGGACCCGGTACTACTCCTGATGATGATGCTGATGACGATGATGATAGCAGTCGGAGGACTGGGAAGATCCTTCCTCTCTTACATTGGGCTGCTTTCTGGAATTTTCCCAACATAGTTTGGTGCAATTTGCAGTGCGAACCAGATGTGGATGTGAATGCTGTTGTTGCACACTACAATGGTTGTTGTCATGGGTCTCCTGTCACAGCTCTCCATATCGCAGCATATCAAGGAAATGACGAAGTGGTGGAAGCCCTTCTCACTCACAAGGATTTGGATGTGAATTGTAAGTCTTGCAAGATTTGGTCCACACCCTTGCACACGGCTACAACCATGGGCAACACAAAAGTTGTCAAAGCTTTATGTCAAGAAAGAGCAGGAGGAGGAGGAAGAGAAAGAGCACAAGGATCACAAGGAAGAAGGGGAGGAGGAGGAGGAGGAGGAGGAGGAGGAGGAGCAAGAGGAAGAGGAGGTCTTAGACCTAATGAAGAAGATGGGTTTCACCGAACACCATTGCAACTGGCAATCCAGAACAAAAATAAAGACATACAAGAGGTCTTGATGGCAATGCCAGAGGTAGAGAAATACGTGGAACAATTATATAGAGATAGACAAGTCTATGTAGATGCTGCAAATGCAGTTCTTGTGGGTGGAGCTCTGATTGCAACTGTGACTGCAAATTGGTTAGAATCACCCTTGCAAGCTTATGCACAACAACAAGATGTCAACCAATTTGCAGCAACAACAGCCCCGCCACTGCCCAGTTCATCATCATCATCATCATCATCATCACCACCAAACACATTTGAATCAAGGGTTTCTTCAGCTACTACAGTGCAAGGGTTTCTTCCTCACATGGCCATCCAATGTTTTACAACCTTCAACAGCTTGTCTTTCTTCTTTGCAATTGCAACTGTGATTGCTGCAGCAGATGCTACATTCCCAGTGCGAGAAGAAGCTGCTTCTTCATATATTGGAGATATTCGAGACTCAGTGTGCTTATCACTCATGCTTGCATCCAGCTTGTTCATCACATCTGTGGTTTGTGTACTTGGTGCTTTTGCAAGTGCAGGATTTGCAATTCTACCTCCAATTGCAGGTCTCGAGACAAACATGATCATCACTGTGATTGTAGGAGGAATAGTCTGTGGAGTTGTTCTTGCCAAATTCCTTGTATTCCGACTGTCAAAGAGGTGTCATATTCTTGCAAAGACATGGTTCTCCAAGTTAGGCAGCTGCTTGAACTTCTTCCACGAGAGCCTTTGAGTTTGTTTTGTGCCCTTCTCTTGTACCCTAGACCCTAAATGCCGCACTCTCACCAGGCACAACAAGCATGCAGGAATTTGAATGAATAGTTTCCAGCTTTTGTGATCTCAAGCTTGCAGCCTGTGAGACATGATGTTACAACATTGATGAGAGCGGATCTGACTTGTGTGCTCAAATAAACAAGTAACCCCCATCTGTGTGACATGCCCCATGATGATGCACATTTTATGATTTTGTTGTTGGTTTTGGCGAAGTGAGAAAGAAAGATGAATTTCAAGTGGTGATTTTAGCAGATTCTTAGAACAGGGATGATGATATTGCAAGTGAAAAAATTGGGTTGTTGGAGAGCTCAAAGTACTAAGTGAGAGCAGTGTTGGGTAGAAAATATAGAGGCCACTAGATAATGCTCATGTCGAGAATCTGATTGCCTCTGTAATGCCCAAGTTTTTGCAATTTTTGGGCAAGTTTTTTCAATGCTTGAAGGTATGATCACACAACTTGATAATCAAACAAGATCAAGATTTTATTGTTGTTTTGGGGATTCTTCCAAAGCTTGGCTGTGGTGAGTCCATGGTAGATAATTGCTTAGATACCATCACCATGTATGCAACTCGTGCAACTCAATTATAACTATGCAAGAACAACTACTATGCAATTCAAATGCAACCAATTTACAACTAGTGATGTAACATCATGTTGATTTTGCTTTTCATTTGTTCTTCAACAATAAACTCTTTGATTTTCGTTGCCAACTTTGGGTGCAGGGGAAACACGTTAATGGTTACAACTAATTGACAATTGTGTGAGGACTCACATCTACACAAGGTAGTATTTGTGTGTAATTGCAATGTACTCAATTTGCAATAGATGACTATTATGGAATAACTATTAAGCATGTTCATCTGTTGACAAACTTAAAGCTTATGTGATTTTTTATTCATCCATTAACAAACCTAATGTTGCATGATTTTTCATTCATCCATCAACAACCCTAATGTTTGTGTGATTTTTCATTCAATCACTAATAAACAAAATTTATTGATGTCTTTTGCAACTAAATGTTTTGTCATGGGTTCCAATGTAGTTGTATGGCAACTGATTTTAGTAGTACTAAACAATTAAATTCCAACTTACAATCCAAATGTGCAAACCTTACACACATATTATCATTGTCCAAATTTTGATAAATAATGCATAATGGCATTCTATCATTATTTATAAACATTAAATGGATCTAAAATTTTATGCATTGACATTCAAAGAAAAATCATTATAATATAATTTTTTAATAAAATATTATTGAAATACATTTTGACTATATGTTCCTATAAATTAATGTTTTTTTAATTTTGTTAAAATCCAACTTCAACCATAATTTTTTCATTCCACCTTGTCAGCTTAAAATATGTCACATTATGATATTTAATGTCAAACGTGAAATGAAATCAATAACATATACATAGCATTGTAATGCAAAAATTATTTAAATGTCCATCCTTTCAACTTAAATATAATTAATTCACAATTACAATGTCGTTAATAAAAAAAATTATCATAAATATGCAACTACATAACATTTTGATAAAAAGAATTTGCAATTAGTTGCACTTGCATACAATGGTGGTTTTCAAAATAAAATGCACCGCATACTTGAAATATTGATGTTAGAATTCACCATATTTGATTTATTATTTCACCTTCGTTGTTTTGGAATTTGTTTTTTTGCGTGTATTGGTTTGCATTATTACACAATAGATAACACATTCAATGACATAATTATTAACAACATAACCAAATTATACAACATCACATGTGCATGTTCTTCTACTTAAATTATATTTTTCAAACATCACCACCATTTTATTTTTGAAAAAACCTTACCTTGTATGTCCAATTTTTAATTTTGATGGATTCAAACATTACAAAGTGTGTCCTTATGACATAAGAATAACAAAAATCATCATAAGTGCATGAAAATAACATGTGTGTTTGAACAATTTACTTTTATTTCAACTTCACCTTCCACCTAAAATATCAAACACATGAACAAAAGCTACAACATTATTATATTAGAAAAATTTCACCCTTGACAAATTTGAAATCCCTCATCATTATAAGTTACACTATACAAGTAATTATTTTTTTAACTAGAAGATTTTTTTCACATCATTTTTATGCAAATAAACATTTCACAAACCATAAACCATGAACTTCAACTTCGAAGTTTTCTAAATAAACAAAAAAACTTGTAATAACCTTTTAGCTCTTCGTTTAAGTTTTAAAAAAACAAAAATAAAATAAAATAATGTAGCACATGATATGATAATTGTATCACTAAAAGAAAAAAAAATGCATAAATTTTTTAAAGAAAAAGACCTCCTTTTTAGTTCATATTGAGTTTCTTAATGATAGGCATAGGTGGATGAAGGTTGTTGATGTAAATGGGGAAGTCTGTTGATTTACTATCATGTGTCATTTGTTTAACAATTTCCCAACCAAATTTCAAATTCCAAGTTGAAATTTAATTACATATTAATTGTTCATAATGATCACATGGTTGATTTGGTTGACTTGAGTAATGTGTCCATGTGTTGACTTGGTTAACTTGGTTACTTTGGTTTACTTGTTTATTAGATGTTAGTTGTTTAAAAAAAATCCTTTGCAATTCATCTTTGACTTTTTTATAATAGGCATAATTACATGATCAGTTTGAAGGAATTGACCTTTGTTAATGAAACGATTAGATGTTTAGGGCATAATACATCAAGGTATATAAAAAACAAATCCATATGTACACCTTAATTGAATTTGTAATACAATATACATACTACTTTTAATTTGAGATTAAGAACAATCTTTCACTTTCAATGAATTTTATGGTTTGACAAATTTATAGGGCAACATGATTTCATGAATTGCAATGTAGTTAAAACTAGTCATAAAATAATTAAACAATAATAGTGAAAAAATAATACTTATATAGTGACAATCTAATGGCATAATTAGTTGTATAAATAGGAATCATAATTGATATCTAGTTGTATACAAGTTCAAAGTGTCATATTTAATGGCTAGTGAAAATGCACACATGTGACATGATCATATGTGTCAAAGTTGTACATTAATTATATTGTAATTGTCACATGCTAATAAAATGCAACTTGTCAACAAAGTCAAACATGGTTGACTACAATTGTATTTACAATGTGTAAATTTTTTTTTATAAATGTCCATTTTGCAACTACAATACAATTCTCAGATTTTTTGACGTAACAGTTATTTATTAATTCTTCGTGTTTCCATTGGATAGTTGTAATCAACATTATGCCAAAACATGGCAAACATTACTTCACATAATACTACATGACCATCTAGTAAAATTGGACTCATGGCTTATGCCACTAGTAATAATTATAGTCATTGTCATTTAAGCCATTAATCATGTGACTTTTATTATTACCATAACTTTTATTACTATAATTGGAAAATATAATTTCAGTGACGAGTAATTGGAACTGGTAATAAAGGGTTTTTTGGAATCCTTCATATGGTTGTCCATGGACAATTCCAAAGACAATTTCAAAAATAACTACCTCATTTTCAAGCTTGACTATTTCATTTTAAAAAAATAATTGCTTCCTTTTCCTATGAACCGTCTTAATAATTATCTCCTGCCTTTCCTAATAAGTACTTCCATTTTATATCTACTTCACTTTTTTCCCTATCCACCAACATGGATATAAAAAATAAATTAACATGTGTATTTTCATGTCCATGAAATGTATATTAATTTAAATTAATTTTGACATTGACACAAATAATGATGAATTGTTGAAAACCATATGAAAACATAAGAAAAAAAATAAAAATTGATCATCACTGGTAGTGCACAACAACGCAAAGCTCAAATTAAATAATAGGCATTTAGTAACTTATGAAATGTAAACACATGTTTAAGCATAATAAAGTCATGTTAATAATCTAACATAATTTATTAACCTTGTTTAAACTAAAGCCTTAAACAACCCAGGCTAACCTACAAAATTAAGCTACCAAAGCTAGATAGCCTAGAAGTTTAAATTGAAAACTTAGGTAAGTAAATAGGTATGTAAGCATAAGTAGATAAATAGGTAAATAGGATTTTAATCTATTTTTTGGGTTGCAAGCCTTTTGATTGGTTCATCACAAGTGGTATTTGCACTTTGAATATATTTAATGCACATGTATTTTGTGTAGGCTATTTTTTCATCTACTTATATAGTTTACGAAATTGAACTTGTTAACAAATGATATGGGATAAATTTAATGAAGGGGAAACATTACAACATTATCCCACATCATCCTTTGTCCCATGCAAAGGTAACTAACTTTAACTATTATTATCTTTTTCATAATTTGTTCACATGAAAGAACTAAGCTTCAATTTAAAAGATTTTTCCAAGATATACATATCTATAAAATTTTGTGAACAAAATATCAAGTAATTTGATTGAAAATTCATTTGAAAATTCATTATTTCATACATTTGAACAACAACAATGTCATGAATTTTAATTTTTATAATTTTCATAAAATGATTTGTAAATAAACCTATTTAAAATCAACTAATACTTATATTATAAGTCTATTAGGACTTATCATCAAACAATGACATTTGTAATGAAAAAAATGTCAATCACTTGCCCATGTAATTAACAATGCTCCAAATTGAATGTTTAATTAAGAACCTCCCCAAAAAACTAATAAAATTATTATAAACTTAATCAATCTTGAATATATATTTTTAAAACCATTTTTATTTAATAGAAAATTCATGCAAGGGTCTTTCTATATATTTATGATGACAAAATTTGGATTGTAAAACATGCCATTGTCACAATATATTGTTAGTAATCATTAATTTTGTCATAAGACATTCACAAAATTATTTTAGTTTATTTATTCATATTATGTACACAATCTTATAAAAGTGATCAAATAACATTTTGCATGCATAATGTTTTGCAAACATTCATAAATTCTTATTCAATTTTATTGAAAATCGATTTTACAAAACAAGAAAATGTCAAATGTGCATTACAAAGATAATATTAATAATAGATATAACGGTTTTGCCATTATTTGATCAAATTTGTTTTACATTATTTCATTTTCAAAGAAAAAATCTTTTGTTTTAGCTTGTTTAAATAATTTGAAAAATATGTAAGTTTTAATTGTTTAGATTTTTTCCTTTCTTTTCAAACATCAGAATCTATGTGATAATTCTACTATCTACTATCTACTATCTTGATTTTATGGTCAACCTTCATTCTTGTTTTGTGTTTGAAACACACTTTCATTGAATCATTACCAAATTCATAGTGTGCTTTCACATTTTCTCCCTCTTGCCTTTTGTGAATATAATTTTCACATAATTGTAAAAAATCACACAAATTTATACAATTTATGATTATGTAACAAAAAATAAAATAAAGACAAGATTGAATATTGTGCATAAAATTGAAACAATTCCATCATGGTTGTTTTCACATGTTAAATGCAAATAGCATTTTTCCATTCTCACCTTTTGCATTGACATTTGCTCCTTTGTTAACAATCTTTTAAACAATATCAACATATCCACATGAAGCAACACATGTTCATATGTCAATGACATGATATGTTAAAGTAACTTTGATATAAATGGATTTCAGCCAAAGGGTAATAATGATATGATGCAATGTATAATGTGCAATAAATCTTCATTATTTGCACCAAGACTAAAAGCATTAAAAAACAAGGGAAATACAAATATCCTTGTAAAGCAAGAAAAATTCCAAATGTTTTTGAAGTGAGAAACATTAATTCATTCCTATATGAAATTAAAGATGAACAACATTGCAAATGCAACTTTGAATTGAATTGAAGTTATATTTAATTGAATTAGATTCAAATACATTTAATTTAATTCAATTGCAATTCAACTCAATTCAATTCAATAATTTGATCAAGATGCAATTGAGTTGAATTCAAGTTGAATTGAAGATATTTATGAGATGCAAATTGGTGGAGAATGTATTTAAAATCTTCTTGTAAACTTGGCATTGAAAAAAAAACTTTAAAAAGATGCAAATTTAGAAAAAACAACTTTCCGTGCCTCTTTAGGCAGGAATGGACTAAACAAATTTCAATTTGGAATTGTCCAATCTACAATGACTTATGGAACTTAAAGTTATCCTACCCAAATTAGCTTCAATGAATAATTGTCACAAGAATTTAATGATTGGGACAAGGGAAAATTTCCGCATAGGTTGTGAGTTTGATCTTCTCATAGATTTTGGCCAAATGTTTACAATCCTCCTTGATATTCTTCTCCTTCACCTGATTCGTTCTTTAATGATTTCAAGTAGATTTGCTTCTTCTCCTTTTCCTTCAAAGGTTGTTGCATGCCTTAATTTCATAAGAAACCTAGCTTACATTGATGTCAACTTCCTTTGTTAACATGCCATTTACTACATCAATTAAAATTTTCAAAAATTATTTCTTGGCATACCAATATTTTGGGTTAACTTTGATTCCTATGATGATCAAAGTTGGTTTAGGCAAGAGAAGTTAAAACTTTACAAGTCATAAGTTGTCACTTGGATAGTTCCAAATTGGAGTCTATTTAGTTTGTTCCCAAGTAAAGAGGCATGAAAGGGTGTCTTTTCAAATTGTGCATTTTTCATGTTTTCTTTTTCTTGAACATCATGTTCACAAGCAAATTTTCAACACCTTTGTTTATATTTCATTCAATTCAATTCAATTCAATTCAATCTTGTTGAACAGAATTTGAATTGAATTGAATGCAATTTCATATCAAATTGAATTCCAATTCAATTAAAATCCAATTCAAGTTTCATGCAATGTCTTTCAATATCTTCATTCAAATGGAACACAACTTTTCACATAATTAATCCGTTTCTTTCATCGATTGATGATCACTAGTAATGCATAATAAAAGCTTAGAGCCCAAGTGAGGTTACAATTTTTAACTTGCAAACAAAATATTCCTAAGTAAATGAAACCAAGCAAAAGGGGCCTTTGAAGTTTATACTTAGTTGATTAACTTTAGAATTTGATTTGGCTCAAATTACACCAAATAGTGTCTCAAACACTCTCTTTGCTCTGTACAACAGAAGGGTTTGAAAGTTTTCTGTGAAGCATGTCAACTCATTTCAGTCTTCTCAAAGCAGCTCATAACCTTCCCCATCCGTCCCATAGTCATGAAGTGCTAAGAACGAAACTCCCAATGTAAAATCTTTCACCATTACAAAATTGGGATTTACCACCAATATTGCTGAACAAGTGTGGAGCACATGCCAAATACTTTGAAGGCAAATCAATAAACTTGTCACCATTCCATCAAATAATCTCGTACCTTAAATACCATTTCCAGATTTTCATTATCACAACCATTTACATGTTAAAACATAAGGAAGCTGATCTGCCGACCTCGTATATTGATCTAGTTGGAAGCACTCTTGTGTGCATTTTAGTGATATGCTAAACCTCAGAAACGAAAGTACACAATTCATTGACTCTTTTTGTCTCAATAAATCTCATGATGTCCACTGTTCAAAACAACAAATAGTAAGTCTTCTAACTTCACAGACAGTCACTTCCAGTTGTTATATATCCCAAATGAATGCAGCAGATGTGATATGTTAAGTGAGTTCAAGGGATCCATACTAAAGTTCGAAACAGCTCGAAATGGCTTAGAGCCCCCAACACCCCCAGGCACCAATCTGTCCCCAAGGATGGGCAGTTGTCAGTAAAACAAGCTGTTAGATTCACCTAAGAAAATGAACAGATTCAAATGGATGTGAGTACATAATACACAAAATGAGTGATACAATTTTTCGTCATCATAGCTCATATATAATGGATGATAGTCTAGAGTTCCACAAATGTCAAAAAGGTTCAAGATAATTTTAGACAAGTTACATGGTTGCAATCCATGTATTTTAGAATTGGGTTCAGCAAAATGCTTATACCTTTAAACCAATCCAATTGAGTAGACTAAATCCAAGTAATCAACTATCCATTGCAAACATCTGCAGGACAAACTCGCCGTGTTGGTATTGGTGCCCAGAACCAAAATTGCAAATACAAACATATATCACAAGTCTGCCCCCACAAAGCTTCAATCCACATGGATGGAACACATTTGTCAACTGGAAAATTTCTTTGCGGCCATGGAGTGGATGTAATCTTAAGTACAAGAGGAAATTGAAAAGGAGCAACCGACAATTGCTAGTGTGGAAGCAAAGATAATGGTAAAAGGAGTACCTTGATGAAGTCACTAAGCATTCCTTGCATGCCCCCATTCCGGCGCTGTAATCCATAGAAGCGCTCTCCTATCTCATCCATGTACTATTCTCCCAATCACCCAACCAACACAACCCTTTAGTGTTTGTATCATACTACGCATTCCCTTCCCTGAAGATATCAAGGATTTACCATCCAAACTTAAGACTACTGCAATTTGAACCCAGAACCCTGAATTTCTTACTTATCTCATCCATTGTTATTTAGAAAGCAAGTATACTAGAAGCAGCAAAATAAGTGCATCACCCAACTTTGACCTGAATTTGCTAATCAGCAAACAGTTTCACCTTTGAGATTCATGTATAAAGTGAACTTATTGGACCAAGCAGATGCAGAGTCCCCTACGCAAGACCAGTGCATCTATAAACATATACCTCATCAAATGTTGGGTCACGGTCAATGCTTGGTTTGTATTTTTGCCGCAGAATTCGAAACAAAGGCAATGCATCCCTCTCCAGCCTGTTTTCCAGTCACATGAAGAACTTCAGAAAACTGAATGGAGAGTCTTGACTATAAGAGATGTGCAGGGAGGTTGTGAGTACTCACGTGGATAGAAGAAACCTAATAAAGTGCATGAGAGGTGTATCAGGGAATTCTTTTGATGAATCACTCAAGCTCTGCTTCACTCCATCCCATAACAGATTTGCATCTCGCAGATTTCCTAGTGACAAATATCTGCAGCAAATAGTTGTAGGTCATTGGTATCCTGCATGAGCTCAAGAATAATGCAGGCACTAACCCAAACTTCCCATAACAATGAACAGCAATGTGATTCTTTTTAAGCTTTACCGGGTCATTGTCCTCAAATTGGGACATACACACCTACGTACAATGTTGTATGTCTGTGAACAGCTTTCACATGAAACAAAAAAATTGTGAAACTCAATTGTCATCTCAAGACCATAAATTCAACTGCAGAGTCATGATGAAGCAGTTTAAACATATGACAGAATATAGTATTTCATATTGAGACTCTTTCTACTCCAATCATGCACTGAGCATGCAGGCCCAAAAATGATTTAGCTGCAATTGTTATCTGATCATCAGAGATCCATTCCTAGACCCATGATAAGATCTTTGTATCTTAGTAGTGAATCAACAAACAAGTACATCCAGCAGTACCCAACTGAGGGTTTGAGAACATACAGCAACACAGCCCGTGCAACCACCAGATCTGCCTCTCCTGGATAACACTGCAGTTGTTTCCCCAACTGCTCATCAATATTCCAGCATGGTACACAGGCAGCCTATCTAGTAGGCTTCCAACACTACAGTTGATACTCAAAAGGATGTTCTGCAAACTTTGGTCAGCTTTGTTGCTTCCCATGTAGGCCAAAATTCTCATACCTGATGCATCCACTGAACTACAGCTTTGGCAAAGATCTCTGGGTGGCTCCCTCGCACAAAATACTGTGATGCTTTATACATTTCCTGCATTATCAGAATTTTTTTTTGCATAAGTAGGAGCATTTGAAATTGGCAAACGAATCCTTAAAGAAGAACAGCAAGGATAAAGCTCAAAGCTACCATAACAAGCTTGCTACTCACCAGCCCTTTTTGAGGACAGAGACCTAACTATACCACATTCAACTATGAGCTGGAACATTCAACAGCTGAGAATCTAATGAACAGCAATGCACATTCAATGTTCCAACTTTTTCACACAGAAGCATAGTCTCTTATAACCAAGTACAAGATATGCCTGGCTACCATATCATTGTGAAAGAAACAGTAGACTAAAAGTTTGATTAGCTCCAACACAACTATACCAAAAGTGTACCATACACAGCACTCAAGAATTCTATCAGAGCACAAGATCTAAGGAAGAGAATAAAGGCATAGCAATGAGTGACTCACAGGAACAGGAGACTGGGTCCAAACATAGTCAGCAAGCATGTCATGGAGCTCTGGTGCTCCTCGGTGAGGTCCTCCTGCTTCAATGGACCACCTGCACCATCATATGCCAACTTATCAATCCTTTCCAATATCTGATCTCAGGGGGAAAAAAAAGTTGCTTCACAAGATTTGCATACTTTATTTATGGTACCATTGTGCAGCATAACTTTGTGACACCACTAACAAAGCAGCTTGATGAGTGAAAAAGAGAAAGGAAAATTTTACTTAAGAGCAGCTTTCAAGAAGGCCATGCACCCTTCTACATGTGTTTTGGCAGTGATTGTCTTGTCAGTGGTTTTTGAGTCTGCAGCAATATCAACTTTCTCTTGAGGAACATTTGACACTCTTGGAAACTCATTGAATATGGCCCTGATCCGATCTGGCAAGACAGGTTGGTATGAATCAGGGTTAGCAAGGTGCAATTTACTACACATGCATGAACCCACAACACTTCTCACCATGAACAAGGGTGTTTGAATTAATATAAAGAAAGGATCGTCAGATTAGTATTCTATTAATTGATCCCAATTGCACCCCTACAAAGCCACTGTTTAGCTTTGCCTGCCCACCTACGCAACAACCAATAGGGTTTCTTCTCCTGCAACTGTACTTATTGCCATTTCTGGTAACTTGTACTTACCAATGGATATGGTATCACAGGGAACTTTTGCAGTGTTATATGTGTCAATCAGGAGCACACCAAGCTCCGTACCACAAGTCACCTGCAGCCCCACACTTTCTTGTCAAAAAATTAAATCAACAAGGTTCCACACTGTTTAGGTCCTGCATCTTCCATAGTTCCACAACTTAACTCATATTGGTCTAACAGTTTTTCATCATGAGAAAACTCAGTGCACTGCATTGTTTGGTAGCAATGGACATCATGAGTGATGGAAGTAGTTACCTGACCATGTTTAAGCTGCGTAACGGCACCAGATTGTAAAAGGTCAATGGATTCGGCATATTTCTTTGCAGCCATGTATCTGCAAACCCCAGAACGAATATTGGGACCAGAACACAATCGAGTAGCAGCAAATCAGAATCTCAAATAACTAAAATTGCATCATTCAGATCATGAGCTCCACTAACTCCTAAATTATATGCAGAAAATGAGCTTGATGTACAAACCTTGAGTTAATGGTCTTGTACATCTGCTGTGCCTCATAGTAGTTTCCATCTTGAACTCTCTTTTCAAGCTTTTCCAGTTGCTGTCAGAACACCCCCAAGGTAGGTAGATTGTGAACATATCAAGTTCTTAACGTTCTCAGAGCCACATTTAATATGCCAGACTAAGAAATCCATGCAATCTACAATGCCGCTTTAGTGGCAGCAGCAAATGTACAAGAGAATATTTATTTCAAGGAGAATCATCAGCCAACCTGGAACTTTCTTAGTTCCATCTTTTGTGGCTGATCTGATAGTCCAACGACCAGTCCCTGCAAGTTGATAGGCTTGGAGTGCTGTAAGCTAATGATTCATCTCCACCATGCTCCTCCCACAAAATAACACTCCTTTGCTTAACGTTGCCCTCGTTGCTGCAAGACCCAACTGTCTTCTCGTGTGAAAAACAGAGAAGAAGATCCTCTTATCCATCAACACGCCATCATCCTTCGTCACGATGTTCTCTTGGAGACCGTTATCAATTAAGCCGAATTTTCACCAGTGAACAGGGATCCAGGAGATATACAAAACAAACACTGCCAGACGACACATGAAGCATGGAAAATACAACCACTCAAAGGGAAATAACAAATAACTCTCATGAGATCTGCAAACCCTAAAAAACCACAAAAGAATAAAGCTCGAGAAACATCATACAACTTATCAATCCGCCCATGTTCCCTTCTAAGTGCTATGATCATCACCTAAGATTGGAAACCATGAAGGAGATACAAAAACAAACACTACCAGACGATACAAGAAGCATGGAAAATACAACCACTCCAACGGAAATAACTCTCGGTGAGATCTCCAAACCCTAAAAAACCATACAAGATTAAAGCTCGAGAAACATCATACCTTATCAATCGCCCCAAGATCTCTTCTGATTGCTATGATGATCACCAACTATGATTCCAAACCATGAAGTTGTTGTCTTCAAAACATTTCCGACCAAACACTTGAACTCGAAACACCTCCAAACCAAGGATTGCAAAAGTAGAGCAAATCAATTGCTCCTTGCAAAAGGCTTACCGAAACGCGCCGCCACCTCCAAAAAAGGTCTCAGAAACCGAGAAACACCCTAACCCTAACACGGCAACCACTTCCTAACCACCTCTCCAATCCTAACAAACCATTACCAAACCTAAAATCTAACTTACGTCCGAACCACCGCTGAACCTTACCTCGCACCGAACCTTACCATAGCATATAAACACCCGTCCCATGTGTAAACCACGTGTGTCTTATTAAGACTAAAACTAGTTCCACCAATGTGAAAAGGAAATTTTCAAATTTAAAAAAAAAAAAGATAAAATTAAAAATTATTCCCATTTGTAAATTGTATCCAACACTAAATCTACTTCCACCAATAAAAATAGACTAGGTCACCATTGTAGGTTGGGAGGCTATGGAACGTAGGGGGTAGAGGCGATGGAACTTACAAGGGTAGAGAGGGTTTTTGTTTCGACTTTGAGCTTTTGTGCCTTGCATTGCTTCTAAAGATTTTGTTAATGTGTTTTCGTTTGGTAAGCATTATTTAAATGTCTACTTTGAGCTAGGCTTGTTGTTATGTTGGTGGAAGGTTTAGTTTTTGGAATCATCGAAGTTAAAAAAACGTTTTTTCTATTTTCCTCCATTTTTTTACTTTGGGCACAACTACAATAATGGCTACTACATTTCATTCAGGTGGGCATTGTGGGAGGTTGTAACTAAAGCCTTGCATTTGTTTTTCAAAGCAATACATCATATATGTTTTCAAGCATTTTGTTTAATACAATTACATGTAAGTATATGAAATCCATTGCATCACATTATGAACATGTTTACAATATTTATGCTTCAATTGGGACTACTTTTATTAGTAGTTTTTCCTTGAACTTGCAATGATATGAAATAGCAAGATATTGATGTCAATTGTTCATCTAATAGGACTTAAGGAACTCTAAGAAACGAAAAAAAATGTTTAACCAAAGTGATGGTAGATCAAGCACAAACATAACTAGGGTTTGAACTATAGACCAACTAAAAAGGCTGACCTTGAAATTGGCAAAAAAAGATTAACATGGGTACATTTGACAATACTTGCCTACAACCAACAAACTTGCACCATAAAAGGATTTTGGATTCTAAAGGTGTATATATTGAATAGCTTACATTGAATATTGTGAAGATGATCATTCTATGCATGGATGTATTCAATGGCAAAAACATTCAAATGGAAAATCTTTGAGTTTTCAAACCATACAAATTACAAGACTTTCACAAGCACAAAAAGTTGAACTAAACACCAACATTGAAATATGAATCCTTGATTTACCTCATAAATGTAAAACCATCACATGAGAACTTGAATCACAACCAAGTGCATGCTCTCAAATTTTTTTAGAGTAAGGGACTATTTGAAAGTTCAAACTTTTAAATTGTTTTTGTAGCAACACTTTCCACCTCTTCTTCTTCCTCTTCTTCCTTCATCATCATTAGATCACCAACTTTAAATTTAGGGAAATACTTTGGTTTAAGTTCATTAACATCAACAATGATGACTTCCTTATGAGTAATGTTATATCTACGATGAAACACCCCCAAACTCCTTGATGGACTCAGCTGTGAATCCAAAGGTGAAGACAATGGAAGGAGAAGGAGTTGAGGTGCATTCCTTGGCTCGTAGCACTTTGGGGGTAGAGGGGCATGCTAGAGCTCCGAGATGGGACTAGGAATAATGACAAGTAATTCATTTGCTCACATGGACCTGCACAAACCAAACAACAAGTTGATTAGTGCATAGTTTGAGCATTTTGATGCACAGGTAAGCCACAGGAAAACACGGACTCATAAGATTCACCACGGCTCGAACTTGGGGGAAGCCACCACCTACCCCTTTATAGTATACTCTATACTTGGCCATGGGGCCAGCACTCAAATGTCATTTTGTCTCGGGACTCTCAAATGGGAGTCCCAAAATTCTCATAATTAAGATTTTTGCGATTTTGGGGCCCCATAACTTTTCGTGTAGACCTCTAATTGAGATGAGGTCTAAAGCAAAGTTGTAGTTGTCGTTGAGAGCTTTTCAATGGTATGTCGCACCCCTCCTACACGCATGCCTCCTACACGCACGAAAATTGGGGTGATTCCTGACTTTTGATGGCCAAGAGTCAAATTGCCAATTTGACTTTTGGTCTTTCTTTTGGCCATAACTTGTGTTTTAATGGTCTAAATGGATCATGTAAGCCCATTTTAGACATGTACGTTCCAAGAGCTTTCCAATGATATAAGGAACTCCTTAATCCAATGGGTTTTGACCCTTGCAATTGCTCTCTGAAAATTCAGGAGTCCACCAAAACTCTAACTCCCAAAGTGGGAGTTCACTTGGGAGTGTGAGGGTTCATTCCCTCACACTCTCTTGCACTCCCGGGAGCATGAAATGTGACTTTCGAGCTTCACACTTGGCTCGCACCTTCGCAAGCCTTTGCATTGGTTTCGAGCCCAAGGTTAGGGTTACGACATACAAGATTGTTGAAAAACCTCCACAAAATTCTATTATTACCTTTTTCAAAATTGTATAAAGTTTCAAGTTGAAGGTTTAAAAATTGTTGTAAATCATTTACAAATTGTTAAGGCAACAATTTGTGTCAAAAGGATTGGGCTTTTATTCAATCACCCCAAGTTTTTTCATGCCTTACAAATTGACAATTTGCAATTACCTAGAATGAGCAAAAAATGGATGTTGTCTACTTCATTGACTAAATAATAACAATCCCAAATTTCCAACAACAAACATAAGATGAAACTTGAAGCTCAATCGTTTTGACCCTAATCAAATATTTGTCACCTTTGCTTACCTCTTAAAAATTTAGATGAGATCGTTCAATGTTTTTCAAAACTCTAACATTTTGATGAAAAACTCTAAACCTGATTACCATAATTCCATCCATAAACCCCAATCTCAACACCATGCCCCCCACCATCTTCTTCATCCATAAGATGTTAGTCTTCCTCCTAGATCATATCCATTTTTCTATGAGAAAATCTTTGTAATTTTATTTGTTGTCTTTTAAAATTTTGAAAATGCAAAGGTTAGTCATCACAAAAAAACATCCCATAAAATCTTCAACAATCATTTTACACCATCATACATCTTATTGAACACCTTGCAATTCCACATTCAAGTACAAATGTAACTAGATTTTCAAAAACTTTAAAAGTTTGATGGATTCAATTTAGATTTTATTCACACATTTAGGGCATTAAGAAATCAACTTAAACAAAGGTACTAACAATCTTGCATTGTGTGTAATGATGTTTATAAATTTTGGTAGGCTCAATCCAAATATCTTCTAGAAACAAAACAATGTTTGATACATCACAATTCCATCCCTAAACAAGGCAATTAACTATTGTCTTATCTGTTAAATGTGGGTAAAAAAGTTTTCTTGATTTCAAATTGTTATAGCTGGTTTGCAATAACAAAAAAAGAAAAAAACCACATGTTGACACCTTTTTACTTATTGTTGAACAAATTTTGAACTACCACTTGATTTTAACATTTCAACAATGTTAAGGTTTTAAAGCTTTGAATGATTTATTAACCTTGAGCTACTAGATTCAAGTTATTCATCAATGCTAGGGTTTTAAAAATTGAAGATATTGACCTATAATTTGGGATATAGTAAAAATGGTAAGAGATAGACAAAAACAAATAAAAAGAAAAAGATTACAACAAGCCTGAAGAGGTGAAAAAGGACCACTTCCAAATATTTGAGCCTTTTAACATAATGTTTAAAAACCTCCTCAATAATTAGGAGGAGAAAAAACAATTTTGTATGCTCCACATATTTTGTAGTAGATCAAAAGTTCAAAGGTATGCACACATTCCTTCAATTAAGAGCTTGAAAATAAAGAGAGGTTGGAAACCAATTTGATTAAAGGACACACATATAACTTGAGCACATGAAGGCAATTGGTGTGTTTCGATTAGTGAATTTGCTTCCTGTTAACCTAATCATCATTGTTAGTGCAACAAAAGCATGGAAGAGAATCATAAGTTTACTTTGCATCATTTTTTTGCTTCATGAAACTAAATTAATCAATTACAACTAGTGTTGGGCGAGTATGAAAAAATGATTAAAAATTGGGCATGGTTTAAAATTGAATTTCAAGTTGAATCTTTCAAGGTATAACTCAATGTCATACCATGTTTGAATCCCATTCATCAATTCTTTGTAGATTGAAAACCAGTCACTAGAAACCTCGTCCTTTAAAAAATAAATTGATAGCTTATCAAGGTATCAAAAAGTTGAAATCAAACTTTAAGGTTTTTGACTTTGTGCCCTTTGGATTTGTTTATGCTCGCGCTAAGGTTCTCAACATTGCATATGCATTCTCAGCATTATAAACACATGTGGTTTGCATTGTAAAGGTCAATTTCCATGGACTCCCCAACCTTTCCACCAAATTCATTTTTGAATTTGTTGGTGGATAATCAAGGAGGTTCCTTCTTTTCCATACCAGTTTGTATTATTATAGGACATCCAAGATTTCAAAAGAATGCATGCAAGTTGTGGACAAATGCACAATTCTAATTTTTTCTAGAAATTTGTGAAGAAAAATTATGGAACTATAATTGAAAGCCTTTCAGGGAATCAAGTTGGAAGGATTTTACAAAGTAGTTGAATGCACGTTTTCCAGGTGTGCATTGGAATTGGAAGTAAGTGTGTGACAATTAGAGCAAGATGAATGATAAGTATTATAAGATTGAAAAGAAAAAAATTCATGTAGTGCATCCCCTTTTAATTGGCCATGGTTTTAAAGATTTGATTAGATGTTTAGAGGCGCAACCAAGATTAGTAACATTCCCAATTCAATTGATCGTGGAGTTTATAATTTACATTCACATTTTGACATTCAAACTTTCAAGGTGAATAATGATGATGTGACACATGGCACTCATGAACACTTTAATCCACCATAACATACTTTTGTTTTTTGTCATGGAAATGAAAAGGAGGTTCATATTCCATTTGCAGGTTCAAAGACTCCAAGAACTAGGGCTTGTAAATTGTTTGATTTACAAGGCAAAATTGAATAAAAAATTGAAATTAAAAAAATAAAATAAATGCAGGTTCCTTTGCAATTATTGATGCCATTAAAGAAATTTCAAAAGGTGTCAAAGAGATAAAAAATATGAAGATGGAGATGAGTGAAAGGATTACAACATAGATGTTTCACAATGAGTAAACAAGTAGAGAATTGATACTATAAGGTCAATTGTAGATGACAACATTGTTTGTTAAGGTTCCAAAGTTTAAATATTCTTGAAAATGACAACTTTATGCACTTTGAACTTGACCATGGGCTATTTAGTTGTGTTGTTTGTTTCATGTATCATATATAAGGGATTGAAACCTTTTGTTGTGGCTTGGAATTTTATTCCCAAAATTGATGTGACCAAAAGTGTATTTGCATTTTGGCCCATGGTAGTAAAGCCTAAATATTTGTTTCTTTGTTTTATCATTGCATTTTAACATCAAGTGTACAAGTTTTCAACATGGTTAAATTGTACCCATTGGTTTAGAATTCATAAATGATTTCTTGCAAACATTTTATTTATGGAATCCACGATTTGACAATCTATATGTTCACAAGACTTTAGACTAAAAATTAAAAAAATTGCTTCCCTAAATAAAAAGGAAGATAAAGGCCAAATGGTAATGCATGTGAACAATTTAGATTCTTTAATTGGGTTGTTAATCAACCATTGTTCAAACAAAGCAAATTTGAGTTTTTTTCCTTCAACTTTTGCAATCTCTTCTTCATTAATTGTTGGTAATTTATCCTCAAATCCTTGGAAATTTTCTTGAAGAGTTGCTACATTTGGAGGACTTGGTTCAAATGCACTTCATTCAAAACAATAGTTGTGAAGAACATAACAAGTAACAACAACTCTTGTAGCTCTATCAACTCTTGAATTAAAATGTTTCAACATACGCCATTTGTTTTTCAAAGATCCAGAGGCATTTTTGATGACTACTCTCCTTGAGTTCATACTAGAATCATATATGTGTTTATCCACATCAAATGCAAAATAAGTCTTTCAATTTTTGTGTAAGTGTGGTCAAATTAAGTACATTACATCACCAATGATGTAACGTACATTTCACACCTTTAACAACCACCATTGGCTCTTGTAAAATCTCATGATTCTTCAATTGTGTATAAACATTAGACATCTTGAATTGCTCATCATCATGGACTTTTCACTAAGTTGGCCAACATAGATATTCCAATTTTTTTTTGTTTGCATCATAGATTGCTTGCATCACAATGTTATGAAATTTTTTCTTATTAAAAAAATCACTTGTTGCAAATGTCACTCTTTTATTAGGGAATGAAGTGAATGGTATGTGAGTACTGTCTATGGCCCCACAAATATTACGCAAACTTGTAAGATCATGGAAACAATTTTTAATTTCTTTTTGTAGACGATGACCAAATGGAATACTAATATAATTGTTAAATAATTTGTTTTTATCACATAGGGCATCACACACTATGTCCACGTATTTCCTTAAGGTTGATCCTTCCAAATTGAATAAATCGATCATGTGTGTGGTATTAGTTCCATGAGCCAACCTATAAATCACAATGATAACATTTTAAATTTTTTTTACTTGTGGTTGAACAAGGTTCACACATTCGGATTAAAGAAACGGTGTCAATTCTTGGATTAAATTATTAAAAACTTCAAACCCATTCTATAATAACCCATGAACTTCCTCTACCTCATTTTAGGAGAAGTATGTTGTGCAATACTCTTCACAAAATCCTATTGAACATGTTGCTTGGGCTCTTTCCACCACAACGAGATGGATATCTTTTCCTAATCAAAATTGCACATAGAAATGGTAAGAAGTGCGACGCTATTGAAGAATCATTGTTAAAAAGAAAATTATGCACCCATGATTTGAGGAATGCACAATTGCCCAATGTCACATAGAGGAGCATCCAAATTAGTAGAGAACTCTTCTGAGTGTAATAAGATCCTTTGTGAAGATGATCTTTGCAAAAAAAATAAATTCAAAAAACTAAATTGAAAACTTGAAGCCAAAAACTGAAATTAGGGTTGAAAACTGAAAATTGAAATACAAGAAAAAAATGAACTGAAAACTAACTAAGAGAAATTATGAAAACTATGAAAACGACCCAACCCCTGGGCCCCCACTAAACCCTAAACCCTATCCGTTTCTCCGCTCTTGTTTTGTTTCCCCGGGGGGGGGGAATCAAAGACGAGATTTTCGAAGCTTTTTGACACAAGGATTTTTCCACACACAAGAAATATCTGTAGCAACGATTGTCGTGTGCAATTTTGTTTCAGAGATTTGTAAGGGGTTCTGGTTTGTGGAGAGGGGTAGAATGGCCGTAGTTGCTGCCGTGCCCTTGTGTGCTTCTCAGCTCGCTGCTACTAGAAGAAGAAGTCTAAGTTCTGAACCATCTGCGAGCTGCTGCTACTCATCGGCTCATTATTCACCTGCTGTTGCAAGAGTGAATTGCTGGCGGAACTCCTTTCTCACCTCCTCAGGTTTGCTCTTGTTGTTCCTTTTGCACAAAAAACTGGAACCCTAATAGTGTGTTGCACTGCTAGAATCCAGTTGTTGTTCAGGATTATGGGGAAGGCTGTCCGCATGTGTGTTGGTCTGTTGTTGTTGTTACAAGCTTCCCATTGGAATTCACCTGTGCTTGTAAGAGTTCTGTGACTACATGTTTCTATCTTAAAAAGAAGATTCAAACAGAAATAGATCTACAACAGCGTACCTAAGGATTTGGATCTGGTCATGTGGGGTTTGTTGTGACAGGGATGCATGCCTCACAAGCAAGTCTGATGTTCAGTGAAGGCAGACAGATGCTTGCAGCAACTCCTAGGCAAAAATTTCAAAGAGAAAAACAAAGGGGAGACTTAGTGGTGCATGGGCTTTTCGGTCTTGGAGTTCCAGAATTAGCAGTCATTGCAGGGGTAGCTGCACTTCTTTTTGGCCCCAAGCAACTTCCAGAGATTGGAAAGACTCTCGGTAAAACTGTGAAGAGCTTCTCACAGGTAGTTGATAAACCCAATGTTTATTGTAAATTTGATTGAAGCCCTTGTTAAACCTCTGGAACTCTTGCAGTTTTACCCACATTTGTACATTGTTTGTGAAATTTGCAAGGTTTTCAGTGCAGGACATACGATGGCAGAAAATCAATCATTGTCTGGGATTCTTGTGATGCTTGCTTCAGGTTTTTCATGAATGTTCTGTAAAATGATGTGGCTGTTCTGGATGGTGCAACAGGCAGCGAAGGAGTTTCAATCAGAAATTCAAACTTCAACTGAAGCTCAGGCAGAAGTGAAGAGCACCACATTGCCAACTACACCTATAGAGGAACCCGAGGCTGCACCCCCCACAACCACTGCTACATCAGAGAAGGATTCAGCATAGAAAAAAAAAACACCTGTTGACCTCTTATTCCTCAATTTGAAAGCTTGAGCTGCACTGCCTACTTGAGCTCCTTGTCATCTTGGCAGACTTATCAGTCTAGTCCCAAAGGCAACAAAACAACTACATATGTTTTCATTGTTTCTGTGACTATGGATACTGTAGTTGTGGTCACCCTGCTATATCGTTTCAATGTGTTCCCAAGAAAACCCATGGTCCTGTATTCAGTCACTGAATATCTATATTGTCAGGATCCTCGGGTGTGTCATTTGTAGCAGGTGCAATTGCGCTAAGTTCCTGGTAGAATGAGAGGAAGCTGAAGTTGTAGGCAAGGATGACTAAGGAATTCAAAGAGAGATACCCTGTGTGATTGATTGCAGGTTCTGTTGTCTGGAAAACAAGATTGCAATGATATATCTGATTGCCATGTCTTTGATTAGTTCTACAGAGCACAGACTCAAGAGTAGACATCCAGGAGCTTGTTTTGTCCACAGCAAATGAACAACTGGCACAGATTGTGAGCACTGATGAACCTGTTTTCATTGGGTGTTTCAATCACTGCTGGTAATGATAAACCTAATGATGTTGAATTGCAGAAACAGAGCTCTGTCTTTTCTCTCATCATCTCAAGTGTTGGAAAGGAGCATTTGATGGGTTTGAGGCACCCTTTAGAGCATGGTGAAGTTTATCAATGAGCCTTGAGGGATCGTACCTCTGTAACAGTGAAGAGGGCAAAGTGGTCCCATCCTTCTTCTTGGGATGGATTTAAGGTCCAAAAATGCGTGTTGAGCTCTGAATTTGTTGCTTCCTCATGCTCCACTTTCAGGTTCATATCCATCTTTATGCACAGGCTTCTTTCATGTTACAAAAATCTCAAGGGACTTGGTTGAGAAAATTTGTAGAAGCTAGATGACAAAGCTCTGAGGAGTGTGAGAGTGAAGGCAGGAAGAAGAGAGAGCGAGCAAGAGAGATGATAGCACCAGTTAGAAGCATGGAGAGGACAAAAGACCAGGGAGCAAGGAGAGATGCAAGGAGGGATTTTTGGCTCCCTTTAAGATCAGGAAGCAGCACCATGATTCAACAAATTCACCATCGTATTTGCTCCTTTTGATCCTTGTGTTCACCAGGTGGAGCACAGCAAGAGACAGAGAGACCACACAGCCTTGGGAAGAAGAACTTGCAGGAAAAGCATCGAGTGGATGTGGTGACAATGTATGGTGGTGGTGTATAATTTGAACCTAGCTCCAACCCAATGCAGAAACTGGATGCCATGAAACTCGATTGTGCTCTGGAGGCCAAGCTGCAAGACCACTCTTGGCAGGTTTGATTGTGAAAGCTGTTTGTGTATTAGAGTCTTCCTGATCACAGAGAGGAGGAGCAACAGTTTGAGAAAGCAAGTCTATGGTTGCATCAAGTTGATGAATTTGCAGAATTCAGTGGACGTTTGAAAGTCCAAGAGACATGGCAAAGAGTTTCTGAAGTTGGGGATGATCCCATTCTTCACACATGAATCACAAGCTGCAGCCAATTCCACCACAGCTCTTGACTTGTTTCTCAGTCCTAATTCAATGTGGACACGAGTGATTCAAATGCAATGGTGAAACATGCAGACTTGCAAAACAGGAAGAGAGCGACATCCACTTCTCGGGTCTCACTGTAAACATCATTGGGGATGCATTCACATGTCTACTAAACATGTCTCTTCTCCTTGGATACATACCTTCAGACCATGATGATCTCATGGGAGCAGAACTTTCAACAGACCTTCATGACATCATTTCTGACCTGTTTCAGAGTCATACAGCTTCAAAGCTGGGATTTTTCCATAGATGGTTCATTGAGGATCAGACCCTGATTGCAATGATGCCCACCACAATTGATTTTGAACTTCTAATTTGCAAAAGCTTTTTCTAATTTCAAACTTCTTTGCCTCAAGGTGACATTGTCATTTGCATAGTCTTCTCCTTTGCCTGGCAAAAAGACTTGCTTTTTTCTTGGAGACTTGCTCTAGTCCGAAAACAAAGCAACAGTAGCATACCATACCATGGAGAGTCTCATTGAGTTGAAGCAAAAAAGCTGGTAACGGCTACACTCAAAGGAGGTAGTAGAAGAAGAATCAAGCACCATAGATGGGCATAGAAGCAGGATACATGTTCAAGTTGCAAATCTGTTGCTTGCTTCATCCTCCTGGTAGCTGCAGGATCCATGTTCAAGCTGCAGGTCTGTTGCTTCATCATCCTGGTAGCTGTAGGATTCATGTTCAAGTTGCAAATCTGTTGCTTGGTACATAATCCTGGTAGCTGTTTCTGCTATGGAGAAAACCCCTGCTCAAATGCAAAACCTTCAACCTAGAGTAGATGCATTCAGATGTTAAGAACAAACTTTGCAGATATCTTGTTCAAGATAGCAAGCTCATCATCGGCAAACTCCAAGCTCATATCATCATTCAAATGCTTCTTGCAGTCCATGAGATGCTTCAAGGATCAAGCTCTGAAATGACTCAAGGAGCAAGCAAGCTCTGAAGCACTGAATGGATTCTGAGGAGCAAGCAAGCTCTGAAATAGTTCAAGCATCAGTGCTTAGCTGAGGGATCTGATTTCCATCTTCTGCGAGCTTCTCCAGTTGCCGCGTCTTGCAATTGCCGTAGAGCATTGAATGAAACCAGAAGCATTTATTGTTTGTTAGCTGCGAATACGGACGCCAGGAGGAGGACGCACAAAATATACAAATCTGTTTGAGGAATCGGCAATCTCCACGACGACGACTACAACTCGCAGCATCATCGACGGAGAGCCTTTGTGATCTTCTTTTTCTTCTTCTTATTCGTGGCCTTAGGATCCTCCACCTGTTCCCGCACAAAACACTCGGCAGTTCGACGGAGTGTTCTTCCGGTCCTCGTGTTCGCGCACAAAACACACGAGTCGAGAATTTCCTCTTGTGCGTGTGTGTCTCTCTCTTCTTGTTTCTCTCTCTTCTTGTCTCTTGTGTTCGTCTGCGCCTGCGAATCGCGAGCAAATTCGGAGAGTCGGAATTGCAAACGCTCGACAAAACTCGTGTCACTGCTGTTGCGCTTCGCTTCGTCATCATATCCGGAAACCTTTCTGCTGCTGCCGGGAGGTGATTCATGCGTCTAAGCTTTTGCTTGGTTGGTGATACTCGTGTGTTTTGCGTATCCGGGCTTGTTCTTCTTCTTGCCGTTGCAGTGTTTTGGTCGTGAAGCTTGACCTAGTGAAAGACCTTTTCCTCTCTGCAAAAAACAGATATCCTGAGAAAAGCAGAGAAGCAGAGAGCTGTTTTCTTTCTTCGATCTTCCTGCAGTGTTTTGTGAGGTTGTTACTTTTGCTCGTGTTTCTTTTCCGATTTGAAAACCATCTAGTAGCTCTTTTGCAGTCAGAAGCAAGCTCTTCGGGGAGTCTCGAAGGATCGGTCTTAAGGTCATCGGAACTTAGTGGTAGCCAAGAAGAAGAAAGAAGCTCCTCCTCTCTTCCTCTACTTACAAGGCTTTTCGTGGTGAAGCAAAGGTTGTATCTGTGTTCTTCTGCTCGGATTTGCTAGGGTTCGATAGTAGTAGGGATGTTCGGGAATTTTTCTTCGCCCGCCATGGGAGCGGGGAGGAAAGCTCGGAATCCTGTCCAAGGAATGGTATGGTGGGTGAAGAAACAGCCTCCCAAAGTGAAGGCATTCCTCGGAGTGGTTCTAGGAATTGTGCTGCTGGTGTTCCTGAGATTCGTGGTGCGAGATCATGACAACTTGTTTGTGGCTGCGGAGGCTATCCATGCTATCGGCATTGCCGTCCTCATCTACAAGCTCATGAAGGAACGCACTTGTGCTGGTAGGTATTCTCGTGTTTTTGTTTTGCTTTTTTCCTCCTCTCATCGACATCATTCTTCTTCTTCACTAAAACCCTAAGACTTCTGCCCGATTTGCTCTTCTTGGAATGAAATCCTGAATGCAGCAGCAGCTAGTCTCCACTGCTACATGAGGGAAAAGTCATGCAGCATGCAATCCTGAATGCAAAAGTCTTGTCTCAAATGCAGTAGTGTTTCTCTCTCTCATACAGCAGCAAAGAATTCTTTGCAATTGGATGGATCCAAAGACAAGAATTCTACAGTCTGCCTGACTTTGTTGCTGCTTTAATGAATCCTTTCTTATGTCATGCTTTGCTTGCTTGCTTGGCAGGTTTGTCATTGAAATCACAGGAGCTCACGGCAATCTTTCTGGCAGTACGCTTATACTGCAGCTTGGTAATGGAGAAGGACATCCATACTGTTCTTGACTCAGCAACACTTATCACGACACTGTGGGTAATCTACACTATGCGCTTCAAGCTCAAGTCCACTCTTGTTGAAGATCTAGATAACCTCCCAATATATTATGTGGTAAGCCTTCATTTCACTCCTTCTCACAACCCATTTTTGTCTCTGTGAAGATGGTGATTGAAGCATCAACAGTGGATAATGTTTTGTAGCAGGACAGTCATGCAAGTTTTCAAGCAGTCTGTTTCACAATCTAGTATGATTTCCACGTCAGTTGGGTATCTGTGCCTTCTTTTCACAATTGATTTGTCTCTGCGAAGATGGTGAGAGAGTCATTGCCACTGGAATCTGTTGTAGCTGGACAGACATTTGGTGTCCTGAAACAGTTTTTTCACAAGTTTCATTCACTCCTCACAATGCATTTTGTCTCTGTGAAGATGGTGATAGAAGCATTGACAGTGAAGAATGTTTTGTAGCACGACAGACATGCAAGTGTTCAAGCAGTGTGTTTCACAATATACCTTGATATCTGTATCAGTTCGGTATCTGTGCCTTCTTCTCACAATCAATTTTCTCTATGAAGATGGTGGCAGAAGCATTGCCACTAGCTCTTTTGTGGGGTTCTATTCTATTGGTGTGTTGAGAATGGATTTGGGGGTGGGGTGCAGCTTGTTCCATGCGCAGCTCTGGCAGTTCTGATTCATCCAACCACCTCCCATCATCTTGTGAACCGCATTTTGTGGGCCTTCTGTGTATATCTGGAGGCAGTTTCTGTCTTACCGCAGCTCCGTGTCATGCAGAACAGCAGGGTGTGTGCACACTCTTGAGCCTTTGTCATCTTTGGTGAGGCTGTTAGGGTAAATTGTGGAATTGTAGGTTAACAGATGTTCACATGAAACTGTTGGACTCTTCGATTTTCTGGAATTCAAGGTGAAGTTTGAGTGTCTATTGTGGTTGCAATTGATGCTAGTGTTTTTATTTGCTCCACCTTATGCATGGGAATGTTCTTGTGCAGGAAGCATTAGCTATGGGAAGTCCTTCCCACTGTCATGTTAAGGAATTTAAAATACAGCTAGTAAAGTCTGACATCATTTCTATTGGACTGCAGGTAGTTGAGCCATTCACAGCTCATTACGTTTTTGCCCTAGGAGTTGCACGGTTTCTAAGCTGTGCCCACTGGGTGCTCCAGGTTAGTAAAATGTAACCAGAGTAGTGCTGTCTGTGTCTGTGTCAATAAATGGTTCTCCTCTGTTTGTAGTTGAGAAATAGAAGCAATGAAACTGGCAGGCTGGTACTGGTTGTGCCTTTTCATAAATCTGTTCCTCTGATTGCATTTTTGGATTTTACACCCTTCTTGCAAGGACAACTATAACTATTGCTGTGCCTGTTAGAATTATATCAAGCAAGAAGGGCACCTGTTAAAAATGAGTCAACAGTAATGACATTTTTGTTGCTTATGTGCATCAAGGTGTACATCCTGTGAAGGATCTTGTTGGAGGGAAAGTACCCTATAGAATTTCTGCTTTTAAGGATGCGTTATGTTAAGAAAATTGCACCATCTGCATCAGGATATAGCTTCTTAAGAGTAAGCATGATCTAATGTTAAGCTTGCTGTGTCAATTTCTGTAGGTGTTGGACAACAACAGCACCCTGCTCAGTGCACTCCGCTTTGGACTCTGGCCTATAATGGTGCTTATCTCTGAAATTGTGCAAACATTTATCTTAGCCGATTTCTGCTACTACTATGTAAAGAGGTACTCTTGCTATTCCTTTACTAGTTTCTGTCTTATCAATCCTTTCCATAAATGCAAACTGTGCAACAAATGCCTTGTATCTATTTTTGAAGAGTTGATTGACTTAGTGCATGATCTCATGAGTTTATCCACCTGACTTGTTTTTGGGCTCTGTGTCGTGTTTGGTTCTGCAAGCAGTGTGGTGGATGGGCAGAATGTGGTGCGGCTTCCTTCAGGAGTTGTATGAAGGTATTGCAATTTGATGGATGGGAGACCAGACTATTTGTAGTGATGTGGAACTTCAGGTTCATATGCGGACTGTCTCTTTTTTAATCTCAAGTTACTAGGTCAATGGCTTCTCTATTTCTTTGTTCTTCTGTTCAGGCTTTGAACTCTTGAAAGCTCTGCTGTGCTAAGCGCTGAGCACAAGATGAGATTCTCTGTTTTATCCTTTTCTCTTGTTTGCTCTCTTCTCAAGGTAGCCATTTCTGTCCAGGTGCAAGTAGTGAGCCATTGTGCAGAACAATTACCATTCCATTCATTGGTTGACATTGATAACAAAATCGCTGTGTAATGCTATGGTAAATCTGCAAATGTCAGTTTAGAGAAAGCTAGATGAAGTCATGCTTTGGAGCTTTTCCAGGCAAAATGCAGTGAGAAATGCATGATTTTGTTCATCAGGTTGCAAATTAAATGCCAAGTTTTCAAATGACTGTCTTTTCCATATTTTGAAAGGCAATATCCAGTGATCCTTGATAACCACTCACATTCTCTTCAGCTGACAATTTTTTTCTGTCTTGCATGCAGCGACAATCCCTTCTAACTGATCATTTTGTTCTGTCATGGTGACCACCAGAATCCCCGAAGCTACATCCTCAACAAGAGGGAGCTCCTGTTGAGCATACAAGCACTCAACAGTATGTGGTAAATAGAACCGTCAAATAGGTGCCCCATGTTTTTTATAGTGAGGTATTTGAAGCCATGGTTATTTGTATTTGAAGCCCGTCCCACCTTTGTAGATCCCTGGTTGTGTTGGAATTCTTCAAGCAACCAACATCGTCTCACCTTTGGAGATCCCTGATTGTGTTGGAATTCTTCAAGCAACCAACATCGTCTCACCTTTGTAGATCCCTGATTGTGTTGGAATTCTTCAAGCAACCAACATCTTCTCACCTTTGTAGATCCCTGATTGTGTTGGAATTCTTCAAGCGACCAACATCGTCTCACCTTTGTAGATCCCTGATTGTGTTGGAATTCTTCAAGCAACCAATCTCACCTTTGTACATCCCCAATTGTGTTGGAATTCTTCAAGCAACCAATGTCGTCTGAGGTTTAGATAGATCCACTCCTCAAGATCCCGAAGGTCTCCAGGCAAGTGTATGATATTTACTTAATAGTTCAAATCCAGAGTTGTGAGATTTGGTTTGCTTGTCAATGAACATATGGTTAGAAGAAGTGTTGGGCAAATTGGGTTAGCAAAAAGTTTGGCAAGAACAATCTCATCTAAAAGCTAAGCCTAAACTCACCCTTTAGGCCCAATGTTTAGTTCACTTCTTACCCACTGATGGGGCATTGAATAGGAATGAACTCCTTTCTCGGAGAACTTGATAAAAGATTTATATTAACATCAACGATAAGTAATTTGGCACCTTCACATGTACATGGCATGTCATCTTCATTTTACAAAGGAGGTTTATTAGTTGTGGAAGTAGGGTATAAATAGTCCACATATCTCACAACTATTTTCTTTTAAAATTTGGGCTTTGTGTTGCTTTGCATTACCAATGGCAATGATTAAATTATTTGGTGCGAACATAATAATTATGTTGTAATCAATTTTGTATTTTTGAAAAATAAATTTTTGTAAGTTTTGATATGTGTCATTTTGTTTCATTAATATTTTTTTTAATGTTTTTGATTTGTTAGATAAAATGTCAACAAAAATTTAATTCGCTAAAAAAAGTTCACAATGAGATACAAACAAACAAAAACATTGAAAGGGTGAAAGACAAAAGAAAAAAAACATTGAAAAAGTGTAAGACAACCAACAAGATACAAACAAAAACATTGAAAGGGTGAAAGATTATTTTTAAAATTTAAAAAAAAAAAAAAACCCATTATGAAATGGAATTTGATCTATGACAAATTATAATTCGAAATGATTCTGAAATTGTTGGACTGATGATCATCAAAATACCCATCTTACATAAACTAGTTCCAATGAGACATCATAATTGGAACTAATATAAATAATTGTTAATTCTATTTCTATATATATCATGTTTTACAGGAAGGTGATTTACTTTCAAACACATTTATTATTTATTTGACATGAAATTTGATCTATGACGAATTATAATCCAAAATGACTCTGAAATTATCACAATGATGATCACCAAAATACCCATCCTACATAAAACCTAGCATTAATTGGTGAAATGTCAAAAATGTCAAAAATTTAAATTGCATAAAGTTAACAAAAAACAAATTTACCCTTAAAATTAAAAAATGTATCAAAATGTTGTCAAATTTTCTACCCAATTTTTTTTCCTAAGAGATATGACAAAAATTTCTAAAGAAGCAAGGAGTATATTTTCAAATGAATATTCCTTTGAAAACATTTTGAGGTCAAAATTGTGTGAAACACAAATAAATAACGGGTACTCCATAGTAGGTCATTTTTTTTTGTTTATTGGCAAAATGTCTCCAGATGGTGAAATTTCTTAAATTTTCGAAGAAAAAGAGTGATTAAGACTTTACGAAGTTTCAAGCTTTTTATTTTCAATTTCTTGATATCGAAAATATGATGAGTTTTTCCCTCAAAAATAAAAAATTAGTTGCATTTACACTAAAAAAAACCAAAAAAAATCCCAATTTTTAAAACCAAAAAGTGACAAAATTTGTCCAAGAAAATCACAGTGTAATGTGGCCTGGTTATAAGACAAATTTTTTCGTTTTTTCATCAAAGATATTATGAGAAAATTGGATTTTTATTTTATTTCTCCCCAACTGTAAATTTGACAAACTATTTTTTCTATTTTGTAGAAAAAATCATAAAATTTTTAATATCAAAAAATTGGGGGGAAAAAAAAACCTCGACTCTAGTGGTGAAAGACAACACTATGAAAACATGTTATTTCTATTTTAAAATTGTGTGTGTTTTTTTTTTTTTCAATTTTGTGATGTTGATAAAGTGCTGATCATCCATAAAAATATTTAGCTAAATTTGGAAATATTCAAATTTTTGAAAAAAATAGAAAAACCTTTAAAAGCACCCTTTCATGTTTAAAACAGTTGTATTGAATTTTTGTGATTTAGAAAAAAGAAATTCTTTATTGGTAAATTTTTTTTTTCACAAAAAGGAGAATTTGTGACAGAATATTCCTTTTAAAAATAGTTTTGGCAAAATGGCGAGAGCTTTCGCCAGAAAAAAGAAAAAAGAAAAAAAAGAAGAGACTGGACTCTTGTGGTCGAAGACTCAACCCAAAACTTAAGGGATTAAAAAATATTGTTATTTCCATGTTATTTCCCTTCACACCCGACCCCCCCGGGCAGCGCCCACTTGTTCTTTGCAGCGTTGAAAATTCACAAATTCTGTGCGTCTTCTGCTGCACCTGTTGCTCTTTGCTCTTGTGCGCACTAGAGGAAGAGAGAGAGAGCTGCTGTTGTTGCTGCTGCTGCATCGTGGAGTCATGGCGTCGTTTCTCAGACGCTTGTCTTCTTCCTTTCCTGTGTTTCTTGTTGTGTTCTTCTTGTCAACAAATTTTTTTGTGATCCGAGAATGTGTCTCTGATGAAATCGACGGCATCGGCAGTAGTAGCAGCGGAGACCACGGCGGTGGTGTTTCGGAAAGCGTCTTCGTCGATGATAAGGACGTCTTGGTGCTTGGAGATGCGAACTTCACGGAGTTCGTGACCACGAATCCGTACGTTTTGGTGGAGTTTTATGCTCCCTGGTGCGGGCATTGTATGTCGTTGGCTCCCGAGTGGGCGTCGGCGGCCTCGATTCTCAAAGGAGATGTGCCTCTTGCTAAGGTCGATGCCACGATACACGCAGAGCTTGCGCAGAAGTTTGGAGTCCAGAGCTATCCTACTATTCTGTTTTTCATCGATGGCATTCCCAAGCCTTACACGGGCGAGCGAGAAAGGTAAGAAAATAAACGCCGCCTCTGAGGAGCTCGTTTGAAGAGGTTTTCTTCAGACTGAGGATCGGAACTGAGCATCGCTTCCTTCTGGTGCTTCTTCACTTGCTGCTTGTTGCCGTGGTGGAAGCACTTTTTCCAATGCTGTTTCCTACTGCCGTTTCTAGACAAGTAGATGTTGAAATGCCTTAAAAAAGAAAGGAATGAATTCGGATGTCCAATACTTTGTTCACTACTTTGGAACTGTGTCCTGACCATCAAGTCATTACGTCATCATCATCATCATTCCAGTGATCATAGAAATATTTCACTAGCTTGTCTAATGTTTGTTTCCTTGGTTTTGCTGGATTCAATAATGTGAGCATCACAGTGTAGTCCTTAGTCTTTTTGGAAGTATTGTGAGCATCATCAAGGTGCAGCTTGGTGGAAATCTGAGTGTAATTGGCTTTTGTCTGTGGTGGTTTCAGTGATGGCATTGTCATGTGGGTGAAGAAGAAAACTGGACCTGCAATTGATTTCATCAAATCATCAACTGATGCACAAGAATTGTTGGAACAAGATACTCCTGTTGCTGTTGCCTTCCTGCAAGACTTTGAGGTACATTTTTTTTCTGCCCCCCAGTGAAACATACAACCCTTGAAGGAAAAAAATTCAAATAGATGGCAGTCTGTGGAGTTGGCATTGTGAAATGGATTAAAGCAGGCTCTCAAGCTTAGACATTGGATGATGCTGAACTGAACACTTAAAATCATGGACCTTCAAATTGTGTCTTATTCTTGGAAATTGTTTCTGATCCTAGTGCAAGGAAAACTGCTGCTTTATACTCATTTATGATGCAAGAGAAGACATCTGTCTTTTTGTTGTCATCTTTTTTTTTCGGGGTAAATGCATGGATAATTGTGAAAAGCTTGTGTCTTGAAGAACATTTGCTTTGTAAACCAAGTATATAGATCTGTGCCAACCTGAAATACACTGCAATTTATACATCATGTCTCTCATACCATGGAGATTCTCCCTCCAATTCTGCCAAGGTTAACCCACTTTTATTCTGCCATATGTTCTCTGGAAGCAAATCTGCTATCATGGTCAAGGGTCCTTGCTTGTCATACATTTCTCTCAAGTTGTTCAAGATGTTACATTTAGGAATAATTGTTCACTGTCCTGTGCTCCAATATTGCCCCTGTGGATCAGGGTAAGGATGCAGAGGAGTTAACCGCAGCAGCAAGACAAGAGGATGGTATTTGGTTCTATGTGACAGGTGATGCTGACATTGCAAAAATCTTTGGCCTGAACAACAAGGCCCCTGCCTTAGTGTTGTTGAAGAAGCAGAATGAGAAGCGTTCAACATTTGGTATGATCTCCTTCTTCTGATCTCATGAATCACATGCTTTATGGTCTTTAATAAATATGCAAATGACCAAGATTGTATGTTTGTAAGTGTAACTTTGGTCTGTCGATATAATTCTAACAGCATCATGCTGAAATCCAGTTGTTTGCATTTGTAGATGGGGTTTTTGAAAGGAATGAAATATCTGAGTTCTTGTCTGCAAATAAGTTGCCCCTTGTGTTTACATTCAATCGTGAAACAGCATCAGCTATTTTTGAGGATGATGCATATAAACAAGTAAGAACTATGATACTCTGCTATGCATCTTGTGCAGGCTGATGCTATTTTTGGTTCAAAGTTTTTGAATCTTTCTTCAGCTTGTCCTCAGTATATATTAGAATTGTACTATCTTCAGTATCTGAAGTTTGTGAGACCAATGTGTCCTTTTGTTTCCTAAGCATTTTTTCATGTCATGGCAGATCTTTCTTTTTGCTCTACCTGAAGAATTTGAAAAGATACATGGCAACTTTGAAGAAGCTGCCAAGTCTTTCAAGAGGAAGGTAGGGAAGTGCAAGATGTGGTATGGCAGTCACTTTGTTTGCCAGTTCAGCTCAAAATGTACGGGTCTGCTCAGTCAGTCCCAAGGGTGATGTCCTTACATCATTCTTGTATCAACACATTGTGCCATGGGTCATGTGGTGATGAAATATGTTAGCAATATGCAACAGAAACCTCCTGTGTTGATCCATATACGTACTAGGTTTATTGGAAACCTGAGACAGTTCTTTGAGTCTCACATTTGGAGGACAGAACCAAACAATTTGCTTACTTGTCAAGTCAAGTATAACCCATCACTGAACCAACTAGGCTCTGGCATGAGAAGTAGGGCTTAATGCCTCTATGAGAGACTATGTTGTGTAGTTTTCTCATGAGTCTGAAAGCAACTCAGGCCAACTCCACTGAATGGGCAGATTATCTTTGTGCTCGTGGATCTTGCGGAGAAGGAAGATGCTACTCCTGTGCTTGACTTCTTTGGTATCAACAGTGATGAGACAAAGGTAATCTTTCTTCTTGTACCAGTTAGTTGTCCTTTCTACATCAAATTGTGGCCTCCTGCAGGCTATTGAAACTGAGTTCCTAAATTGACAGGTTACAGAAACCAGCCAGAACCAATGCGTACTTGTTGTGGACTTTGCCTGATAGTAGGATTTAATCATCCTTTGTGTGGCATTGCAGCTGATGGGACTTTCTGTTGGGAATGGTCGGAAGTTCCTGTATTCTGGTGATTATAGTGTTGATTCTATCAAGGTTAGCGGCCACAAACTATTGCAGCTCCCAATTACCCATCAGGGCCCTTTCGTCATTCACTGTACTATAGGGGGTGAATCTAAGACCAAGAATAGGTGCCATATGGCCTTCAATACCTATTGTAGTGCCTATATGTGAATCTAAGAACAGTAAGTGATGCCTGCAGTGGTGCCTACTGTGGTCTGGTTTTTGGGTTCTCAGGTATTTGGAGAGAAGTTTTTGGCTGGTGAACTTCTTCCCTATCTAAAATCTGAATCAATTCCTGAGAAGGTCGATCATTCTGCCCTTTTTCTCTGATTCCATGCCATTCTTGACTCTATTCTATCTGTAAAGGACTTGCTACTTAGTTTAGATACATCATTTGCTCACATGTTTTGCCAAAATATATATTCTCATATGTGGCTGACACTACTCCAATAACTTTGCATCCTATATGTGCAGAATGATGGCAATGTCAAGATTGTAGTGGGTGAGACCTTTCATGACATTGTGCTTGATGAAACCAAAGATGTTCTTCTTGAGGTAAGGTTTTGTTTGGTTTGTCAAACTCTCACGTCAAAACATTCACTTTTTATTGACCCTGCTGCAACTGGGCTGGTCAAGCTTGTCAGAGGCCTTAGCAACTGCAGCTCCTAGTAGTTGATGCAAAGTTCACCAACAAACCTGCTTGAGGTGGCTAGACTGGGCATTGCTTGGTATTTGGGTGACCTAAACCCTCAAATAGAAATATGAAGAATGGACTGAAGACTGGTGACTTACATTGTAGAACAGCTTGGAATTGGTATGCTTGCTTCTATCACCTGTGATGCTTGAAGATTACTTTTGGTGGGATCCCTATGTCAAGGTAGCCATTATTACTCAAAATTTTTGGATTCACAGAGGCCTTCCAGCAAACATTTACACTTTCTGGTCTTTTTACATCTTGCGTATGGCTGAGAATATGTTGTTGTGCTGCTTACTACCCCATATACTGCTACACAGTATAAATGTTCTATGGATTGACCAGGTACCATGTAACTCTAGTCATTGGTCTGATGTGTTGCAGGTATATGCAACATGGTGTGGCCATTGCAGAGATCTGGAGCCTGAATATAATCATTTGGCAGAAGTGTTGCAAGATATTCCTTCAATAGTAATTGCAAAAATGGATGGCACTAAGAATGAGCATTCCCTGGTGGAGGTCAGTTACTTTTTCCAACTTTCCCATCATCCTTCACATTCTTGATCTAACCTGTTGCACTAAAGTGGAGTTTATCTAAACATTGCACTCCAAGTTTTGTCTGTTCTGAAAGTGTAAGACATGGGTTGTGCCCCATTTGCAGATTTAGGGTTTCCTGTTCTCTCTAAGTTGGTCTGCTCTGAAAATATAAGATTTTGGGTTGTGCCCATTTTGCAGATTGAGGGATTCCCGACCATACTTTTCTTCCCTGCTGGTGAAAAGAGCAAGAAACCTGTAAGCAGCACTGTCATCAGCCATATTTGTTTCTTTCAAACTTAAGGAGAGACTGTTCATGTTAGCAGCAGAACTAGCACTGGCTGAAATGAGAAACTCAGAAACTGTGTATTACTTTTGCAAAGCTGTAATGCTGTCTTCACCTTTACATTATTTGAATTCTTGGATCATACCATTTGCAAATCAGTGAAAGATTTCTCAAGAAACTCAGAATGATTTTATTACTTGCAAGCTGTAAATGTCATCATGGATCATAACATTTGCTAATGGCCTGAAGATATTTGAGAGGGTGCAGTTGGCAGTTGACACAGAGAGGACTGCAACAGCCTTTCTCAAGTACATCAAGAAGAACGCTGGTATTCCTTTCACAGCACCTGAGATTCCTGAAGTGAACTTTGAAGACGGACTTGATCTGGATTTGGTAAATGAAGCAGATCAAGAGATTGAACCAGATCAACACATCAAGGATGAGCTGTAGATACTTCCTCCACTTGTTGAGATGAGCATCTTCTAGTGATCTGTTTCTCATTACTCCTTTTGTCAGGTCAGATAAGGTTTTTTTGTTTTTCCTTTTAGGGTTTGGAAGAAAAAAAAGGAACGATGTCTCCAGTAGCAGACAATTTATTGCTTGGTGACAATAATCTTTCCAAAACATCATTCAGTTGTTGAGAATATGCTGTGAATTCTCAGTCACTGAGAGTGTTGGGTGTGCTCTGAATCACTCACATTTGGATTCTGAGCTAAGGGGATTTTGAGCTAAGCTTCAGAGCTGCTCCTGCAAGCAAGCATTCCTTGCTTGCCAGAAAGCCCAGTGAGAAATTGGCAGATTTTTTTCCTGTCTGCATTCACAGAAGGTCCTCCATGATTTGCTTCTGAGAAACATGTTTGCAGAACATCCTCAAAGATTTGCTTCCAAGAAACAGGGCTGATTTCTCTCAGAGAACTGAGAACTTTGAAGAAGCTATGGCAAGTTGCTTCTTTTTTTGATGGTTACGGTCTCAGCAAGGCTGAAGCCTGCTCTCGGCTGCCATCTCTGGCTAGATCTTCTGACCTTTTTCTTGCTCCTCTCTAAAGAAAAGTGAGAAATCATGAGCGATCTTGTTCCTAAGTATTCAGAAAGCTTTTGCAGGATGGGAATGAGGAAACTGAATAAATTGTCCAGTTCAGCATCCCAGTCTTGCAATTCTTGGAAGGCTTGAAATCTATTATCTTCTTCTTCATCTTCCGTGTCAGATTTCTGTATCCAAAGCAGATGAAGCTGTGGGAATGTTGTATAGAAATCTTTACATCTACCTCAACAGTAGCAATTCGCACTCTTCCATCTGTGATTTCAGCTCCTCCTCTACCGGAAGCTCCTTCTGGAACGCAAGAGGCCCGAAACCGCAGCAGGCGCCACCGGAAGCTCCATTCGGAACGCAAGACACTTCAAGCCGCAGGACGCGGCCCAGCGTTTTCAACCACGAGGCGAAGATAGCTGCCTTCACCTGACCGCGCTTAGGCAAAGGTCTTCTCTGCTTCATCGCCACCTTCAGCTGGCCGCGCTTGGACAAAGCGGACCTCCTCTGCTTCCCTCCTGCAGCACTGTAAGCTGCTGACGCATATGCGACCGATGCCATTGCGCTTCTGTCTGTCTTTCTGATAACAGTAGCAAGAAGAAGAACAACGACAACCGAACTATCTCTACTTGTTTTTCTGAGAACGATGAGCAAGTACAGAAAGGCGGGAGTGCACACAAAACACGACCTTGACGACCAAAGAGAAAAAAAACACTTCTACACTATGCTCCAAACCCCGTTTTCGGAAACAACAATAGACGAAGAAATTGTCCCAATGTTTATCTACCAACGACACAAGTACCTTAAGCACGCACAGGGAACACACTTACACACGCAAAACCGCACGCGAAGGTCAAGAAGACATGGAATCCAAAACAGAGCACTCTGAAAATCCCTTTCTCGAGAAAAAAAGAAAGAAAGAAAGAAAGAAAAGCTCCAAAAAGCTTTGATGATCAAACAAGAACCACGATCTCTTCCCACAAGCTTCCACTGCGTCCAGTGTTACGGAAAACAACAGACGAAAAAGAACAAGTGATGAAACGAAAGACGAATACGGAATACAAAAGTCCAGTGCCGAGGCTCCAAACAAGAAAGGGTTCTTCATGCGAATTCTTCTTCTTCGCGGACATAAAAGCTCCAAACAACTCCAATTTTTGGCCAAATTCCACACCAAAAAAACAGTTCCGTAACACAAACAAGCAAGCAAGCAAGACTCCACCCTCGATCAAAGACAAGATGCTAAAAATGCGTCGACCAAAGCGACCGCGATCCGCGAACTCGGTGCAACAAGAAGGACGAGGAGGAGGAGGAGAAGCGATGATTGTTGGGACTGAAACGCACAGAGCTACATGACAGCGGAGAGTTTGAACTGACCGTGATGACGGGCATTACGGTCACCAGGAGAGAATTTCTTTATCACTGCCCTTCTTTCCCATATCAATACCGGCATCTTTCCATACCGACGAGTTTCGATCTTCCTAAGCTCGTTTCCAACGGCTCCGATTTCTCCCCTTGAGGTAAGTAACTCAGAGTTATTTACGCTGGGGAAACTTTTGGAATTCTTTTAAAATCAGTGTGTTTTTTTCTTTTCAGTTTTCGTGATGTTGTCAGCCATTATTAAACAAACAAATTTTAAAATCTTTCTTATTATGGTTACTTGCTTAAAAGCCCATGCTAGAAATTTGATTATTTTTTTTCTTAAATTCAAAAATTGAGGAATCTAGGTTTTCTTTTTTTCAAAATAATTCTTTTCTTAATGTTGTCAGCATTGTTTTTTTTTTTGGGTTGCAAAATTTGGCCAGGGCGAATTGACCACCACATCGGGATCATGGTAACAACCCCAAAACCCATTTAAATGGCCATATTAGGCCCCAAAAATTATAGATTTGGACTCAGGGACCCTGATTTAGTCTATGAAGATGACATTTTAATAAAAAATTATAAGCAATTTAAATGGGTTTTGGGGTTTTTACCATGGTCCCAATGTAGTGGTCAATTAGCCTTGGTTGCAAAATTTTGCCCAAACATCAAGAATAAAATATAAAAGGGAATATTATATTTATTTTTAAAAAAAAATTCCCTAAAAAATCACCAGATGTCAAAAAAAAATTTGAAATTTTTTCAATGTATTTGGACTCTGATTTTAATTTGATAGCATTTTTAAAAACTACTTTAAAAATCATTTAGACAGGTTCTAAAAACCCATAGCCATTTAATTGTAAATCCCTCTTGGGATGCTAATCAATGATGCAATATCAGAAAACTGAAAAAATAAAATAAAATAAAATATATCACCTAGTTGTGGTCAGTGGACTTTTTTATTTGGCAAAATAACGAAAATTCTTACCAAAAAAACCTCGTCCAAAAAATTGCAAAAAATTTCTGAAAAATTAGGAAAAAAATATTTGATGTCATAAAATTGGAAAATAAACTAAAATAATAAAAACTAAATAAATAAATAAAATAAAATAACTGGAGGTAACAAATTTACAACAGAGAAGTTAAGAAAGAAAAAAAAAAGCAGTTATGGGAAATTAATGCAATGCACGTACTTACCGACAAGATATTTTTACCGACAGGGTAAGCTAAAAATAATAATTTTAAATTACCGACCTACCTACTTACTTACCTTAGATCCTTCTTTTACTGTTCTGTTCTCTTTTGCTTGAATACGTCATTTAGGCATGCCGGCCCCCCCGGGCTGAATGCAAAAGAAAATAAAGAGATTGACGGGGGTCAAACCGTCCTTTTCAGTTCTGAGCTGGACTTTGCGTGATGTACCCTCCGACAGGAAAATAGGTGCCCAACGCCTGGCAACAGGAGACATCGACACCTGGCAGATTGAGGTGGTAGGTACTAGGTACTAGGCGAGGAGGGTCGGTAAATAGAACCCTCTTGCCCACGTGCCGGAAATGGTAGGATCTCTGGATGATAAGATGAGGACATGCCAGCTGGATGATAAAATGAAGACATCCTGGACATCCTGTCCTCATTTTATCATCCAGGGAATTCTACCAAACTTTTGTGGATGAATTTAGTGTGTGTATGATACATGTCCATAGATGATGATAATCATCATGCAGTTGGATGAAGAAAATGTGAAGATTAGGTCAAGAGTTGGCCTAGGTGCTACCAACCTACCTATCTACTTACCTATCTACCTACCTACCTACCTATGTGAAATAGCTAATACTTAGCTCATGGTAAATGGCTCAACTTGGCAAAGGGGCGCTTGAAATGGAAGAGAGAGGTACTTATTCTAGAAGAAGAATACAAACAAGCTTTTGTTGTATTATTATGTACTATTTTATGTCATATGACATTGCGGGGTGGTCTTTCTCAAATTTGGACTAGTTAGTGTCAAACATGCCTGGACTTTGAAGGTTGAAATGAGTGGAATCTCGTCCAACTCTACTCCCAAGAATGTTGAAACCTAAGGTGTGTGTGTGTGTGTTTTTGTTTGTTTGTTGGGGTTTTCTAATGCTGACTTGGCCAATTAGCCTCACCTTTGTTGTGTGTTATTATTATTGGTGACCTGCCATGGATGTTCACGGCTCAAAACATCCCCAATGTGGTGTATGTCACCGATGTTAGGTGTTTAATAATCTCCAAAGGGGTGGATGTTGTCACTTATGTTGAGTGTTTGATAGGTAGTCCCACAAAGTGTTTGAATTGAAAAGGAAAACACAACAAGCACAAGTAAATGAACAAGAATCCTTGTTTTGTTAGTATGAGGAGGTTGGAACGTTGAAATGTATGTAGAAATGTTAGGGTTTGCGCATCCCCCAAAACAATTAGAGAAGGATGTGTCGAAAGCTTTAAATTCTTATTAAAAGTTCCATGCAATTTACATCGGCTCTTTTGCATGGGACATATGCAAAAGACTAGTTCCTTAAGGCAACTTTATAAAACAATTCAAGGCATTGATTTGGACAATCTCATTGGTCACAATTTTTTTTTCTTCACACCTAAGCACAAGCCTATGAGACTATTACAACATTTAAGTGCCCCTTTACTCAAGAGAACTCCTTGAAATAATTCAAGGCTCACATTCATTGGCCAAAAAAGGGTTTTTTTTTTCACCCCTTTTTTTCACAAGCCTATTCACATACCCATCTGTATTTGTGAATGTTTTCAAAACCAACACTACAACCCTTGGTTAACAAAGCTCACATTGTCCTCGATGAAATTTTGGAATCTACTCACAAACCTCCCAAAATGTATTAAGACAATTTTTACCTTTGTACTACCAACACATTCTTTTGCAAACATAAGGAACTTTTGAACTTTTGTCTTGTTTTTTTTTGGGGGAGGGGGGGTACATGTAGGCAAGTTGTTGAGGAATATGCTAAGGTCTCAATTGGAACCAAATTTCAAGGGCAAGAGAAGAGATGATGGTTGTGGAAGTTTTTAGCTTTAGGAAAGTAGATTTTGTTGAAGTTTCTCTACTTCGGAGCCCCAAAGGCTCTCCAAAAACTTCTCTTAAAACCAAACTTCAAAAAATGTAACTTACTTGGTTGATAATTTCATGAAGGTGAAGGTATATCAGGTCCTAGAAGCGCCCTTTGTGAATGACACCTTATTGGCCACAACCAAACACTTGGCTTTATGGCCATCTTGATTCTTTGGGGACTCAATTGTTGGGTAATTTGTACCATTAGTGATATGAGCTTCTAATTAGATAATGCAATTGTTGACTGAGTTTCCAGTTTCCACCTTCTATCAAAAAAGGGCATTCCAAAGTTGTGAGCTTGGATGAGCTTGCACCTAATGGCATGGCACAAAGTAGTCTTAAAATACATTCAACTTAATCCCTACATCCAAAATTAGTAACTTCATGGACAAGATAGTTTGATGAATGCATGAAGTCAAACCTAGACAACTAGCAATTCTTTTCTAAATTCGGTAGTTGAACTAGACCCATGAGTACGGCTTTGAAAATTTAAGTATACCTCTCTCCCCGTGGTTCAAGGTATTAAGTAAGAACCTTGGACTATAATGCCTTCCAACCATCCATGAAGTAAACCATAAACGAGGGGTGTGTCACATTGTGGCCTTGCCATTTACCTTAAAAAGTAGCTTAATGAAAAAGAACAATTATGGAAATTCAAAATGTTTTACCATGCAAAAATATAATTTCAAAAAATCAAAAAAAAAAAAAATCAAAATCCTTGAAGATATTATACCTCTATAACTAATCTCAAGTTTCAACACAAGCCAAAATATCATCTTTCAAAAATCCTCATATAGAAATAGACCTATTATTTATTACCTAGGGGCGAAAATCCCTTAAGCTACTATACTCCATAATGAATCTTAACACAATATCCTTGCCTTGGTAGGCAAGGCCAATAAATTAAATTGTGTACCAGGTTCTTTCATGATGTTTTTTTTTGCTTTCGAATCAATTGTTTGAAGTTCAGGACAAACGATTATGCAAAGTCTTCAACAAACGACAAATTGTCGTCCATCTTGTTCTCTTAGTGTTTCGTGCATGAAAAAACTTTGCCATGATAGTCTCATCAGAAATCACTGTTTTCAAAAGGTTGTACACGCTAAGAGATTTGTCTTCATGTGCATGATCTTGGGTCATAATGAACCAGTACCCATTGCAAGATGTATTATGAAGTGCCCAAAGAAAACACTAAAATAGAATATTTACAATGAAAAAGTGTTTCTTGTACACACACCATCTCCATCCTGCATGGTGCAATGGTGGGTTGCTGGGTCACATAGTCAGATGATCCGCCTTTTCTAATCTTTAAATCCAAACCCATTCCCAACAAACCCAATAATTACAAGGCCTTTTTGAATATGTGTGTGTGTATGCATGACACTACTCAAATAGTCATGGTATTTGTATGTGTGCACACAAACAAATTCATGTGATGACAAAAGGTATGACTTACCTCTTCAACTAAACTACCAAAGCTACTACTACTAATGTTTGGCACTTCTTTGCTGAATATTTATTTATTTATTTGTTTAAAAAATGAGGTTATGTAGTTTCAAATTTAATTTTTCAGAATTTCAGTTGTTGAGGAACAATATGCAGAGTACACCTTTTGTTGGGGTGTAAGGTATTCTTCCCAAATATTCTCATAATCAACTTGTGTTTGCATGTACTCAGTTGCAATTTGCTAAAACACATGCATACACTAAAACACGTGCCTACATTCTTTTTGACTTAGAATGCAAAACATAAGAGACTATGAAGAAGCATGACCTCACGTGTTGGTCGGTTAAACTTTTGAAGGTTGAGTGATTTCATAACCATACTCTTTGTTCCCATGTTCCCCACAATAGCAAGTAACCATTCAGTCAAGCAGCACATTAGAGAGTTATTCTTAAATTCACACAATTAGGAGGCAAGAAGGGCCAGTTTCAGCATAATAGGGCATCAAACACGTGACTGGGAATAAAAATTTTACAAAATGAAATAATTGGGTTTTTCCACAAAATTAGTTTTTCCACAAAATTTTGGTGGTAAACTGTGTTTCATCCTGTCTTTCCTTGTTCCTGAGCGCCTCCACTGCTGCTACATATATTTTCACTGCTCCTTCCTGTTCAGCTAGTATAATAACTCTCGAACCTTGTGCATTAAATGCTGAGTTTCAGCATTTCATACCGAGACTTAATAAAATTTCCTTACTTTGTGGATACCACTGAAAGAAGGGATAGGGGGTGAAAGAGAGGTGACTTTATGGATAACTTTAATATCAGCCCCAAAAAAAAAAACCCCCTAAACCCTAAGCCAAAAGACTGTTGTGTTGCAAACCAGTTTGTGAGTGCTAGGTGAAGTCCTCTTTAGGCTACACATTGGGATTCGATTTGTGGGTATGGGTATCTTCATTGGTAACCCTAAATTCACACAAGATCCAATGCTTCTAAAAGGAATTGTGCAATAAACTGATCACTCTTGATTGACCATTGTTAACCATTGGCCCAGATGCTTGAATCTAAATAATGTCTCACCTCTAAGATTTCATTTTTCATGTTTATGGGAAGAGATTGAGAAGCAATTTTACACCATGCTGGATGTGATAAATCCTCCTACAAGCCCAAATAGGGAGTATGGGTGGAATTACTATTAAACAGCATGAAATTGAGTCTGAGGTTATGACATTTAGATGGTCTTTACCTTTACATTGTTCAAGTCTTCATGTTTATAGGGTTTCTCTCTAAGCCACTTATATTCCAAATTCATTTTTGCATTCAAGTTATTTAACCATGTGACACGGTTTCTATCATGAGGATTTCATGGGTTTATTTGAACTTGGCATTAAGTGCAGAGCTATTACACAATAAGCTGCATGAGCTGCTTTTTTATCACATTGAGAAGTATTCTCTGCCATTTTTTTTGAACCAGCAAAACTGAAATTCCCAAACTGAAACTACCCTTGTTGACCTTGATGTGCAAGATGAAGCAGCAGATCACAAAAACAGCAATTTACAGGACTCCATTGAAATCCCCAAACTGGAAAACAATAATCTCATAAACCTTGGTGTGCAAGATGAAGAAGCAGAATCACACAAAACAGGGAGAAAAAATAAAATTACAAAATCCAATTGAAATTTCTGGAGCTGAAATGACCTTGGTGGTCAATCAATGTGCAAGATGAAGAAGCAGATCACCAAACAGAAATTACAAAATCCCTTAAGAGCTTGCAAGGATCACAAAACACAGAAATGCAATTTTCCTCTAGTGTTTGCACAACAGATCACACAAAACAAAAATACAATTCCTTGAAGGGAGCTTGCAAGAATGAAATCATGAGTTCTATAATTTGCAAGGTACCTAAGCTCATCAACATCACTAAATAGCAGAAACAAAATGATTCCAAGCTGTGCAATCTCATTCAAACATCAAGCCATTTGAGAAGAAGAACAAGGGAGGGTCTTCACAAATTGATCCAAAGAGAGAGTTTTGTTTTTTTTCCCCCCTCAAAATCACAAACTGGGCCTCTGGAATGTGCTCTAATTTCTGCACATTCTGCAACATGTATATCCATCGAGTGCTCTGGAAGATTTTCCACAAACTATGGTGGCATGGTGTGCTGTAATGTACATTCTGCAACATATTCTTCAGTGCTCTCTGATCTTCACAAGCTATGGTAGTACTCTTCTTTTCTTCTTCTTCTTCTTCTGGAGAGAAATTTTAGACAAAAAAATTGCAGTTTTGATGTAGATTGCAGAGTGCTTGACAAGATCCAAAGCACACAAAGATGCAGATTGCAACATTGCATGGTGGAGCAAGAATCAAAGCAAACAAGCAACAAATCCTTGAAGACTTACTGGACACAACAAAGCAACAGGTCCAAGCTCATCAAACCTTCTCTCATTGTGCCATGTTCTTTGACAATGGCAGAGCTTCGTCAGCTTCTTCTTCAAGCTCTTTGAAGCTTGAAATCCTTCTTGTTCTTTTTTTTAAAATTCTTCTTCTTCTTCTTCTTCCATGTCTCAGTTCCTTCTCTGCATCTGAAACAGATCAAGCTCCGATTCTATGTGTGCAAATCACATCCTCCCTCCCATTGAGTGTGCTTCAGCTCCATCTGAAGTGCAAGTGACGCTTTGCCGCAGAGCGAGCCCCATCAAAGATCAACACCAGTGTGTGCAAACAGGAGGCGAAGATGGCCGCCTTCACTTGGCCGCGCCGAGGCTGCGGTCTCCTCCTCTGCTGCTTCCAGGCTGCACTACTAATACTACTGTAAGCTGATGATGCATATGCACTTCCTTCTCTCTTTCTGTTGTCGGCAACAGAAGAAGAAGAAGACGGAGCTGTCGTCAACTTTGTAGTCTGCTGAGAACAAGAAGAAGCGGTACGAGAAAAAGACCCAGGGTGCACTAAGCGCGACCTTAACGAAAACAAACACATAGTTTACTACAACTCAAGGACACAGAATCCAAAATAGTTTCCTCAATTCCTTCCTTTCCTCAAACAAAACAGCTCCAAAAAAACAGAAAGAAAAGAATAAGAAAAATCTGATTCAAAACTCGATTTCTAGCGCCGATTATCTCTGCCGCAAAACAGAGACAGCAAGCATTGAAACCAATGCCAAATGCCGCAAATCCAACAAAACACAGAGCAGCTGAAAATCCTTCCTCATCACTGACCCCCCAAAGAAAAGCCTCCAAAAACCTCAAAATTCCACCAAAAAAATCGATTCCAAAACAGAAACAAAGCAAGCAAGGAAGAATCGGATCGGAGACAAAATGGCCGATCTCGATCTGCAAGCGAGAAAGAAAGAATTGTTGTTGCGCGAGAATGACGCAAAGCTTTTTTCTTCCGCCCTTCTTAAGGAGGAGGTGCAGAGGGATGAAGAAGAAGAAGAAGGGTGGGTACCTGACCGCGGGCAGCAGCTCTCGAGCTGACTTGTGCCCGAAGCTTAAAGAACGCCTTCTCTCTTTCTTTCTTTCCCATAGCGTTACCCCGAACCCCCGTCATCTTTTCATACGGACGATCAAGATCTTTACTAAAAACACAATAGACGACACAGATTCGTTTTAAGGACAGCCTACGATCTCGTTCTTTCCTTCTTGGCCATATGGTGACATGTGTCAAAAAAAAGGGAAAAAGACTAATATCCAAAGAAATGAAAAATAGGTTTAAACTCCTTTTTCTGACACGTGTGATTTTTTTATTGGCCGTCGGTGAAAGGGAATCTAGAATTTACTTCAAATAAAAGGGGGTGGTGGAATTTACTTCCACCGAAATGGAATCTGGAATTTACTTCAACCAAAGGCGATCGTGGAATTTACTCAACCCCAAGGGAATCTGGGATTTACTTCAACCCTACCTAGAGTAAATACTAGAAGAAACAGGGTTACTGTAGCCCGATCAACGGCCAGGAGTGAAAAGAAGGGAGAGAAATCGACGGTAAAGACAGTCGCTTGGAGCGGAAGTCTCTCGTTCTCGTCTCCGCTACTGATTAGAGATACTCGTACAATACGGTTTCGATAACAGTACGTAATCTACCGTGCTTTATACTCCTAGTTTCTAGGCGTACATCACGGATAGGTAGACCTGCCTGCTGCACGTTTGCAGACATATATTCCCCACGTGTCAGTAAATCACTGATGTCTGGATAAGGAATAAGGAGATGGATGGTCATCATTTTTGCGAACGAGAAAAGTCATTTTATTCATCCGTGAATCTCCGCATCCGACTTTTGTAATTTGACTGACGGCGGAAAAAGGCCACTTTTGTGGTTCTTGCTTGCTGGGCTGGACAAAAAGAGAAAAACTGCGTGGGAAAAGGGTTGCGATGGGTGGGACCAATAATAATCGCCAATGGGCGGTGGTCGTGTGAAAGCGGTATCGAAAAGGGCGCTGACAATCATGCCTGGAGTTCTTCAAGGATTCTTCCAGAAGACCTACCTACCTGCACAAAGAGAAATTTAGTCCTCATTATTTTTCGGAATTTTTAATTTAGCCTAAATGATGATCAAAGAGAGGAAGATGTAGAAAAAAAATCCGTAGGAAAATTTAGCCAAATATGGCTACAAACCAGATATTAAATTTATAAAATTTAATCAACCTTTGATATTTATTTATGGTTACACACTCAAAACCAGCTACAGGAATTTTTACCCTTTTTTTTCCTCACTTTTGGCGATGGAAACCTTCCAAAATCTATTTTATTTTATTTTTTCGTTTTGAATTTCTCAATTTGGCGAAATTTCGCCTGTTAAAAAAAGGCTTAGTATGGTAGTGTGATGTGCTCAACAGCATATCATGATTATAGTGTTGGTTTTGATAATTCGCCAAAAAGCACAATTATAGATAGAGTTCTTTGTAATTTCTTTTGGGTTAATAAGTAATAAAAAATTATGGCAAATCAACTTGGACAATTAACATCTTTTAGTTCTGGATGGAAATTTTGTTTGATGATGAGTTTTCGCCATTTTTCTAAAATAATATTTTGCCACAAATTACCTTTTCTTGGGAAAAAAAAAGTTTGTCAAAAAAAGAATTAAAAAAAAGAATTTACAAAAATTTTGTCACAATTGCCTACAATATGAAAGGGTGCTTAACTACTTTCACATTTCTGACTATTGTCAAATTTGACTACATATTCTTCCGGATGATCACCACTTGAGCAACGTGCACAAAATTGAATAAAAATAAACACTTAATAGAAAGCTTGTGCCCAAAGCTATGTGTGCACATGATGATGATGTGCTCAGCTTGGCAAATGGGTCCTTGCCACACAAAAGAAGGAAATCTCCAGAAGAAGAAGAAGATTTGAGAAATCTCCAGAAGAGAAACCAAGTATTTAAGATTTTTTTTGGTTTCTAGATTTGTGAATATTCATTTGCAATGTGATTTGTGTCTGTAATCTGGATTAATTTAATAAAGGAATTTTCAATCATCTGAAGTAAGAGTAAACAGCAAGCATCTCAAAAGTGGATTTAGCAATTTATTGACAATATTTGTTAGAAATTTGTCCAAAGTTTTTTTTTTCCCAAATAACAACAACAACAACATGCTGACACACTTTTGGGCAGTCAAAAAATGTTCAAAACCCAAGCTTTCCCTCTCTTTTTTTGGGTGATTTTTTAATTTTAAAAACTAAGCATCTACAGCAAAATATTTCAGTTTTTCTTTTAGGGACAAAAAAATTCTGCAAAAATTAAACGCTGAAGGAATTACCTTGAGTGCCCATAGTTACTCTTTTGATATGGGCAAAGGTTTGAACTTTTTTCCTGATGTGCCCGATATCTTTCCTGAAGTCCTTTAGCTCCCCCTTCCCTCCTTCCCTCTGTCTTTCTCCCTGCTTTGAAATAATAATAATTTAAAATTTTCTTTTCTAGCCCCCCCCCCCCCCCCCCCCAAGAAATAACACTAATAATCATTACAATAGTAATAATAAATTTTGACTACAAAAGTATCCTACCATCCCCCACATTCTTCCCAATGTAAGCTATCATCCCCCCATCATCTTTCTCATTGTTCCTTGGCCACCCCTACCATCCCTTGTTTCATTTGATGAGACTAGCATCAATATACACACCACTTTCATGTCCATGACATAGCATCATCTCTTTTTGCCATTTAGTTTATATGCCAATTGTGAAAGGCATGTTACCACCATGCAAGTTTCCTTCAACTTACACTAAATTCTTGGTAGAAGAAAACTTTTTCCTTATTTTCAGTGACCCACATTCGAACATTTTTTGCATCATTTTCATCTTTCTTGAAGGTTTCTTTTGTAAGCTTTCCTACCATGTTACAAATGTCTTGCTCACATTAAAAAAAAATCCCTTGACAAGTTTTCATTGTTCTCCATGATCTCCTGAATTCGAGATTTGTGTTTGTTCATAACTTGATATATAGAAAGGCCCAAGTGAAGGTTTTCCAAAACAAAGGATCTAGTTTCCTTTGATACATGGGCTGAAAATGCCAACCTGTAACTAGATTTGACATTACCATGGACAACAAGACCCAATTTGTTGACATGTTGAAAAATGGCGTAAAAAACTTTAGCAACTGTTAGGTGAAAATAAAATCTCTTTAAAGTGAATGAACAACATCACCCTTTTTTTTGTGAATCTCCTCCGCTTTTCATGGAAGTTCAGGGACCCTTATGTCCTTGACTAGCAATTTCATTGCCTTTTTTTTTCCTATTGGTTTTCTTGGAGGCCATATTGGGTTGGAACATTTGCATGGTGCTAGAAGAATCTATCGATCCATATTCACAGTGATACCTACGTAGAATTCAATGCCATCATGCACATTGGTGGATGCATACAAACCCTAATAGTGTAAACTAAAATGTATTATAACATGTCACATTAATCTAAACATGTGCATGTAATATTATATGTTAAAAATAGATGGTTTGATAAAGCTTAATTGGCATTCCCACTTTATAATAATATGTTCATTATGTTCTACAAGTACTGCATTGTGACAAGTGTAATGCTTTCACATAACTTTAATGAACAATGGCAGTCAAGATTAGTTGATGCCATAATTGTTGCATGATTGTTTTATGTATGTCTTTGAAATAACATGTACAATCATGTTACATGTTTATTGACCATTAACTTTGAGTTGGTTTATCGCATGTTTCTAAGATAGCTATTCCGTCATGGATTTTTCAAGTATTCATTGACTTGATTGTTTATTTTGATGAATTTGCACTACACATCCCCATTGTTTTTTCCCCAACCAAGAAATCATGAACTATGTCCCATGGAATATATGCAAGATAAACCTTCTTGTGAATGCATGTGCTAGCCACACCATGTTGTGGCATTACACAATACTCATTCCACCAGCAAATGTCCTTATAGTTAAAAGGACTAGGAGGTGGTTGTTGAACATGTCCCATCATTACTTCCAAAGTTTTTTTATGGTGATCCATGTACACCTTCCCATAATTTAAAGTTTTAGTAACATCAGTGCCACCTTCTTCATTTGCCCTCTTTTCCATAATATTTCTGTTGCATTTCCTATTCCAAGAAACATTCACAAGTTAGGAGACACTGTAAAATGTTATAGCAGATTGGGACTACCGTATTATCAAGGTAAAAGGGACAAGTTACAACAACATCAAAAAAACTTACCCATATAATTAAAAACTACATTACAAGATGGGATTGACATTATCTAGTTATCCATGTTACACCTGGGATTTTGTACACAAATTGTGGGCATGTTATAGAGGATAGATTGAATACTTTGTTGAGATGAGTTGCAAGGTACAAATTGTGGCTTAATGGACTTGGAGGGATAGCATTGGAACGTTGTCAAATGTCAAATGAAATAATTGGGGTGACCACATCAACGCAAGTGGGGAGTGGTTTTAGGAGAAGCAAAGCAAGCTACATACCTTAACTAACAAGGTATAGGATCAACAATTCATGAGTAAGGACATGTTCCAAGACATGTTGTGAGATGTTACATCATTATATTAGTTGAACAAGTGGACCTAGTTACAACACATCAAACAAATTCCATCAAATGACTCACAAGGTAAAATATTGTAAGAGGGAGCTTGTTACAAGGCACGGACATGTTACTTGGAATTAAAATCATTTAGTAAGTCATGTTTCAATTAGGATTGAGTTGACAAAATAGGCTAATTTACGCAAAATATCGAATCAAATACAATTTGTGGGCATGTTATACAGGATAAATTGAGGTTGCTTGGAATGAGTACCTTGTTGAAATGAATTGTAGGCTACACAATGTGGTTCAATTAATGTGCAAAGGCACCACAAAAACATTGTCAGCACAAAATGGGGATAATTCATGGGCATGCATGTTATAAGGGAAAACCAATAATTGTAATATACTTGAATGTTTTGTTTCAAATGAGTTATAGGTTACAAAGGATAAGAAACAAAAAAAAACCCATGGAAACAAGAAGATTTAATAGTATGTACATGTTATAAAGGAAACTCATGAACAATGCATACCTTTTTTATTCTAGGGAGCACAAAAAATAACTAAATCTTCCATAAAATGTCACCAAGCATGGTTGAAATCAAATGAAAGAATAGTGCCTGCAAGAAACATGTGATCAAGGAATTCCTATTTATCTAATCAAGAAAGGGGAACTAGGATCGCTTTGGGAGATGCAAGATGCTGAAGACTCTGACCAAACTAATGAAGGTAACAATGAAGAAGGAAGGATAAAGACATCTCCATGTAGGCACACAACATTCGAACAAAATTGTGCACTTGGCAACTTCGACAAAGGACTTAAAAACAATTTTCCACTTATAATTCGTGCATCCAAGCTTGGCAAGCAAAAATAACTTCTTCTACAAGTAATTTCTACAAGCAATGCAAGACCTTCAAATTGGGCAATGCATGCACCTAGATAGGGTGTTGTAAAAGCACTTGTAGCAATTGTATTGATACAATTGATCCACAACAAAGGCACTGGAAGAGAATGAAAATTATTGTGAGAACATTCGACAATGGGTGTAGGTGCATAGAGAAACGATGGAGGGAGACGTTATAAGATTATGCAATACAAACTACAAAACATGCACAATGATGAAGGAAGATGACAACGTCTTAAAGCAAAAAGGTCTGTCATCATGATGGCAAGAGGACATGGTGGTATGGCATGCATGGCACAAGAGTACTAAGGTAATGAGGATGTCGATGGTACGTTCTGCAAAATAGATAACACAAGCATAACTAATAGATGAATGGAAGGCTTGTTACACAAGGAGGGAAACAAAGGGCCCTGAGGTTATGAAGGTGAAGGGAAGGATGATATCATGGTGACATGGGGTAGTCCTTTCATACTGGTAGCATTCAAGACCCTTGGCATGTTTAACATTTTCCATATGGTAGCCTCCAGCATTACCAACATCAAAGGAAAGCTCCAAAATTCAATGTTTATGAACCACAAATAGCTTGCTTGATAAAAAAACATGATGAGCAAAGGTCACTATGTGCCCCAAGGATTGCCACATGTCTAGATCCCCTGAGGACAACCGGCTTATATTCTATAGATAGAATATCCTCAATAGTTGATGTGGTAGCAAAAGTCTCTTGCACCATTTGAGCACTAATTTTAGCACATGCCCAGCAACTCTTGACCCAAACTTAAGAATGTTCATAACCAAGTCAGGAGTGCACAAAGCAGCTTTGTGTAGCACCAACTTGGCCATGTGATAGAATCCCCATTGAACCATGCTGAAGATTAAAGAAGGAGAAACAGCTGGATGTGTCACGTGTAAGGCACTTTTTCCTAGGACAATCCACAAGTATGGCAAATGTCTCAGTGACCTAAACTTCTTCTAGAAAATCAGCACTGCAATTTACTGGAACAACGCTAAGCTCAAATGATCCCCAGACCCCCCACATCCAATACACCAATCAATGGAACTCCACATTCCCCAAAGGCTAGTGTCAACAACCCGAGTAACTCTGAAAATCCATCCTCCAAGTCTTGTGATTATACCCAGGTGGCCAACATATTCCCACTTCCAATCTTAAAAGGAAGAGTAACCATAACATATAAACTAAAAGTGAAGGTGAAGAACCTGTATCCTCAAGCACATGCATGCATGCTAGCCATAGGTTTACTTGCTTGTGTCATAGACCAACACGGCAAGAACAGTAGCGCAACAATGGCAAGAGTAAAGAGAGGAGAAACCCCATCGATCAGTGAGATGATCTCAATTACCCATCCACCAGCCAATCATTGATCATGACAGCTGATCAACGATTAAAGTCCCCTGAGGCTCTAAATTGATGTCCAGCGAGAAAAAATCATTTCTTCACTCAAAGTACCTGGATCCATGCCTGGTCCCGAACTCCTGAAAGAGACACAATTTTGTCAACTTGCAGATGAGTTTCCTATTGCTAGAGTTCCCGAAGATGTATATAACCTGGTGGAGCTAAAACACCCACAAACGCATGATTGTTTCAGGACCTCCTGCCACCTGTACTGAAACTACTTCATTTTCGGCAAACAAAATATTGTCTGCAGCCCCTGTTATCTGTGCTCAACCTTTTTTTTTTTCAAGAGATGACATGAACACACAGCATGAGGAACGCTCCAATTATAAATACCTGTGTAATAGGAGATAGACAGCAAAAGGGAAAGACAATAATAACTTCACAATCACAATCTGTGCAGGAATGCCAACCTTCAGAAGACTTTTAGCAGAATGTAGCAGACAGAGAGGGAGAGATGGACCTTGCAACCTGCAGAAGGGAAGTTCATAACCAGGGGCAGCCAATCACCATGGACTAGAATTGGGGGGGAAGACTACACAATAGAGTATCAGGTCAAATCCTCAGATGAGATAGCTGCTAAATTTTGGAAGGAGTAGCCAGACAATTGGCTGGTCGTTGAAGCCCCTTTGAGTTGGGTGGAGACATTGGAGAGCCCTGTTTAGCCAATTGTTTCTGTTTCTCCTCTCGCTTCATTCTAAGCTCCTGCTCAAGCTCCTCTTTCCACAACCTTTGACGCTCACTAGAACTCAGACTAGGGCTTGGTAGTGGTTGCTGTGTGTCATTAATAAGACCTTTCCATTCATTCAACCTTGCTGACTGAATTTCCAAAAGAGGGGAACAATTGACACTGGGAGAAGGTGCTCCAGTTCCACTGGGGCTCCCAGAACTCACACTCCTCTCACTCTCTTGGCTGCTTCTGATTCCAATTGACCTTCCACTGAGACTGCCCGGTGATTTTCTGGGGCTGTGCGTTTGTTGTTTCGCAATAGCAGGGTTCAAAGGTGCAATAAAGCTCTCTGCAGGCCTAGTTGATGCAGGAATTTCTGAGCTCCTCATTGAGGTCTCATAAAATTCCTCCTGGAGTGGTGTCTGGAGCCTTTTGAGCTCCGAAGCCTTCTCATCCAAGACACCGGGTTATAGCTTTCATTCCAAGTATCATGTTGGATAGAATTGAACCTTACAGAGTCCAACCTCACAGAACAATTAAGGTCGTCCATGTCTGAATTCCCAACCCTTCTGGAAGCCCAGTTGATGGCATCAGAATTCTTCACGGAGTATGGGCAGCCTCTGAAAGAAAAGGAGGAACCCTTCCCAAGCACCCCAGTTGGCTTCCAGCTGTCCTAGCCAATCTATCTCCGTGTACCTTTGGCAGATGGCAATTTCGTGTTTCTCCTATTTGCCCGCTGCTGCTGCAAATGGCCATCAGCTGCTGCTTGTTGTTGTATGTCCTCGGATCCATCTAATCCTCCTTGAATCTCGCAGGTGAGAACGAAGGGATGCTTCAGAAGCTCAGTTGCATTAGGCCTCAGTGTGGGCTCCCTCTGGAGACACTTGAGGAGAAAATCCTCGCCTTGATGAGAAAGGTGCTCAGGGATGGGAGGGTGTGAGTTTGTAGTTCCAATGTGGAACAATGCAACTACCTCTTGGAACTGCTGGCTCCAGGGACGTTTACCAGTCACCATTTCAATCACAGTGCAGCCAACACTCGACATATCAGTTTGCCAGTTATTACCCTTCTGACGAATGACCTCAGGAGCCATCCAGTAAGGGGTGCCTTTCATGGACTTGGCTTCAGAAATCGTTCCAAGTTTAACCACCTTTTTGGATGCACCAAAGTCTGCAAGCTTGATACATCACCTGTTATCAACCAGGGTGAACCCCGGAGAGGGGGGGAGGCAACAGCCCATCAATCATTAGAGAAGTTGAAATAATACGAAGGGGGAAGGAAATGCCACCCAATGGTGGCATTGTCCTTCCCGAAAATGTTCATGTGAAGCCATTCCTTTCTAAAGGCAATCTCAATTCTAGATTGAATGTCGGGGTCCTTGATGGGGTGGTGAGATCTAATGGCTTTCCAGGTGGCCATGCCGACCTCAAAGGTGGCCACCCAAGCCTGATGAAGAACTTTTTTGAGAGAGTATTGGTCACCGAAGTGCCTTCAGCACCTCTCGAACCAGAGGTAATAGAGAAGAAAGCTACGAATAATGTCAAGAGGTTGCCTAGGGTAAGTGAAGCTGCCGGCGTGATAAGCAAGGAGCCCGGGAGGGTCGTCCTTTCGCTCGGTGGCAGCCTCCCCGAGTAGGATGAATGGCCAGGAGAGGGCGGTGCCCTCGGGCGCTTTCCAATCTTCCCAAATCCTCTTGAAAGCTTCCCAAGCGCATTGCGCCATGGGGCATTCGAGCAGGCAGTGTTGCGGAGATTTTTCGGCTCATGAGTCACAAACTTTGCAATGGGGGGGGGATCCCCATGAATTGAAGCCATGTGCCCACCGGGAGGCCTTGGTTGAGAATCAACCAGATTAGCGTACCCACCTTCCTTGGGCGGGCGTTGTGCCAAATTCTCGCAATCACTTCTAAGGTTGTGGAGTTTTGGAGATTGAGTCTTTGGATGAAGGCGAAAATGTTTGGGGTGTGCGCCATTCTCCTTGCATTCTTATACCCCCTTTTGGTGGTGTAGTGTCCCCTAGTGGGGGCAAAGTTTGCCGGTGCCACTCCCCTAGATCCCATGGGAGGTCTTGGATGAATCCTGTTTCAAAGACCCAATAGAGCGGGGGTTTCTTACCTGAAGCCGGTGGCTCTCTGGCCACTTTGAGAGTTTCCCTGGGTCTTTCCTAGAAAAGGACTCTGACCAGGCGGTAGTTGTCAATGGAAAGGGTGAGCGACTAGTGGCTCATGGCTTGAATGCAACCACTTGGCAAGATTTAGAATTCTATTGCGCTGGCCTTGCCTGGGGTGGATTCTAGTACGTAGTACACGCAGTCGAACGGGTCACCCGTGCTAGGAGCTGGGTTGCTGATCCAATCTCTGGCTTGGGCGCAACTGATGTGTGTGTCTAGGCATGAGGGGATGCTGGTGGTGATGATGTCCTTGTAACTTATGTTGGAGGCATGGTAGCTCATCCCCAGCTCAGAAAGGCTCTTCCATTTGTTGCGCTCAGAGTTCCACAAGTCCTTGACTCGGGAGCAGCCTGAGCGTGCGAAGGTGCAACCCTCTCTCAGGCCGTTAACTCCTAGTGGCATGCCTTTAATGTTGATGATTAAGGGGTTATCGAAGAGGGGCCGCCTAAGGGTTTCAGCCGCATTGGTTGGGTCTGATTTTGTCAGACCTGGTCTAACGTTTATCCACACTCCCACTATGCTTTTCCACATGGAACACGGAATTCTCTTAAGTTTGGGCGCTGTGAAGAGCCAGTTAATGTTCGGAATGTTGGGACCTTTGCCGTGTACCGGGAGCTTGGTCTGGTTGGCTCGGTGTCTCACCAGCTCTTTCCATGGTTCCCCGTCGAGGGTGAGACTTCTAACCAGGAGCTTGGCTAACAAGGTTTCGGACTGTGTCTTGGGATCAATAATGCCTAGGCCTCCATGAGAAGGTGAGAGGGCAAGCGTATCCCACTTTACTTTGGCGCAGGCGGGCATGGCCTTGCCTCCCCAGATAAAGTTTTTGACCACTCCCCGTAACTGGTTGCACATTCTGGGGTTGGGATTCCAGCATGCCGTTAGGTACCACGTGGAGGCAAGTAGGACTTGGTTCGCCACCAGGATCCTACCTGCTAGTGATAATGATAGGTTGTTGTGGCTCCAATTGATCAACTTGCCTTTGAGGGCAAGCATCATCTTGTCAAAGTTTGTTTCGGTGGGGAGATGGAAACCAACTTGAATTCCAAGGTATCAGGTGCCTTCGCCTTTGGGGATCCATTTGAGGCCTACCTCTTTGCCCTAGGTCCAGGTTCTTCCTTTCTTGCTGGCCCAGATGGCAGCTGATTTGTTCCAATTTTTGCCCCGAATGTTTGGCAAAAGAGCTTGAGGACGTTTTGAGCTTTGTCCATATTGGTTGGGGAGCCTTGGAGGTAGAGCGTGGTGTCATCCGCGAAGGTTTGATCCCTGATGCAACCTCCTTTTGGTAGGTGTAATCCTTCCACCCCATATTTGGGATCTTCCATCATGTGTCCTACGACGTCAGTGGCTAGAATGAAGAGGTAGGGGACCAGGGGGCACCCTTGTCTTACGGAGCGGGCCAAATAGAAATCTGGCCCAATGACCCCGTTGACCTTGATGGCGGAGGAGGCCAAGTGGTAAAGAGCTCGAACCCAATTCACCCTAGTGTTATTGAAGCCAAGCTTGGACAGTGCCGTGAAGAAAAATCCCCATTCTATCATGTCGAAGGCTTTTTCGAAGTCTAGAAGGAACAAAACCAGATCCCGGTTGCTCTCTTCTACCTAATCCAAGGATTCTTGAGCCATGAATGTGTTATCAAAGATACTCCTGCCCTCCATGAAGCTCGTTTGGTTGGGCCTGATTATGTGTGGGAGGAATACCTCGATCCTTCTAGCAAACGTTTTGGCCAAAACCTTATACGTGCTACCCAGAAGCATGATTAGTCTCCAATTGTTGATTTGGAGTGGTCCCCGGACTTGGGGATGAGAATTATCATACCTTTGTTGATGTAGGTTGAGGCTTCCCCAGAGTCCAGCATCGTCGTGAAAGCTTTGAGGAACATCGGTGCGACTTCTTCTGCGCACTCATGGAAGAATTCCATCGGGACGCCATCATGCCCGGGGGCCTTGCCTTTGGGTAAGGCGCAGATGGTGTCGTGAATCTCTTTGAGTGTGAGATTTCTGGTCAGAAGCGCATTCGTTTCATTCGTGACCTTGATGAGAACGTTAGCCCAGCATTGCTGTTGGGCTTCAACGGTGCCAAGGGCGAGCGCGTCTGAAGAATACAGACGCGTATAGAAGTCGGTAATGTATTAGGAGAGGTTGGTTTGGCCAGAGATTGTCCCGGACTCGGTTTCCAGTTCTTTTAGTAAGGCTTTCTTTTCTCCTATGCGGTGGAAATCAAAGAAGGCTTTTGAACAAGTGTCCCCGTACCTGTGCCAGCTGGCTGAGGAGAGGTGTTGGTTGCGCGGCACAGAGTCTTGGAAAACCTCAGATAGCTTGCCTTGTAAGTTGGAGAGAATGTCCCTCACTTCTTCATTTGTCGGGTCCCGATGAAGCTGAACCTCCGCCAGCTGGACTTTTTTCACGTGCGTCCTGACGCGGGTCCCTTGGGCGCGTTTTTTTGCTTTCATGAGACACGCGTTGCAACGCATGACCTTCGCGGTGGCGGCCTCTAGCTAGGTGGGCCAGTCCCGGTCATTGGTGGGGAGCGGGTTGTCGCCTGCCCAGGCTTGCAACATCTCCTTTTTGCACTTTTCTTCACTTAGGAGTGAAGTGTTGAAAAGCGTGAGGGGTTGTTAGGGGCGACATGTTGCCCCCAGATCATGATGATCAGGGGCGAATGATTTGAGAGCTTCCTCATGGAGGCCGCTGTTTCGATGTTCCCACCCCTAACATTTATGTCCTGGTGGACCAAGAATTTATCAATTCAGGATATGGCTGAGTTTGCTCCGGATCTCCCGTTGTCATACATGTATTCCTTTTTGGACATCTTGCGGAAGTTGTCGAGGCACCATGCGTCGGTCACTCCGTAGTGTAAGGTCATGTGATGCCAGGAGGCGGCTTCCCTCCTATGCATCTGCCTCTCGCCTAAGGTGCCTCTGTGAGTGGTTTCTTCGAGATGGTTGAAATCTCCGCCCAATATGATGTGATCCGAGGTGAACCCCGTTTGGTTTCTCTTTTTCCAAATCAAAGCTCTGTCGTTGGATGAGCGAGCGGCGTATATGTTGACAATGGTTAAGGAGCCATTGTCAGGGAGCTGGAGAGTGATGTACTAGGTGCAACCTTCTATCAGAATTCCACTTTCCTTGACGAGCGAGGCGATTGTCGCAACCCCACTTTGGCCAAGTGTGGGGGTGAAGCCCAACACTTGGAAAAGTTGGAGATTTGGAATCCACCGGGACTCCTGAATGTTCAGAGTTTGACAGCAAGGCCCAAAACACCTCGCATTGAGGTGTTCTTGGTGTCATTGGAAAGGTCTTGAAACGTAGATATCGAAAATGGCCTCGCATTGGCCATTCAAACATATGCAGCCCAAGTTATGGGCAAAAGAAGGGCCGTGTTCTCCGCTCCGGTCTTCATCAATAAATTGTGCGCCGGGGCTAAGAACTCGACCTCGTTGTTCATGCCAAGTATGGACTCCAGTGCTTTCCAGTGCAAATGTCTTTTGTTCTAGATGCTTAGAGCACTTGTTCTAGTGTTAATGTGGGCTAGGATGGTGCACTCTGTCCTTCCCTTGCTCAACTCCTCTTGCCAACTCCATTCGAGGTGGAGCCGGTCTTTGAAGGCTAGTTTGTACTTTAAAAATTTCTCTTTTAGATCCATTTCTAGGTGTTGGGTGAGGTCCACCCAGGCTGAATTATGGGTCCATTCTGCTTCAACGAGTCCCATGATTCTGATGTTGAGCGAGAGGTTCGGCGATGCTTGGTTTTTGGAATGTACAAGGGTTTCCTTCTCGGAGTTCTTTTCCTTGACCAGTACCGACCACACTCTGGCTCTGCAAAATTCTTGATTGGGTGGGACAGGGATGCCAAGGGAGGTGAAGAAAGTGTGATGTACCTCGGAATGCATTTGACTTCTCTTCCCCCCCGGCGTGGTATCTGAATGCGAGGTGGGGAGAGGGGATTGGTGGGGGTCTTGCCGAGGCGAGGTAAGTTTGGGGACGTGCTTCCTCCTTCCTTGGAAGGACCAGTCTTCCGTCAAGTCCTCTTGAAGGTTAGTTCGATCCCTCGGTTTCCTTCACCTGGGCTGGCGAACGGGTTGGCGTTCGCACCTAGGGTGAGTGTCTAAGAGATGGCCAATCCCGAGATCCCAAAGCATAGTTTGGCTTTTGATGCGGAGTCTCCTTTTGGGGGCTGTTCAACGTCTGGGCGGGACTTGAAGTGACTTGGGGACTCTATCGATTCGGCCATGACTTGATCCTTTTGGGCGTCGTTCAACCAGCCCCTTTGGCCGAGCCCCATTGCTGAGCTTTCGATGGGGGGGTTGAGTGAGTTGGTCGCTTGCATGGGGGCCGAAGGCGAATTGTCAGGTCCCATGCTTTTGTACGTGATATGCCTGTCGCAACCCCACTTTGAAGGAGTTGTGAGGTCGCCACTCACACTCCCGATGTTGCAACCCCACTTTGAGGGAGTTATGAGGTCGCCACTCACACTCCCAAAAATGGGACTTGGGAGTCTTCCGGGATTCCCAAAAACTCAAAGCGCAATTATAGGGGTCAAAACACCTCGCATTGAGGCGTTCTTTATACCGTTGGAAAGGTCTTGAAGTGTAGATGTCCAGAATGGCCTTGCATGAGCCATTTGGACATTTGTAGCACAAGTTATGGTCAAAAAAAAGGCCGGAAGTCAAATTGGCAGTTTGACTCCCGACCACTAAAAGTCGGGAATCGACCTGATTCCGGTGCGTGCAGGTGAAGTGCAGCACACCCTTGGAAAGCTCTCAAGGAAATGTACAACTTTGGTTTAGACCTCGTCCTGATCCGAATTTGGGGCGAGAAGTTATGAGCGTCCAAAATATCGAGAGTCCAAACTAGGACAATTTCGAGATTCCACTTTGGGAGTCCCGGGAAAAAAAGTCATTTGGATGCAAGTGTGGTAGAGAACTGCAGAGAATACTATATGGGGGAAGGTGATGGCTTCTTTTGAGTCTGGGCCGTGGTGAGTCAAGTGAGTCCAAAGTAGCCCGTGGCTTGTCCCAACACCAAAAGGGTGCAAAATGAGTTCGAACCAACTTGTTGGTTGGATTTGGATGCAGGACCATGTAATTGAGTAAGCTTGTCCCTCTTCCTAGTCTATCCCGGAGCTTTCAGCACGCCCCTCTCACCCCCTGTAGTGTTAGAAGCTGGGAACGTGCCCCGAGTCCCAGAAATTCCGCAACTTGAGTGACCTAGCCCCAACTTGGGGCTAACTTGGGACTTGGGATCGCGCCAATGCCATTCCCCTTAGCTTGGGGGATGGTCTGAGCTTTTAGGGAGGGTCCTGTTTTGCTTGCGCGGGTCGCGCTTTGGTGTGGCGCTCTAGAATCTAAAGCCCTCTCTGCCTTTTCGCTCGGACGAGGGGGGTTGTTGTTGTGGTGGGTGAGCCCTTCCCGAGGCTTGGTTTTGTTGAGGTTGCATATTTGGGCATGGTGCCCGAATCTTGGGCATTTCCGACATTGATTCAAAAGGCCTGAGTAGATGATTCTTTGGAATACTATGTCCTTTGCTAATGCGCCTTCCGCCATGGAAAGGATCTTGATGTACCCCGCAAGCTTGGTGATGTCTCTCACTTCGATTGTTACCATGGGCCCAGCCGGCCTCTTCATGTATGAATCGGTGGCTTCGATTTCCAGGACTTCGCCAAACTTGCTAGCCATGATGGTTAACGCCCTTGTATTGCAAAACTGCTCGTGGAGGTTGAAGAACTGAATTTTTATCGTGTCTGTGAATAGCGCTTCCGCTCCTTGAAAGCTAACGTCGAAATTTGGTGTGTATCTTGAGAACGAAAGGTTGAGTCCGTTCCACTCAACGGTTGTGAGCTTTCTGGTTGTTATGGCGCCTTCTTCGTTTTCGAAGAGAATCTTGAAATATCCCCTTGCGAGTAACGTGGCGGAGATGAAGGAGGCCGGGAGGTGGAGCTTCAAGCACTCGTGGAGGGCTTTGAAAGTCGCTCTCCCTCCCAAAGTTCTGCCTATTACTGTTTTGCGCGTTTTTTTGGTTGCGTTTTCTTGCATCTCGAGTACCATGTCCATTGGGAAATCCGCCTCTAATTCCAAGTTATAATCCACTAGCGATGGACCTTGGGTGGCCTCCCCCGCAGGGGAGGTTGTTCCTGGTCCGCTGCATGGGTGCGTGATCAAAATTGGGTTGGGAGGAGCCATTGCGGAGGTGGTTGGTTTCTTTCTTATTGCGCTTCTCTTGTTTGGCTCCTTTGCTTTGGCGGCTGAGAGATCCTCTCTCACCACTTGCCTTACGGTGGTGGCGCCCAAGCCCTCCGAACCAAAGCCTTGCCCAACAATTAGAGAAAACAAATCTGAAGTGCGAGGGAGAGGAGAGGTTTTCTTTGGAGGTACCTAGGTGAGAAGAATTCTGCCAAAAGTTACGGCCACGCTTGTTGTGGTTCGCGTCAAGGTGTCCCAATGGGCGATCAGCGAAGATGACCGTTGAAGGCAGCCTTCGCGCGATCCTCCATCGCTCCTTGGAGAGTTCGCTTGCGCGTCCTTGTTTAGGAGCTGACATCTCGCTGAATCACTAAGGGTGGCCAGGTCCACCGACACTTGGCTTGCGTACTTCCCTTCCTTGCTGAACAGGCTTCCCGGGAGGAAGAAACTTGGCGCAAAGAGAGCTTCATGAGAGCCTTGCGCTAACGGATCAAAGGATCCGTTAGCAAGAAACGAGTTTTCGTTGCTTGTCAAGAGGGAGCTCGGGTGCCGTCGCAGCCGCTAGGGTTCAATTTGTTGCATTTGAATTTGCCAAAACCTTGTCGCGCGCCTCGCCCTATTTTCCGAATCCTGTCAGCCACGAGAAAGAACTCGTTTAGCCTGGAGATCTGGAGATCTTCAGACTCTGAGTAGATTTTCATCTTTACCATCGAGAAGCGCTTCGAAATCAACTAAGAAAGCGTGCATTGGACTTAGGAAAGAGTGGGTCCCTCTGATACGCACCCAAGGAGCGGAGAGCCCATGTGGAGGCGAAGAGCCGCGGAGAGCCGCAGAGAATACTATGTTATCAACCAAGATGTTTGCCCCTTTGATGTCACGATGCCAATTTGCAACCCTTGTGGCCAATGTCGTAGCATTTATTAGTAACTTGGGGCCAGACAAAAAGCCAAAAATGCTCAAAGTTGGCCCCAAGTTTTTCCAGCCCTGACTCCTAGTGTAAAGCGGGCCTTAGACTAAATCAGGGTCTCTGAGTTCAAATTTAACATTTCTTTGAAGCGTCTTGGAGTTATCATGGGGAAAGGGCTCGTTCAAGAAGGTGAATGTATTGATGTAGCTGCAGGTTCGGCCTGGCCATTAATTACAGGTTTCCCGAATTCCTTCACAAACAACAGACTTGGTTGTGGGCACCATAACACAAAGCAAGTCAGAAAACCAAATATGAGCAAAAAGTTACTGGCTTTCACTAGGCTAAGGCCTCAGATCTCGGATCCAACATGTTTGCACTTTGCACGAGATGTCAATCGTGCTGATTGTGGTTCTCCACATAAGGAGTCAAAAGGGTCTTGGAGTAAAACACCATTAGGCCCACTTTAGACAAGGGTCCAGGGTCCAATTTCCTAGGAACCAATTTGGACTCACGTGAAGCAACTTGAATCCTTGAGTTGGAGTGTAACTGGGTCCGTAGCCTGATTGTTGGTTATCCATATCAGGAGCTTTCCTTTAATCACTGTCTTTTGGTCCAAACCAATCGATTTTCCCTCCAAAACATGCCATATTAGCCTCAATTTGCCACTTTTTGGTCTTGGACCCTCGTCTAAAGGCCTTGGGACCAATTTAAAGCTTTTGACCAATAAGATTGCTTGAATTCATTGGTCCCTGGACCTTCATTGAAAGTCGCCCTTAGTTTCACAACATGTTTTTCCATATTTTATTTAGGGTGCACACATATATACCTCTGTACCAGTGTTTGTTTTTTTCCCTTTCCTTCTTTCAATTTTGTGGTTTGTAAAATTTGTTGATTTTTTCCATTTTATGTGCATTTTTTTCTGGAATTAACAATATTAAAACGAATTTTCCCAATTTCTTCAAATTTTCTACGAAGCCACAGTTCGAAAATTCACCAAGAAAAATCACTCCACTGTACAGAATTTCCTTTGTTTTTCCACTCTGGATTTATTTGCTATGACTACTGTCCATGTAATTTTTCCTTCTCCCCCCAGGCTGCTCCAATCAGAGCCACTGGCCAGGGCGAACCAGCAGCACCTACACTGGTACACTCACCTTCTTGAGTGAGGCCTCTTAGAGCCTGTCTTTGTCGATTTAGAGACCCTGATTTTGTCTAAGGCTCTAGTGTAGGCCAGGTTCACCCAACCAAGGCAAATTGACCCCCACATTGGGATCATGGTGCAAAACCACGAAGCTTGTTTAAATTGCTAGTGAATATTCATAAATATCATTTTACTAGACTAAATCAGGTCCCAAAGCCCAAATCTATAAAATTTTGGGGCCTAATACGGCCTATTAAATGGGTTTTGGGGGTTTTTACAGTGATCCCAATGTGGGGGTCCATTCATCCTGGCCGGTTCGCCCAAGGCCAAATTAATCATGCATTGCCTGCAACATGAGCTCTGGGCAGAGCGCTTCCATAATGCACTGGGTGAAATCAGCCAACAGCAGGAAACGTGTGGATGAATAAAAAAAATTTGGTCAGTTTTGAGATACAGCCCAAGTGGCTATCATCGGTAGGAAGATTAGTCAGATTAAGCTATGAGCTAAATATAGGCATTAGACAATTTTAAACATATTTCTCTTATTTTTGGCTACCTACTTGAAAACCATGTAAGCAAATCTGACGATTTTTCTTTTGAATTTGGTTGAATTTCGGCTATTGAGAATCTCAAAAAGCGTTTGACTTTAGCACTTTTTAAATTTATGGCTTAGCTTTTTTTCCGCTATAGAAAGGTCAGTGTGTGGATGTGAACAAAAGTCATGATGATAAGAATGGAGGAGGCCAAAGGGCAAAAGTAAAACGCGTTTGACAAGTCTCAAGTTGACATTGCATATTCCATCCTCAATTATGAGTAGAAAATAGAGACATGTGTTCCACAAAAGAAAGTAATGAATTGTTCAGTGGCCAAGAATTTGGTAAA